>Ga0268298_10002257_pt1 | contig 21249 bp, 20 predicted proteins | sample WWTPWeurt_MetaG_FD_194462 | JGI IMG/M metagenome (GOLD analysis project Ga0268298, IMG submission 194462) | Activated sludge microbial communities from WWTP in Nijmegen, Gelderland, Netherland - WWTP Weurt | ecosystem: Engineered > WWTP > Aerobic digester > Activated sludge | place... | reverse complement strand
ATTTTCGTTCATTACGTACTCGCTGGGCTAAAAAGTCGAGTAATTGGCTGGCTTTCCTTTATCTTGCGTCTACTTTGATCCTCTGGAAAATGTGCTTTCATGACTAATTTACGGATAGGCTCTTAGTCACTGGGAATTACTCAACAAAAGTATGGAGTATTGAAGGTGAGTTGATTGAAGAACATGGTCCATACAGCAGTGGCGGGGATACTTACGATTTGTCCTTTTCACCAGATGGAGTATTCCTAATAGAAGGAACAGAAGATAATGTTATTCGACTTTGGAAAGTAAAGGACAATGGTCAACTAATAGATTTCAAGCATTTTGCTCCAAATAATTCTGGAGTTGATAGCCTTGAGATTTCTCCTGACGGAAAAACCTTGGCAGTGAGCAATGGGAATGGCGTTTATTTATGGGATATTGCTTCAGGCAGATTGATATGCAGACTGACGAACAGAACAGCAAAATTTCGTGAATTATCCTGGTCAATTGACAATCTAACCTTAGCAGTATCAAGTAATATGGGAATTGAAGTGTGGGATGCAATTTCGTGGCGTCAAATCGAGAATTTTGAAATATTGAAAGGGCGGTTAATTAATTTAAGTTGGTCTCCATTAGGGAAATATCTTGCTGTTAGCAGAGACGGAAGGAGAATCCAACTATTTGATGTATATAACGAATCAATGTCCCATACTTTTATAAGTTATAGTGACGTTCAAAGTCTGAAGTTTTCTCCTGACGGTAAAAAGATTGCGGCAGGGTTAAGTAGCGATAGGGTAGAAATTTGGGATATCTCAGGCAATTTATTGGCTACATTACATGGTGCAATAAGCAGCGGAAATTTGTATGTTGATTTTTCTAATAATGAGAATTTACTCGTGTCGAATATAAGTGTTCGAAATTCAGAAGAAGGCATTTATGCTGTTGATAATTTACAAATCTGGCGAACTGATGAATGGCAGCCGATCAATTCATGGAAAATTGGCAATCAATACGTCATTCAAGACCTTGACCTGTCTGCTGATGATCAGACAATAGCAATTGCACGTACTGATCCTGAAAATTTCCGATGGGAGAATGCTATAGAAATATGGGATTTAACGTCCAATGAAAATATTCATACAATCAAAGGGACAAAAAGCGCTCCTCTTAGTGTATGGTCTTTAAGCTTTTCTCCTGATGGAAAAACTTTAGCCGCGCTTTCTCGTGAGAGCGTGGGATATTTTTATGAAGGGCAAATGCGCGAAATTGTAACTTTGTGGGATGTCGAGCAGGGTGAGTTGATATGGCGTTCGGAAGATTTAGGAGTTGAGAATAGAAAAGGACTTCCCGGCTATTACCCAGATGCGATCGATTGGTCAAATGATGGAAAATTAATCGCGATAGGAACCTCTGATGGGTTAATAAAGTTCTTAAATAGTGAAAATGGCAAAATGATAAATACACTACAGGGGCATACAATGTGGGTGACAGGCGTTCAATTCTCACCAAATGGCAATTTAATAGCATCAGTCTCTTTAGATGGAACAATTAGGATTTGGGGAATTAAGTAATGAGCAACTTTGAAAGAGCGCTTGTAGTGTGTCATAGGTAGTTCAACGCCTTCACGAACGTTTCCGCCATCTTCTCGATATTGATCTCTTCTGAAACAATGCGGAACGACTCTTTCCCCATCTCTCGCAGACGCGCTATATCGGATAGCGCGTTTTTCATTGCCGCCGCCAGCGCATCATAATTCTCCGGTTCGATCTGCCAGCCGTTCCCTTCGCGGACAAGGTCATCCTGTGTGCCATCCCCTTTTGCCACAAGGACCGGCAAACCATAACTCATCGCTTCCTGCACAGCCAATCCGCCGGTGCCGGGCAGGACGAACAGATCGGCTTGCGCGAAGTACGGCTTCAATTCTGCGCCATGCTTTGCGCCGATGAACTCTGCAGATGGATAAACATCCTGTGCCAGCGCTTCCATCGCCGCACGTTCGGGTCCATCGCCGACGATGAGCAGGCGCGGCTTGGATTCCATTTCGGCACAGGCACGCAGTAAGGAGTCGACTCGTTTGCGGGCCTGTAATCGTCCGACAAAAAGAAGAGCAGGTGTACCGCTTGACGTTTGACGTTGAACATCGAACATTGGCTTCGCCGACACTGAATTATGTGCCACGAAAATCTTCTCACGCGGAAAGCCAAGAGCGGCGTACTCGTCCGCACCGCGTTGACTGTATGTCAGCAGCGCGTCGAACCGGCTCAGGAATTGCATCCGCCCTATTTTGCGGAAACCGGCTCCGGGTCCAGAAAGACGCGGCGAACCCAGGCCCCAACCGATGACCTTGCGTCCGCGGGCGTGCATCCACTTTACAGCGGAAGGTGTGGCAAGATAGCGGGGGTTCGCTTCCACGATCAGCGCATCAGGATCCCAATTTTCGAGCCAGTCCACAAATCCCTTTTGATGGCAAAGATAGAACGCACCGTTGAACAGATGAATATTTTCCGCTTCGACATGCTTTGCAACATGCGTCGTACCGCCTGCGATCATTTCTTCGGGGCGGGCTTTTCCAGCAAAGAGACTCATGCCGCCTTCGCAATGACTTGCAAGCAGATCAAAGAACGGGACGCGATAGCCGGGGAGGACACGCTGTTGCAAAGCCAGTTTTCCTTTGAAGTTCATTTTGCCTCGCAGCGTGAAAAGATGATGGCGTACTCGTCGCGGTAGCGCTCACACCAGGCGCCGGATTTTTCAGCCGCCCGGATCAAGTCCAATTGTCCGCGGTTCAAGAACAGCAAATGGATGCCGTTATGTTCAAGGAATTCATTCCAGCCTTCCCGGGCAGATTGCACGAACAGGTAATCTTCCGCCTGCTTCGATGTATAAGCGACCTGAATACGGGTATCGATCCAAACAGGTCTGGAGGGTACGGCATGGATCAAATAGCTCCCAAAGACCACGTCATTCCACATTGCCCCCGGGAGTTCAGGATGCTGTTGCAGCCAATCTGCAGCGGCCACTGGCGTCTGCGGATCAACGGCTGGCGGCGCAGCCTTCCACCAGGTCTCACGAATTCCCGGCAAAAGGACAAGGGGCAGGCATAGCATCGCAGTCCCCAATCCATAATTGAGCGCAGGAACTTTGGTGACCTGGGGTTGGTCGAACCTCTGAACAACCTGTAGCGGCATAAGGCGAGCTGTCAGGATGGCCATGATGAACAAATCCCAAATCACATACCGGAGTCCGTTAAGCGCAAGCCAGGCAAATACGAGAAAGACCATCCATTCGAAGCGACTCAGGCTGCGATGGGTCATCGCAGCCAGGGGTATCAACAGGGTAAACCAGGCAAAGAAGATATTCATCTGCCAGCCCTCATTGACAGGCGGCAGCCATTCCCAGCTAAAGTTGCGAACGCCCGGTGCGAAAAAGGTCTCAGCCACATTTACCCAAAGGAGTATGCCGCGCGGATTGAACAACGTAACGACCAGCGCGGCAATAAGGACCCAAAAAAGTTTTCTTCTGTCCCCAGCGCCGAATACGAGCGCAATGCCCATCAGTAGAAACAGCAAAACAAAGGACCCGTGCAGGTTTGCCCACAAGCAGGCCAGCGGAATAAGCAGCCACATGCCGGCCTCTTTGCGTTCCTGCCATTTAAGCAAGATCCACAACACGGCAATAAACAAGGGGTAGGCAAACAATTGCGGACGCACGCCCCAGTTATTGCTCCCTGAAAGCCCGGCCAGCAGGGTCAACCCTGCAGCCAGGCGCGGACCCACGCCCGACTGGCGCAGGATCATCCAAAGCATGGCATAGACCACGCCAATGAGCAAAACCACAATGAAGACCGTCACCTCGATCTTACCGGACTTATACAGGAGCCAGAACAACACGGCCGAAAGCCAGGACTGATATAAGACCGGCTGCCCGGTTTGAGAGGAACTGAATGTATCCACGGTCGGAACATTTCCCGTTTGCAAGACATCCCTTCCCAAACGCAGGTACCACCAGTAGTCGTGAGGTTGAACTGGCAAAAGCGCAGCGATCGATAATAACGGCAAGAGCCCAAGGCAAAGCCAGAGAAAAAAATAAGATCGCGACGAATGACGGTCAGGGAGCATTCAATTCCTTGTAGGATATACGAACCGGTGATTCATCCCACATGCGGCGCGGAATAAGCGGGCGATTTATGCACATGCACTACTTTCCATTGCCCATTCATATTCACCATCACGCGGCTCTCATTGTGCGCGGCAACCTTCACGCCTTCGGGCAGGGATGTGCTGATAAGCAGGGTGTAACTTGCAATGGCAGTATCGCCATAGCGCTGAATGAGCAGATTCGACAGGTCAAAACGCGAGACTGCTTTCTGCCCCTTATCTTCCGCGCCGAAGACCGAGCCGCGGTCGGCGTTGGCGGTCATCATGAACTCGTGGAAGGGCAGGCCATCCAACCGGTGGGGTGTCACCCACCATTCGTAGAGCGTCAGGTCATCCGCCGTCGTCTCGTGATATGACGCGATATCGTTCTGCATGATGCCGTGCAAATGCTTGAGCAAAAATTCGTGAACTTCCTGATCCATGTTTAATCCTCCAACAAAACTTTGAGATAAGACTCGACCATTGCATCCAGTCCGAATTCAGATTCGGCCCGCTTCCTTGCCGCCGCCCGTGCTTGACCCTGTTTCTCAAGCACATCCCCCGCTGACGCCGCCAGCGTATCCACAGCTGGCGTTTCCAATTTCCACGGGTTTGCGCCGTAGGGGACGATACACCCCGCATCGTCCGAGACCAATTCCTTGAGCGCGCCACTATCGAAGCCGATCACCGGCAGTCCGCATGCCAGCGCCTCGATGACCGAGTTCGGGCAGGGCGGGTTGACCTCGGCGCAGTACATCAGGTGCGACGAACGCGCCAGTTTCGGGATATCTGCACGCGGGACGGTGCCGAGGAATTTTACAGGTACTTTGCTCCGCATATTACGTTGAGTGGCTTCGTCCACAGTGCCCGCCACAACCACTTCCATCGGGTATTTCGCAGAAAGTCTTTCCGCCACGCTCACGGCATGAAAGAGACCGGAGTTCAATCCGCGGGCGAGGCTGCCTTCGAGCAAAAGCATACGATAGATATCATTCGGTCGGTCGGACTCGCCTGCGGGGGTGTACGTGTCCAGGTCCACGCCGTTGATGATGACCGTGGCAGGTGCTTTCGCCGCGCCATAGGCACCTTCCCACCATTTGCGGATGAACTGACTCTGGTAGATGACCCTGTCTACAAAATAATTACGGATAAGCGAGAGCATGAAGTTGCCATACTCCGCGCGGACGGTGTATTTGAGTCCCGACCATTTCACGCGCTGCACCCAGTTGATGCCGTCCAACCTTTGGACGACGCGAATGCCGCGTTGCCGCGCCCGCTTCAGGTCCGGCAAGAAGCGCGTACCGGCAATGACCAGCACCGCGTCAGACCTGTCGTCCAGGTCGTGGGTCACATCGATGTCCCGGGCTTTTAATCCCTGCTCGAATTTCAAACGGAAGGACGCCATGCCGCCTGTCCCCTGTACGAATGGCGTGATGCAGATCTTTGTCATTCGCCAATTATACAATCGCTCTTTATTCCTCATTCATCATTCTGCATTCAAATATGGTATCCTTGATTAATACCATTCGGGAGACATTGTTCATGTATATCGCCATTGAGGGCGTGATCGGCGTGGGCAAGACCACGCTTGCGCGCCTGTTACAGCCGGTCTTTGAAGCAGAAGTGTTATTGGAAGTGTTCGAAGAGAATCCCTTTCTCTCCGATTTTTACGGTGACCGCGCGCGGTATGCCTTCCAGACCCAGATCTTCTTCCTGCTCAGCCGCTATCACCAGCAGAATAATAATGTGCCGAACATCCTCAAAGCCGGAAAGAGCCTGATCGCCGATTACACCTTCGCCAAGGATGCGCTCTTTGCGGGTATCAACCTCAAAGGCGACGAACTCGACATGTATCACAAGGTGCATGAGGCGCTCGGTGAGAAGATCCCCAAACCGGACCTGCTGGTGTACCTACAGGCCACCACCGATACGCTCATGAACCGCATCGCCTTTCGCGACAGGCCGTACGAACGCCAGATGGAACGGGCCTACATCCACGAATTGAACCTGGCCTACGATGAATTTTTCTCCAAACCCTTTGACCATACGCCGATCTTGAAGATCGAGACCAACGACCTGAACATCATCCAAAACCCGGAGCACATTAAACTGGTCGAAAACCGCATCCGCGAGACGTTGGGGTTGGCGCCCTTCCAGCCAGCCCTGCCGCTACCCTAGAGGCAGGTATCCATGCGAGTAACAAGAGATTCTCTTCTGCGCATTGCCAGGGAAACCGTCCAAGAACGGGCCTACAACGACCCGGACATTGTCGCGGCCTACCTGAGCGGTTCCCTGCGTTCGCCCGACCCCATGCTCGGCGGCGCGGCGGATATCGACATTGTCTTCGTCCACAAGACCCAGCCAAAGCAGTTGCGCGAGTTCGTCAAACTGACGCCCGACTTCCACCTCGACATCTCACGCCGCACGAAAGATGAGTTCAAATCACCGCGAGAGTTGCGCGGCGATCCGTGGCTCGGCTACGAGATGTACGACCCCGTGCTGCTGTACGAACGCGAAAAATTCTTCGACTTTGTGCAAGCCAGCTTGCGCGCCGGCTTCGAGTTCGAGCAGGCCCCGCTTACCCTGCAGCGCTGCCGGACCCTGCTATCCCACGGCCGCGGCAACTGGATGGACCTTTCCGAGTTCGACGGCAAAGCCGGACCCGAAGAGATCCGCAAATACATGAAGGCGCTTTTCCACGCCGTCAACGCCATTGCCGAAATGAGCGGCCCGCCCCTTTGGGAGCGCAGACTGCTGCTGGACTTCCCCGCCCGCGCCGAAGCGGCTCAACGCCCCGGCATGATCGCGGCAGTATACGGCCTGCTCGGCGCCAACCAGGTGGATGCAGCCCGCATCAGCGGTTGGCTGGCCGATTGGAAACAAGGCTTCAAAATCGCCTCCGAAACCGCCGGAGTGGATGCGCGCATTCATCCCGCCCGCCTGAGCTATTACGAGAAAGGCATCAAGGCCCTGCTGGAAGGCGATACGCCTCTTTCCGCGCTCTGGCCTGCCCTGCACTCCTGGACCTTGTCCGCCGCCGTGTTAAAGGGCGACCATCTCCAGTTCTGGAAAAATGCCTGCAACGAATTGGGCCTGCTGGACGGTTTCAGTGAGCGGGTGGAAGCGCTCGATCATTTCCTGGACGAGATCGAGATCCTGTTCGAAGAGTTCGCCTCCGCCAACGGGCTGGACGTGGAGCCATTGGCAGGTTTGTAAATGCAGGTATAATCAGCGCCGATGTTTCGAGGAAATCCCGCTTTCCAAACCTTCCACAAGTCCCGACCGAACACATTATTCGTTTTTTGTTTTCGTTCTCAAAAAGCCTGACAAGTGATTGTCAGGCTTTTTCTTATATGATCCATAACAAGACCAGGAGACCCAAGTATGCCAACTCAATCCACATCCCCTTATTTACCCTTCGGCGAGAACAAGAACGCCGCTTGGTACGGCAAGGACATTTTATCGGTCAAGCAATTCGACCGCGCCGATCTTGAATACGTCTTCGGCGTGGCGCATGAGATGCGCGGCATGGTCGAGCGCGTGGGCACCTTCGACCTGCTCAAGGGCAAGATCCTCGCCAACCTTTTCTACGAGCCATCCACCCGTACTTCATCCTCGTTCACAGCGGCGATGGAACGCCTTGGCGGTTCGGTCATCCCGATCAATGAGGTGAAGTACTCGTCGGTATCCAAAGGCGAGAGCCTGCCAGACACGATCCGCACGCTGGAATGCTACGCCGATGTGATCGTGCTGCGCCATCCCGAAACCGGCGCAGCCGCCATTGCAGCCAAGGCTGCCAGGAAGCCCGTCATCAATGCAGGTGATGGCGTGGGAGAACACCCAACCCAGGCCCTGCTCGATACCTTCACTATCATGGAAGAACTCGGCCGCCTCGACAACCTCACCGTGACCATGCTCGGTGACCTGAAATATGGCCGCACCGTTCATTCACTGGCCCGCCTGCTTTCACGCTTTAATAACATCAAGTTGAATTATGTCGCGCCAGACATTCTGAAGATGCCAAAGGAGGTCATGGAAGAGGTCGGAGCCAAAGGCGTTCCCCAGTCCGAATATGCTTCGCTGGAAAAAGTGCTGCCCGAAACCGACATCCTCTACGTGACCCGCGTCCAGAAGGAACGCTTCGAAAACCCCGAGGACTATGAGAAGGTCAAGGGAGCGTATGTGATCGATCCGGAGATCATGAAATCCGCCAAACAGGAAATGGCTGTCCTGCATCCGCTTCCGCGTGTAACCGAGATCAGCACCGACTTCGACGACGATCCCCGCGCCGCCTACTTCCGTCAGATGGAATACGGTCTATATGTGAGAATGGCGCTGCTGGCAATGGTCTTAGGCAAAGCATAAAACAGTTGCAAAGAACAAACAAAAAAAAACGAGTTGTGAGGTTGTCTCACAACTCGTTTTTCATTTCTTATTTCCACTCGCTTACGAACTAATCTTCCGCCGCCCGCGCCACTTCCTCCGGCTCAAAGACCACTTCCTCTTTGCCGGTCAGTTTGGCATCGATCTTGGAGGCGATCAGGCGCAGGTGGCCGTTGTGGGCAACGTAATCGAGGTCATCCGCAGGCACAGCCAATACGGGGCAGAGCGTGAAATTCTCGATCCAGCCCTCGTAGAGGTCGTTCAGATTGTTCAGATATTCCGGCGAGATCTGACGTTCATAATCCCTGCCACGCTGGTCGATGCGGCGCAGGAGGGTATCCACCGAGGCGCGCAGATAAATGACCAGGTCTGGCGGGGGCAGGAACTGCACGGCCGTCTCGTAGAGTTCGCGGTAGGTCTGGTAATCGCGGTCGGTCATGTTGCCTTGCTTGTAAAGATTGTGCGCGAAGATCTCGGCATCTTCATAGACGCTGCGGTCTTGAATGACGGAGTTGGGATGCGCCGCCAGATTAAAGTGTGAACGCAGGCGATGGGTCAGAAAGAAGACCTGTGAATGAAAGGCCCAAGCCGACATATTCTTGTAAAAGTCTGCGAGGTAGGGGTTCTCCGTGACCGGCTCATAAAAAGGATCCCAGCCCATTTCATTACACAGCAGTTTCACAAGGGTGGATTTTCCGACACCGATATTCCCAGCAATGGCGACAAATCGCTTCATAAAGTCATCTCTCCGAGGGGTTTTGGCCGCTTGCCATGACCAGCAATATATTACCACCGGCGTAAAGATCGGCGCGGAGTTTTAAGAAAAACGGCGGGCAATCGCCCGCCGCGTATGGATGGTATTGGTCGTTTACGGGATTTCCCCAGCCAGTTCCTTGTCAATGATCTGTTGGAAGCTGCTGAGCGGCTGCGCTCCAACAATGGCCAGCCCATTGATAAAGAAGGTCGGCGTGGACTGCACCCCAAGGTTGAGGGCGAAGTCCATATCCTGTTGGATAAAGTCATCATGCTTGCCGCTGTCGAGGCAGGCGGTAAACTCATCCACGTTGATACCGAGGTCGGTCGCATATTGGACAAAGGTCAAGCGGTCCAGGGTTTCGCCGCCGAATAACTTTTCGTGATAATCCCAGTATACGTTCTGGTCGTTGGCGCACAGGGAGGCAATGGCCGAAGGCATGGCATCGGGGTGGATGGAAGTCAGCGGCAGGTTTCGATACACAAAGCGGATCTGGTTCGGGTACGCATCCAACAGCGCCTGGTAGGTCTCGGAATGGAAGCGGCGGCAGAACGGGCACTGGAAGTCGCTGAATTCCACAATGGTAATGGGCGCATCATCCGGGCCGAGGCTGGGGTAGCCTTCGGTGGGGATATCATAGCGGACGTATTGCGGCTCCTGGGCGGCGGGTGCGCCAGCGGCAGGTTGTTGGGCTGTCTGGGTGGTCGCAGCAGCAGATGTGCCGCGGCCCCAAATCACATAACCAAGCAGCAAGCCTACACTAAAAGCCATCACAACGAGTATGGAATAAAAATGGCTGCGTTTGAAAGTGATGTATTCTTCGGGGTCCTGAAGAGCAGGCTGCTCCTCGAACTGTTCTTCATTTTCTTCTTCAATTACTACAGGGGTGGATTTTCTAGTTTTTGTGACCATATCCAAAATTATAGCCTTTCTACCGGTTTTATACAGGAACACTTAATCTGGATTCATACGCATCTTTCGAGGGAAAAGCGCGTATATGGAACTACGGAGGTTCTTCTTATGACGACTCACAAACAACATATTCCCTGGTACCTGTGGCCTTTTGCCGCCCTTTGGAAATTACTGGCGGTCATCGTGGAGATGACCGGCCGCCTTGTTGCAATGATCCTGGGCATCGTGCTCTTTATCGTCGGCTTCATTGTCAGCTTGACGATCGTTGGCGCGATCATTGGCGTTCCACTGGGGCTGATCGGCCTGCTGCTGTTTTTCCGCGGGCTCTTCTGAAATACATAACAGCCGCTTTCGAAGCGGCTGTTATGTTGTTTTAACTTAAGGCGCATCCGCCTTGGGCTGCGAATCTTTTCTGAAGGGAAGAGCCTGCTTGAAGTTCGGGCGGGAAGCGATGGCCCGTTTGACAGCAGGGATCCGCAGGGCAAGGAAAACCGCGAGGATGAGTCCGTAGATCAGCGGTCGGATAATATCCCCGGAGAGAAGAAACAGGTCGCCTTTTTTGCTCCACACATAATGCAATACGGCGATGGGGGCGATGAGATAGACCAGCCGGTGCAGGCGCTTCCAATTTTTTCCGAGGCGGACCTTCCAAATATCGAACGAAGTGATTGCCAGCGGGATGAGCAAAAGGAAGGCGATCGCCCCGGCAATGATGTAGGGCTTCTCGAAGACCGTGCGAAAGATCAGGCTCCATGCAAGGCCATAATCCAGGTCCATGAAAATGATGACATGAATGGTTGCGTAGAGGAAGGCGTAGAGACCCAATGTGCGCCTGCGCTTGAGCAGTTCGGGCCACTTGAACAGGGTGTTGAGCGGCGTACAAAGCAGGGACAATACCAGCAGGGTGATGGCGTGCCGCCCGGTGCGCTGTTCCAATTCCTGGATGGGGTTGATGGAAAAGGTGCCCGTGGCCATTTCCACGGCGATCCAGGCCAGCGCCGACCAGGCATAGAGATGAATTGCAAGTTGAAGCGGGGTATAACGATTAAATAATTTCATGCGTTTATTAATGACGGAAGCCCGTAGACTTCCGTCATTTTTCTAATAACTCAAACTCAGGTCCATATCGGCATAGAGGTCGGCGACCTGTTCGCCATAGCCGTTGAACATCAACGTCTCACGACGGCTGAGTTCGCCGATGCGGCGCTCGGAAGCCTGCGACCAGCGCGGATGGTCCACATTGGGGTTGACGTTGGAAAAGAACCCGTATTCGTTCGGGGCCACTGTGTTCCAGAAAGTTTCGGGGCGTTGGTCGGTCAGTTCGATCTTGACGATGGATTTGATGGATTTGAAGCCATACTTCCACGGCACCACCAGACGGAGCGGCGCGCCATTCTGCGGCAGGACATCTTCACCGTACATGCCGGTGGCCAGCAGGGTCAGGTCGTTCATAGCCTCGTCGAGGCGCAGTCCTTCCAGATACGGCCAGGGATAGAACGGGCTGCCCTGCCCCTTCATCTCTTCGGGGCGATAAACGGTCTCAAACTTCACATATTTCGCATCAGAAGTCGGTTCGACCTCTTTGAGCAGGCTCGCCAGCGGGAACCCGTTCCACGGGATGACCATGCTCCATGCTTCCACGCAGCGCAGGCGATAAATGCGTTCCTCTTGAGGGAACAGTTTCAACAGGTCTTCCACACCAAAGGTCTTTGGCCTGGCCACCATGCCGCCCACTTCCACGGTCCACGGCGCGGTGGTAAAGTCTTTCGAAAGCGGGGCAACTGCTTCTTTGTTGGTACTGAATTCGTAGTAGTTGTTGTAATTGGCGATCTCTTCGTACTTGTTGGCAGGGTCGCCCAATTCATCGGCAAGGACGGGGAAGGCGGATTGCGAGGCGGGTGCATCCGTGGTTTGCGCCACACTCGGCGCACAGGCGGCCAGCGCTACACTGCCAGCGATCACACCGGCGGCTTTAATAAAATCGCGCCGCGAAAGATAAACTTCCCTGGGCGTGATCTCGGACGAACGAACGGGTACGGATTTATAAGAATGATTGCTCATTGGGTCTCTCCTCATGAAAGGTCATGGTTCATGACGCCCCCATTTTAAAAAACCTTCCTTATGACAAGATGATAAGTTGATTAGGAAAACCAGCCCTCACAAAAACAGCGGCCCTTCGTTTGCGAAGAGCCGCTGTGGTTTAAGAACAAAACTATTCCTCGAACGAATCGACAGCCGCTTGCATGGTCTCATAGTTCTGGACGCTCTGCAGAAACCCGGTCACGCCTAATACATGATAGACCTGCGGAGGCGCCATGCATAATTTTACACGCGCGATCTTGTAACGCTCCTGTTCCGGCGTGAACAACTTATACACCTTCTGGATCGCGCGGATCCCGGCGCTCGTGAGCATATTAACTTCATCGAGGTTAATCAACAGGAAACGTGCACCCGCATCATACTCGGCACGGGCCTCGGCCAGTAACTGCTCCTCGCTTTGGGCATCCAACCAGCCGCGCAAATGAAAAACCGTGATCGCGACCTTTCCCTGCACTTGTTCCTTGGTAATTTTTAAGGCGACGTCCATGTTAACCTCCGGGTTCGTTGAATTATATGTCCGATTGTTCAAAATGAAAACCTGCCGCCTCTGCCATAGCCGCGAATGGATGCACTTCGGTAGAGCGTGACCTCCCCGCGGCCAACCGCTGCCCATTCCCCTCCCATATCCCCCACCATCCCCGTCTGCTCGTCTATGCCGATGAGCAAAGATCCAGGCAGGATGCGCCTCAACAGGTCGACCCACGACCGGCCAAAGGTATTGTGATGCGGCAACACACAGGCGTTGGGAATCAGATTCAAACCTGGCAATACTTTCTTTTCGTAGGGATCGTAATAATGCTCGCACAGGACCATCGCCCCCGCGCTGCTACCCGCAAGGACAGCACCTTCTTGGTAGGCATCCAATGCAGCCTGCCAACACAGACTCCCTGCCAGAGTCTCGCCCAAATACCGTGGAAAGCCACCCAGCAGGTAGATCAATTTCGAGCGGCGGACCTGATCCGCCAGCGCCGGTGTATTTGCAGATTTCGAGTCGATCACATCCACTGTGAAGGCATTCTTCGCGCCGAGGCTTTGAAACCACCTCACTCCGTGATTCCCTGCGCATTTGTGATTGTTATCGGGTGCGGCAGCGGTGGGAAGGATACAAATGGGCGCATCGAACCCGCCTGCTAGTTCAATGGCAAACAGATCCGGCCCGGCCATCTGCCCGCCAAACTCCGCGCCGCCTGCAAGCAAGAGTCCGCTCATTATGGTGTCGCTGTGGGTTGGGTTAGATTCTCACCGCGCTCCACGGTCACTTCCATTTGAGAGCCGTCCGTGCGAATGTCGATCCAGCCATTGCGGTCGGTGCGCAACAGGGAATAACCGTTCAAGACATCAAGCACATCCTGCGAGGGCAGACCGTTCGGGTCGCCCGCGGCAACACTTAGCACAAGCAATTCCGGATTCAAGTTCTCGACCATGTCAGGTGGGTTGCTCGGCGCATATCCGGATTCTGGCAATAACATCACATCCACTTTACCGATGGCATTCCCATATTCAATGGTGGAGAAGGAATCCTCGCTGACGCCGATGGGCAACAGGGCGCGGAAACTCTTATACTCCACCAGCAGGATGCTTCCACGCGGGCCGGAGGATACGACTTGTATGAACGCGCCATCGCCCAGATCCAGTTTTTGGCCGGTCTCTGAGCGCAACATGGGGATCTCATGCTGGGCAAAATACTCGTCCAACAGGCGCGCGGAAAAAGAGGCTTGCACGTTTCCGCTCCACAACACATTATCTGGCGTGTATCTCTCTACAATGCGGGGCAAAGCAGCAACTTGCTGCTCCTCCGGTGAGGCAATGATGAGCCAGTCCAAGCTGCGCGAGAAGAGCGGAAGCCTGCGGCCCAGTTCATCTGAAAGTTCGGAGGTGCTTGCGCCGCCGTTGATGAGAATATTGCGTCCCTGCGGCGTTTGGACCAGGACCGCATCGGCAGAACCGACTTCGATGAAGGTGATGTGGAACTGCCCGTCGCCGGACTTGGCCGCCGCGGTCCAGAATAGCATCATGCAGATAAAGACCGCAGCAAAAGAAACAGTCAATGCCACGGCGCGGATGGAAGCGGCCGCAGATTTGAACCAGTCCTGGATGGCAGGCCAGTTAAAGGTCAGGGCAAGAAGCGAAACATAGGTCATATATAACATCCAGAGGGGTACATCTCCCAACACGAGCACACCGTTGGGGATGCGGTCAAAAAATTCCACAGCGCGGATGGTGTAGCCTGCAAAGGGCCAGGCGATCCACGCGAGCATCTGGCCGAGCGGGTGGACAAGAAGGCCGACGAACACCGCTAGCCCGCCGAGGATCATCACCGCCGGTTGCACAGGCAGAATGAAGGGATTGGCGATGAATGAGATAAGCGAGATGCGGTTGAAATAATACGCCATGAGCGGAATGGTCATGATCTGCGCGGCAAGCGTGAGCATGACGTTGTCGTTGAGGATATTTGCAATGGCACTGAGGTCTTGTTTGGAGACGCGCGTGAGCAGCGAAGCCGTCAGGCTTGAAAGCGGTTCGGCATACAGGACAAGCCCCAGTGTGGCAAAGAAGGAAAGTTGAAAGCCGATATCCCATAGCGTGAGCGGGTTAAACAGGGTCATTAACAGCGCAACAAAAGCCAGCGTGGTCAGGGCGTCATTGCGTCTGCCGGTCTGTTTGGCGAATAAGGCCGTGCTGCCCATGATGGCGGCGCGCATCACAGCCGGGTCGCCGCCAACAAGGAAGGCATAGAGGAAAATAGAAACCACGGCAAAGATCGCGCCAAGCCGTTCGTTCTTCAGCACCCACTTGAAAAAGGAGAAGAACAATCCGGCGATGATGGCGATGTTGAACCCGGAGATGGCGATGATATGCGCCGTGCCCGTGTTCTTGAAGGCTTCCTGGAGTTTTTTGGGCAGGCCGGTATCCACGCCGAAGAGGATGCCTGCCAGCAGCGAAGCCTCGGGGTCTTGATAGAGACGGTAGGTCGTTTCAAGCAGACGGGTCTTAAGCGCATACACCGGTTTATAGATCAAATTTCCGCCGTTGCCAGGGAGGCGCGTAACCTCAGCGGTGGTCATATAAGAGTAAACGCCCTGCCGGGCGAGATAATCACGATAGGAAAATTCTTCGTTCTCAGGCGGGGTCTTCAACTGCCCACGCAGGCGGATGCGTTCTCCGTATTCGTATTCGACATTCGGGTCAACGCGCACCAGAATCTGACCGGAAGCGGGCAGGTCTCCATCGCCTGTGTCCACCGCTTCAACATTGACCTTCAAGTTGGTGTACTTATCGCGGTAGTCGGGCAGCTCAGATAACGAACCGGAGACGAGCAGTTCATAGGCGCGGTCGTTATAAAAGGCAATGTGATATGCGTCGATGTTCGGCTGGCGGAATTGGTAATAGGCGGAGCCGAAGAAAAGGAAGAAAGGTAGAAGATAGTGAAAAGTGGAAATTTTGGGGTGCGCCAGGAGTTTGAGCAGCAAAAGGGCAGCAAGAAGAAAGAAAACAGCAATAAGCGCCCAGACCCATGCAGGAAGAGTGATGGACGCAGCCAGTACGATTCCCGCCAAAAAACACAAGGAGATCCACAACAAAGGCATGGATGGATTTTACATTAGTTTCACCACGGCATCCCGTGCAAATGGATGAGCCCGTCCTTCCATTGGTCAAGGGATCTATGGATGGGCAGGATGAGCGTCGGGCCGTGAAAGGTTTCCCAAGTGAGCGAGTCGGGGTTGAGATTGTAGACGCTTTGATGGACGCGCGTGAATCCTGCCGCTTTGTAAAAGCCGACCACTTCATCATGGCAGCCGATAAAGCCAAAATCCACGCGCGTATTTTGGAGCAGATGCTCTCGCAGATGAAAAAACATGACCTTGCCCAACTTCCGGCCCTGATGGCTGGGATGGATCGCCACAGCGCCAATTCCCGCGATCATAAAAGGCATCTCATTGACCGTTATTGTGCGGTAACCAAATTCAAGATGGGCGACCGGTGTGTCGTTTTCCAAAGCGATCAAACGGAATTCCGGCGTTGAACCCCAATAGGAATGGGTAGAGAAGAAATCCTCATAATCCGGGAAGGCGGCGATCAGCATCTGTTGAATGGACGCTTCGAGAGCAGGAGTCAGTTCAAGTTCGGGGAGGATGCGCCACTTCATATCCGCCGGGGATTGTACCGGGAATTGCTTTATAAATGTCATGGCTGGGTATAATCGCTCATCATGACTGCTTCAAACCTTATTCTCGTCACCGGCGCGACCGGGTATGTCGGCGGGCGGTTGGTACCGAAACTGCTCGAAGCAGGCTACCGTGTACGCTGCCTGGTGCGCGACCCATCCCGTTTGCAGGGACGCCCCTGGCTTAAAAAAGTGGATGTGGTTCAGGGCGACGCTCTTAACCTCAACGAACTCACATCCGCCATGCAGGATGTCTCTGTGGCATATTACCTGGTACATGGCAAGCAAGGCGGCCGGGATAATGCCGAACGCGACCTGCAAGCGGCGCGTAACTTTTCGCATGCTGCTGAAGATGCGGGCGTGGGGCATATCATTTATCTTGGGGAACTGGTGGATCCCACCGCCAATCTCTCGCCCTATCTGCGCTCCCGGCATGAGACCGGCTTTATGTTACGCCACGGCAGGGTTCCTGTCACAGAAATTCGCGCAGGCATGATCATTGGCTCCGGTTCGGCGCTGTTTGAAATGATCCGCTACCTGACCGAGCGCGAGCCGGTCCTGACCTGCCCGGCCTGGTTCTTCTCGCAGGCGCAACCCATCGCCATCCGCGATGTACTTTCCTATTTGGTGGATACGCTCAAGACCCCGGATGCCACCGGGCGCGTCATCGAAATCGGCGGACCGACCCGCCTCACCTACGCAGACATGTTGCTGGGCTATGCCAAAGAACGGAATCTCCGCCGTTGGTTGATCCGCACCCCCTTTTACGCCCCGAGGCTCTCCGCATATTGGGTGCATATGGTCACCCCCATTCACTGGCGCGTGGTCGCCCCGCTAATCGAGGGCCTGCGCGCGAAACTCATCGTCCGCGATGAAACAGCCAGGAAATTATTCCCACATATCCATCCCATCGATTTTCAAACCGCTGTCCATCTTGCGCTTGGACGGGTACAACGTGACAGCGTGGAAACCAGCTGGTCGAACGCGCTCGTCATTGAACAGGGCGACGTTCAGCCTTATCGATTCACCGTGGAAGAAGGTTTGTTCATCGAACGCCGCCAGATCCTGCTCGACCTGCCCGCTGCGACGGTCTTCCGCGCTTACACGGGCATCGGTGGCGCGCGCGGCTGGATGTATATGGACTGGTCATGGGCCATCCGCGGTTGGATGGATAAGGTCATCGGCGGCGTAGGCCTGCGGCGCGGAAGGCGTCACCCTGACGAGATCAATACCGGCGAAGCGCTTGATTTCTGGCGCGTGGAAACAGTGGAAAAGAACCGCCTCATGCGCCTGCGCGCCGAGATGATCGTACCCGGTAAAGCCTGGCTGCAATTCGAGTCCACGCCCACAGCAGAGAATGAGCAGAAGACCCTCTTCACCGTCACCGCTTATTTCGACCCGCACGGCCTGCCCGGCTTTTTATATTGGTATTCGATGTGGCCCTTCCATAAATTCATTTTCGACGGCCTTACGCGCAGGCTGGCTTCGCGCGCACGCGTTCTTGCCCACGCTTACTGATCCACTGAATACTGGATACTCCTTCATGGCCCTCCTCTTCCCCCTTCTCGGTTATTTCTCCGGCTCGTTAACCTTCGCCATCTGGGTCACACGCTTCGTCAAAGGTGTGGATGTACGCGACTCAGGCTCGGGTCACGCCACGACCACCAACACCATCCGCCAGGCCGGGTTCGGCTGGGGCGCGCTTGTCCTTGCTTTGGATATAGCGAAGGGATTCTTCCCGACCTTTCTTGCGCTGCGTTTCTCCGGCGAGACCTGGGTCGTTGCACTGACAGCCGCTGCTGCAGTCATCGGCCATTGCTGGCCGATGACTGCAGGCTTTCGCGGCGGGATGGGGCTCGCCACTGCGGGCGGGGGGTTGCTTGCTGTGAATGCACTGGCGTTTCTTTTATGCCTTGGCACACTCGTTCTGTTGGTGCTGGTGATCCGCCACTCGGCACGTGCCAGCGTCTTTGCAGGGCTTCTCATCGCACCGGTCCTGTGGTTGTTCAACATTCGTGACCTCGCCTTTTGGGTGGCGCTCGGCGCGGGCGCGGTGATCGCAGTCCGCTTTTTGATCGATTGGAATCGCAAATACCGGGAGTTGTGGCTGGACCGGGAGAAGACGGGAAATAAAAACTCCGAAAGATAAACTTTCGGAGCGCAGGGTCAGGTTCGAGCGGGGAAAGAAGCGGAGGTTATTCCTCACCGCCAAGCAGCCAACCGAACAAGCCGTTCCGTGGGGTGGTCTCTTCCACACGCGGCATCGCAAGCAACACAACGGTGATGTTGTCATGTCCGCCGCGCTCATTGGCAAGGCTCACGAGCGCCTCAGCCGCCGATTTCAAATCCTTCTGCGAGCGCACCGTCTTTTGGATCTCATCGTCCCAGACCAGGTCTGTCAGACCGTCGGTACACATCAGAATGGTATCGCCCGGATGCAGGTGGAAGCCCTGATTGTTCATCGACTCTTCGTCGGTTTCCTGGTTATCAATGCGCAGGCGGAAGTCTACATCGGGAAGTTTTAATCCGCCCAAATGCCGCCGGATGACATGCACGTTCGGATGGTCGCGCATCTGTTCTTCACTGATGATGCCTTTTTCATAGGCTTCCTGCACCCAGGTATGGTCAATGCTCAGGCGCTGAATGTACTTGCCGCGCAAAAGATAAATTCGCGAATCACCCACGTACGAGGTGTAGAGTTTGTTCTCAATAACCCACACACAGGCGCAGGTGGCGCCCATGCCCTGCTCTTCGTCCTTGCCGGCAGAGTGTGAGGCAATGGCCTGGCTCGCGTCGTGGATGGCGCTCTCCATGATCTTGAGCGGTTTCCTGGCGTTACTTTCGGCCACATGCATGCTGATGTAATTGACCGCCAGTTCGGCAGCCACTTCCCCCGCGCGATGGCCGCCAATACCGTCCGACACGATCGCAAAGACCGCCGGACGCGGGTCGTCCTTGGCCAATTGAAACGACGAGACCGCATACCGGTCTTCATTGTTCTTGCCGGACATCCCGGCATGACTCAGAGCGGCAACGTGCACATGGGCAAGTGTGGTGCGAATCATTCGTCAGCGTTTTGAAGGGTAATTTTAGGGGGAGAAACAGGCGGAGGCGTTTTGAGCATAAAACGGTAGGCCAATTGCCCAAAGTTTACCATATCCCCATGCATTAAACGGTAACCATCGCGCTTTACAGGTTCGTAGTTAATCCATGTCCCGCCGATGGAGTTGTTATCCTGGATCAGATAACCGCCATCATCTGTAACACGGATGCGCGCATGCACCGATGAGATGGAGGGGTCATCCAGGATCATCGTGCATTGGGTCGGGTCGGTACCGAGGACAATTTCCTTGCCATTCATGGGGATGGGTTGGCTTGCGATAAACTGACCATCTGCGTTAATACGGATCAAAGCCGCTGGCGCATCCACCACGGACCGTGGAGTGGTCTCTGTTTTCCTGAATTGGATCAACGGCTTTCGGGTTTTCTTCGCCACTGGCATGGAGACCGGGGTATCATCCCTCGGCTGCACCGGCTGTGTCAGCGGATCGTGTCTGGCGCGGCGTTCTTCACGAACCCGACGCAATGTGGGCAGGTTAAACCTTCCGCTAATGAGGATAAAGAACAGCACCAGCCCGGCCAGGATGATCGAACCGAAAGTAATGGGCGTACGATACTTCGCCAGGAAAGCGGCAGGCCCGCTGGGCGGCTTGATCACTGTCACTGTAATGGGCACTGGCATGCTGGTCTTGCTCAACCCCAGTTCATCCACCGCTTCGACCACGATCTGATGCTCATTGCTGGACGTGTAAGCCTTCAAGTCCCAGGTGAATTTATTGAACGGTTCCGTGGTGTTTTCGTCCACAGCCGCGCCATCCACGTAAAGCGTGGTACGGGTCAACTTGCGCGGATGCCCATCGGGGAACTCGATGATGATCTCGATCTCCTGTGTCTCTGGCAGGAGCAGTTCGGTGTTGAACGGATCGTCCGCCGGAGCCTGGCGGGTCACTTGCAGAGCGGGAGCCACAGGGAAAGGATTGGGCGGCTGGATGTTTAAATTGAAGCGCTGCTCGGTGGAAGTCACGGCGCCACTTGGCAGGTTGACTTGCACTGTGATGGATTGTTCCCCAGGGACGGTCACACGTGAGGTGTAGTTGAGCAGGTAGATGCGGCGCAATGCAGAGAAATAGACTTCGGGGTCGGGGAAGCGTTCCTCGCCGGAATACTGGAACATGCTCCCGCCGGTCTGGATGGCAAGGTTGTTGAAGATTGCGGCGCTGGTATTGGTGAAGGTGGTGTTCGCATCCACATACCAAACGAAGATGCGGACATTTCCCTCAACCGCGCGCTGCATCAGCGGCTCCACCAGAGCGGCGAGATTGGCATCCTGCATTTGCGGGGTGATGAAGAGCACCGCGCGCTTCATACCCAGACGCTGGGTTTGGGCACCCACCACATCGAGTGCCGTTGCCAGGGATTGCAGGTTGGGCGCAGCAGTACGCATATCCGGTTGGAAACCGTTCAGTCCTACAACAAAATCTGCAGCGCTGGCATGGTTAATAACCGGCCCTGCCTGACTGACAAGGCTCAAGTCGTCGGGCAGATCGGGTGGACGGCTTTGCGCCCACTGGGCGATGACCTGTGAAACGCGGGAAAAGCGCGAGATGCCGGTGGCGTTGCGCGCATCCAGGCCGGGGCCCTGATTGACGGCCACTACCATCTGCAGCGGAATCGCCATTTCGATCAGCGAATCCGCCGGCAGGGGCTGACCGTTCTCGGTCACAGAGACGGCTTCCGGCTTGAGCCCCGAAGCGAAG
>Ga0268298_10002256_pt1 | contig 21250 bp, 14 predicted proteins | sample WWTPWeurt_MetaG_FD_194462 | JGI IMG/M metagenome (GOLD analysis project Ga0268298, IMG submission 194462) | Activated sludge microbial communities from WWTP in Nijmegen, Gelderland, Netherland - WWTP Weurt | ecosystem: Engineered > WWTP > Aerobic digester > Activated sludge | place... | reverse complement strand
GCTGTTGTCTCTATCTCAGGCATTCTTCCTGATGGACATAGACATTCTTGAGGCAGTCATTCACACGGACAGAATGGGAGTCGTGAGAAATCAGTTCCTGATCAATCCATCTGACAGCCGATTTGGAAACGCCGAGTTCAGAAAGAGACTCGTAGAAGAGATTGCAACGTTAGTCTGATTTCTCTGCTCTCTTTCTGGTGAATCGAGTAGGCTGTGCGGTCCAGGGATCCTCTGGCCAGGGGTGCCTGGGATATCTGCCGCGCAGTTCTTTGCGCACTTCCGGATACGTGCGAGTCCAGAATCCCTCAAGGTCTCTGGTAATTTGAATTGGCCTTCTGGCTGGCGAAAGTAGATGCAATGTGAGAGGCACTTTTCCTCTGGCGATTTTCGGAGTGTGTCGTAAGCCAAACAACTCTTGAAGCTTCACAGGCAATGCAGGCTCTGGACTCGAATAGTCGATGGAGATCTTGCTTCCGCTGGGCACTTCCATGCTTTCCGGAGCATGAGTGCGAAGAATGCTTTGCTGCGAATGCGAAAGCATTCCGTGAAGTATTGGCTGAATGTCGATCTTTTGTACCTCTGAGATAGAGCGCATAACGGCAATGTGTGGGCCTAACCATTCCCCGAGGTTCGCGGAAAGATACTCCTTTGAGAAATCTGGAAGATCCTCTCCATTCCTGCGCAGAAATTCTACTCTGTTTCTAAGAGATTCTGTTTCCTGAAAGTGAGAGAGGCGATCGATTCCCTGACGCAAAACTTCAGCAAGAAGTGCCGATCCTGCATCCACTGCTTCACTCGTCTCCGTCACGGACAGTTCAAGTGCACCCAGTTTTTCTACGCGAACGCTCTGCACGCGTCCAGATTTGTCCAGCCGCGTTTCCATCTGGATTTCAATTTGATTCGCAAAGAGTTCGCGCAGCGATTCAACAGAAACAGGAAGTGCCAGATCGATACTGGAATCCGCACCCGAACCTCTGGTCTCTGCTGCCACCAGAAATAGAGATCGAACAGAATCGCCGGGCGGCAGCACCGCCCCTCTTCCGTTTGAGAGCAAATAACGTTCCATCTTTTCATCGCGCGCGCGAGCGATTCGATCCGGATAAGCGCATGCAAGTAGCTTCCCAGGCTCCACTGCATCAGTGTCTTTCGACGAATGGACTGCATACTTTCTCATCTCTGTGGCCAGAGAAAGAGCTCGCGAGATGGATCCCCTGTGAACGGCAGGCCCGTACGATCCGCTTCGCGCATCTTCCAGTGCTTGCAACCTTGTGCGAAGATCCGATCCAGATCCGCGAAGAACATCCCGCTCGGAAAGAATCGCGGCCAGGTCACAGGCGATCTTCGCCTGGGCATTGCTTCGTGCTTCTACAATCATCCTTGCCAGGCGTGGGTGCACAGGAATGCACATCGCGCGCCCGGTCTCTGTGATTGTATCTCCGTCCAGGGCTCCGAGACTGCGAAGAAGCGAGCGCGCTGCACTGAGACTCGAGGCAGGCGGAGGATCGAGGAATCGCAAATCGGCCGTGCCCCAGAGTGCCATCTCCAGCGCAAACGGTGCCAGGTCCGCTTCGAGTATCTCTGGCTTTGCGTGAGATTCCATTCTGCGATACTCTTCTTCGTCATAGAGTCGAATGCAAACTCCAGGGCCCGTTCTACCGGCTCTTCCGCTTCTTTGATCCGCGGAAGATTTGGAAATGCGAACTGTTTCCAGACGACCGAGACCGGTGCGCGGATCCAGTTTCAATCTTCTCTCCAGACCACTGTCTATGACAGTGGTCACTCCTTCGATCGTAAGAGAAGTCTCTGCAATGTTTGTAGAAAGAATCACTTTTCTTGTACCGGACGGGTCAGGTGTGATCGCACGATCCTGTTCTTCCTGCCTCAGATCTCCATACAGCGGACAGATCAAAGCATCCACGCGTGCTTCTTCGAGAAGCTCCTGAGCGCGGCGTATATCTCCGCTCCCCGGAAGAAACACAAGAATGTCTCCCGTAGATTTCGAAATCAGAGCAGACACAGCGTCAGAGGCAGCATGAGCCGGGGAAGTCTTCCTCAATCCCGCATAACGGTTCTCTACCGGGAAGGTCCTGCCTTCCGCGCGAATCAGAGGTGCAGAAAGAAAGCCAGAAATCCTCTCTCCGTCTAAAGTTGCAGACATCACGAGAATTCGAAGATCATCGCGCAAAGAAGATTGTACATCAAGAGAAAGAGCAAGGCCAACATCTGCATGAATGCTTCTTTCATGGAATTCGTCGAAAATAATGAGCCCGACTCCTTCTAGCTCCGGGTCATTCTGGATTCTGCGCGAAAGGATTCCTTCTGTGACAACTTCAATGCGCGTTCTTTCACTCACTCTGTTTTCAAAACGAACGCGATACCCGACAATTCCTCCCACCTTCTCAGAGATCATCGAAGACATGCGAGTAGCCGCTCCTCGCGCGGCCAGACGCCTGGGCTCAAGCATCAAGATGGATCTATTTGCAAGCCAGGGTTCGTCTAAGAGTTCGAGGGGAACAACGGTGGTTTTCCCCGCACCTGGTGGAGCTATGAGAACCACTCTTTTGTCTGATGCAAGAGCTTGCTTCAGATCCGGGATGGCTCCGGTTACAGGAAGGTCCCGGGTTTGACTATTTGCCCAGCTCTTCACTTCTTTCTTTTGCACGCACAACTGCGCGCATCACGGCGGAGCGAAAGCCAAGTTCTTCTAGAGCGGCCAGTCCAGCGATGGTGGTTCCGCCAGGAGAAGCCACCTGCGAACGGAGTTCCAGGGGATGTTTTTTTTCTAGAACCACAAGAGAGGCCGAACCAATCAATGTTTCCGCAGCCAGACGAAGAGCGCGTTCATACGGAAGACCTGCCTGCACCGCGCCCTGCGCCAGAGCATCTATGAATTCGAATACAAAAGCAGGCCCGGATCCTGAGAGACCCGTCACAACGTGCAGCAGTTCTTCTTTCTCCACCATCTCGACTGCGCCTACGCACTCGAAGATGGCGCGAGCGAGGAGCCCGAGTTCAGAATCGTGAGAGTAGATTCCAGTGGCCGCCATCTGGATGGACGCATTGAGATTTGGCATGGCCCGCGCAATATGACGCGCACCTCCGAGCATTTCCTGAATGGAGGAAGTGCTAAGACCCGCTGCAATCGAAATGTATTGTTTGTTTCCCTTAAACGACGCAAGAGCACTCTTCATTTCCTGAGGCTTGACGCAGAGCAAAACAATGTCACATGCAGACTCGAGAGATTCTGGAGAATCGGCAGCGTTCACCAGATCCGAACGAATGAGAGGATCATATCCGGTTAGATTCAGGTTCGGATGCTTATTTTTCAGACCGCGGGCAATCGCGCTCCCCATCTTGCCCATTCCAAGAAAGCCAATTTTTCGCGTGCTCAGATTGATATCCACGCAACCTGCATGACGCAGGCGACGACACTGCACAGAAAAAAAATGGACTGATCCAGGAGGTCGTTGTAAGTTTGGACCGAGGCATTCATGGAAAAACAATACAACACGATGAAGGAATTCTGGCCGTTCTACCTGGGCGAACATCGCAATAAGGTGAACAGAATCCTTCACTTCATCGGATCTACGGGTGTCATTGCATTTGCAGTTTGCGCCGCATACTTCATGGACTGGAGATATCTGGTTGCTATGCCTTTGTTCGGCTACGGCTTTGCGTGGGTGGGACACTTCTTCTTCGAAAAGAACAGACCCGCTACGTTCAAGTATCCGTTCAAATCACTCGGTTCTGACTTTGTGATGTATTTTTACACCTGGACCGGACAGATCCGCCGAGAACTGGACAAGATTTCCTGAACTACGCTGCCGGCCCGCGCAAGCGCAAGGCCGGCAGATGCGCAAGGAACTTACGCGCGAACGGCGCGAAGAGTGTCCTGGAGAATGGAACGAGCTTTGATGGCTGCATCTGAGTAGTCTGCAGCACCCTTGTTCTTGAGATCCTCAAATCCTTTCTGTGCTGAAGATATCGCGTTTCTGGCTGCTTCATCTGCTGCCAGAACCAGACCAATGCCTGCATTCAGAATATCTTGAAGGTTCGGTTGCATCTCTGTACTCCTCCGCACTTATAGTGCGTTGCGCCATATTTTTAATGCACCGCACCATAGTCAACCCAATTTTGCAACCCCTGGCATGAGGATGGTTCTTATGGTTCAATGAGCACAATCGCACTTCCTCTGCCTGTCAAAAGGCAGAATTCCACTAAGACTAGAGGCAAAGGCAAGAAGGCCACAAAGAGCAAGTCCCGCTCCAGACAGAAGATCGTCTATGTGGAAGTAGTCAGAAAAAGAAGCAAGAGATGGATGGATGAGTTTAGATCCGCCCTGAGAGCGGAGATTGCAAACTGCATGACCCACGGGATGGGCGTTGGCCTCAGCCTCGCTGGAATGTCACTGCTCATTGCAAGTGCAGCGAAAGCGGGAGATCCCTGGAAAATCGTAAGCTTTGCGATCTACGGAACGTGCATGGTGCTTCTGTATCTTGCCTCCACTCTCTACCACGGCTTTTTATCTCCGCGCGCAAAGAAGGTATTCAAAGTCCTGGATCATTCTGCGATCTTTCTGGCGATTGCAGGCACATACACTCCGTTCACACTCGTCAGCATGCGCGGCCCCTGGGGATGGACTCTGTTCATCATCATCTGGGCACTGGCGATTGGCGGCATTGCTTACAAGATGTTCTTTGTAAATAAATACAGACTCATTTCAGTACTTATCTACATTTTGATGGGCTGGCTTGTATGTATCGCGGTCAAACCAATGTTTCAGATGATCCCTCTGGCCGGAATCATATGGATCGCGATTGGTGGAATTGCCTACACTGCTGGGACTGCGTTCTACGCTTCTAGCTTTGCCATGAGTCACATGATCTGGCATTTGTTTGTTCTGGCAGGAAGCATCTGCCACTACATTGCCATTTACTTCTACGTGCTGTAAGGAATAAGGCCTGCTCAGGCTACAGAAGCCTGAGCGCGCATTCTTTCGATCCAGTCATCTCAATGCGATCCACACCCACCAGAACCATCTGGGTTTCCTCAGGCGAAAGGCTGCGAAAGAGTTCCAGGCCCCCTGCCAGAAGTTCATATCCAATCTGAATGCCCTCGAGCTCTTCCTGAGTGTAGACGTCCGGTCTCGCACTGATGATGCGAATGGAGTTGCCCATGATTTCAAGAGTGGTTTCCAGAAGCGGAATATTGGCTAGAGACTTAAAAAGACGAGTGAGTTCGCGGCGAAACCTTTGCACGTCACGATCTGGAATCTTTGCAATGATGCCGGCGAATGCTTTCTCATCAGACAGGTCTTCGATTCCGCGCGATTCTGCTTCTTTGATCATGATGCTTTCCAGTCGCTGGATTTCAATGTAGCCTTCGAAAGTAGCGAGGCCAGCGCGAAGCGCGGCCGGAATCAGAGTGCCCAGCTTGAAAACAGAACTGATGGCCGTTCCTGCAAGAGGCATCATTTTGCGAGGCGACTTCAATACAGAACCAAGCTTATCAAAGGCAAGATCGAGCTTGAGTCTGCGGTCTGCTTCTGGATACATTCGGGCCAGAAAAAAATCTCGAACCTCATCAATTCTCTGGGATGGAAAATCCGCAAGAATCTCAAAACGATGAACATTCTGAGGAGTATAACGGCGGGACAAATGGTCCCGATACGCGGCAATGACCGCACTGCGCACATCAATCACTTTCTGCCCTCTTTTCCACCATCCGGCCCAGATTCGAATCCACCAGATCCAGCACCCGTTCGATGGCCCTGTATTCCAAATTGTAATCTTTCTTAAATATTTCCAGAAGCAGGTTACGAATGGAGTTACGCCCTTCTTCTTCGTAAACGTAGTACACAAAATTCCCGGCGCGCGGAGTCTCGATCACAAACGATCCAAGACTCATATAAGGTTCTTTTGAAACAAGCACGCGATCTCTGGAAGAAGCCTCTATGACTTCCAGATTCTCCCAGCGAAGTGGAATCTGTTCAAGTTCGTCTCTGAGGTAGGGTTCCATGAATCGAAGAGGATAGTTGGTTGGCTCGTAGACTACGAATGCCTTTAGACCACGCGAAAACATTTCCACGCCGGATTCAGATTGCTCTATTCTCTTCACATTTGCGTACGAAATGATTTCGAAGATCGCGTAATTGGACTCCTTGTGAAAACGGGCCACAAAGATCCAGCCTCCCCCCTGCGGAACGAGGCCACTACTCAGTCCATCAAATAGGTCAATTGTGCCACCCATTTCAAACTCGATCTATCTTTTTGGCGGTCTGCTTCACATGTCTGTCTCGCGCCAGATGAACCAGACGATCGATCAGCTGCGGCGTTGGCAAACCAGATAGTTCAAAAAGTTTAGGATACATGCTGATGCTGGTAAACCCGGGCAGAGTATTGATCTCATTGATGATGATCGATTCATCCGGCCTGAGAAAGAAATCCACGCGAGCAAGACCCGCACAATCGAGCGCTCGATATGTTTCAATGGCCAATTTTCTCAGACGATCCATCACGTGACCGGGAAGATTGGCAGGCATTTCAAAGGCAGCGCCGTCCTCATTGAGGTACTTGTTTTCGTAAGAATAGAACCCGCCCTTTGGAATGATTTCTCCACAAAGGGAAGCAATGGGTTCTTCATTGCCAAGGACCGCACATTCTACTTCGCGCCCGGCGATCGCCTCTTCCACTAAAACCACGTCATCATATCGGAGCGCGTCTTCTACCGCAGATCGGAAATCTGTTTCGTTTTCCACTCTGTGCACGCCCACGCTCGATCCCTGCGCCGCAGGCTTTACATACAATGGCATTCCGAATCTTTCACGAAGAGTTGCAAAATTGGCTGTGGCAGATTGCACGTCTCTGAAAGCCGTATAACGTCCAATGGGCAGCCCTGCCTCAACAAGCAGTCGTTTCATAAGCCATTTGTCCATACCAACTGCGGAACCGGCCACATCTGCACCAATGAATGGCAAATCCAGTACGCGAAGGAAGCCCTGCATGGTGCCATCCTCTCCCATCTTGCCGTGCAGAACCGGAAAAATCACATCGCAGGTCATGAGTATGGGTAGAGCTCCGGCCAGGCTCTCCGCGCGATACGCCGCGCCTTTGCCCACTGGAAGAAGTTCTTTGCTGGCAAGAGCGTTTTCAGATACAATCTGCCACCCGCCCGCTCGATCAATTCCAACTACAATGACGTCATACCTGGTGCGGTCCACCGCACGCAGCACATTGGCCGCTGAGCGAAGGGAGATTTCATGCTCCGATGACCGGCCGCCGCACAGGACCCCGAGGCGGATTTTTGAGCTTTGCATAGGTCACAGTCCGAAACACCTGGTTTTACCAAACAATTTTTTTATGAAGGAAATCGCGTTCGCCATCCTGCTCCTGCAACCCATGCAGACCCGCGCGCCGGGCTATTTTCTGATGCCTGCGTTGCGAGAGGGAGAGCTCACCGCCTTTCTTAAGAGCCCGGTCATGGACCGAAGCGTGCTCGCCCAGATCGCTTCTGCGCGCGAAAACGAAGCCCGGGCCATTCTGATCCAGAGAAGAGGGGAAATTCGCGCTGAAATCTGTGCGACGCCGGAATCAGAAAGACCGGCCGCCATTGCGGCGATTCGTAAGACAGTCGAAGACGAACACGCCCTTTACAAGAAAGAAATTTCAAACTACGAAGCTTACATCTACAGACGCATGGAAAAGGAAATAGATCCGGCCTACCGCGAGCAGGCGGTAGCAGCCAGGAAAGATGCATTCGTTTTGCAAAGAGACCGATCCAGTCTCATAGAACAATCGTGGATGAAGATGCTTTCTGCAAAGGACGTATGCGAGCAAACGGAGCTTTTTTCAGAGAAGATCAACCTGCCCTACTACCTGGCGCTATTTCATTACCAGTCCATTTTTCCGGCCGAAATGCGGTCCAGAACGCTCCTTTCTGACACTCCCAGATAAGCCCGTTTGACCGATAATATAGGGTGAGAATTTCCATCTTACTCTGCTTTCTTTTCGCCACGAACCTGGCCGCAGAAACAATCGATGAAGGTGGCGCTTCGCATCCCGGATTTACGGCGACTCTCTACGGGGCCGAATCCTTTCGAGCCACAGACTCCACTCAAGATCTGCGCCTGGCACCTGCACCCGCAAGCGACGCGATTCTACAGCTCCGGTTTGAAGAACCTTCCTCCATCCTCAAAGACAGCGCGGGCAACTTCAAAGTGCGCGCCAACTACGTGGCGCAGAAGAACGGACCCATGGGAGGATTCGCTCGCTTCATTAAACCTGAGAACAGAATCGAACTTTCTTCTCCTCGCGAACTATGGCCATCAGATGGCGATTTCTCCGTTGAGTTCTGGATCGAGCCAGTCATCTTTTATTCCAGAAACAGCATATTCAAGAAAGTCTCTCTCCTGGGTGGACAGAAGCGCGGAATGGAAATCTATCTGGAGTCGGGCAGACTGAAAGCTTCCTTCTTCGATCTGTTTGAAGACACAGACGGCCAGAGACATTCCATCACACTATCGAGTCATTCCGCACTTCCTGGATCGAGATGGTCGCATGTGACTCTGACGTACGACGCGAGTTCCGGAAAGCTCGCACTGTTTGTGGACAATCAAGAACAGATGGTGTCGTATGCTGCAGATGCAACTGGAGTCTACCGCGCATCCTTTCATCCTCTCGACAGATCCGCCATCGTAATTGGAGAGAATTACTTTGGTTCGCTCGATGAGTTTCTCATTACGGGCAGCGCCATCTCGCCAGAAGAACATCCACGCACTCGCCTTCCCTCAGTCCACATCTCTGACGTTTCCTTTCGTCCGACACAACAAAGCGGTATGGCGATTTCAGAAGTATACGATGCAGGCAATTCTTCTTCCGGAAGATTTCGCTATGCAGCGGATGAACCCGCGGGCAGCTCCATTCAATTCTTTATTCGATTCAGTGAGCATGCATTCAATTCAGATGCACCAGATGCGGGTTCACTCAAATGGAAAAGAATCCGCAACCAGACAGACAATATTGGCAGATTCAGATTCTTTCAGTGGAAAGCATTGTTCAACGCGGATCCAACTGGAAGTGTTTCGCCTGTTCTTCGCGAAACAACCCTTACACGATTTGCACTCGAGCCCCCCGCAAGACCGGGTGGGCTTCGCGCCATTGAAGAATTGTCAGGCGGAGATTCCGTATGCCTGGAATGGAGAAACGTCCCTGAGCCGGAGATCGAAAGCGAAGGCGGCTACATTGTGTACTATGGCCTGAAACCAGGAGAATACCTGGGGCACGTGCGCATTCAGAACGGCAAGCCGATTCGCCCGCTGGCTCCTGAGAAAATGCAGCTAACGAAAGAAGAAAAACGCAGAACACAGTACCAGTCATCCGTGGTCATGCGAGAGCTCTCCGGACGAACGCGCTTCATGCTCGACAATCGCACCATCGAGGAAAACATACGAGGAAAGAAGAAGGGAAACATGCCTTTCCTGCGCCCGGATAGAACCTACTATTTTGCTGTGTCCGCCTACACATCGCAAGGTGAATCAGAGCAGTCAAAAGAAACAGTAGCAGTGCTGAGACCCGCGCCAGATCTATAGTAGAAGCAAGCGGTCCGGGCCGCGATTAAATGCGCGCCTGGATCGCCGCACAGGTGCGTGCCAGGTCAAATTCTTTGCCCGCGATATCGCGCGCGTTTCTACCCAGCTTCAATTGCATGCGGTCGGATCCTGCAATGTCCAGAATCGCACGACACAATTCGTCTACATTGCCTGGCTCAAACAAATATCCAGTCACTCCATGCCGCACAATTTCTTCGAACACACCGGTCTTTCCCGCAATCGCGGGGATTCCAAAGTAGGCCGCTTCCATAAGCGAAGTGCCCATGGACTCGGTGTCCTTGCCGCCGGTTCCAGGCTGCACAAAGATATGCGCGAGCCCGAGAACTGCAGCCAGTTGATCATCAGGAAGAAAACCAGTAAGTGTTACATAGGATTCCAGTCCGCGAATGCGAATCAGCTCTTCGAGAAATGCATGCTCTGGCCCCGAGCCAATCAAGAGCAAATGAAGTTGCCTGCGATCTGCTTCAGGACCTTTGAGTCTGTTCATGGCCTCAATGGCTGTATCGAGACCCTTGCGCTGAACAAAAGGGCCCACGGAAACAAGGACCGTTTTGCCTTTTATTTTTTCATAGATCTCCTGTGGAACAGTAAACCGTTTAAAACGATTCCACCGAAGCTCTAGACCAGGGGGAATCACCACGATGCGATCTTCTGGAATGCCCGCTTCCATGGCACTGCGCGCCAGGTGTCTGGACAGGGTAAATACATTTCGCGCGCCCATCACAAAGCGCCTTTCCAGAAAGTTTAGAAAACCCAACTTTTTTGCAAGATCCGTCCCCGGAATAAATACGGAGTAGTGCATTCCTGCATCACGCGCAATCGACGCGGTACGCATGGTGCCACGCGAAACATTTCCAAATACTATATGACGAGGAACAAACTGTGCGAGACGGTCCTGGATGAATCTATCAAACAAATCGTGACGAGAAAAACGGCCACCCGGAGAAATGCGATGCACTGGATATGGCTCTGAGCGATCAAACGCAAGACGCTCTTCCGGTGTACTGAGATATTCGCCTTCTGTCAGAGTAACCACAACGTCCAGAGACGGCGCATGCCAGCGTCGAGCAATGCCCGTAAAGAAACCTTCAATGCCGCCAGGTTCGGGCCGAAAAAAATCAGTAACGAGCAGAACTCGCTTCAACTTTGATCCAGCCCGAGGAATCCCAAAAAGTGGGAACGTTTGGAAGATTCTACACCCAGTGCTAGCATGGGACGCATCACTTCCAGGAAACTTTCACAGGCCATTCGCATCAACTCCAAAACGGGCGCGCTTGTGGCCGCGGCCATCTCGGGGCTGTTTTGTAGCAATCATTCTCGCCTTCCTGTGCTCTATATGCCGCCAGAAAGCCCGGAGATCCGGCTGGAATTTGCTGGAATGGATCTCATTCGTCAAACTCGGACCAGAGAAGAAACAGGCCCACTTCCCGGGACACGAATTTCGGAAGTTGCGATTACGGACGATCAATGCATTCGCTCCCACTCTCCCGGATTTTTTGAACATGAAGAGGGTCTTCGATTTGAAATCTGCGGCACAGGGATAGACCGGGAACAATTTGAAACGAGCATGGCGCGACGCGAACGCGCATCCATGGGTCATCTTTTCGAGCTAAGAGAAATCTCTCTCACCGAAATCCGAAAACTCAATTCTGAAATCGTAGTCGATCACGCGTTCGATCCACTTTCCGTTCAGTCCACACTTACTCTGAACACCGGCGGAAACCTTCCGGCAGTCTATCCACTTCATGCGCCCAGAGTCTTCGCGGACATACAACATTTAAGCATTGTGTTTGCCAGACGCGACTCCAGGTTCATGATCCTGGAAACATCCGATCCTCGCATCGTCGCGCCGTTCCTGAGCGGTCTTTCGCGTGTTCCAGGCATCACCAATAATCTTCGCGGATCTGCGGATGTATATGTCAGCGAAGTGAAGCAAGGGAAAGATGCCTTCCTAGAAATTTCTTCGCGAACTGCTGGACGCGCGAAGCTTCGCATCCTTCGAGGAGCAAGCGTAGAGAATCTGGAATTGTATTTCTTTGGAGGAAGCGCCTACGTGTTTGACCACGCAGATGCGGTAGAACTTCCGTCTGGAGTATTCTCCATCACCGCGGATCAATATGAGACGGCCGGGGGCAACGCCACCAGGTCTGTTACTGTGAGAGACGAACATCTGGTTCCCACCGCCTGCCTGCAGTTATGCGATTCGAGAGGAATCTCCTCCTTCCCGTCCGGGACGTCGGATGACGCATGCAAGCCGGAGGATCTGGAACTCACCGAACTTTCGCCAGCAGGAGTGTACACAGACCATGTGGACGCGTCCGGAAAGTTCCTGGAAGTGCGCGTGAAAAGATCGTGCATGCTCGGTTCGGTTCTACTCCGCGCGGGTTCCACCATAGATCCGGGTCAGGGAAAAGTCGAATCCGGCGCAAGGCTTCTCTTCGCTTCTTCCAGCGAGTTTTTCTCAGAAAAGGTTTTGGACGCAGATCTTCGCTCATTGAACTATAGCACGCCAGTAGAAGCCTTCGATTCAGAGGGCCATGCAGCCATTCTGTATTCACCAGATGCAGATGCCAGATGGGCAGACTCTTCCGGCTTCGTTCACTCCATTGTCCTGGATCAGGGCGTTGCCATCTATCATGACAGAAGCAGAGTCGGACTTCGTCCAGATCTAACGTCCAACGCTATGTCTCCCGGGCTTCCTGAGATATCAGAAGCGCCACATTCCAGCTTTTCTCTATCTGAAGTGTCTCTGATGGGGAGCTGGAATGGAAGCTCTGTTCCAGACGATGAATTCATTGAACTAACAGGAAAGGAAGGTGGTCCAGGACGCTGGACGGTAGACGTTAAGCGACTTTCTGATGGAAAAACAATCCGGCATCATTTTCCGCCGCAGGATGGAATCGCCGCATATTTTCGCAAAAGCCCTGTCTGTTTTCCAGGGTACTTTGGCCGCGCCGATCTCTTTCTTCCAAACGAACCGGTAGAACTCTCCTGGTTTGATTCTCATGGAGAAAATCAAGGCCATGCAAGCGTATCCCCTGCACTCGCCACTTCCATGAGTAGCGCATACGCAAGTGCCGTCTGGCATGAGTCTACGCACTCTCTTCGCGTACATTCGCCCATTGTCGGAATCTGCGCAAAAGCGAACGCAAGTCCAGGCGCTCCGGGTTCTCCGTCTCCTTTCTTCGCAGAAGAGCCATCACCTGCCGGACGAATCTTTCGCTTCTATTCAGATGTTGCGGCTTCTATCTCTGTAGAAATAGACGGCTTAAGTTCTTCTAGAATGGCCGCAAATGAAGATCTCATCTCAGTGACGGCGCTTCGCCCCAGGTCCGTTTTTAGAATTACAGCGTCAGGCGCTCAGGTTTCAGGTGAAGTCCTGCTGTCACCGGGACTTGCGGTCACAGGAGTGCATCCTTCTCCCGTGGCTCCGGGCGTAGAATGGATTCGAGTCTGTGCGACTGCACCGTTTTTTCCGCAAACAAATCTCTATGTTCATGACGAAGATTCAGAAGATAGAATCGTTCCTTTTTCGCAGCGCACAGGACGCGCTCTTCTTTCTTCTACTATGAATCTTCCTGCGTTCGGATGCGCTCTCATCGTAGATCCTGACTACACCGGCCAATCGTTTCCACCACCTCCCTTTCCGTTTTACGACTATGCTGGCTGGTCCATCTCCTCCACTTCTGCGATTGGTTCTGGACTGGGCGCAGACGAATCAGTCTGGATTACGAATGCAACAGGCGACATTCTGGCCACGTATGGCCTGCCAGACATTGCTCCTTTTCATGTGCATGCATCCTCCGGACAAACCATCGTTCGCACATGGCCTTCCTATGATGCGCCAGAATCCTGGAGCGCACAATGAAATCTTTCATTCGATTCTTCTCCAGTTCGTTCTTGATGCCCGCATTCTTGCATGTGGCGGCATCCGTTTTCGTTTCGGACACGTTATACGCCATTGAGAACGACGACCCTGTCTATGCAGGGAGATCACCGCTTTCCGTGTCGTTCCTTGCTCAGGGAATCAGATCCAGCGTCTATCCGGACAGACTCAAAGACGCTCTAGAATTTTCCTCAGATGAGCTGAGTGCTGGTGTTCACGTCAAAGGCTCTTCTCTGGATGCAGAAGAAAACTCGTTTCTATATTCCGCAGACGCAGCCGCACTCTTCAGCGCTCAAGGCAAAGTCCAGCTACTTCGAGGCTCTCTATTTGCCGCCGGATATTCCGGGTGCAGCGCTTCTGGATGCGGAATCATGCTCGGACAATTCTATCCGGACCCACGAGGATCGGTGGGCGTGGACCCCATTGGAGGCAATGCACATTCTTCGCACGCTTCTTTCCTGGGAGACGCAGAAGACGGGAGGAGCGGCACTGCGGTCTTCTTTCGCGGAGAACATGCGGGCGTAGAATTCTATCCTGCGATCGTAGATCTGAACAATGCGGAGGCCCGGGGCGCAAGGGCCCAGGCATTTCTATTTTTTAAAAACGCTGGAATGTCCGTTCATTACGAAGGAATCCAACAAGGCAGCCAGGCGGGTAAAGGAAAAGACCGTCTGGATTACACGGGCGCCGGATTCTACATAGACAAGCCGGACGGATTCATCCAGTTCTACACACGCATTGCGGTGATTCATTCTCAGGGACGTTATACGACCATGCACACAGGGGAAACGCATTCCACGCGGGCCTCTCTAGAAGGTCAGGCATTGAAGGCCGGAGCCATGTTTTCTGTCGGATGGTTTCACCTCTACGCAGATGGTTTTCTGCCAGAGCCTCCGTCCAACGTGGACGGGAATCGCACGTCCGATGAAAAGTCAGGATACACCGGGTGGAATCAGTTCTCAGGAACAAACATCTTCCTTCGCGAAATCGACGCAGTTCCTTTCGCGAGGCTTTGTCGTGCGAAGGAAAACTGCACCGGAATCGAATCATCAACTTCCTTTCGCGCTTTTCGCTTCGCGGCTGGAGTGGCTCGCGCGAGGGTCTCCCTGGAAATGCCTCGGCTCGAACTTTCTCTGGCAGGATCACTGTTTCGTCCGCTGGCGCCTCGAACAGACCACTCTGGCAATCCTTACTCTAAAATTCGTCGCGACCATAAAATCCCGGAGCTCAGGGAGATCACTGTCCAGGTCTCCATCCAGCATGAAGTAGGGAGATTGCTATTCGAATATGGAAGACTGTCCGCGAAATCGGACGAAGGCTCAAAGCTCGCCGCAGAACGATTCACCCTTTCGCTTGAGCGAGCCGCTTTTTGATTCGGGCAGAACGATTTGCACATCGGATACCAGTACAGGAATGGGAAGACTTTCAACACTGTTCTTTTTGATTTTGATTCATGAATCCTGCATCCATCGATCAAGGCCGGAGTTTCCAGGGGTTCTTTTGGATCAGGCATCGCATGATTTCTTGTTCACGAGACCGGACGTATACGATCCTTCTATTCGAGATCGAATCGTCCATGAGATAGATGGTGCAAAAGAGTCGATCAGCCTGTATTGCTATGAAATAGATGAACCAGAGATTCTTCGCGCGCTCGACCGCGCCAGAGGGCGCAAGATTCTTCTAAAGATTGTAGGATCCCCGGATCAAAGTTATGCGGAATTGCGCGAATCCGGTTTTGCCTTTCGGATCAGAGCCAGGTCAGGTTTGCAGCATTCCAAAGTGTGGATTATAGATCACAGACTGCTGATTTCTGGCACAGGAAATTTTACGCAGAGCGATCTATTTCACAACAACAATGCATTCTTTTTTCTGAATGTGAGCACAAATACTGCCATGGAAGTGGACAGGTCCCTCGAAAATGCAGACGCAAATGCATCTCCAGTATTCCTTCCATACGGAGGAGTTCTTCTGGTTTCGCCCTCTCGCGGAAAGCTCATCCAGACCAGACTCATTCTGGCCGCGCTCAATGCTAAAAAAACATTACGATATATGATCTTCAGCCACACAGACCAGGTTTTATCCTCTGCCATGGCAGAAAGCGCTATGCGAGGAGTTCTTATAGAGGGAATCTATGACGCAGAAAGCGACGGACTGCCGGACGAAGGCGTTCAGCTAAACATTGCCACAAGAGCTTTTATATACACGGATGGAAACCGTTCTGAATTCCAAACTGAAGACGGTGTAGTGCACGGTGGACATCTTCATCATAAGACTATGGTTGTAGATGATGAGATGGTTCTAACGGGGTCGTACAATTTTTCGATTGGAGCGCGCGATTCCAATCAGGAAGCCTATTTTGAATTTCACGATCCTGCTGTAACGTGGCTTTTCAATCAGGAATTTGAGCGAGTGGTATCGAGTGCAAGACTGGAAGGAAAGCCACCCTTCCCCACCAGCGGGTTGCCGGTTGCATTCGAAAGTCCTCTATGGTGTGGAACCATTCGAAGGCTGACAGTATTTTTTGGAAGCGGAGCTTCCGCCGGTGCACAGCACTTTCGCGCCTCCGATTCATGCGTAAGTGCAAACCAGAAGGCGAGCGAGAGTGCGGGGACAGCAAGAAGCTCCTGGATGGTTCCGGGGCAGACGCTTGCCATTCACAGCCTCTCATGGCGAGGAAATTTCGCAGGAAGCACTCCCGGTATTCCATCCGTAAAGAAGGCGGTCAGCATCAAACGCGCCACAACGGATCGGTTATGGGTGGATTCGCAAACACGTTATTCGGCATTGATGGCATGGGTTCGAGACGGATTGGTCAACATCCAGTTTCAGGAAAGCGCTCCAGGAGTTCTAACTTTCGCGCCTCTTCCACCGGGCGACGCCATCGTCTTTCTGTGGTCGGGAGGCGTCTGGGAAACGGCGTGCCTTCAATCGGGCACTTCGCTCGACTCCGCACCATCCGCGTTCCTCCAGGCTCTGGAGCTTGAGGGGATCCACGTATCCTGCACGGCAATCGAATGAGGCGCCGCATGATCCAAAAAGATACAAGAGAAAGACGACACCTTACTTGACAAATCGACAGCCCAACTCACGTTCCACCGGTTGATATCGATACCCGGCTACCGCTTCACGGATACGATTTCGGAAGGAGACAAAATTGCGGTCTATCGGGGACAAAGACTCTCTGATGGGCAGCCGGCCCGCGTTCGAGCGATTGGCGGGAGATTTCCAGACCCGCGTGACGTCGCACGGATGCGACGCGATCACGAAATTTCCAGCGCTCTAGAAGTTCCCGGCGTAATTCGCTCTCTTGGCCTGTTTCCACACCAGGGTGGTCTTGCCATCGTACTCGAAGACCCGGGTGCAGTCGAGCTTGCGCGAGCCACCGAGCAAGGAGTCCATTCCATCTTCGACTTCTTGCGAATCGGAATCCAGGTGGCAGAGATACTCGCGCAGGTTCACAAAAAAAGAATCGTTCATAAGAACCTTCATCCAGGTAGCATTCTAGTCCACCCGACCACAGGTCACGTCTACATAACTGACTTTGGCATTTCTTCCACACTCGGTCGCGAGAACGCAGGACTCTTGACGCCGGATCAAATTGAGGGACAACTTCCCTACATCGCGCCAGAACAAACAGGCAGGATGAATCGATCCATTGATTATCGCTCTGATTTCTATTCTCTTGGCATCACTCTATTTGAGATTCTCACAGGAAGACGTCCCTTTGAAAGCAACGATCCAATGGAGTTCGTCCATTTCCACATCGCACGCGATCTTCCTCAAGCGGGCAAGGCAAGATACGGCGACGCAGTGCCGGAAGGCATACAACAGGTTCTCAGTCGTCTGACTGCAAAGAATCCCGAAGATAGATACAAAAGTGCAGCCGGTCTTGCGCGCGATCTTACAGAATGTCTGAAGCAACTCCAGGAAAAAGGTACGATCAGCAACTTCACCGCCGGTTCGCGCGATTTTTCGGACTCATTCCAAATCCCTCAGACGTTATTCGGCCGTGAGAAAGAAAGAGATCTGTTGCTTGCGTCGTATGCCCAGGTGTGCGACGGACAACCGGTTCTTGCTTTGATTTCCGGTAGATCGGGAGCCGGAAAAACAGTTCTGATCCATGAAATGCTTCGGCCCATGACAAAGAGTCATGGTTACTTCACCTCCGGAAAATTCGAGGCTCACAAAAGAGACGTACCTTACAGCGCATTCATAGACGCATTCGAAGAACTGATCCGACAACTACTTACGGAAAGCAAAGAGCGCCTGGCAGCATGGAAAGACCAGCTCGTGCGTTCGTTTGGTATGAACGGCCAGGTACTCATCGACGTAATTCCTGATCTGCAACTCATAGTAGGAGATCAGGCTCCTGTTCGGGAGCTTCCACCCACAGAAGCGCGTAACCGTTTTCATCTGGTGTTTCAGAGCTTCGTTCGAGTGTTTGCAACGCGCGAACATCCTCTGACGCTATTCCTCGACGATCTGCAATGGACAGACGTGGCCACGCTCGGGCTACTGAAGACTCTGCTCGCAGATCCGGATCTTCGCCATCTGTTCATTGTTGGTTCCTATAGAGACAACGAAGTTCCAGACGCGCATCCGCTCACTCTGGCCCTGGAAGATCTACGCAAAGCTGGAATCAAACCTGTGGATTTGAAACTGGCGCTCCTTGGACCGCGCGATGTGCGGGAACTTGTAATCGGGGCGCTCGCACTTCCAGAAGGAAGAACCAGCCTCGCAGACGATCTTGCAGACGCAGCGTTTCGCAAGACAGACGGTAACCCATTCTATTGCGGAGAATTTCTCAAAAACCTGCACCAGGACGGACTCATCTTCTTTGATGAAGAGAACGGACATTTCACCTACGACATTCTCAAGATCCGCGCCCAGAGCATGTCAGACGATTTGCTTCGCATCATCGCAGGCAACATCCAGCATTTGTCAGAAACAGGCCAGGATTTGATTCGCATGTCAGCGTGTCTGGGAAGTAAATTCGATCTGCGGACCCTGGCCATGTGCATGGACTGGACGCAGACTAAAACAGCGGGTGAAATTGAAGAACTGCTGATCGAAGGTCTGCTCGTATCTCTCGACGATTCCTACAAGTATGCCGCATTTTCCGGCGGGCAGTCAGAAATGCAGGTGGATTATCGGTTTGTGCATGACCAGGTGCACAATGCCGCCTACACTCTGTTAAACGACGATCACAGGAGACAGAACCATCTGCGAATTGGCAGAACCCTTCTTGCAAACCTTCCGTTTGCAGAAAGAGACGATCGGATTTTAGAAATCACGCATCATTTTAACCAGGGCCGAGAACTGATTCTGGATGCGGAAGAGCGCTTGCGCCTCATTGAACTGAACATTCAGGCTGGAAAGAAAGCGCGCGACGCAAGCGCCTACGAAGAAGCGCTTCGGTTGTTTGGCGTTGCATTCGATGTTCTTCCTCCCGACGCGGCGGAAAAACACTACGACATTTACATGCAGGTGCACCGCGACCTGGGCGAAATCAACTACATTCTAAACGATCCAAAAAACGCGGACAAATACTTCTCTAAAATCCTCGAAAAGGCAAAAAGCCCCCTCGAAAAAGTCCGCGTCTACGAACTCAAAATCGCCATGAGTGCAGGCCGTGGAGAAAGAGCAGAAGCAATTCGCCTGGGCCTTGAAGTTCTGGGGCTCCTCGGAGTCAAACTCACTTCTTCGCCTTCTGCGTCGAGTGTGAAAGCGGAACTCGGCGCCGCAGATAAATCTCTCTCCGGAAAGAATCCAGATCGCCTGGTAGATCTTCATCTCATGGAAGAAGAGTCCAACAAAGCAGCCATGCGAGTGCTCATGCAAATTGCAACTCCAGCCTTCGCGGGAAACGCTCCACTTTTCTATTCTATCATTGCGCGAATGATCCAGCTTTCTACCAAACACGGAAATGCTCCTGCGTCTGCGTACGCGTATGCTGCCTATGGAATGATTCTGTGTGGAGATGGAGAATCGGAGCGAGGCTACAGAATTGGTAGAATGGCCCTTGACCTGGTAGAAAAATTGCAGGCGCGCGATTTGAAATGCAGAGTGTACTTTCTCTACTCTGCTGGAGTGCATCACTGGAAGCAACATGCACGCGAATCTACTGACTACCTCACTCATGCCTATCAGGCGGGACTGGAGTCCGGAGATCTAGAATATGTGGCCGCGGTCATCTTTCTTCTGACTGCCAGTGCATTGTGGGTAGGTCACAAACCTCTCAAAGAAGTTCTCTCCGATTTTGATCGTTTCGCAAATCCGCTGTATCGCACCGGACAAAAACAGGTGATCCAGCTCGTGCAAATGGGCAGGCAATACATATCCAATTTGCAGGGCGGTTCTAGAAACAGAACCAGGTTGTCCGGAGAGAGATTCCACGAGGAAGAGACTGCTGAATTCTGGAAAGAAACCCGCTACGGAGACGGACTCTATTACTTGAATTTATTTAAGACCTCTCTCGCAGACATGTTTGGCCAGTATGACCAGGCATTGGATTTCGCGCGCAAGGCGGAAGAAAACGGAGAATTGCAGAAAGCCACACTCTCTCACCCGGCCCTCGAGTTACACAGAGGCCTTTCTGCCGGAGCTCTCGCCGGGCAGCCCAAAGCGGATCGAAAAAAACTGCTCGAAGCATTCGACGCGTCCATGTCACGCATTGAATCATTCGCAAAAAACAGCCCGGACAATTTCAAACACATGCACCTGATGCTTCGCGCGGAAAGAGCAAGACTGGACGCCCGCCACGGCGACGCAATTCCCCTCTACGACGAGGCTATCGAAACCGCCAGGTCGCAGGGATTTCATCTAGATGAAGCTCATGCAAACGAACTCGCCGCCAGTTATTTCACGGGATTGGGTCAGAGGAAATTCGCATTGCTGTATGTGCGCGAAGCAAGAGCCATCTACGGCGCACTTGACATCACGGCCAAAGTAGAGGAAATCGAGAATCATTTCCCCGAACTTGTGCGCGGATCGCAAATGTCAGGTTCAGGCGGTCTTGCACAGGCAGGCGGTTTTGATTTTCAAACGATTGTAAAAGCCGCCGCATCCATTTCCGGAGAGATCCAGCTCGAAGGTCTGCTTGGAAAACTTCTCCGGATCGTAATGGAAAACGCAGGTGCACAAAAAGCACACCTTCTTCTCGATCAGGAGGGCGCGGTCGTAGTTTCCGCAGCTGGAAACGCGCTCACCGATCAGGTTACGCCTGTTCCGAATGTCCCTCTGGAAGATTACAACCTGCTGCCGCATTCTATTGTTCTTCTAGCGGAACGCACTCGCACCAGCATTGTAGTAGATGAGGCCGCCTCCGATTCGCGTTTTCGCGCGGATCCGTACATTCTAGAATACAAACCGCGAAGTGTCCTGTGCATGCCTGTCGTATTGCAGGGGAAATTATCGTGCATTCTGTATCTGGAAAATAACGGCGCGCCTGGAGTATTCAGTCCGGCCAGACTCGAAGCACTTCAGGTTCTATCGGCTCAGATCGCTACTTCCCTGGAGAATGCAAAGCTCTATAGCAATCTAGAAAGAGCACTCGAGCAGGAGAAACTCGCCAGACAGGCTCAAGTAGAAATCAATGAAGCAATCAGTCGATTTGTTCCCTCTGAATTCCTGAAACTACTGGGCAAAGAAAACATAGTCGGAGTCTCTCTGGGAGACAACATCGCGCGAGAAATGACGGTGCTCTTCTCAGACATCAGATCCTTCACATCTCTGTCTGAATCCATGACACCGGAACA
>Ga0268298_10002255_pt1 | contig 21257 bp, 20 predicted proteins | sample WWTPWeurt_MetaG_FD_194462 | JGI IMG/M metagenome (GOLD analysis project Ga0268298, IMG submission 194462) | Activated sludge microbial communities from WWTP in Nijmegen, Gelderland, Netherland - WWTP Weurt | ecosystem: Engineered > WWTP > Aerobic digester > Activated sludge | place... | reverse complement strand
AGGCCCAGAGAGGCGTCGCGGGTCAGCGTCCAGGTGGTGTTGCGCGACAGCACGTCGATTTCACCGGACTGCAGCGCGGTGAAGCGCTGCTGCGCGTTCAGCGTGACCCACTTGATCTTGGAGGCATCGCCCAGCACGGTGGCGGCGATGGCCTTGCAGACGTCCACGTCGAGGCCGGACCAGTTGCCCTGGCTGTCGGCCGAAGCGAAGCCCGGCAGGCTGGGGTTGACGCCGCACACCAATTGGCCGCGCTGCTTGATGGTGTCCAGCGTCTTGCCGGCATGCGCGGGCATCGACCCGGCCAGAGCGCCGAGCGCCAACACGCTGCCCAGCAGGGCCTTCAAAGGTGACTTGGTCATGTTCGAAATCTCCAGGTTTGACAAGAGGCAAGCCCTGCGGCTGCCCGGGGGCGGCGCAGTATAGGGCGGGGTCCTGCGGGACGACATGCTTGTTTGTCCGGGGGTCATGCGCCGTTTGCATATCCGGGAAAGCACGAAGCATTCCCGGCCCGACGGACTGCCGGCCGGGCGCGGGATCGAGGGTCAGAGCGAGGTGCCCTGCTCGCGCAGGAAGTCCCACAGGGCCTGGGCGGCGGCCTTGGCGTGCCGAGCGACTTCGGGCCGCTCGCGATAGGTGCGCACCTCCATCGTCAGTTCGCCCACTCCTGGTGCGCAGGCCCGCACCAGCCGGCCAGCCTTCAGCTCCTTGCGCACCGAACTCGCCGGCAGGAAAGCCAGGCCATGGCCCTCCAGGGCCATGGCCTTCAGGCCCTCGGCCATGTCGGTCTCGTAGATCGTCTCGAAGGTCGGCGGATCGGCCAGTTGGCGGATGATCAGGTCGACCAGGTGCCCCATGTAGGCCCCGGAGGCGTAGGCCAGCAGTGGCACGCTGCCCCCGCCATTCAGGCGGAACATCGGCTGGCCGTGGGCGTCGGCCTTGGCGTAGGCCCCCAGGATCTCATGGCCCAGCGACAGCATCTCGTAGCGATCGGGATTGAGCTGCAGCGGCTGCGACGCATGGTGGTAGGCGATCAGCAGGTCGCACCCGCCCTCGGTCAAGCGCAGCACGGCGTCGTGCACGTTCAACGCGATCAGGCGCGACTTGACCGACCCGAAGGCGCCGCGCAACTCCATCAGCCAGTGCGGAAAGAAGGTGAAGGCCAACGTGTGAGGCACGGCGAACTCGATCACGTCCTGCCCGCTGGCACGGTGTGAACGCATCAGGTTGCGTGCCGACTGCAGCGCCACCAGGATTTCCAGGGCCTGGGCATGCAGTGTTTCGCCCGCCGGTGTCAGCCGGGTCGGGTAGGACGAACGATCCACCAGGTCGATGCCGGCCCAGGCTTCCAGGGCCTGGATGCGCCGCGAAAAGGCAGGCTGGGTCACATGGCGCAGTTGCGCGGAACGGGAAAAGCTGCGCGTCTCGGCCAGGCTGACGAAATCCTCGAGCCACTTGGTTTCCACGGCGGGAGTGTAACGAGGGGTTGTTCCGGGTGAGCAAGCTCGCCTGGATCGGGGGGACCCCCTTTCCCTCCCCCCTGAACAGGGGTATTGGCCCAGGAGGCATTTCGGTCGGTCTTCGCTACAGTCTGTCCATCCCGCACCCTCTGGCCAATTGTGTCTAGGGGCGGCCCAACTCTTACAGGATTGCCGCCATGTCACTCCGCCTCAGCTCGATGGTTCTCGCTGCCGCCGCGGCCCTTGCATTGCCGCATGCGGCATCGGCCGGCATCGTGACGATGGACTTCAACTTCGGCACCGAATCTGCTGCCGTCGGCAATTACTACGACAGCGCCGGCCACGACTTCAACGTGACCTTTGGCAACCCGACCGACAACTCGGCGATCTGGCTGGGCGCGAATCACGGGACGGCCACCAACGTCCTGTCCGCCGGAGGCGCCTCGAAGTGCCCGGGTGGCAGCCTGCCCGGCTCAGGCACCGGTTGCAACGCCGAAACCCGCATGATCGTGTTCAGCGCGGCCGACGGGTTCACCGAGATGTGGATGGACTACGCCCGCTTCACGCCGTCGTCGATCACCGTCGAGTTGTTCGGCGCGGGCGGAACCAAGCTGAATACCTTCTCCATCAGTGCAGGGGTGAGTGGTCAGGCCTACCTGAACCAAGCCATTTCCTTCGGCGCGGCTGCAGGCGGCACGGCCTACCAGGTGGCCATCTATGGCTACCAGGATTTGTTCTGGGTCGACAACATCAAGCTCAACATGGTGGCCGGCAAGGTGCCCGAGCCGGCAAGTCTCGGCTTGGTGGCACTCGGTCTGCTGGGTGCCGCAGGTGCCCGCCGCAACCGAAAGAACTGAATCCGCCTCCGGCAGATTCGCCGGCAGAGCGCCACGAAGGCCCGCATCCGCGGGCCTTTTTGTTGCCGGATGTGGCTCGACGCGCACCGAGATCTCCGGACGTGGCGACTTGCCTCTGTCGTACAGATGTCAGGCGACCACCTGCCCCGCCTGCTGCAACTGCCACATCTGCGCATAGCGCCCACCGGCCGCCAGCAGCGCCGCGTGTGAGCCGCGCTCGATCACCGCGCCGGCCTCCAGCACCACGATCTCGTGCGCATCGGCCACGGTGGACAGCCGGTGCGCGATCACCAGCGCCGTCTTGCCCTGTGCGGCCTGTTCCAGTTCGGCCTGGATCGCGCGCTCATTGGCCGAGTCGAGCGCCGAAGTGGCCTCGTCGAAGATCAGGATCGGCGGGTTCTTCAGCAGGGTGCGCGCGATGGCCACGCGCTGCTTCTCGCCGCCCGAGAGCTTCAGCCCCCGTTCGCCGACCATGGTGTCGTAACCCCTGGGCGTGCCGGCGATGAACTCGTGCACATGGGCCGCGCGGGCCGCCGCCTCGACAGCCGCCGCGTCCGCCCCGGTTCGGCCGTAGGCGATGTTGTAGCCGATGGTGTCGTTGAACAGCACCGTGTCCTGCGGCACGATGCCGATGGCCCGCCTCAAGCTCGCCTGCGTGACCTGGCGAATGTCCTGTCCATCGATGGTGATGCGGCCGGCACTGATGTCGTAGAACCGGTACAGCAGCCGCGCCAGCGTGCTCTTGCCGGCACCCGAGGCGCCCACCACCGCCACGGTCTTGCCCGCCGGCACCTCGAAGCTCACCCCGCGCAGGATCGGCCGGGCGGGGTCGTAGGCGAACGACACGTTCTCGAACCGCACCACGCCCTGGCCGACGTGCAGGTCGGGTGCGCCGGGCGCGTCGTCGACCTCGCGTTCGCGCTCGAGCAGCCCGAACATCCGGTCGAGGTCGGCCAGGCTCTGCTTGACCTCTCGGTACAGCACGCCCAGGAAGTTCAGCGGGATGTAGAGCTGGATCAGGAAGGCGTTGACCATCACCAGATCGCCCAGCGTCAGTCGACCGTCCACCACCCCCTGGGTGGCCCGCCACAGCATGGCCACCAGGCTGGTCGCGATGATCAGCTGCTGGCCGGTGTTGAGCAGCGACAGCGTGGTCTGCGACTTGACCTGGGCGTGCCGATAGGCCTCCAGCCCTTCGTCATAGCGCCGAGCTTCGAAGTCCTCGTTGTTGAAGTACTTCACCGTCTCGAAGTTCAGCAGCGCATCGATGGCCCGGCTGTGCGCCCGCGAATCGAGCTCGTTCATCTCGCGCCGGAACCGAGTGCGCCACTCGGTCACCGCCACGGTGAAGACGATGTACGCCGCCAGCGCGGCCAGGGTGATCCAGACATAGCCGGCGTCGAATCGCCAGCCCAGCACCGTCAGCACCAGCGCCACCTCCACCAGCGTGGGCAGGATGGTGTAGAGCGAGTACGACACCAGCGACTGCAAGGCCCGTGTGCCGCGTTCGATGTCGCGCGAGAGGCCGCCCGTCTGCCGCTCGAGGTGGAAGCGTAGCGCCAATGCATGCAGGTGGCGAAACACCTCCAGCGCCATCTGGCGCGAGGCACCGAACGAGGCCTTGGCGAACACCAGTTCACGCAGTTCGGTGAACAGCGAGGTCGACAGGCGCAGGCCCGCATAGGCCAGCAGCAGCCCGGCCGGCACCACCAGCAGGCCACGCGGATCGCCAGGCTTCAGGTCCAAGGCGTCGATCAGGTGCTTGAGCAGCACCGGGACGCCCACATTGGCGCCCTTGGCCGCAAAGAGGAAGAGCAAGGCCAAGGCCACGCGCCATCGATAGCGCCACAGGTAGGGCAACAGCTTTTGCAGGGTCTGCCAGTCGCTGCGTGGCGGGTTGTCACCGGCAGGCTCAGGAAGATGGGCAGCAGCGGATCGGCGCATGGGATCGGACGGACGGGTGCAGGCCTTGGCCTCGATGCCCTGCAGGATACGCGGACCGCGTGGAACAATCGCCGCCTTAACCTCGACGTCTACGGCTGCCTCATGAACTCCCCCGCCCTTGCGCCCGGCCGCCCCCCCTGGACCAGCTCGGCCAGCCTGGCCGACGGCAGCGAGCTGGTGCTGCGGGTGATGCCGCTGCCCGCCGACGTCAATGGCAACGGCGACATCTTCGGCGGCTGGCTGATGGCCCAGGTGGACCTGGCCGGCGCGGTGGTGCCGGCCCGCATCGCCAAGGGCCGCATCGCCACGGTGGCGGTCAACGAATTCATCTTCAAGCAACCGGTGTCGGTGGGCGATCTGGTGAGCTTCTATGCCCGCGTCGCCCGCATCGGCCGCACGTCGGTCACCATGCATGTGCAGGTGTTCGCCGAGCGCAACCCGGCCAACCTGCAGGTGGTGAAGGTCACCGAGGCCAGCATCACCTACGTGGCCATCGATGCCGAGGGCAAGCCGCGGCCGATTCCGCACGAGTAGGGCCGTGGCCGCCGCCCGCAACGCCCTCACCCCTGAAGCGCTGCTGATGATGGACACCATCGCGCGCACCGGCAGCTTTGCCGCCGCTGCGCGCGAGATGGGCCGCGTGCCCTCGGCCCTGACCTACAGCGTGCGCCAGCTCGAGGATGCGCTGGATGTGCTGCTGTTCGACCGGCGCTCCCGCCAGGCCCGGCTCACTGCCGCCGGCCTCGAGCTGCTGGAGGAAGGGCGGCGCCTGCTCAACGAGATGGATGCTGTGGCCAACCGGGTGCGCCGTGTCGCCACCGGCTGGGAGTCACAGCTCACGATCGCGGTCGACGGCGCCCTGTCGCGCATCACCGTGCTCGAGCTGGTCGAGGGGTTCTATGGGCTGCGCACCGCAGACGATCATCCGCCCGGCACGCGCCTGCGCTTGCGCACCGAGATCCTCACCGGTCTGTGGGAAGCGCTGTTGTCGGGCCAGGCCGACCTGTCGATCGGCGTGCTGATGAGTTCGCCGCCACAGGCCGGCATCGAAGTGATGCCCCTGGGCGAGATCGAGTTCGTGTTCGCGGTCGCCCCACATCATCCGTTGGCCGAAAGCACCGGGCCGATCGACGATGCGCTGCTGCTGTCGCACCGTGCGGTGGCGGTTGCCGACTCGGCACAGCGCCTGTCGCCTGCCACGGTCAACCTGCTGCCCGGGCAGGATGTGCTGACCGTGGCGTCGATGCAGGCCAAGATCGAGGCCCAGGCCCGCGGGTTGGGCTGCGGCTTCGTGCCCGAGCCGATGGTGCGCGAGTTGGTGCACAGCGGCCACCTGGTGCTGCGCGCCGTGCAACGGCCCACCCAAGTGGCGCGCTTCGGCTACGCCTGGCGCAGTGCATCGCTGCCGCAGGCCCGCAAGGCCCCGCGCGGTCTGGCGCTTCAATGGTGGCTGCAGCAGTTGAAGAGCCCGGCCACCCGCCGCGCGCTGCTCGAGCGCCATGGTGACCCCTGCACGCTGAGGGCCGATTGAAGCCTGGCGTGGGCTATTGCGGGCGGTTTGCGCCGTCTCCCACCGGCCCGCTGCATGCCGGATCGCTGGTGGCCGCGCTGGCGAGCTGGCTGGATGCCCGGGCCCATGGCGGCCGCTGGCTGGTGCGCATCGAGGATGTCGACCTGCCGCGCTGCATCCCGGGCGCGGAAGAGGTCATCCTGTCGCAGCTGGCGGCATGCGGCCTGCATCCGGACGACGACGAGCCCTTGCGCCAATCGGCCCGTGGCGCGGCGTACGGCCAGGCGCTAGATCGGCTGGTGCGCGTGGGGCTGGCCTACCCCTGCGCCTGCACGCGACGCGAGATCGAGGATGCGCTGGTCGGACTGGGGGTGCTGCACCAGCGCTTTGCCGAGCGGGTCTACCCCGGCACCTGCCGCGCCGGGCTGAACGGCAAGCCGGCCCGCGCCATGCGCGTGCTGACGGTGTGCGGCGGCATCGAATCGGCGATCGACTGGAACGACCGGCGGCTGGGGCCCCAGCACCAGAACCTGGCCCGTGAAGTGGGCGACTTCATCCTGCGCCGCGCCGATGGCCTGTGGGCCTACCAGCTGGCGGTGGTCGTCGACGACGCCTTCCAGGGCATCACCGACGTGGTGCGGGGCGAAGACCTGGCCGACAACACGGCGCGTCAGATCCATCTGCAACGGCTGCTGAGCCTGCCTCAGCCGCGCTACCTGCACACCCCGCTGGTGCTGGGGGCCGACGGCCACAAGCTCTCGAAGCAGAACCAGGCCCGGGCCCTGGACACCGCCGATCCGCTGGCCTGCCTGCGCGCTGCGGCGCGGGTGCTGGAACTTCCCGAGTTGGCGGAGTCCACCCCTGCCGATTGGCTGTCGGCGGCCGTGAAGGCCTGGCGCGTCCGGTGGATGGCATGATGGCCACCGTCGAACTTCATCACCCCCTCCACAAGGAACCCGATCGATGACCACCACCGCCAGCGGCCTGCAATACCAGGACACCCAGCAAGGCACCGGCGACGTCGCCCAGGCCGGACAGCGCGTCAGCGTGCACTACACCGGTTGGCTGCACGACCCGACGCAGCCGGACGGACGCGGCGCCAAGTTCGACTCCAGCAAGGACCGGGGCCAGCCGTTCAAGTTCCAACTCGGCGCCGGCATGGTGATTGCCGGTTGGGACGAAGGCGTGCAGGGCATGAAGGTCGGCGGCACGCGGGTGCTGCAGATTCCGCCCGAGCTGGGCTACGGTGCGCGCGGCGCGGGCGGCGTGATCCCGCCCAACGCCACGCTGGTGTTCGAGGTCGATCTGCTCGGCGTCTGACCCCAGACAGGTGCAGGCTCGACGCGGCCGCAGGCCAGGGTGCTGCGCCCAGCCTGCGCTACACTGCGCGCCCGGTCGGCAGTTCACCCAGGCGTTGCCGCGCGAGATGCTCGCGAGCTAAATCTGCCCTCGTTCCCCACGAGCCATGGCCCGATGATCCACCATGCGTGCGTCCGGCCGGAAGTCGGCAGCCACCGGCACCTGCCCAGGGTTCGACGCGCGCCTGGAGATCCTCCATGAGCCGCACGCCGCTCGCCTTTACCGTGGCCGATGCCACGACCTTTGCCCGTCACCTCGGGCGCGCCCTTGCCGATCGACATGCCGCGGGCCAGCGCCCGCCAGGACATGTCGAGCTGCTCAACCTGATGGCCCGCGCGCTGGGGCACCGCAACCTGCAGGCTCTGCAAGCCGATGCGAGGCCGGCAAAGGCGGCACCGGCGGCACCGGCGGTCGGCGCAGCCAAGGCCCTGCCGGCGGCGCCGCTGGCCGAACAGGATCGGCCCCCGCCTGCTGCCCTGAGCGCCCACGCCCGCAAGGCCCTGATGCAGTTCGACTCGAGAGGACGACTGATTCGGTGGCCGAACAAGTTCGCCGTGCAGCGGCTGGCCATGTGGGTGCTGTGGACCCACTTCGACGGACGTCGCATCTACACCGAGCGCGAGGTGAACCGCATCCTCGAGGCTGCCAATGGGTTCGGCGACCATGTCACGCTGCGCCGCGAGCTGGTCAATCACAAGCTGCTGCAGCGCAAGAGCGATTGCTCGGAGTACCGCAAGGTGGCCGCGCGACCGGACGACGAGGCGCGTGCACTGCTGACGGCCTGGCGCGCCCAGCGTCGCATGCCCGGTCCACGCGTGCCGCGCGAACTGCCCCCCGCAACGGGCGCTGCGCAGACCGCGGTCGTGTCGTCGCCCGTGGCGTGATCCGATGGCCGGGCCACGGGCCCTCTGCACGGTCTGGCCAAACGTCGTGAATCAGCCGCCCAGCGGCGGCAGGCCATGCCTCGCCCGGGCCCGATCGCAGGCCTCGTCGCCGATGCCTTGTGGGGCCCGCAGGCCGAACTCGCGGCACGGCGACGGCCGCCACTCATGAATGCCGCAGCGCACCGCCTCGCCGATGCGGCCCGTCAGCGCCGCGCAGCGCGGCGGCTGGTGGTCGGTGCCCCGAAGGCGCGCCATCGACGCGCCGAGAGGCTCTGCCAACCCATCAGGCACCACGCCGCCATGGCTCTGCAACTCGGCCGCGGCGAAGTCGACCCGAAAGCTTGCACAGCAGGCTCCGCAGGCGGTGCAGGCATTGCCCGCGGCGCTGATCAGTCAACCTCCGCGCGGATCGCGCTCCGGTGTGAGCGCTTTGGAGCGGCCATGCGCGCTCATATCGCAACCTCCGCGCTGATCGCGCTCCGGTGTGAGCGCTTTGGAGCGGCCATGCGCGCTCACGAGCTGGCCGCTTCCTCGCCGCCGGCCGCTCGCCCGACCCGCACCACGGTGACGGTGCAGCCCGCTTCGGCCACCACCTGCGACGACACGCTGCCCAGGTAGCGCCGCAGCCCGGAGGTGCCGCGCGCACCCATCACCACCTGGTCGACCTGGTTGCGTTGCGCGAAGTCGACGATCGCCGCCGCGGCATCGGGCGCCTCGATGACGTGGAAGGTCAGCCGCCCTTCATCGAGCTTGAGCGCCTTGCGGATCGGGCGGGCCCAGTGCTTCAGCCCGACCAGTTGCTTGACATGCTTGCTGCGCCCGTCGCGATCGACCAGCTCATCCATGCCGATGCGCGCGGTGCGCATCACGCTCAGGCAGGCCAGCCTCGCGCCGGGCTCGGACTGGACGATGCGCTGGACCGTCTCGCGCAGGCGCTCGAGCAGCTCGGACGAGGCGTTCTCGACATCCACCGCCGCCATCACGATGGGGCTGCGCTCGAGCTGCTCGGCCATCGTCGCCGCCTCGCGCACTGGCTCCGCGCCCAGCGAGAAGAACCAACGTTTGAACGTGCGCAACGTGCCGCTCTTCTGCAAGCGCTCGGCCCGGGCGGTGAGCGTGATCTGCATCGGATCCTGCAGATCCAGCGCCAGCTGGGCAGCCGACGGGTAGCGGCGCTCGGGCTTGACCTCCAGGCACTTCAGGATCACTTCCTGCAACCAGGGCGGGCACTCCTTGCGCAGCGTGCGCGGCGGCACCGGCTCGACCCACAGGCGACGCCTCAGCCCCCGCACGTTGTCGGGTGCACCGAACGGGCGCTCGCCGGTGGTGAAGTGGTACAGCATCACCCCCAGCGCAAACAGGTCGCTGCGCGGATCGTTGCGCACGTACTGCACCTGCTCCGGCGACATGTACGGTCCGGTGCCCATCGGCAGCGTGAACTCTTCGTCCAGCAGGTCTGGCAGGTGCTCGTGCCGCGAGAGGCCGAAGTCGCACAGCACCGCGGTTCCGTCCTCGCGAAACAGGATGTTGCTGGGCTTGATGTCCAGGTGCACCACATGCTGTCGGTGCAGATCGTGCAGCGCCACCGCCACGCGCGAGCCGATCTCGATCACCTCGTCGATCGGCAATGGCGCGGCGTCCAGCCTGGGCTTGAGCGAGACACCCGGCACACGCTCCATGACGATGTAGGGCTGGCGGGTGAAGTCGCCCTTGGCGATGAACTTCGGCACATGCGGCCCGCCGAGCATCGGCATGATCATCTGCTCGACCTCGAAGCCCACGATGGTGGCTGGATCCTCGCCCCCCTTGATGCGCGGCACCTTCATGATCAGCGGCAGCCGCGGCTGGCCCTCGTGGGCCACCTCGGTCACCCGCCACAGCGCGGCCATCCCGCCGATGTGCAGCTTCTCCTCGAGCCGGAAGCCATCGATGACCTGGCCTGCGGCCAATGGCGAGTGATCCGCGCCCGGGCCCTGCGTCGAGTCGCCGAAGGTGCTGCTGGTGACGTTACTGTCCATCCTCGAGTCGACTCGCCAGGCGTTGCGGCAGGTTCGCGGCCAGGATCTTGGCTCCTGTCGCATCGTGGTCGTAGGGCACGCGATGGTAGGTCAGGGTGCCCGCCGCATCGTCGAACACCGCATAGCAGGCGGCCGGATTGCCGTCGCGGGGCTGTCCGGCCGAGCCGGGCACCACCAGCCACTGCCGGTGCGGCGGCACCGGGATGGCCACCCCGGCGGTGGGCACGAAGTCGCCGATCTTTCCGGTGGACGACAGGTTGTACAGCCGCGGGTCGTGCATATGCCCGAGAAAGGTGTAGCGGCAATCGGTGGCCATCATGCTGCGCATCGCATCGGAACGGCCGGCCACGTATTCCCAGCCCGGGGGATGCCAGGCGTTGGCGTGCACGTAGAGGCGGTCGCCATCGGTCACCGACAGCGGCAGCGAATCGAGGAACGCGATCTGCTCGGCACTCAGGCGCGAGCGTGTCCATTCGATGACATACCTCGCGTCGGGGCGCATGCCGGGCGCCGCACCGCGCACCACCGCCGCGTCATGGTTGCCCTGCACCGCCACCGCCCCCTGGCGCACCAGGTCGATGACGATGTCCACGACCCAAGCCGGGTCGGCCCCGTAACCGACGAAATCACCCAGCAACACCCAGGCATCGATGCGCTGCCCGCCCGCATGCGCCAGCACGGCCTCGACCGCCTCGCGGTTGGCGTGCAGGTCGGTGATCAGGGCGGTGCGCATCGCGGTGCCCGGGGATCAGCCGATGCGGCCGATCAGCAGGTATTCCATCAGGGCCTTCTGCACATGCATGCGGTTCTCGGCCTCGTCCCAGACCACCGACTGTGGGCCATCGATCACTTCGGCGGCCACTTCCTCGCCGCGGTGGGCGGGCAGGCAGTGCATGAACAGGGCATCGCGCTGGGCCAGTTGCATCATCTGGTCGTCGACGCACCAGTCGGCGAACGCCGCCTGGCGCTTGGCGTTCTCGGCCTCGAAACCCATGCTGGTCCAGACATCGGTGGTCACCAGGTGGGCGCCCTCGCAGGCCGCGAACGGGCTCTTGAAGGTCTTGAGACAGGCCGGGTTGTTGACGCCGACCATCTCGGTGTTGATCTCGTAGCCGTGCGGCGTGCTCACATGCAGCGTAAAGCCCAGGATGTCGGCGGCCTGCAGCCAGGTATTGGCCATGTTGTTGCCGTCGCCCACCCAGGCCACCACCTTGCCCGCGATGCTGCCGCGATGCTCGATGTAGGTGAAGATGTCGGCGAGGATCTGGCAGGGGTGGTACTCGTTGGTCAGGCCGTTGATCACCGGCACCCGCGAGTGCGCCGCGAAGCGCTCGATCTTGGCCTGCTCGAACGTGCGGATCATCACCAGGTCGACCATGCGGCTGATCACCCGTGCCGAGTCCTCGATCGGCTCATCGCGGCCGATCTGGCTGTCGCCGGTGGTCAGGTGCACCACCGAGCCGCCCATCTGGTACATGCCGGCCTCGAAGCTCACCCGCGTGCGCGTGCTGGCCTTCTCGAAGATCATCGCCAGCGTGCGGTCCACCAGGGGCTGGTAGCGCTCATAGTTCTTGAAGCGGCGCTTGATGATGGCCGCGCGGTCGAAGAGGTAGGCGTACTCCTCGGCCCGCAGATCCTTGAAGTGCAGGAAGTGCTTCATCAGGCTCATTCCGGGTTTCATGCTGCGGCTAGGTGGAAAGGAATCGGCGGATCAGCGGCACCAGGCGCGAGACGATCTCGTCGGCCTCGGCGGCACTGAGGATCAGCGGCGGCAACAGGCGCACGACCGTGTCGGCAGTGACGCTGATGAGCAGGCCCGCCTCTGCCGCCTGGCCCAGCAGGTCGCCACAGGGCCGGTCGAGCTCGATGCCGATCATCAGCCCCTGGCCGCGGATCGTCTTCAGGCCCTTCACGCCGATCAGGCCATCGGCGATGCCGTGGCGGATGCGCTCGCCCATCGCGGCCGCATTGGCGAGCAGGCCATCCTCTTCCATGATGCGCAGGGTCTCGATGCCCGCCCTCATTGCCAGCGGGTTGCCGCCGAACGTGGTGCCATGATTGCCCGGTTGCAGCACATCCTTCGCCTTGCGGCCGGCCACGATGGCACCGATGGGCACGCCCGAGCCCAGCCCCTTGGCCAGCGGCATCACGTCGGGCTTGATGCCGGCCCATTGGTGGGCGAACCACTTGCCGGTGCGGCCGATGCCGCACTGCACCTCGTCGAGCATCAGCAGCCAGTTGTGCTCGTCGCAGATCTGCCGCAGGCCCTGCAGCACGTCGATGCGCGTCGGGTTGATGCCACCCTCGCCCTGGATGGTCTCGAGAAACACCGCCACCACATTGGGGTTGGTGTTGGCCACCTCGCGCACGGCGTGCAGGTCGTTCAGGGGCAGCCGGACGAATCCCTCGACCAGCGGCTCGAAACCCTTCTGCACCTTCGGGTTGCCGGTGGCCGACAACGTGGCAATGGAGCGTCCATGAAAGGCCTTGTCGTAGACGATGATCTCCGGACGCTCGATGCCCCGGTCGTGTCCGAACTTGCGGGCGATCTTCAACGCCCCTTCGTTGGCCTCCAGCCCGGTGGAGCAGAAGAACACCGACTGCAAACCTGACAGTTCGCACAGCTTGGCCGCCAGGGCTTCCTGCATGGGGGCGGCATAGTAGTTGGAGCAGTGGATCAGTTTGGCCACCTGGTCCTGCAGCGCCGGCACCAGCTTCGGGTGACCATGCCCCAGGGTGTTGACGGCAATGCCGCCCAGGGCGTCGAGGTACTCGCGGCCCTCGGTGTCCCACACTCGGCAGCCCTTGCCATGGGACAGCGCCATCGGGAGCCGGCCATAGGTGTTCATCACATGCGAGGTCATCGATCGGCTCTTTCGCGGCTTCGAGAAATCTGGCCGAGTCGTGCCGCCTGGGCACGGTGTCGGCAGGGCTGACGATTCTAAAGGGGGGCGTCTCGATGCCGACAACCATGCGTCAGGCTCCACTTCGACGTTCGACGCCGGGGACCTGGACATTTCCGGCTGGCCTGGTCCGACGTCAGACCGGTGCCAGTTCCAGCGGGTGCAATCCTGCGCCGACCACAAGTCGCTCACCCACACACCGATCCGCATGACTCCCACCAAGCCGCGCGAATACTTCATCCAGGGCATCACCCGAAGCGGCCGGCCGTTCAGGCCGAGCGACTGGGCCGAGCGCCTGGCCGGCGCGTTGTCGACCTTTCGCCCCAAGGGGTCCGGGATCGGTGCGCACATCGGCTACTCGCCGTTCTGCGTGCCTCGGGTCATCGACGGAGTGAAGTGCGTGATGGTCAACGAAGGGCTGCGGGACATCGAGCCGATGGCCTGGGACTTCGTGATGAACTTCGCCCGTGACAACGAACTGAAGGTGATCGAGGCCGGACCCAAGGCGGCCGTGCTCTCCAACCATCCGAAACCAGCGGGCGGGCACGGAGTGCAGACGCCTTCGATCAACATCGGACTGGCCGCCGAGGCCCGGAACCACCCGAGCTCACTGCGAGCCTGACACCACGACCAGGGGCGCTTTCGGCGCCAGCCGTGGCGGCGGCTCCAGCAAGGGCTCGCGCCAAGACCTGCAGGGCACCGAAGAGGGCGTCGCCAACGAAAAGGGCCTGCTTGCGCAGGCCCTTCGTCTTCGATCCGGGGAAGGTCTTCAGGCGGCAAGCGCCTTGATCTTGGCCGACAGGCGGCTCTTGTGGCGCGCGGCCTTGTTCTTGTGGAAGATGCCCTTGTCGGCCACCGAATCGATCACGCTCTGACCGGCCTTGAACAGCTCGGTCGCACGGGCCTTGTCACCGGCGTCGACGGCCTTCTGGACGTTCTTGACGACAGTGCGGAACTTCGAGCGCAGCGACGTGTTGGCTGCGTTGAGGTTCACGTCCTGGCGGGCGCGCTTGCGACCCGACGCCAGGCGAACCGTCTTTTTCTTGGCTTTGGAAGAAGTAGCCATGGCAGTGCCATCCCGGATGAAGCAAAGGGTCGGAGTATAGCATCGGCCAACGCCGCGCCAATGGGCCCCGGTGGACTGCCGGCTGGGCAAGGCGTCGCGGATCGGACCGATTCCTATAATCCACGCTCGGCCGAAGCAGGGTTGCACACCCTCGCGCGATGCCGCACGCGCGCATCCGATGAATCTCTCCAAGGCCGTCTTTTCCGTTTCAGCCCTGACGCTGGTGTCGCGCGTCACCGGGCTGGTGCGCGACCAGATCGGCGCCCACTATTTCGGCACCTCGGCGATGATGGATGCGTTCCAGATCGCCTTTCGCATCCCCAACCTGTTGCGCCGGCTGTTTGCCGAAGGGGCCTTCTCGCAGGCCTTTGTTCCGCTGCTGGCCGCCACGCGTGCCGAGCAGGGCGACGAAGCGACCCACGCACTCGTCGATGCCGTGGCCACGGTCCTGACCTGGGCGCTCGTGGGGGTGTGCCTGTTGGGCATCGCAGGCGCACCGCTTCTGGTGTGGGCACTGGCCTCGGGCTTCGACGCTCGCACCCATGAGGCCTCGGTGGCCATGACGCGGTGGATGTTCCCGTACATCGGCTGCATGTCGCTGGTGGCGCTGTCCGCCGGGGTGCTGAACACCTGGCGGCGGTTCGGGGTGCCGGCCTTCACGCCGGTGCTGCTCAACCTGTCGGTGATCGTTGCTGCCTGGCTGGGGGTGCCCGTGCTTCGCGCACACGGCATCGAGCCCATCTACGCCATGGCCTGGGGAGCCATGGCGGGAGGGGTGCTGCAGCTGGCAATCCAGGTGCCGGCCTTGTGGCGACTGGGCATGCTGCCCCGCATCGCGGGTTCGCCCTCCGGTCTGGCACGCAGTTGGCGGCACCCGGGCGTCGGCCGAATGCTGTCCAAGATGGGGCCGGCCTTGATCGGCGTCTCGGTGTCGCAGTTGTCGCTGCTCATCAACAGCCAGATCGCCTCTCACCTGGGCGAAGGGGCGGTGTCCGGCCTGACCTACGCCGACCGCCTGATGGAGTTGCCCAGCGCGCTGCTCGGCGTGGCCCTGGGCGTGGTGCTCACGCCATCGCTGTCGGCCGCGTCGGCTAGGCGCGATCGCGCGCACTACAGCGAGCTGCTCGACTGGGGCCTGCGCCTGGTGCTGCTGCTGGGCCTGCCGTGTGCGGTCGCATTGGCGGTGTTCGCACAGCCGATGGTGGCGACCTTGTTCCACCGCGGCGCCTTCGACGCGGCAGCAGTGTCGCGCACCGCCCCTGCGGTCGCGGCCTACGGGATCGGCCTGGTTGGCCTAGTGGCGGTGAAGGTGCTGGCACCCGGCTACTTCGCTCAGCAGGACATGCGCACCCCGATGCGCATCGGCATCGCGGTGCTGTTGCTCACACAGGTGCTGAATGCCCTTTTCGTGCCGTGGCTGGGCATGCCGGCGCTCGCGCTGTCGATCGGTCTGGCCGCCACGGTGAACGCCGGGTGGCTGGCCTGGGGCCTGCATCGCCGAGGCGACTTCACGCTGTCGGCAGGCTGGCTCGCCTTTGCCGCCAGGGTGGTGGTGGCCACGTCGGCGATGGGGGTGGGCCTGTGGTGGTGCGGTCGGGCGGTTGACTGGCTGAGCCTGGGCCACAACGAGGCCATGCGTGCCGCCGCCATGGCCGCCGCCATCGTGGCCGCCTGCACGGTCTACTTTGTGGTCCTGCGCGCCACCGGGCTCGATCTGAAGCCGCTGCTGCGCCGCCATGCCTGAGCCTTGCGGGGCGACGCTGTCCCCACGCGAACTCTGACCCTAGACTGCCGCGATGTCGCCCCTGTCACTCGACCCGCCCACGGCGCTCGACTACTTCGCGTCCCTCGTGGCCGAGGACCGTGGCTTTGCCCTGCTCGAGGCCGCCATCGCCGTGGGTCAGGACGAGGACCCTCGCCTCGACCCGCAATCGGTGCTCGACGAGATCGATGCATTGGCGGCAAGGCTCAAGCGCCGCATTGCCGCCGACGCGTCCGGGATGCAGAGGCTGCGCCTGCTCAATCACTTCTTCTTCGCCGAACTGGGCTTCGCCGGAAACGTCAACGACTACCACGACCGCCGCAACAGCTGCCTCCACCATGTCCTGCACACGCGACGGGGTATTCCGATCACGTTGGCGCTGCTGTACATCGAGCTGGCCAACCAGGCGGGGCTGGTGGCCCGCGGCATCTCGTTTCCGATGCACTTCCTGGTCAAGCTGCACATGCGCCAGGGCGAGGTGGTGCTCGATCCGTTCAATGGTCGATCGCTCACCCGAGACGACCTCGAAGAACGTCTCGCACCCTACCGTCGTCGTCTGGGACTCGAAGGCGACTTCGACGTGCCGCTCGGCTTGTTCCTGCAGGCCGCCGCGCCGCGCGACATCCTGGCCCGCCTGTTGTTCAACCTGAAGGAGATCCACCGCACGGCGGAAGACTGGCCCCGGCTGCTGGCGGTTCAGCGTCGCCTGGTGCTGGTCTTGCCCGATGCATCGGAGGAACTGCGCGACCTGGGGCTGGTCAAGGCCGAGTTGGGGCAAGCCGCCGAAGCCGCCGCCGACCTCGAGGCCTATCTCGACCGCGAACCCGACGCGGAAGACCGACTCGCGCTGACCGAAAGGCTGGCTGAACTGCGCCGCAGCGATCCGCCGCACCGGGCCTAGCGCCACGGCGGATCTCTGACCACGCAGGCGGCACCTACAATCCCGGCGCTCTTTCTCCGTGCCTGGTTGCCCCCGCGACCGCCTCTGGCTCGGCGCCACGCTGCCCCGACGCATGACCTTGACCCCTGCCCAACGACAAGCCCTGACCTGGCTCGGCCTCGGCCTGGGACTGGCGCTGGTGCTCTGGCTGCTGGCGCCGGTGCTGATGCCCTTCGTCGTCGCCGCCGGGCTGAGCTATGTGCTGCATCCGGTGGTCGAGCAACTGGTGCGTCGGCGCTGGCCGAGGGTGCTGGCGGTGGTGCTGGTGGAGGTGGCGGCGCTGCTGAGCGCGCTGGCGGTGCTGCTGCTGCTGGTGCCGGTGCTGGTCAAGGAACTGCCGCTGCTGAAGGCGCAGATGCCCCCATTGCTGGACAAGCTCGACCAGACCCTGTCGCCCTGGTTGCGCCAGTACGGCATCCACGTGAACCTGGATGTGGCCAGCCTGAAGGGCTGGCTGGCCCAGTTGCTGGATGCCAACGCCGAGAACTGGGTGGCCGCGGCGCTGAGTTCGGTACGCATTGGCGGCAGCCTGCTGCTGTCGGTGATCGGCAATGCCATCCTGGTGCCGGTGGTGCTGTTCTACCTGCTGGTCGACTGGCCCCGCCTGGTGGACCATGTGCGCGAACTCGTGCCACCGAGGCTGCGCGAATCGGCGTTCGGCTTCTTCGGCGAGTGCGACCAGATGCTGGGGCAGTACCTGCGCGGGCAACTGGTGGTGATGCTGCTGCTGGCGGTGTACTACTCCGCCGGCCTGGCCATTGCCGGGTTCGATCTGGCCCTTCCGGTGGGCGTGTTCACCGGGTTGGCGGTGGCCATTCCCTATGTCGGCTTCGGCCTGGGCCTGGTCATGGCCCTGCTGGCGGCCTTGTTGCAGTTCGGCACGCTGGGCGGCGTGCTGGCCGTGGCCACGATCTATGGCCTGGGCCAGTTGATCGAGGGCTTTGTGCTGACGCCACGGCTGGTGGGCGAACGCATCGGGCTGGGGCCGCTGGCCGTGATCTTCGCGCTGCTGGCCTTCGGGCAGTTGTTCGGCTTCGTCGGTGTGCTGGTGGCGCTGCCGGCCAGCGCGGTGACCGTGGTGGCACTGCGTCGGGCCCGCAGCACCTACCTGGCCAGCCGGCTGTATCAGGGATGAGGCAACTCCCCCTGGCCATCTCGCCGCCTCTGCAGGCCGGGTTCGATCATCTGGTCGTCGGCCCAAATGCCCATGCGGTGCAGCATCTGCGTCATCTGGCCATGCCGGCCGCGCCTGTGTACCTGTGGGGGCCGTCCGGCTGCGGCAAGACCTATCTGCTGCAGTCGCTGGTGTCGCAGCGGCAAGGGATGGGCGAGCGCATCGGATGGTTCGAGGCCGGACAGTCGCCTTTGCCATGGCTGCTGGACGATGCCTGGACGCTGGTGGTGGTGGACGATTGCCAGGCGCTCGACGTCGGACAGCAACAGGCGGCCTTCGCGTTGTTCGTCGAGGCGGGCAGCCGCGGCGTGCAGTGGGCCGCCGCTGGGCGGCTCCCGCCGGTGGACCTGCCAATCCGCGACGACCTGCGCACCCGCCTGGGATGGGGCCATGTGTTTGCGCTGCAGCCCCTGTCCGAGAGCGACACGCGCAGTGCCCTGCGCCGCGAGGCCGACCACCGTGGCATCCTGCTGTCCGACGACGTGATGGACTTCGTGCTGACGCGCTTCCAGCGCGACCTGAAGCACCTGATGCGCCTGCTCGACCGGCTCGACGAGTTCGCGCTCGCCGAGCGGCGCCATGTCACCGTGCCCCTGCTGCGCAAGATGATCTCCGAAGAGGATCGACCCGCATGAACCTCGCGCTGTTCGACCTCGACGGCACTCTGATCGAAGGCGATTCGGACCATGCGTTCGGCCAGTTCCTGGTCAACCTGGGCTGGGTCGATCCTGCCGAGCACAAGCGTCGCAACGACGCCTTCTACCGCGACTACCAGGCAGGCTGCCTGGACATCCACGCCTACATCGATTTCGCCACCGCGCCGTGGCGCCACCGCGCCCAATCCGATCAGGCCGAGCTGTCGCGCCGGTTCATGGCCGAGGTGATGCAGCCACAGCTCACAGCGCAGGCCCGCGAGCTGATCGCCGGGCACCAGCGTGCCGGCGACCTCGTGGCCATCGTCACCGCGACGAACGAGTTCATCACCCGACCGATTGCCGATGCCCTGGGCGTGCCGGAGCTGATTGCCGTCGAACTCGAGCGCGATGCGCACGGGCGGGTCACCGGCGCCATCCGTGGCACACCCTCGTTTCGAGAAGGCAAGGTCGTGCGCGTGGACCAGTGGCTGGCCGCTCAACATCGGCGCTGGGACGACTTCGACCGAACTTTCTTCTACAGCGATTCCACCAATGATCTGCCGTTGCTCGAACGTGCCAGCGATCCGGTGGCCACCCATCCCAGCCCGGCGCTCGAGGCGATTGCCCTCGAGCGCGGCTGGCGCATCCTGAGGCTCTTCTCATGATCAAGCGACTCATCGACAGGCTGCTGGGCAAGCCCGGCAAGTCGGCGGCGCCCCCTGCACCGCCTCGCATCCCGCTGGGCAAGCGCGTCGAAGTTCCAGCCGCCGAACATGGCATCGACCCCTCGCTGGTGGACGACCGCGCGATCAAGGTGGTGCGTGCATTGAAGGAGGCCGGCTACGAGGCCTATGTGGTGGGCGGCGCGGTGCGCGACCTGCTGGTGGGTCGCCGACCGAAGGATTTCGACGTGGCCACCAACGCCACGCCCGAGCAGGTCAAGGCGCTGTTCCGCCGCGCCTTCATCATCGGCCGGCGCTTTCGCCTGGTGCATGTGATCTTCGGCCGCGGACGCGACCACGAGGTCATCGAGGTCTCGACCTTCCGTGCCTATCTCGACGCGGCCGAGGCCACCCAGGTCGAAGGCAACGAGCGCACCTCCAAGGCCGAGTTGGCCGGCCAGGCGCATGCGGTGGATGCCAGCGGCCGGGTACTGCGCGACAACGTCTGGGGGCCGCAGATCGAGGATGCAGCCCGGCGCGACTTCACCATCAACGCGATGTACTACGACCCCGAGACACGCATCGTGGTCGACTACCACGGCGGCCTCGCGGATGTGAAGAAGAAGCTGCTGCGCCTGATCGGCGACCCGGCCACCCGCTACCGCGAAGACCCGGTGCGCATCATCCGCGCGGTGCGCTTCTCCGCCAAGCTGGGGTTCGCCTTCGAGCCCGGCACCGGTGCGCCGATCCGGGAACTGACACCCCTGCTGGCCAACGTGCCCATCTCGCGCATGTTCGACGAGATGGTGAAGCTGTTGCAGACCGGCCACGCGCTGTCCAGCATCGACGCCTTGCGTGCCAATGGACTGCTGCGAGGCGTGTTTCCGGTGCTCGACGCGGTCTACGACGAACAACGCTCAACCGCCCAGCAACAGGCTTTCGTGACCCAGGCGCTGACCGACACCGACCGCCGCGTGGCCGAGGGCAAGGCCGTGGCACCCAGCTTCCTGCTGGCCTGCCTGCTGTGGCACGACGTGCTGTCCGGCTGGCAGCAACGCAAGGCCGCCGGCGAGCATGTGATCCCGGCGCTGCAACAGGCCATCGACGCCGTCTTTGATGCGCGCATCGGCGACATCTCCGGCCGCGGCAAGCTCGGCACCGACATGCGCGAGATCTGGATGATGCAGCCGCGCTTCGAGCGGCGGCAGAGCAACACCGCGTACTCGGTGATCGAGCAGCCGCGGTTTCGCGCCGGCTTCGACTTCCTTCGGCTGCGGGCTGACGTGGGCGAAGCCCCGGTCGAGCTGGCGGAATGGTGGGAGGACTTCTCCCTGGGCACCGACGACGAGCGCGACGCGTTGCTGGTCGCGGTACGCGAGGCCCACCGGCCCGCGGCCAAGGGTGGCAAGGCCAAGTCCGCGTCGCGTCCGCGCGGCACCGCTACCGACGGTGGCGCCGGTGCAGAGCGCTCACCCGACGCCGGGGCCAGCCAAGTCCCGTCTGCGACCGGTGGTCAATCGGGTTCGTCCAGCCCCTCCGGGGACGACGACGGTCTTCCCGCCGATGGTGGCGGCGAGGGCGGTGCAGCCCCGCGCAAGCGTCGTCGGCGCCGCCGCAAGCCTGCCGGCACCGGCCGCGCGACGGACGGCACAGGCAGCGACGCCTCTGCAGCGTCGGGCGCGGACAGCGCCGACCACTGACGTTCGGGCCCGTTGGATCGATCCGGTCGACGCATGAGCCACGCCAGTCCGCCACAGACCGAGGTTGCGCATTGCTCGATGGAAGGGTCGGGGCAGCGCGCCTGGGTCGGCATCGGTGCCAACCTGGGTGACGCACGGGCCACGGTCATCCTGGCTGCCGAGCGTCTGCGACCACTGGGGCTGGCAGCCATGTCCGGCCTGTACGTCAGCGCGCCAGTGCAGGCATCCGGCCCCGACTTCGTCAACGCCGTGGTGGCGCTGGACACAGCCCTCCCGGCCACCGACCTGCTCCGCGAACTGCAGGCCATCGAAGCCGAGTTCGGCCGCCAGCGGCCCTACCTCAATGCCCCGCGCACCTTGGATCTCGACCTGCTGCTGATGGGCGA
>Ga0268298_10002254_pt1 | contig 21264 bp, 17 predicted proteins | sample WWTPWeurt_MetaG_FD_194462 | JGI IMG/M metagenome (GOLD analysis project Ga0268298, IMG submission 194462) | Activated sludge microbial communities from WWTP in Nijmegen, Gelderland, Netherland - WWTP Weurt | ecosystem: Engineered > WWTP > Aerobic digester > Activated sludge | place... | reverse complement strand
AAACACCCGCCGACGCAATGACTAAGTTACTCGTTCTCCTCGCCCAAGCCGCTCCCGCCACGCCCGCCGCCCCCACCGGGGCCGCCGCCCTGATGCAACTGGCGCCGCTGGTGCTCATGTTTGCCGCCATGTATTTCCTGCTGATCGCCCCGCAGCGCAAGAAGCAGAAGCAGCACGAGAAGATGCTCACGGAATTGAAGTCCGGCGACGAGGTCGTGACCACCGGCGGCATCTACGGCACCATCACCAGCGTGAAGGAAGACCGCTTCGTCGTCCGCATCGGCGACAACAACGCCAAGGTCGAGGTCGGCAAGGGCTTCATCAGCGCCGTGGTGAAGAAGGCCGACGCCGCCTGAGAGTGTGGGTCGATCCCACCAACCCGCGCGGAGCGCGGATGCCATCAGCGGCACCGGCTGCGCCGTCCAATTTAACAACCAAACACCCATGCTCCGTCGTCACCTCTGGAAACTGACGCTGTCCGCGGCCCTCGTGCTGTGGGCGGTGTTCACCCTCATGCCGCTGAAGGACCAACCCTTCGGCGATTACGTCAAAAAAGAAGCCACCGCCAAGCCCGCCGAATTCGCCAAGCTCATGGGCGAGGTCTCCACCCGCATCCAGGCCGGGCGAGCCCCCAGCGTCTATGTCGCGCTCAAGCAGATCGGCCTCGAGCAGAAGCTCGACCTGTCGCAGTTCTTCCCGGAAATCCGGCTCGAGTCCACGCTGACCAACGTTGAGAAGCGCAACAACATCCTCCTGAACGAGCTGCTGCGCCGCTCCAAGAGCCCGCTCCAGCTCGGCCTCGACCTGAAGGGCGGCGTGGCCTACACGCTGGAGATCGACGCGGGTGCGGTCACGGCCGGCAACCCGCAGGCCGGCCAGGAAAAGCTGAGCAAGGCGATCGAGATCATCGACAATCGCATCAACGGCCTCGGCGTGACCGAGCCGATCATCCGCGCCGTCGGCACCAACCGCATCGAGGTCCAGCTCCCCGGCGTTTCCACCAAGGACAATCCCGAGATTGCCACCAGCCTCGTGAAGCCCGCGCGCCTTGACTTCCGGATGGTGCACCCCTTCATCGCCCCGCCGCAGGAGGCGCCCCCGGGCTACGAGCGCATGGTGCTCGAGCAGGAAGGCCGCCAGGGCGGCCAGAGCTACACCGAGGAGCTCTACATCAAGACCCGCCCGGAAATGACCGGCGAGGGCGTGTCCGACTCCTACCCGACGATGGATGAGTTCGGCCGTTTCCGCATCATCCTCAAGTTCACCGAGCAGGGGGCCAAGCAGTTCGCCGACGTGACCAAGGCCATCGCCGACGAGGGCCGGAGCAGCGGCCGGATGGGCCGCCTCGCCATCGTGCTCGACGGCAAGCTCTACTCCGCTCCGACCGTGCGCGACCAAATCAACGGCGGCAGCGCCGAGATCTCCGGCTCCTTCACTCAGCGCGAGGCCGTGGACCTCTCCAACGTCCTCAACAATCCCCTCGATTCCAAGCTCGAGATCAAGGAGCAGTTCGAGGTCGGGCCCTCGCTCGCCACCGACGCCATCTCCAGCGGCATCCGCGCCACCGTGATCGGCACCGCCGCGGTCGCCGCGTTCATGATCACCTTCTACGCGACGGGCGGCCTCGTGGCCGTGGCCTCGCTCGCGGTCAACATCATCATCATTCTCGGCGTCATGGCCAGCATCGGCGCCACGATGACGCTGCCCGGCCTCGCCGGCATCGTGCTCACTATCGGCATGGCGGTGGACGCGAACATCCTCATCTTCGAGCGCATGCGCGAGGAACTCGCGCTCGGCAAGAACCTCGTCAGCGCCAACCAGGGCGGCTTCACCAAGGCGCTCACCACGATCATGGACGCGCACCTCGTGCAGCTCCTGATCTGCGGCGTCATGATCTGGCTCGGCACCGGCCCGATCAAGGGTTTCGGCTTCACCCTCCTCATTGGTGTCATCTCGACCCTGCTGTCCGTCCTCATCACCGGCCACATGTTCATGGAGATGCTGGTCGAGTCCGGCACCCTCAAGAAGATGACGATGCGCCGCATGCTCGGCGACCTGAACGTGGACTTCGTCAAATACGGCAAGCCCGCCGCCATTGGCTCGATCGCCCTCGTGGTGGTCAGCATCGCCTACGTCCTCTACCAGGGCGACAAGATCTACGGCATCGACTTCGCCGGCGGCGACCAGATCACCGCCACCTTCACGCAGAAGATCGACAGCGCCAAGATCCGCGAGGTGGCGCACGCCGCTGGCGCCGGCGAGGTCAGCCCGACCTACGTGAGCGACCTCGGCAACGGCCGGGAGCAGCTCAAGCTGGAGACCGCCTACGGCAAGTCCGAGCAGGTCTTCGCCGCCCTGCAGAAGGCCTATCCGCAGGCCGGCCTCGTCAAGGGGGCCACCAGCCAGATCGGCGCCACCATCGGCGCCGAGATCAAGTGGAACGCCGTCCTCGCCATCGGCGTGTCCATGCTCGTCATTCTCGTTTACATCGCCTTCCGCTTCGAGTTCGGCTTCGGCATCGGCGCGATGGCGGCCACGCTGCACGACATCCTGATGAACATCGGCATCTTCGTGCTGACCGGCCACCAGTTCTCCGCGCCCATGGTCGCGGCCATCCTTTGCGTCGCCGGCTACTCGGTCAACGAGACGGTCGTCGTCTTCGACCGCATCCGCGAGGAGCTGAAGCTCAACCCGGGCGGTGCGCTCAAGGACATCATCAACACCGCCATCCGGAAGGTTTTCGCCCGCACCATCATGACGGCGACCACCACCTTCCTCGCGGCCCTGTCCCTGTGGGTTTTTGGCGGCGGCCAGCTGCACGACATCGCCTTCACCTTCCTCGTCGGCATCGTCACCTCCACCTTCTCCGCCATCTTCATCGCCGCCCAGGTCTTCTACTGGTGGCACAAGGGCGACCGGAAGCACGTCGAGGCCCACCAGGACATCGCGCCCAAATACGAGTGGGCCGGCTCCTCCCGCGCCTCGGAATAAGCGGACGGCCAGCCGCCTCCGATGCACTGGAATTACACGCCGGTCCACGCCGCAAGCGTGGCTGCCCTCGCGCGCGCCGCCGGCACCACGCCGGCGGTCGCCGAGCTCCTCTTCCGCGCCGGGCTGGCCGAGCCCGCCGCCGCAGGCCGCTTCCTGCAACCCACGCTGGCGACGCTGGGCGATCCGTTTCTTTTGGAAAACCTCGAGGCCGCGGCCGACCGGATCCTCCGGGCGCTGCGGGCGAAGGAACGCGTCACCGTCCTCGGCGATTACGACGTGGACGGCGTCTGCAGCACGACGCTGCTCGTCAGCCTGTTGCGCCGTCTCGGCCTTGAGCCCGACTACGTGGTGCCCCGTCGCCTGGAGGAGGGCTACGGCCTCACCCACACCTCGATCGAGCGCGCGCTGGAGGCCGGGAAACCGGACCTCTTTGTCGCCCTGGATTGCGGCACCAACTCCCACGCGGAAGTGGCCTCGCTCCGCGCCCAGGGCATCGACGTCATCATCGTTGACCATCACCGCTCGACCGAGCCTGCGGCCACCGGCGCCCTGCTGATCAACCCGCATGTCCATCCGGTGGCCGGCGACGAAGCCTGGCGCTACCTCTGCACCGTCGGTCTCGTCTTCAAGCTCGCCCACGGCCTGCTCAAGAAGCTGCGCGCCGAGAACCACCCGGTGGCGCTCACCATCGTGCTCAAGGACTACCTCGACCTCGTGGCCATGGGCACCATCGCCGACCTGGTGCCGTTGCAGGGTGAGAACCGCGTCTTCGCCCGCCACGGCCTGCGCGTGCTGGCCGAGACCCGCCGCCCGGGGTTGCTGGCCCTGATGCAGGTCTCCGGTCTCAAGCGCGAGCAGGGCTTGGTGCCGAGCGACATCTCCTTCCGTCTCGGGCCGCGCATCAACGCCAGCGGCCGCCTGGCCGACGCGGCGCTGTCGGTGGATCTCCTGCTCAGCGAGGACATCGGGTTCGCCGAGGCCACCGCCCGCCGGCTCGACGCCCTCAACCGCGAGCGCCAGGACATCGAGCGCCTCATCACCGAGCGGGCCGAACGCTATGTGGAGGAGCATTTCGCCGCGGCCAGCGGGCTCGTGCTGTTCGACGAGGACTGGCACCCCGGCGTTGTCGGCATCGTGGCCGGGCGCATCTCGCGCAAATACAACCGCCCGACCATTGTGCTGGGCAATGAGGGCGAGCTTGCCAAGGGCTCGGGCCGCGGGCTCAACGGCTTCAATCTCGTCGAGATTCTCGGGGCCTGCGCGGCCTGTCTCGACAACTGGGGCGGCCATCCAATGGCGGTCGGCATTGCCCTGAAAAAGGGGCGCATCGACGAGTTCCGCGCGATGTTTGACGCGGTCATCCGCCGCCAGGAAGGCCAGGCCGTGGCGGCCGGGCTGGAACTGTCCGGCTGGGTCGAGGCGACGGAGCTGAACGAGCAGCTGATGGCGGGGCTGGAACAACTGCAGCCCTTCGGCATGGGCCACCCCGAGCCGGTCTTCGGCGTGCGGGGCGTGCGGCTGCGGAACCGCCCCGATGTGTTCAAGGAGGTGCACTTCCGCTTCGCCGGGGAGGATGCCACCGGCCGGCGCATCAGCGGGGTGGCCTGGAAGATGGCGGACCGCCTGCCGCCGGTGGGCACGCCGCTCGAGATGGCGGTGCAGCTGAACTGGAATCACTACAACGGCCGCAAGACCCTGCAGATCGAGCTCCTCGATTGGCGGCTGGCCGGATCCGCCGCCCCATGATTGCCGAAAACCGCGCTTGTCTTGCGGCGGCCGCTGGGATTCGTGAAGGCTGCTTGGCAACCCACCCATGTTTGAAACGCTGCTGAAGTATTTCGAGGGCTCCCCCTTGTCCCTCTGGGGCCCGTTTCTCATCCTGATTTTGTGCGGGCTCGGCCTGCCGGTCCCGGAGGACATCGTGCTCGTGGCGGCCGGCGCGCTGGGGGAAATCGACGGGCGCACGTGGATGGAGGTCAGCGCGCTGATGTATGTCGGCGTGATGCTGGGCGATTCCACGATCTTCTTCGCCGGGCGTTTCTTTGGGACACGGCTCCGAACCTCGCGGTGGTTCCAGCGCTATTTCTCGGTGAAAAAGCAGGGCAAGGTCGAGGACCTGTTCGACCGCTACCATTCCTGGGTGCTCTTCGTGGGCCGCTTCCTGCCCGGCCTGCGCGCGCCGATCTTCTTCACCGCCGGCTCCACCCGGGTGAAATTCTGGAAATTCTTCTTCCTCGACGGGCTGGCCGCGCTGATCAGCGTGCCCTTCTTTGTGTGGCTCGGCCACTGGCTGTGGCGCCGGTTCAAGGACGACATCGCACAACTTGATCGCGCGCTGGACCGCACCCAGACCTACACCATGCTTGTCGCCGTGGTGCTGCTCATCGTCGCCGGGTGGGTGGTGGTCCGCAAGGTGCGCGAGTCCCGCACCAAGTGGGACGACTGAGCGCGGGCCGGATTGGCGGGCTGACGGCCGGAGAAGGCCTTCGCCCCGGTGGAATATTCGGGAATGACGGCTGCGAAATTCTGCTTGAAGTCGCTCCCCGAAGTTCGCTTATTCGGCCTTCCCTCGTGCGGGCATAGCTCAACTGGATAGAGCGTCAGACTACGAATCTGAAGGTTTGGGGTTCGACTCCCTATGCCCGCACCATTTTCCAACCGCCGAATCCTTAACGGGTTCGGCGGTTTCTTTTTCAGTGCACGATCTGGCCGCCGCAGATGGCGGTGGCCACGGGATTGCCGCCGAGTTCGTAGGCGAGGGCGCGTTCGTCCCGGTGGTGCAGCAGGACGAGGTCGGCGCGCTGGCCGGGGGCAATAGTGCCGCGGTCAGAGAGGTTGAGCACGGCAGCGGCGTTGACCGTGGCGGCCATGATGGCCTCGGCCGGGGTCATCTGGCAGAATCGAACGGCCAAAGCGATAGCCAGCGGCATCGAGTGGCTCGGCGAGGTGCCGGGATTGCAGTTCGTCGCGAGAGCGATGGCGCCGCCCTGCTCGATGAACAACCGGGAGCGCGTGAAACGCTGGTCGGTGTGCAGGCCGGTGATGGGGAGGATGACGCCGAGGGTGGGCGACTGGGCCAGCGCGATGAGGTCCTTTTTCGTCGAGGCCTCGAGGTGGTCCACGCTGCGGGCGTGCATCCGCACCGCCTCGGGGATCATGCCGAGCGAGTTGAACTGGTCGGCATGGACGCGGATGGGGTGGTGCTTGCGGGCTTTCTCGAAGAATTTCACGCAGGCATCGACCGACCAGGCGCCCTCCTCGCAGTAGGCGTCCACCGCGATGTCGGGAAACTCCTTCGACACCTCGGGCAGCATGTCTTTCACGACCATGCGGGCGTATTCGTCGAGATCACCCTCGAAGGCATGGCCGAGGAGGGCGGTCGGCACGACGGTGCCCGGCCACTCGGCGGCGGCCCGGCGGATGGCGCGGAGCATCTTCATCTCGGCCTCGGTGTTGAGACCGTAGCCGCTCTTTACCTCCACGGTGGTCGTGCCCTCGCGGAGCATGGTGCCGAGCCGCTCGCGCAGGCTGGCGGCGAGTTGCTTCTGCGTGGCCTCGCGCACGGCCTTGACGGTCGAATGAATGCCGCCGCCCTGCTTGAGGATTTCGAGATACGGCACGCCACGCAGCTTTTTCTCCCACTCATCGAGCCGGTCGCCGGCCCAGCAGGCGTGGGTGTGGCAGTCGACAAGGCCCGGCATGAGCACGCGGCCGAGGGCGTCGATGACCTCGGCATCGGCGGGGGCATCCACCTTGGGACCGACGGCGGCAATCTTGCCGTCGGTTACGAGCACCTCGCCGGTGGGGATGATGCCCAGGTCGGCGAGCTCCTTGCCGCGACGCGGGCGCGTGCCGCTGCCGAGGGTCAGGATGCGCGCGTTGCGGATGAGGAGGCTCATCGTTGCGCGAAGCCCTGCAGGAAGCTCAGGAACAGGTGGGCGGCGGCGCGGGCGGTGCGGCCGTCGGGATCGTGGGCGGGATTGAGCTCCATCAGGTCGAAGCAGCGCACGCGCGGGTCGGCGCCGCAGGCGCGGACCCAGGCTTCGGCCTCGCGGACGTTCCAGCCGGCCGGATTGAGGGCGCTCACGCCCGGGGCGTGGGCGTCGTCGAGCACATCGAGGTCGAAGCTCACGAAGAGGTTCTTGGCCTTGGGGAGGACGACCTTGGCGTTCTCGGGATGGGTGCGGCCGCCGTGGGCGCGGAACCAGTCGAGGTGCTCGAGGGAATTGACGAGGGGCCGGAAGCCGTGCAGGTGCAGCGCGCTGACGCCGCAGTCCTCGACGAGCCGGCGGAAAGGCATGCCCGAACCCGCGGTCGCGCGGACGTCGAGATGGGCGTCGAAGTAGATGCCGGCGAGCTTGGGATGCTTGGCGGCTACGGCGCGGACGAAGGGGTAGGTCAGGTCGTGTCCGCCGCCGATGGCGATGGGGAACAGGCCGCGCTCGAGCAGCGCCGTGGTGGCTTCGGTCACTCGCTCATGGGTTTTTTCAAGTGAGCCGGTCGGCATGACATCGCCGGCGTCGAAGACGCGGGGGAGCGGGCCGACGGCGGAGTCCGCGGCGCCGTAGCGAGCAAGGGCGGCGCGGAAGGCCTTGGGCCCGCCGGCCGCACCGGTGCGGCCGTTGTTCAGACGCACGCCGGTGTCGTCCGGCAAGCCGAGCAGCGCGATGGCGCAGCCGTCGGAAGAATCGGTGCGGATGGTAGACGCAAAACGTCCCGCCGGGGTGTCGCCGGGCCAGGGCGGGGCGGAGGTGTTGGGGAGCTGGCTCATTTCCACGTGCGCATCGGCACAGGCACATCCAGCCGGTCGGCGCACTTCTGCGCAAGGTCGTAGCCGGCGTCGGCGTGGCGGATGACGCCCATCATCGGGTCGTTGGTCAGCACGCGCTCAAGGCGGGCGGCGGCTTCGGGCGTGCCGTCGGCGACGATGACCTGGCCGGCGTGCTGGCTGTAGCCGATGCCGACGCCGCCGCCGTGGTGGAAGCTGACCCACGACGCGCCGCTGGCGATGTTGACCATGGCGTTGAGGATGGCCCAGTCGCTGATGGCATCGGAGCCGTCCTTCATCGCCTCGGTCTCGCGGTTCGGGCTGGCGACCGAGCCGCAGTCGAGGTGGTCGCGGCCGATGACGATCGGCGCCTTCACGCGGCCGTCGGCGACCATCCGATTGAAGAGCAGGCCGGCGCGATGGCGTTCGCCGAGGCCGAGCCAGCAGATGCGTGCGGGCAGGCCCTGGAAGGCCACGCGCTCACCGGCCATCTTCAGCCAGCGGTGCAGGCCCTCGTCCTTGGGAAAAAGCTCCAGGAGCGCGCGGTCGGTGGCGGCGATGTCGGCCGGGTCGCCCGAGAGTGCCACCCAGCGGAAGGGGCCGCGGCCGAGGCAGAATTGCGGCCGGATGTAGGCCGGCACGAAGCCCGGGAAGTCGAACGCGCGCTTCACACCTTGGTTGAAGGCGTGCTGGCGGAGGTTGTTGCCGTAGTCGAAGGTCATCGCGCCGCGCTTCATCAGCGCGAGCATGGCCTTTACGTGACGGGCCATCGAGGCGAGCGAGAGCTTCTGGTATTTCTTCGGGTCGGCCTTGCGGAGCCTGGCCGCAGCCTTGAGATCATAGCCGACCGGCACGTAGCCGACGAGCGGGTCGTGCGCGCTGGTCTGGTCCGTGAGCGAATCGACGTGGATTTTCCGGACGAGCAGGCGCTCGAGCAGGTCGGTGATGTTGGCCACGACGCCGACGCTGAGGGCCTTGCGGTCCCCGGCGTAGGCGACGGCGCGATCAATGGCGGCGTCGAGGGAGGGGGCGATCTCGTCGAGGTAGCGGTCGTGAACGCGCTTTTGCAGGCGAGATTTGTCCACGTCGGCGATGAGGCAGGTGCCGCCGGCCATGGTGATGGCGAGGGGCTGCGCGCCGCCCATGCCGCCGCAGCCGCCGGTGACGCAGAGCCGGCCGGCGAGCGTGCCGCCGAAATGCTGGCGCCCCTGCTCGGCGAAGGTCTCGTAGGTGCCCTGGAGAATGCCCTGCGTGCCGATGTAGATCCACGAACCGGCCGTCATCTGGCCATACATCAGCAGGCCGCGCTTCTCGAAATCATCGAAGATTTCCTGCGTGGCCCATTTCGGCACGAGGTTGCTGTTCGCCAGCAGCACACGCGGGGCGTCCGGGTGGGTGCGGACGATGCCGACGGGCTTGCCCGACTGCACGAGGAGGGTTTCGTCCGGCGCGAGTTTCTTGAGCGACTCGATGATGGCGTGGTAGGCCGGCCAGTTGCGGGCGGCCTTGCCGCGGCCTCCATAGACGACGAGGTCGGCGGGGCGTTCGGCAACCTCGGGATCGAGGTTGTTCATCAGCATCCGCATGGCGGCCTCGGCGGCCCAGGAACTGCAGGTCAGGACCGATCCGCGCGGAGCGCGAATCGGTCTGATTTTTGATTTTTGATTCTCGATTTTCGATTGGGACATCAGAGAAGGGATTTGGAAATGTAGGTTGCGTGCTTGCACGCAACGTGGCGCGCGAGCACGCCACCTACAGGAGGCGGCCCACGGCTTTTTGGGTGACCGAGGCGATCTGCTCGCTGCGGACGAGCGCGAGGGCGGTTTGGACATCGTTATGGAAGAGCCGGTCGGCCTGCGCGAAGGGGATGTGGCGACGGATCTCGGCGAAGGCCGCCTCGATGCCGGGGCCCGACTGGAGCGGGCGCAGGAACTCCAGGCCCTGCGCCGAACACATGAACTCGATGGCGAGGACGGTCTCGGTGTTCTTGACGACCTCGAGCAGCTTGGTGGCGCTGATGGAGCCCATGGAGACGTGGTCCTCCTGGCCGAGCGAGGAGGGGATGGAGTCCACCGAGGCCGGGTGGGCGAAGACCTTGTTTTCGGAAACGAGGGCGGCCGCGGTGTATTGCGGGATCATGAAGCCGGAGTTGAGGCCGGTGTCCTTCATGAGCAGGCGCGGGACCTTGAGATCGCCGATGGTGTCGCCGTGCAGCAGCATGTAGATGCGGCGCTCGGCGATGGAGGCGATCTCGGCGGTGGCGATGGCGAGGTAGTCGAGGATGAAGGCCAGCGGCTCGCCGTGGAAGTTGCCGCCGCTGATGACCTCGCCGTTGTCAAAAACGAGCGGGTTGTCGGTGGCGGAGTTGATCTCGGTCTCGACGACACTGCGGGCGTGCTCGATGGCGAGGCGCACGGCGCCGTGCACCTGCGGCACGCAGCGGAGGGAGTAGGGGTCCTGCACCTTCGCGCAGTTGGCGTGGGACGGCAGGATCCTGGAGCCTTTGAGCAACTGGCGCAGGTTGCTCGCGACATCCCGCTGCCCCTGATGGGGCCGGGCGGCATGGATGCGGGCGTCGTAGGGCGCCGCGCTGCCGCGGGCGGCCTCGAGGGTCATGGCGGCGGCGATGTCGGCGGTCTTCGCGACGTTCTGGATGCGCAGCAGACAGTGGACGGCGTAGGCCGCCATGAACTGCGTGCCATTGATCAGGCCAAGGCCCTCCTTGGACTGGAGCTTGAGGGGCTTGAGCCCGAGGAGCCGGAGCACCCGGGCGGAGGCCAGGCGTTTGCCTTGGTAATCCATCTCGCCGAGGCCAAGCAGCGGGAGGACCATGTGCGCCAGCGGGGCGAGGTCGCCCGAGGCGCCGAGGGAGCCCTTGGTGTAGACGACCGGCAGGGCGTCGGCGTTGTAGAAACGGATGAGGTAGTCCACGACGCGCTCAGTGACGCCCGACAGGCCGACGGCGAGGCCGTTGATCTTGAGCAGCAACATCAGACGCACGATCTCGGCCGGCACCTCGTCGCCGACGCCGACGGCGTGGCTGAGAATCAGGTTTTCCTGGAGTTTCTCAATGTCGGCGGCGGGCACGCGCTGGTGGGCGAGGATGCCGAAGCCGGTGTTGATGCCGTAGTGCGGCGTCGGGTCGTGACGGAGCCGGTCAACCGTCCGCCGCGAGGCGCGGATGCGGGCACGGGCGGCGGCGGTGAGGGTCAGGCGCTGGTCGCCGGCGAGGGCCGCGCGCAGGCGGGCGAGGGTGAGATTGCGACCAGAAAGTGAAAGTGATCCGGGCATGGGGAGCGGTTGGCCGAGCAAGACAGCAGCGGCTGATTTTGAAAACTGTAATCCGGCGGATTACGACTTCCGGGCTAGTCACACCGTTGCGCCCTGCTGGGCACCCGGTGTATGTCCCAAGTTCTCGCCCGCGACCGCGCGGCGAAACATGGGCAAAAAAAGCCCGCCGGGAGCGGCGGGCTGGCAACAGAAGGAAGGCCGGACGTCAGATGGCCTTCGGCAAGGCGACGCCATCGAATTCGATCGCGCGGGGGTGGTTGCGCTTGTCCTTGTGCAGGCCGTGGCGCTTGCGCAGGCCCTGATCGAGTTTGTCCACGAGCAGGTCGATGGCCTTGTAGCAGTCCTCGGCCTCGACGGTGCAGTTGATGTCCGGGCCGTGGATGATGATGTGCCCCTTGGCGATAAATTTGTGCTCGTGGTCGTGCTTCCGGTCGCACTCCAGCTCGACCTTCAGCCGCACGATGTGCCCCTCGTGGCGGAACAATCGCTCCATCTTATCCCGGACGTGGGCCTTGAGCCCGTCGGTGAGGTCAAGGTGGATGCCTGAAACGATGATTTCCTGGGGGTTATTGGCTTTGTTCATGATTCTCCTTATGGGTTAACGACACAAATCGCTCCGCGAATGAGCTTCACCTTTCTGTTTTCCGTTCGTCGCTGCCTCCGTCCGTAGGACCGGGGCCGGCCTGACTGGGAACAACCGCTTCATTCGACAGCCCCAATTTCTATGCGGCGGCGGCGGTTTTGCAATGCTTCTCACGACAAAATCAGACAATAAGTTTTGAACATTTCCGCATGAGCCTTGACGCCGATGAACTGCCCCCCGCCGCCCCACCCCTGGTGGACCGGGCCGACCTGCGCCGTTGGGTGCTGTTGGAGGACGAAAACCTGCTGGTGATCGACAAGCCCGGCTGGCTGGTGGTGCATCCCTCGAAGAACGGCCCGTGGTCGAGCCTGGCCGGGGCGGTGCGGGAGGAGTTCAAGCCCGACGCCATCCGCTTCATCTTCCGGCTGGATCGCGAGACCAGCGGGGTGATTGTGCTCGCCAAGACCGAGGCCATGGGCGGCCGGCTGGGGAAAGCCGTCCTGCAGCGAAAGATCGGCAAGCTTTACGTGGCCCTGCTGGAGGGAGAACTGGGAGGCCCGGTCACGGTGAACCAGAGCCTCGGCCCCGACCCGACCGCGAATGTCACCGTGAAATCACGGGTCGTCCCGCCCGGCACGCCGGGAGCCCAGGAGGCTCAGACGGTGTTTCACCCGCTGGTGGCGCGGGGCGGATACACCTTGGCCGGCGTTGAGTTGTTGACCGGTCGCAAGCACCAGATCCGGGCCCATGCCGAGTGGCTGCGGCACCGCGTCGTGGGCGACAAGCTCTACGGGCCTGACCCGGGACTCTACCTGGAATTTGCCACGCAAGGCTGGACGGAGCGGCATTCGGCGCTGCTCGGCACGACGCGCCAGGCGCTGCATTGTGCGGCCATCGACCTGCGCCCGACCGGGCTCGATTACTTGCTGCGGGCACCGTGGCCGCAGGATTTGGCGCGGTTCGCGGAGCGGCGCATGGCCTTGCCGGCGGCCGAAGCGCAGAAATTGATCGACGGGTTTATTGCAGAAAAGCTGCCAGCGCCGCCCGCAGCACCGCGCCCTGCGTCGTGATGCGCTGCGCGAGCGGCTGCGCCGAGGAAGTCTCGAGGGTGTAGTTGAGGCCGCAATGCTTGTAGGCGAGGTAAAGCGCCTCGGGCCAGGTGTCGCGAAGAACCGGGTCGCTGACGGGCCGGATGAGGCCGGGGGCGGCACTGGGTCGGCCATCGATGACGGCGGCGTCCTCGATGGGGCCGTGCAAGCGCGCCGCAGCCAGCATGGCGGGCGCCAGGCTGCCGTTGTCGCCGAGGTTGAGCTCGTAGAGGTAAAAGCCCCGCGCCTCCCAATCCTCGTGGGCACAGATGACGAGGTCGAAGCGCGGCTGCAGCCGCAGCCACATGACGTGCGCGAGGACCTCGGCTGTGTGCAGGGACTTGTAGTCGCGGTTGAGATCGATGCCGGCGAAGTTCTCGCGGGTGTTCTTCAGGAAGCCCGTTGGATTCAGCAGCGGGCAGATGAACCAGGTGCAGCGATCGTCGAAGAAGCCTTCCTCCATGAGCTGCAGCAGGGCCAGCGGCGGCGCGGGCTCATCGCCGTGCATGCCGGCGGAAACATAGACCCGCGGACGGATACCCGGCGTGCGCTTGGTGTAGGCGTTGAGCGGATGGCCGTTGATGCCGCCGTAGAGCTGGGCCTTGAAGCCTGCCCGGCGCGCGGCGTCGTCGAAACGCGGGCTGAATACGGGTGGGTCGAGCGGCAGAAGTCCGGGCATGGAGAAAGACAGAGGATTCTTTGACAGAATGAACAGGATTAACAAAATGGCGGATTCTGCACTCAATTCCATTCGGTTCATTTTGTTAATCCTGTCCATATAGACCCATGTCTCAGGTTCGTGTCCGCTTCGCGCCCAGTCCCACGGGCTTCTTTCATATCGGCAGCGCCCGCACGGCGCTGTTCAACTGGCTTTATGCCCGCCACACCGGCGGCACGTTCATCCTGCGCATCGAGGACACGGATCAGGCGCGCAACAGCGAGGCCTTCCTCAACCTGATCTTCGAGAGCCTGGACTGGCTCGGGATGGACTGGGACGAGGGCCCGGTTTTCCGCAAGAACGGCGGCGGCGACTACGGTCCCTACCGCCAGAGCCAGCGCGGCGACATCTACCAGCGCTACAAGCAGCAGCTCCTCGACAGCGGCCGCGCCTACGAGAAGGACGGCGCCATCTGGTTCAAGCTGCTCGGCGAGCGCTACAAGGTCTTCGATGATCACCGCAAGAAGGAGGTCGAGAAGGTGAAGACCGCGCCGGTCGTCATCGACGACCGGATTCGCGGCCGGGTCGAGCGGCAGGAGGACGAGGACTTCGTGATCTTCCGCTCCGACGGCAACCCGGTGTTCCATTTCGTGAACGTCGTGGACGACATCGAGATGAAGGTCTCGCACATCATCCGCGGCGAGGACCACCTCTCCAACACGAGCAAGCATGTGCGCCTTTACGAGGGTTTCGGGGTCACGGCGCCGGTCTTCGCGCACATCCCGCTCATCCTGAAGTCGCCCGAGATGGGGCAGGGCAAGATGTCGAAGCGCGACAAGGGCGCCCTGATCGAGGAATACCAGCAGCGGCATTTCCTGCCCGAGGCGCTGGTGAACTATCTCGCACTGCTCGGCTGGAATCCCGGCGACGACCGCGAGAAGATGCCCATCGCCGACATCGTGAAGCTCTTCGACCTGCCGGGCGTGAACCAGTCCAACGCCAAGTTCGACGGCAAGAAGCTCGCGAACATGAACATGGTTTACCTGCTCGAGCAGCCGGCCGATCGGTTCGTGTCCTTGGCCAGGGAATACTTCGCCAAGCAGCCGACCGGCGCGACGGTCATGGCCAACGAAGCCTACTTTCGCGACATCATGCTGCTCGCCCAACCGAAGATCAAATCGGTGGACGAACTCGGCGCCTACACCGGATACTTCTTCACCGACAATTTCGCCATCGATGCCAAGGTGAAGGAGAAGGTCATGGCCAAGGGCGATCCGAAGGCGCGGCTCGCCGAGCTGGGCGCCGCCGTGCCCGCATTGGATTTCTCCAGCGACGCGGCCATCGAGGCCGGCCTCAAGTCACTCGCCGAGAGCAAGGGCCTCGGTTTCGGCGACTACCAGGCCGTGGCGCGCCTCGCCGTGTCCGGCACCAACGCCGGCCCGAGCATCACAAGCATCTTCCGCGTGCTGGGGAAAGAGAAGGTATTGCAGCGGCTCCGGAAGCTTCTGGAGATTTCCTGAACCCGGACGGGGCAAGGCGCCGACTTGACACCCCCCCGGGGGTGTATGACAGGGTGTCAGACGTGAAGCTGACCACCCGCTCGCTCGTGCGCGACTTTCCGAAGGCCAAGGCCGCGGCCCGCAAGGGGCAGGCCGTGGAGATTGTGGACGGCAAGACTGGCGAGAAATTCCTGCTGACCGCCAAGCCGACCCGGACGTTCGGCGAACTGGCCGCGCGCGCCAAGGGGGTGTATGCCGGGCCACCCGACCTTTCCACCCGCGAGGGCTTCGGTGTCTGAGACCATTGCAGATACCGGTCCGTTGGTCGGTTGGATTAACCGACGCGACCAATGGCACGAATGGAGCGTAGGTATCATGGAGGGGATGGAGCCGCCGTTGCTGACCTGCGAGGCGGTGATTGCCGAGGCCGCGTGGCAGCTCGCGCCTTCGCGTGAAGCAGTGGACCGGCTCTACGGGCTGGTCGAAGCTGGCGCGCTGCGGATGGTGGACCTGCTGCCGGAGCATATGCCGCACATCCGAGCACTGGCGGCGAAGTATCGGCAGATGGATTTTTGCGATGCGGCGGTGGTCAGGTTGGCCGAGATTTTCCCGCAGGCCAAAGTTCTCACGACCGACTCGGAGCATTTCACAATCTATCGGCGCTTTCGTGACAAGCCGCTGGCCTTGATCCATCCCCAAGGCAAGTAACGGCCCGAGTCTCACGAGCTTCTTCCGCGTGCTGGGGAAGGAAAGGGTGCTAGCTAGAGCACGTTCGCCCAATCGAAAATCGAGAATCCAAAATCGAAAATACGGTCACTCATACCGCAGCGCCTCGATCGGATCGAGCTGGGCGGCCTTGCGGGCGGGATAGAACCCGAAGAAGATGCCGATGAGCGCGCTGAAGCCGACGGCGCCCACAATGGCCGAGGTGGAGACGAGCACCGGCCAGTTGTTGAGCTTGGAGACGATTTGCGAGGCGCCCACGCCCAGCGCCACGCCCAGCGCGCCACCCATGACGCTGAGGATGATGGCCTCGACGAGGAATTGCGTGAGCACATCGCGGCCGTGCGCGCCGACGGCGAGCCGGATGCCGATCTCGCGGGTGCGCTCGGTGACGGAGACGAGCATGATGTTCATGATGCCGATGCCGCCGACGACCAGGGAGACGCTGGCGATGGCGCCAAGGAGAAGGGTCATGGTCTTGGTGGTGGCGGTGGCGGCCTCGGCGAGTTCCTGCTGGTTGCGGACGGTGAAGTCGGGTTCCTTGCCGTTGCGGCGCTGCTGCAGGAGGTCGGTGACATCCTGCTGGATGCGCGCCATCACCTCGGGCGACTGCGCCTGGATGATGATGGAGTTCAGGTTGGGGCGACGGGCGATGCGCTTGATGTGGCTGGTGTAGGGAATGATGACGACATCGTCCTGATCCTGCCCGAAGAAGTTGAAGCCCTTGCTCGCGAGCACCCCCAGCACCTTGAAGGGGATATTGCGGATGCGCAGGCTCTGGCCGATGGGATCGCTGTCCTGGAAAAGCTGGGTGGCGGTGGTGCGGCCAATGACGCAGACCTTGTTTGCGCTGTGCACGTCGGCCTCGGAGAACATCTCGCCCTCGTCGATGGCCCAGAGGCGGATGTCGAGGTAGCTGATGTCCTCGCCGCGGATGGTGGTGTTCCAATTGAGGCCGTTGGCCAGCACCTGCGAGCGGTCGGTCATCTCGGGACTGAGGGCGGCGATGCCCGTCACCTCGCGGGTGATGGCCTCGGCGTCCTCGACGGTCAACGAACTGGCCGAGCCCCAGCCGCCGCGCATGCCCCCGGTGGTCATGCTGCCGGGAAACACGGTGATGATGTTCTGGCCCAGGCTGGCGATGGAGGCCTCGACCTGCGACTTGGCCCCGTTGCCGATGCTGACCATGGCGATGACCGCGGCCACGCCGATGATGATGCCGAGGGCGGTGAGCACGGAGCGCATGGCGCTGCGGCGCAACGCGCGGAGGGCGACCTTGATGACATTGATGAAGCGCATCGGGGAACGGTCAGGCGGTGAGTTTGGCGTCGGCTTCGGCGGCGAGCAGCCGCTGCATCTCGGCCGAGGCGTCCAGGCGGTCGGTCACGGCGGTGTCGCTGACGAGGCGGCCGTCCCGCATGATGAGGTTGCGCTTGCAGTAGTGCGCGATGTCGAGCTCGTGGGTGACCATCACGATGGTGATGCCCTGCGCGTTGAGCTTCTGGAACACGCCCATGATCTCGACGGAGGTCTTGGAGTCGAGATTGCCCGTGGGCTCGTCGGCCAGGAGAACCTGCGGCTCGTTGATCAGGGCGCGGGCGATGGCCACGCGCTGCTGCTGGCCGCCGGAGAGCTGGCTGGGAAAGTGATCCGCGCGCTGGCGCAGGCCGACCAGGTCGAGGCTCTGCAGGGCGCGGTCATGGATTTCCTTGGTGGTGAAACGGCGCCGGCCATAGAGCATGGGCAGCTCGACGTTCTCCCGCGCCGTGGTGCGCGAGAGGAGGTTGAAGCCCTGGAAGACAAACCCGAGCTTCTGGTTGCGGAGGTCGGCCAGCTGGTTGCGGTCGAGCTGGGCGACATCGGTGCCGTCGAGCAGGTAGCGGCCCTGGGTGGGCCGGTCGAGGCAGCCCAGCAGGTTCATGAGGGTGGATTTGCCCGAGCCGCTGGCCCCCATGATGGCGACAAATTCACCCGCCGCGATGCTCAGCGTGACGCCGCGGACGGCATGCACGGGCACCTCGCTCGATTCGTAGGTCTTGTGGATCGCGTCCAGCTGAACGACGGCAGACATGGCAAAATCAGAAGCGCCGGCCACCGCCGCCGAAGGGATTGCTGGCCGGCTGGCCTGCGGCGGGGCTGGCGCCCGGCGGCGTGCTGAGGCCGGTGATGATGGTGTCACCTGCGGACAGGCCGCCCACAATCTCGGAGAATGAGCCGTCGGTGATGCCGATTTTCACGCTGACCGGCTCGGGCGTGGCGTCGCTGGCGCCGCCGGGGAGGCGGTAAACTGTCCGCGTGGTAATCACGGGCTCACCGTCCGCCGCGGGCGCCGCCATCAGGCCGCGCTCGACCATGAGCTGGCGGAATTGCTCGCGCTGGGCGGCGGTGGCTTCGCGGAAGTTCGTGATGCCCACCTCGGCCATGACGGCGCGCATTTTTTCGCGCTGCTCGGGATTCATGTCGCCCATCATGCCGCCGCGCCGGCCTCCGCCGTTGCCGCCGCTGGCGGCCGGAGCGGGCCCGGCGGCGTGGGTGCTGGCATCCGCAGTGGCGGCGGGCGGCTTGCCCGCGTGACTCTCCGGCAGGCGCACGCGCAGGGCGGAATTGGGGAGGCGCAAGGTGTCATCCCGGCTGGCGACGACGATGGAGACATTGGCGGTCATGCCGGGGCGCAGCTTGAGATCCCGGTTCTCCACGCTGATGATGGTCTCATAGCTGACGACATTTTGCGTGGTCTTGGGGGCGTTGCGCACCTGCGTGACCTGGCCGGTGAAGGAGCGCCCGGGAAAGGCATCGACGGTGAAGGAAACGTTCTGCCCCTGCTGGACCGAGCCGATATCCGCCTCGGCCACGGCCGCGGTGATCTGCATCTTGGCCAGATCGTTGGCGATGGTGAACAGGGTGGGGGCGTTGAGGCTGGCGGCGACGGTCTTGCCCTCCTCGGTCTGCTTGGAGATCACCATGCCGTCGATGGGCGAGCGGATGGTGCAGCGGGCCAGATCCACGTTGGCGTTTTCGACGGCGGCCTGGCGGGTCAGCAGGGTGGCGTTGGCTTGGGCGAGTTGGGCTTCGGCCTGGTCAACCTCCTGCTGGGTGACGAGGGACTTGGCGGCCAACTCGCGCGTGCGCTGGGTGTTGAGCTGCTGGAGGCGGTTGCTGGCCTGGCTGGAGGCGAGGTCGGCCTCGGCTTGGCGGAGACGCTGCTGATAGGTGGCCGGATCAATCTCGGCGATGATCTGGTCCTTCTTCACCATCGTGTTGAAATCGGCATGGAGCTTGATGACCAGGCCGGAGATCTGGCTGCCCACGTCAACTGAGAGCACCGCATCCAGCTGGCCGGTGGCGGTGACCACCTGGCGAATCTGGCCACGGGCGATTACGGCCGTGTTGTAGGCCGGGGGCTGTTCCGCCCGGCGGGCGCGCTGGTAGTAGAAGTAGCCACCGCCGCCGGCGACAAGCAGGGCCGCGGCAAGGGTGATCGGGATGAGGCGGGATTTGGCCATGAGAAAGTGTAGAAATGCGGAAGTGAAGTGGGGGCGCAACTTTTTCCAGCCGGGCGCGGATCGCGACTGGTGGGCTGCGCCGTCGCTGAGACGGCAGCGATGGCTCCGGGTTACACAGAGCGCGGGTTTCGGGTTGCGTGCCGACACCACGCCGGGTTCGCTGCCGGGCTTCTAACCTCAACAACCCCGCCTTATGAAACTCGTCCGCTGCCTCTGGCTGATTCTCTGCGCCGCCACCTTCACCCTGGCCCATGGCCAGGAAGAGCCCAAGGACAAGGGGGCCGACAAGAAGGCGGCCCCGGCCGCAGCTAAGGACGAAAAGGATCCGGTGCTGTCCGTCACCGAGCACGAAATCACCGTCGGCGGGAAGCCCATCAAATACCGGGCCACGGTCGGCTACCTTGTGCTGAAGACCGAGAAAGGCGAGCCGCGCGCCAACATTTTCTTCGTCGCCTACACCAAGCTCGGCGAGGCCGACCCGGCGAAGCGCGCCCTGACCTTCTCCTTCAACGGCGGGCCCGGCTCCTCGTCCGTCTGGCTGCACCTCGGCGCGCTCGGGCCCAAGCGCGTGGTCATGACCGACAAGGGCGACTCCCTGCCGCCGCCCTACAAGTGGGTGGACAATGAATTCTCCTGGCTCGACCACACCGACCTCGTGTTCATCGATCCGGTCTCGACCGGCTACAGCCGCGCCGCCAAGGACGTGGACGCGAAGCAATTCCATGGCTTCACCGGGGACATCGAGTCGGTGGGCGAGTTCATCCGCCTGTGGACGACCCGGAGCCAGCGCTGGGCCTCGCCGAAGTTCCTGGTCGGCGAGAGCTACGGCACCACGCGGGCCGCCGGTCTCTCCGACTATCTCCAGCAGAAATACGACTTCTACCTCAATGGCATCATGCTCGTCTCCTCGATCATGAATTTCCAGACGGCCCGGTTCGCCCCCGGCAACGACCTGCCGTATCAGCTCTTCCTGCCCACCTACACCGCCTCGGCCTGGTATCATGGCAAGTTGAAGGGCGACCTCGCCAAGGACCTGTCCAAGACGCTGGCGCGCGCCGAGCAGTTCGTGCTGAAGGACTATTCGCTCGCGCTCTTGCAGGGCGACGCCCTGCCGGCCGCCGAGCGCAGCCGGATCGCCAAGGAACTCGTGGCGCTCACCGGCCTGACGGAGGAATACGTGCTGAAGCAGAACCTGCGCGTGAACATCTTCGGCTTCGTGACCGAGCTCCTGAAAGGCGAGAACCGCAACGTCGGCCGGCTCGACAGCCGCATCGTCGGCATCGCCGACAACGGCGGCGGCCGCGACGGCGGCTTTTTTGACCCGAGCATGGAGGCCATCATGGGGGGCTACACCGCCGCGATGAACGACTACACCCGCCGCGAGCTGAAGTATGAGAACGACCTGCCCTATGAAATCCTCACCGGCCGCGTGCAGCCGTGGAGCTACGCCAACGCCGAGAACGAATACCTGAATGTGGCCGAGACCCTGAAGCGCGCCATGACCAAGAACCCCTTCCTGAAAGTCTGGGTCGCCAACGGCTACTACGACCTCGCCACGCCCTATTTCGCCACGGATTACACCGTGAAGCACATGGGGCTCGACCCGGCGGTGCGCGGCAACCTCAGCATGAGCTACTACGAGGCGGGGCACATGATGTATATCCACCTCGACTCGCTGAAGAAGCTGAAGGCCGACTATGCCGCCTACATGGACGCCACGCTCAAGGCTGCGGGCGTGAAATAGGCGGGCTTTGGCGGCCGTGGTGAGTGGGGCGTTTCCGCGCCAGTTCAGACCAATTACGTCGTGAATTGGCACTGTAGGGGCGGACCGTGCGTCCGCCCGCGCGGGCGGACGCACGGTCCGCCCCTACAAAAAACCAAACCGAGAGCACTTCAAAAGAAGGTGTAGCCAAAGGTGGTCGCCGATTTCCATATCGGCGACATGCCGTGCTCCCCGGCGCCGGTGTGGAAACCGGCGCCCACCCGAATCCGTTCCGGCTATACTTCAATTTGAACTGCTCTAGCTGTAATTGGTATCACTCGGCAAAAGCAGCCCGATTGGCTGCGGCATATCCTGAAAGCCCGGCCGGAGGCCGGGCTCTAGTTCACTTGCCGGCGTTCGCTTCGCGCAGCGCCTTGGCGACGTTGGCGGGGACAAAC
>Ga0268298_10002253_pt1 | contig 21277 bp, 17 predicted proteins | sample WWTPWeurt_MetaG_FD_194462 | JGI IMG/M metagenome (GOLD analysis project Ga0268298, IMG submission 194462) | Activated sludge microbial communities from WWTP in Nijmegen, Gelderland, Netherland - WWTP Weurt | ecosystem: Engineered > WWTP > Aerobic digester > Activated sludge | place... | reverse complement strand
AAAACATAATCGCCTGGCCGTTGTGGAATGAATCGACCCAGGCCATTTCAAAGCGCTGCCGCTGCTCGTTAAAACCGATCAAGGCAATCCCTTCAAGGGGATTGCCCTGCAGCGAGCCTGAATATTCATGCATCAGGAACCGGCTGCTCAAAACCAGGCGAAAGGTCCCCTCCCAGGTCGATTCGTCTGCCAGTTCACCGGGCATAAACCAGGTTCGGGTCTGTCCCTTCCAGCTTCCAACCAGCTGTGCCAGCGGCGATGGAAGCAATTCTTGACTGTTTGTTTGATCTTTTTCGTCCATTTTTTCTCCTAAGACATGCCAATCATACCGTCGTTTTTGGTGTTTTTTGGGTGGCTGCGCCACCCAAAAAACACCAAAAAATCTCTTATCCTGTAGTTTGCTTTTTTGTTTGCCTGTCAAAACAAACCACAAACAAGATAATTATAATCAATTTGGGCTTATTTTCTCAAGAATCACCGGTTAACAGATTGTAATTTTTGGCTGCGCAAAACAATGACGCCCTGTTAACCTCTTGTTGCAGGGTGGTAAAATTCTTACACTAAGTATCCCTGGAGGCTTTTATGACCCACCCATTAGCTCGCTGGCTGCAAACAGGCGGACAAAAATATTTTCTAGCCCTGGTTGGCTTATCCATTTTCATCATTCTGCTCATGAATTGGATTGGCATGCCGCTTAATACTCCGGCCGCCCCGAATGGGATTGTTTCCTTCGAAATTGCCGGCACTCCCCAACAGGCCCAGGCCATGCTGGACTCGTGGGACAGCAACGCCAAAATTCGGGCGGCTTTTATCCAGGGGCTGGACTTTCTTTTCCCGCTGGTTTATTCCACCAGTGTGGCGCTGGGCTGCCTGCTGACGGCTGGTGTGTTGGCCTCCCGGCGCTGGCCCCTGGCCGGCCTGGGAACGCCCCTGGCCTGGGGGCTGTGGGCGGCCGCTGGTTTTGACTATGTCGAAAATATCGCCCTGGTTGTCCTGCTGTTTAACCCTGCCGCCAGCCCCTGGCCACAGCTCGCCGCAGTCTGCGCTGTAATAAAATTTGCCCTGCTCTTCCTGGGGCTGGTGTACTGCTTTTTGGGCCTGGCCGTCCGGCTGATCCCGCCTTTAAAACCGGCCTGACCTGGATTTATTTTACCTGGCGTCTTTGCCGCTTTGCGCCCTGGCGTTTTGATTTAGCTGTGCGATCTTTCCCTCACAGTTTAATCTTCCAGACGGTGGGCATGAATCTTGCGACGATATCAAAAATGCGCGACCAACAGGCGGATTTGAACGTATAGATCATGATGAGAAGAATCTTGCGGGCGCCCATTACATTCCCGCGCAAACAGGAGAAATAGCCATGTTACGCAAACAATTTTTACTGGCAGTACTGATCGTGGCCCTGGCGACAATGGCCTGCGGCATCTCGTTTGACCTGCCCGACCTGCCCGACAGCCAGATCAAGACTGGCCCAACCGTGGAAGACACCATCCTGGTGCCCAACCTGGATACAAAAAAAGACGTTGACCTGACTCTGAATTTTGGCGCAGGCAAATTAAAGCTGAGCCCGGGCGCCGCAGACAGCCTGGTCAGCGGTACCGCCGTCTACAATGTCGCCGACTTCAAGCCCACCGTCACAACCGAAGACAACACCGTCAGCATCGACCAGGGCAGCCTGACCTTGAACGGCCTGCCAAACTTCAAGGACGATATCAAAAACGAATGGGATCTGGCCCTCACACAAACCCAGCCCCTCAGTTTGAAGATCCAGGCCGGGGCTTACACCGGGCGCTTTGAGTTGGGGGGCGTGCCGCTCAGCAGCCTCGACATCAACGATGGCGCCGCCGATGTAAACCTGGCCTTCAGCGAACCCAATCCGGCTGAGCTGGGCGCCTTCAACTACACCACAGGCGCCTCCAGCGTGACCCTGGAAGGCCTGGGCAATGCCAATATGGACACGATGACCTTTCGCTCTGGCGCGGGCAGCTACCGCCTCGATTTCAGCGGCGCCCTGCAGCGCGACCTGGAAGTGCGGATCGATTCGGGCATCTCCACCGTCACCATCGTCATCCCTGAAAACGTCAACGTCGAACTGACCTTTGAAGGCGGGGTCACGAACATCGACACCTACGGAGATTGGGAAAAGATTGACGACACAACCTACAAACAGACCGGTTCAGGACCAACCATCAGCCTGATCATCACGATGGGCGCCGGCAATCTGGAACTGCGCAACCACTAAAACAACCTCACTTCGGACGAAGAGATTTTTGGAGTATCTTCTCAACAAAGTGGGGCGTTGGGTGTTTTTTGTGGGCTTCGCCCACAAAAAACACCCAACTTCCCCCGCTTATTGAAATGATACTTTTTGGATGATTTTTTGGTGGCTGCGCCACCAAAAAATCATCCAAAATTACATCTTCGTCCGAAATGGGGCTGAATGAAATAGAGCTGGATTGTTTGGGGTAACCCCAAACAATCCAGCTCTATTATTACTGAAAGGTCAGCTGGGTAACAAGCAGTTCCAGCGAGGCGCCAGGGCTGATTGCACTGCCGCCTTTCATCAACTCGTCCACCTCGATCAGGTGATGGTAAATCGTCTCAAGCTCGTTAAGCGTAAAGGTCCGGGCCTGATCCATCGAAAGCCGGGCGACATACGGATGCAGTTTCGCATTGCGCGCCAGGTCTTCCGGGGTTCCGCCGCGATCCAGGTTCTCGCGCGCCAAAAGCAAATTGCGAAATTGGGCGACAATCGAGGCGAACACGGGGATCGGATCGCGTTCAGCCAGTTCGATATACAGCGCCTTTTGGGCCAGCTGGAGATTTCGGGCGCGCAGGGCATTGACCAGGGCAAAGCTTTCGACCCGCTGGATGGTCGTGGTGACATGCTGAACATCTTCCGGGTCCACCGGGCGGGCATAATTGACATAAGCCAGCAGCTTTTGAATTTCAGTTTTCAAAATGCGCGGATCAGGACCAATCGCCTGGGCCAGGGCGTTGGCAGCGGGCGGGGTAAACTGCCCCCCTTCTTCTTTGGCGCGGGCAATGATCCACTGATTGAGCTGAGGACCAACCGGCAAATTCAGCAGCTTGACCGTCACCGCCGGGCCAGCCTCACCAGCCCATTTGTCCAGCCAGTGTTTGGGATCTTTCTTTTTGTCCTTCGGCAGCAGCGGCTCATCTTCAACCATGATCAGCATGGTGCTGGGCGGTATCTTGGCCAGAATATCGAACAGCTTTTTCTGATGGGTGACATGCCGGACGATGGAAGTGGGGTGGTTAAAAATCACCAGCCGGTGGGCAGCCAAAAAGGGCAGCGAATTGACCGCCTGAACCAGTTGGTCAAACGTGTTGGAACGCCCATCCAGCCGGGTGGTGTTCATATCCAGCAGCACCGGGTCGCCCATTCCGCTCTGGATCTCGCGCACCATGCTGGCGATGGCATAATCATCCTCGCCGTGCAGCAGGTAGATGTTGGATTCAGCCATCAGCCCCGGGTGCGCACAAAATGAACGGTTGCGCCCGCCGTCCGGCTGCCAAACAGGCCAAATTTCAGCTTACTGCGAGTAATCTCAACCACCTGCATTTCGCCCGGATCACCCGAAGTGGTAACATTCTTTTGTAAGCGCAGCCCCAGCGGCAGACCGATCATCAATGCCAGGGTGGCAAAAGCGACCGCCAGAGGCAGCCGTTCGAGCTGGTCGCGGCGGCGGGAGCTGGAATCGAGCATGACCACACCGGCCGAAAGCCCTGCCAGGATACCTGCAGTGGCGAAATTGGTGCCGCAGTTGGGGTGAATCGCCAGATTGTGTTCACCAGCCCGCATTCGGCGCAGCGCCTCGTCAACCGCCTCTTGAATGGCGTCTGAGGGCAGGTCGCCCAACAGCCGAAAACCAGAGGCGGTGGAATGGCCCGCCATGGGTGTGGCGGGAAAACGCCGGGCCAGGATATGGAGTGTGGCGTGTTCAACGCCGTGATTACGACGGATGCGCGAGATGATAGGGTTGTTCAGCAGTTGTTTTAGCATGCCGGAATTATACGACGCAGTAGGCTTTATGTGGGGGCCGATTTCGCGCCTGCTAAAAATCAAGCCTGCCGGCTGCGCTTAATTGTTCGAAGCGGTCGCCTGCAAAAAGCCGATGAACATCAAGATCACCCCGGCCAATTCACTGATATAGAGCATATCCACCATACCCGCCGCCACAAAGGTGCCGCCCATGGCCGGCAAAAGCCCGCCGGCTGCAATCAAAATATTGCCCAGCAAACGGTTGGCCAGCACCCTCTTGCGCCAGAACAGATAAGCCGAATAAATGGCCCCGCCGACCAGTGTCAGGGTGCCGTAGATATTGAGCAGGATGGTCAGCAAAATCGTCAGCCCATTGCGGGACATAATTTCCTTATACTGGGTGGAGGCAGGCGCGCTCGGGTCAAAGGCAGCCGCGGCTTCAGGGTTGATCGCAGCGCTGAAAACCAGCAGAAAAGCCACAGCCGAAACTACCGCCAAAATGATGTTGAAAATGCGCGCCAACCCGGCCTTGCGTACCAACAAATTGATCGTACCCTGACCCAGCCAGGCTGCCGTCAGCATGGCCCCACACAAATACCAGATTTTGAGCGCATATTCATTAAAAGTAAAACCCAGCCAGACTTCGGTCAGCGTTCCCAGTCCATATAAAACCAGACCAAACCCCCAAAACAAGAGATGCAGACCGCCGCGATGGGTGTAACGCGCCATAACGGCGATACAAAAGGCGAAGGTGATCAGGGTTGTAAACAAAGACAGGTAGTGCATCGATTCCTCCAGGGAGAGTAAATTCAAAAACAGATCAGGCGCCTTGAAAAGCCCCAAACGCCACCAGCCCAACCAGGGCAAGTGTGCCCACCAGCAGCAGCGTCAGTACCAGTAATATCAGCGGAACGGCCTTTCTAACCCACAAGGATGGATCGGAGCGCCGGGTCTTACGTTTCATCGCACGCTCCGGTGGTAGCCCTCGTAAGTTTGGAGCAAGGTAACCAGAATTTGATCGGTAAAAGCCTGGCTTTTGCGGATCAGCTCGCTCCAGGCCCTGGGAGAAGAAACCGAAGCTTCTTCATAATAATTGATCATAGAGTTGAGCAGGATGTTGCGAAAAAACAAAAAGGCGCTGACCGCCTCAGAGCCCGAAAGTCCGCAGCCCTGACCGCGGGCTGCATACTCAAAGCCCAGCGAGCGGGCCTCGGCGCTGGTTTCCTCAGGCGAAGTGGTATTAGACAGGTGGGCAATCAACCCAAGCAGGAGCGAACGCCCGCTGAGACGGTACTGGTCACGCGCCTCAGCCGTCAGGCGGCTGTACCAGCTTTCAGAGGCCAGCTTGCCGTCCGTCACTTCCAAACGGGTGCGCCGCAAGACATGCTGGACCATCAGATCGACCGGGACACTATTCGCTTCGCGCGAATGCATCCACAAATCGATATCTGTGCGCCGGAAACGGCGGTGCCCGCCATCGGTACGGTGGGCGGTCAGGCGCCCCTCATTAGCCCAGGAACGGATCGTACTGGGATGGACGCCGACCAGGTCGGCGACTTCGCTCAAACTTAACCAATCTGTTGCCATCGTTCACCCATCGTTTGAAAGTGCGATTCTTTCCACCAGCGGCAGCGCTGGCGAAGCCTGTTCAACGCTCTGGAAAGCTGAAATATCCAGGTCACGCAAAATCCAGAGCGAGATCACCAGCATGCCGGCTTGCAGCAAAAAGACAACGATGTAGCCTTCACTGGGATTATTTGAAAAACTGGCGATTGTATCGCGCACGACACCGCTCATAATCGCACCGAGACCGCGGGCCAGGGCGTCCGCCATGCCCCAGGCGCCGATGAACAGCCCCACCGACCCGGCTGTGGTCATATCCAGCATCAACGACAGGTTGGAGACTGTGGCAATCCCCGTGGCAAGCCCCAACAGAACAACGCCAGAATAAAAAACCGGCGTATTGACCAGAAAACCGCTCAAGGCGATCAGCAGAAAAGCGCCGACTGCACCAACCGAACCGACCACAGCCACCTGGCGTTTGCTCAGGCGGCCTTCCAGCAGCCCAGCCAGCAGCAGGGATATCAGCACGCACACCCCCCAAATGGAGGTGATGCGGGTGGTTTCGTTGACCGGCAGGTGAAAAGTCTCGCCGGCGAAAGGCTCCAACAAAATATCCTGGCCCAAAATCGCCCCAAGCAGCAGGATCAGATAAACAAAAAACAGGCGCGCCTGTGGATTGGCAGCCACCGCCCGGCCGAAATCCAGCCAGGATTGGCGCTGACTGTTCGGCGCCCGTTTGCCTGTATCCCTCGGCTCGAGGCCTGCCAGGCCCAGCATGCCCAGAACCAGGGCCACCCCGCCAATCACCAGAAAGGCCGTTTCAACCGCGGCCGGGGTATAGGTGGAGAGCAGGCGGCTGAGGGTGATGGCGGTGACGATGATCCCGCTGATCATCATAAACCACATAACCGAAATGGTGCGCGAGCGCCCCTTCTCGCCTGAAAGCTCTGAAGCCAGTGAAAGATACGAAACGGTGGAGAAATTGAACCCCATCCCCCAGGCCCCAAAAACCAGGATCCCCAAAAACAGACCAGACCAAAAGTTTTCGGCCATCTGATAAGCCGCCAGGGGGGAAAGCACCACCCCGGCCACACACAGCAGCAGCCCGAGGGCAATGTACGGCGTACGCCGCCAGCCAAACAGGGGATGCCGGTCGGCAAACGAACCGATCGCCATCTGAAGCGGCGAGAAAAGGTACGGCAAAGACGCCAGCACAGCCACCAGGGTCGCCGAAAGGGCAAGTTCTTTGATCATCACCCGGTTGAGGGTGCTGTTGATCGGCACCAGGGTAATCGCTACTGCAATATGCACGAGACCTAATTGAACGCGTTGTCTTAACACAGTTCCTCCATGAACTGTAATTATTGCGTTTTATCGTCCGGGCGTCAATGTAGATTTACTTAGAATTTCTATAGAATATCGTGAGTAGCGCTCATCTTGATAAGGTGTACAACGTGCTTCACACGTTGTACACCCTATGAAGGATACTGTATAAAAAAACACCTCCGCCCTCGAGGGCGGGGGCCGGGGGGTGGGTGAATGAACACCTAAATCGATTCGCCAACAGTATCCTATGAAGGAGTGGGGCTGAACGCCTGCTCAACCAGCGCCAGGAACTGCTCGGGCAGCTCTGCGGTCATCAACTGGTAGCGCAGTTCGGCGGGCAGGCCGTAGGGGCTGAGATAGCGCGTGGCGTGCTTGCGGAACAGCATCAGGCCGCGCTTGGGCCCGTAGAAATTGACGCTCAAATCCAGGTGGCGCAGCAGGGTTTTCTGGACCTGCTCCAGCGCCACCTGCGGCCGGTCGAGACGCGAGAAGATCCAGGGGTTGCCGATGGCTGCCCGCCCGATCATCACCGCCGTGCAGCCGGTGTGGGCCTTGATGCGCTCGATATCGGCGGCAGTTTTGACATCCCCATTGCCGATAACCGGGATTTTGACCGTCTGGCGCACCTCGGCAATGGCGTCCCAATCGGCATTCCCGGAATAGGATTGAGCCTTGGTGCGCCCGTGGACGGCGATCAGCGCCCCGCCCTCCTGCTCGATGATCCGGGCGATCAGACGGTAGTTGCGGGTGGCATCGTCCCAGCCCAGGCGGATCTTGCCGGTGATCGGGATGTCCAGTTCGCGCGTCAGACGGTGGAAGATGCGGGCGATCTTGAGCGGCGTCTTGAGCAGCCCGGCCCCCGCCCCGCGCCCCGCGACAGTTTTGGCCGAACAGCCCATGTTAATGTCGATGATGTCCGGATTGAAGCGCCGCAGCCGGCGGGCGGTCTCGATCAGCCGTTCGGGCTCGTTGTCGAAGATCTGGAAAACCATCGGGCGCTCGCTTTCCAGGAAGGTGTACTTCTCATGCACGTGCGGATGGTTGTTGAGAATGTCAACCGCGTTGATAAACTCGGTGTAGCTCATTGCCGAGCCCAGCTCGCGGCACAAGGCCCGAAACGGCAGGTCAGAATAACCGTCCATCGGCGAGAGGATCAGATCCCCATAGATAGGGATCGAACGAATGTAAAAGTGAGGTGTGTTCATCAGTTCAGTAAGGTTTCCAATAAGATATTCTACCTGCATTTTATCTCTGATTCGTCGTTTTGGGTGGTTTATTCAAATCACTTCTGCACTGCTTTGATTTTGGGGTGTATATTGCGGGCTTGCGCCCGCAATATACACCCCATACATCGACTTTATAAAGAATTCAGATCAGGCCTGGGTTATAATCTGGTCTAGAAAATAAGCGCTAAAGGAAACTATGGACCAAACAAATGCATTAATCGACGCCCTCCGCCAGGCGCTGGAAACAACTCCGGCCTTGCTGCCGCTGCGCAGACAGCTCACCGAGTTACTCATCGGCGCCGGGCGCTTTGACGAAGCCCAGGTCGAGGCCCGCCAGGCCCTGGACCTGGCGCCGCAGGACAGCGGGCTCAAAATTCTGCTGGCCGAAGCCTATCTGGGCAACGCCAAACCCGAAGTGGCCCTGGTGGTGCTGGAAGAAATCCAGCGCGGCCTGGCCCACAACCCGGCTCTGCTCTCGGCCGAGCAGAGCGCAAAGGTAGCAAAGCTGGCAGCCGAAGCCCGCCAGCCCTCCGGGGCTGCACCGGCCGCAGCGCTCAAGGCGCCGCCCAGCGGCAAAACACCCGACCTGAGCGCCGGCATCAAGGTCCTCAGCCAGGCGGTCGAAGGCGGCGGCGAGGTGGAGCTGGAACGCCCCAAGATCGACTTCAGCAGCGTGGGCGGGATGGAAGCCCTCAAAGAAGAAATCCGGATGAAAATCCTCTACCCGCTGAGCCAGCCGGAGCTGTTTGCGGCCTATGGCAAAAAACTGGGCGGCGGGATCCTGATGTACGGCCCGCCCGGCTGCGGCAAAACCCACCTGGCGCGCGCCACTGCCGGCGAGATCAAAGCCCGCTTCCTGGCCGTCGGGATCCACGATGTGCTCGATATGTACCTGGGCCAGAGCGAGCAGAAACTGCACGAAGTCTTTGAACTGGCCCGGGCCAACACCCCCTGTGTCCTCTTTTTTGACGAAGTGGATGCCCTCGGCGCCAACCGGCGCGACATGCGCCAGAACGCCGGTCGCCAGGTGATCAACCAGCTCCTGGCCGAACTGGACGGACTTTCCGGCAGCAACGAGGGCGTGTTGGTCCTGGCGGCCACCAACGCCCCCTGGCACCTGGACCCGGCCCTGCGCCGCCCCGGCCGTTTTGACCGGGTACTGTTTGTGCCCCCGCCCGATGAACCAGCCCGCAGCCTGATTTTAGAGATCATGCTGTCCGGCAAACCGGTTGAGCAGATTGACTTCAAACGCCTGGCGCGTGAGACCGAACAGTTTTCCGGGGCCGACCTGAAGGGCCTGGTGGACAGAGCGGTCGAAGCCAAGCTCCAGGAAGCTATGCGCAAGGGCAGCGTGCTGCCCCTGGGGATGCGCGACCTGCAAAGCGCCGCCAAATTATCCAAACCCTCCACGGTCGAATGGTTTGCCTCCGCCCGCAACTATGCTGTCTTTGCCAACCAGGGCGGGATGTATGACGAAGTGCTGAACTACATGCAGGCAACCGGCCAGGGGCCTAACAGCCTGCTCTCCAAACTCTCGTTTGGAGGCAAAAAGTAATGGTCTCCGAATACCTCCTGCACGCCCTGCACCTGCTCCAGACCGGTAACGCCGCCGAAGCAGAGCGCCAACTGCGGCTCGCCATCCAGGAAGACCCCAACGATCCGGAGGCCTATGCCCTGCTGGCTGTCGCCCTCTGCCAGTTGAAGCGCGGCGAAGAAGCCCTGGATACCGCCAATCAGGCCGTCCACATCAACCCCGAGCACCCCATGGGGCACTACGCCGCGGCTGTGGCCCTGGGCGAACTGGAACGCTACGAAAAGGGCATCATGGCCGTCCGCGAAGCGCTGCGCCTGGACAGCCAGCAGACCCGCTTTCATGCCCTGCTCAGCCAGCTTCATCTGGCGCGCAGCGAGTGGAAGCAGGCCCTCGAGGCCGCCGAAGCCGGGCTGGAGATTGACGCCGAGGATGAAACCTGCGTTGATCTGCGCAGCATCGCCCTGGTCAACCTGGGCCGGCGGGCCGAAGCCACCATCGCCATCGATGACAACCTGCGCCGCAACCCCGAAAACCCGACCACCCACGCCAACCAGGGCTGGTCTTTGCTCCACGCCGGCCATTACACCCAGGCGCTGGATCATTTCCGCGAAGCCCTGCGGCTGGAGCCAAACTCGGGCTGGGCCCGCCAGGGGATTATCGAAGCCCTGCGCGCCCGCAACCCGATCTACGGCCTGCTGCTGCGCTACTTTTTGTGGATGCTCCGTCTCAGCCCAAACTGGCGGATGGGGGTTGTCTTTGGCGCCCTGATTGGGATGCAAATCATCGGGCAGCTTCTGGCCAGCGCCCCTTATCTCGTGATTGTGGTCTACGCCTACTACATCTTCGCTTACCTGACCTGGACCGCCAGGCCCCTGTTCGACCTGCTCCTGCGCCTGGATCCCTACGGACGGATGGTGCTCCAGGATGACCAGATCCGGGCCTCCAATCTGGTCGGCCTGTGCCTGCTGGCTGCCCTCGGGCTGGCGCTGGGCGGGCTGGCAATCGGGGCATCCCTGCTCGGCGTGGCCTTCATGGCGCTGGTGCTGGTCATCCCGGTCTCAGGCATCTTCTCTGCCCGGGGCAATAACCGTCTGATCCTGACACTCTACACCAGCGTGCTGACCCTGGTGGTCGCCGGCAGCACCCTCACCTGGCTGACCGGTCTTTATGGGCTTTTCGGCCTGCTGACAGACGTTTTCACCTGGGGGGTTGTCCTGTACACCTGGTTTGCCAATGCCCTGATTGGGCGGAGATCGTAATTGTTGTGTCGAAGATTCTATCGTTTGTTTTGGGCGCTTTGCGCCCAAAACAAACGATAGATTGATAGCCAGTCAGGGTTTCAGTTCCAGCTTCTTCTGGGCCGCCACCCCAAAGAAATTCTCCGGGTAATTCTTCCAGATGCTCCAATAGTTTTCGACTGCGCAGCGCTCGTCGCCAGTCAGTTCGCAGGCCAGGCCCAGCAGGTAGGTCAAGTAAGGGCGAATAACTTCGGTTTGGTTTATCCCAGATGCAAAATTTAATGCTTCCTGTGGTTTTTCCAGGTCACCCGCCAGCAGCAACTTGAGTGATTCAATCGCCTCGGCGAGACGATTTTCAATCCATAAAAGCTGTTCAATTCGAGCAATCTCGGCTTCCTGCGGTTTCAGCACCTGGCTTTTCAGGGTTAATTTCTGTCGGGCGGTATCCCAAACATATGTCTGGCTGGAATAGGCATGCTTTTCGAACCAGGCTTCTTTGTTCTGGATCGAAATCCCCACCTCAGCAGGAATGACCGAAAAGCTCCAGGCATCTTCTTTCAACAGCACATGGGCTGTCTGGGCAGCGCTTTTATCCAGACGAAAAGCCAGGACCACAGACTGAATCTGCAGTATGCCAATTGGCGGTTGTTTAGGCGCAGTCGGGAGCAGCGAAAACAATTCCTGCTCGGGCCGCTTGTCGTCGTCCATATACAGTTCTGCGATTAAAACCGGTTTCAACTCAGCCTGATCGCGCACCACGGCCCACACCTGCCAGTATGCTGGTTTTGCAAGCGTCCGCCAGGCGACCACCCAATCGGAAGTACCATCGCCGGTCAGGTCTGCTTCTTCTGGGCGCAAATAGTCTGACTTCGCATTCGCAAGCCAGCGCGAAAAGGCAGAAAAATCCCCAGGCTGATCCTGCGTCAGCGCCAAACCGAAAGCCGCGCTTGAACTGCACAGCCATTCCGGACTGCCGTTGCGCAAGAAAATATCTGCAAACCCCCACTTCTCAAGCATGGAAGTAAGATCATAATTCGATATTTGAAAATGAATATCGTCCAACGCCGAATCAAAGACCACCTGTGTTCTGGAACAGGCTTCCACAGCCCCAAACGTCCGATACGCATCGAGATAGGTTCTGGCAAGCTGGGCAGCCTGGTGAAAATCCGGCCGAACCGGAGAATTTGCCACTTGCTGGAGTGTTTCGATGGCAGCCTGACGCTGCCCATGCAGCGCGTATAAAACTCCCAGACGGAAGCGGAAATAATCCACCGCAGCCGGACCTTCATTCGCTTCCAGTTCACCAGAATTAGTATCGAGGCTTGTTTTTAATACAGAAACAGCCTCCGGATTTTCATTACCGGCCAGAACCGTCCAGGCTGCATTGCAAATAATTTCAACCGTGGGAGTGTATGGTAAGAAACCCTGCGCCGAAAGCTGGTACTGGTCGCCATTCCAGGTATAGAGATGTTGATAGCCAATATCAGGGCAATCTTCTAAAGGAGTGGTATAGAAATATTTTGCAGCCAGAACAGGGGGCTGCGAAGGCACAAACTCCCACTTTGCAAACCCTTGCAGCCTTTCGTCGGTTTCCACCGTTGGAATAAGTTGGGCAATATTGACAAATCCCATTTCAGCACTGCGCCATTCATAGATGGCGATCAGATCATCCTCCCAGGTTGAAGACCCACTCCCCCAATAATGCTCGTACACGGTGATATCGGGCTGACCATTATCATTATAATCAGCCACTTCAAATCTGGTGTCACCCCAGGTATGACCGTGCCAGGGATGAATTTGAACAAAAAGCCAATTTTTTTCAGAGACCTGGACCAGACCAAAAATTCCGCTGAAGTCCACAGGAATATTTGTTTGATCCTTGATGTAGAACACACTGGCAGGTTTTCCATTCCCGATTAGATTCGAAACATTCGTTAAATCATCCATCACAAAGCTTCGTTTGGCCAACCATTTATCCAGCAAGTCAACAGGTATCGCTTGAGAGTCAATACCTTCCTGGATATACTTAACAAAAGGCATTGAGACGTTATAAAAATCTCCTTTTTCCTGGCTGACCTGCTGCCACTGCCACTCGAAGGCAAAATCGGACTGGGGAAAACGGGCCAGGCTTTCTTGCAGCAGGGTTTTGTAGACCTGACCGGTTTCGATAAATGCAGGTAAAACTGGCGCGGCCAGTCGGATCATCTGGGCCGCTTCTTCATCTGTCCAGGTTCGCAAAGCGTACGATTCTGCTGGCTGAACCGGTGTCGACGAGGCTGGCGCCGCCCATGGCGTCATTGTCGGCGCTGGACGAGTGTTGGTTACCGTCGGTGTTCGGGTGGGCGTTTTGGTGGGCGTAGCGCTGGGCTGCGGGGTGGAGGTCCGGGTCGGAGAGAGTGTAGCAGGCGAAAGTGTCGGCGCTTCGGCTGCAGCAGTGCTAAGAACCAGGGTGGGTGGAACAGTTGAGGCAGCAGTACAGGCGGAAAGCAAGTTTATCAACAACACAACCACCAACACAAAGAATGGATAGCGGTTGATTGACCACAGGCGCAGCAAGGACTTGCGCAAGTAAATACCATAAAGAGCAAAATGTGATTGCTGAAAGGATTCGAACATATTGATTGTTAAGCTACCCCACAACCTGAAATGTAAGCTAGATATTTTTAAACAAATTTGCCGCTTTCAAGTCTATTTTAAGCATCAATTCGCCTGTTAAAATTATACCCCTATCCTGTCCCTTTGCATTTTGGCTAAAACACCGTCAGTTCGGGATAAAGAGCTTTTTGGGTGTTTTTGGGATGGCGTAGCAACCAAAAAAACACCCAAAATAACCTCTTTTCGGGCTAACCCGAACTGGCGTTAAAACAGCTTCAACTGCTCCGGGTCTTTCGAGCGCGGCGCGTAAACCGGCATCTTCGTCGCAATCCCCGCCGCCTGGCAGGCGCTGTAAAAGGCGTCCGCCAGAGCGCTGTGGTTGGGGGCACTGCACTCATAACGCTCGCCATAGCGCTGGATGTAGCGCTCTTTGACCCCCGGAAAGTGCTGGTCGAGTTTGGCATAGAAGAACTCGCGCGAGCCGCTGCGCAGTGTGACCCCAAACGCCGGCAGGATGTAGCGGGCGCCGTGCTCTTTGGCCAGGCGCACAATCGCCAGAATATTCTCGACACTATCTTCCAGGAACGGCAGGATCGGCATCATCGTCACACCGGTCAGGATACCGTTTTGGGCCAGGGTCTGCATGGCTTTCAGACGGGCCGAAACCAGCGGCGCGCCGGGCTCCACTTTCTTACCCAGCCCGTCATCGGCAGTGGTGATCGAAAAGCTGACCGCGGCGTAGACCTGGCTGATCTGGCGCAGGGTTTCCAGGTCTTTGATGACCAGGTCGCTCTTGGTGATGATATGAACCGGGAAGCCGCGTCGGGCCAGCACCTGGAGGGCGCGCCCGGTCAGGTTGTACTGGCGTTCGATGGGCATGTACGGGTCGTTCATCGAACCCGTGCCGACCGTGCCGATGATCCGCTTGTGGGCCAGGGCCTCGTCCAGCAGTTCGACGGCGTTGGTTTTGACCTGGATGGCGGCGAAGTTCTCAATCTGGTAGCAGGTGCTGCGCGAGTCGCAGTAAATGCACTGGTGCTGGCAGCCGCGGTACAGGTTAAGGTTGTATTTCAGCCCAAACCAGGAATCCGGTTGGGGCACAGTGTTGAGGATGGTCTTGGCGAGGATTTCCTGGGCCATAGGGCGGGCGAAGGGCTAACCTTCTTTGGCTTTGTCGGTTTTTTCAGCTTTATCGGCTTTTTCACCCAGCAGGGCGCTGTCCAAGGCCTGGCGCAGCGAGCGGACTTCGATCACTTCCAGGTCTTTGGGCCAGGGTTCGCCGCGCCGCAGCCGTTTGGGCACGATGGCAGTCTTGAAACCGAGCTTGCCGGCCTCACGCAGCCGGGCCGGCATCTGGCCGACCATGCGCAGCTCGCCTGAAAGGCCGATTTCGCCAATCAGCACGGTATCGGCGCGCAGCGGCACATCGCGGTAAGACGAGACAATCGCCGCGGCTGCGGCCAGGTCGGCGGCTGGTTCGCTGATCTTGAAACCGCCGACCACGTTGGCAAAGATATCCTGTTCTCCCAGACGCATCCCGGCCCGCCGGGTGAGCACTGCCGCAATCAGCAGCAGGCGGTTAGGATCCAGGCCGTTGGGGGTGCGGCGCGGGTTGCCAAAGTTGGTCGGGCTGGTCAGACCCTGGATCTCCACCAAAATCGGGCGAGTGCCCTCCATCGTCACGGCAATCGCCGAGCCAGGGGTGTTGATCATCCGTTCGGCCAGGAAGGCCTCGGAGGGGTTGGTGATCTCGACCATGCCGCGCTCGCGCATTTCAAAAACGCCGACCTCATTGGTGGCGCCAAAGCGGTTCTTGACCGAACGCAGCAGGCGGTACGATTGGAAACGGTCGCCCTCCAGGTACAGCACGGTGTCGACAATATGCTCCAAAACCCGCGGCCCGGCGATCACGCCCTCTTTGGTGACATGCCCGATCAAAAAGACCGACATGCTGCCCGACTTGGCCAGTTCGCGCAGGCGCGAGGAACATTCGCGCACCTGGGTGACCGAGCCGGCCGAAGATTCCAGCCCGGCCATGTAGGTGGTCTGGATCGAGTCCACGATCAATAGATCGGGCTGCACTTTCTGAATGTGTTCCATAATCACATCCAGGTTGGTTTCGGTTACCAGGAACAGGTTGGGCGGCATGTTGGCTTCAATGGCGGCCTGCTCCTGGGCGGTGACGTTTTCCGAACCGCCCAGCAGGCGAATGGCGCGCATCTTGATCTGGCGCTCGGACTCCTCACCAGAGACATACAGCACGACAGAAGGGCGCGCCACCTCCACCGCCAGCTGCAGCAGCAGGGTGGATTTGCCAATGCCCGGGTCGCCGCCGATCAGGACGATCGAGCCGGGGACGATCCCGCCGCCCAGGACGCGCGCAAACTCACCCATCGCGAGCGGCATGCGCTCTTCCGCGCCAGCCTCGATATCGCTCAACCGGCGCGGGGTGGAAAGCGCAATCTGCCCGCCTAAACCGCGCCCGGCAGCATGCGAGGCAGCCGGCGGCGGGGCAATCCGTTCTTCGACAATGCTGTTCCAGGCATTGCAGTGGGTGCAGCGACCCATCGCCCGGACAAAAGTATGCCCACACTGCTGGCAAACATAACGGGTGGTTGCTTTGGCCATATAACCCTTTATTTTAGATCATCGTCCAGCCGTTTGGCTGGACGATGATACCATCTCAATAATCGGGGGAAGGAGGGTGTTTTTTGTGGGCTTTCGCCCACAAAAAACACCCAGTGAGATGACACAGACGATGAGCTAAAGAAAATTTTAAACGGGCTGGGCTGCCGGATCGGGTGCAGCTTCGCCTTCGGGCTGGTGCAGGAAGATCTCGTCATCCTTCAAGTCCACCAGAATGGTGTCGCCGTCATGGAAGCGCCCGGAGAGCAGCGCATCGGAGAGCGGGTCCTCCACCTTTTGCTGGATCACCCGGCGCAGCGGGCGGGCGCCCATATCGGGGTCATAACCCTGGTCTGCCAGCATGTTCAGCGCTTCCTGGGAGGCTTTGAGGACCACATTGTGCTCCGCCAGCCGGATGGCGACCTTGTTGATCTCCAGGCTGACGATCTTATTCAGATTTTCGCGGGTCAGGGCCCGGAAGACGATAACCGAGTCGAGACGGTTGATAAACTCGGGCTTGAAGACCCGGCGCAGCGACTCCATCAGTTTCTTGCGCATATCTTCATAGGCGCTCTTCTCAACAGCCTGCTCGTCCAGTTTGGGAGTGAAACCCAGCGAGGTCTGGCGTTTGATCATATCCGCTCCGACGTTGGAGGTCATGACGATGATCGCATTCCGGAAGTCCACCTTGCGGCCGCGGGCATCCGAGAGATGCCCTTCTTCCATGATCTGCAGGAGCATGTTGTGCGCTTCGGGATGCGCCTTTTCGATTTCATCAAAGACGACGATCGAGTACGGGCGGCGGCGCAGGGCTTCAGTCAGCTGACCGGCATCCTCAAAGCCCACATAGCCAGGAGGCGCACCAACCAGACGGCTGACGCTGTGGCGTTCCATAAACTCGGACATATCCAGCTGCACCATGGCGTCTTCGCTGCCAAACAGGAAGCGGGCCAGGGATTTGGTCAGCTCGGACTTGCCCACACCGGTGGGGCCGAGGAAGATAAACGAACCAATCGGGCGTTTGGGATCCTTGAGACCGGCGCGTGCCCGGCGGACGGCCTTGGAAATGGCGTCGATCGCCTCTTCCTGGCCGACGATTGAGCTGCGCAGTTCTTTTTCCATCTCCAGCAGGCGCTGGGATTCTTTCTGGGCGATCTGCATCACCGGCACACCCGTCCACATCGAAACCACCTCGGCGATATCCTCGGCGGTCACGGTGGGGCTGTTGGCCCGGTCCCAGACGGTGCGCAGACGTTCAAACTGGTTTTCCAGTTCTTCAATCTGCTCCAGCATATCCTGCGAGTCGTCATTGCGCCCATCTTCCATTGCCAGAGACTGGTTCTGGCGCAGTTCACGGATCTGAACGGTCAGGTCCTTGGCGGTTTTGGCGCCCGGGCTCTTGTACATGCGCACCCGCGAAGAGGATTCATCGATCAGATCGATGGCCTTGTCGGGCAGGAAGCGCTCGGTAACATAGCGGGAAGACAGACGAACAGCCGCATCCAGGGCCTCATCCGAGATGGTCAGGCGGTGGTGTTCCTCGTACGCCGGGCGGATGCCCTTGAGGATTTCGATGGCTTCGTCAATGTTGGGCTCATCCACGGTGATGGGCTGGAAGCGGCGCTCAAGAGCGGCATCGCTTTCAATATGCTTGCGGTACTCATCCAGGGTGGTGGCGCCGATGACCTGCAGCTCGCCGCGTGAGAGGGCGGGCTTGAGGATATTGGCGGCGTCTACCGAGGAACCGGCTGCGCCGGCGCCCACCAGCATGTGAACCTCATCAATAAACAGGATTGCCCCGGAGGTTTTCAGTTCATCAATGACGCGTTTCAGGCGTTCTTCAAACTGGCCGCGGTACATGGTGCCCGCCACCAGCGAACCGACATCCAACTGCAGCAGGCGCTTGTTGAGCAGCGGGGCGGGCACATCCCCGTCCACAATCCGCTGTGCCAGGCCTTCCACAATCGCGGTCTTGCCCACACCGGGCTCGCCGATCAGGGCCGGGTTGTTCTTGGTGCGCCGGGCCAGGATCTGGATCACCCGCTCGATTTCCATCTGGCGGCCGATCACCGGGTCCAGCTTGCCGTCTTCGGCCTGAGAGGTCAGGTCGGTGGCGAGCTGATCCACCATGGGCGTCTTACCGCCCTGCTGCTGCTGGCCCTGCTGCGGGGTGACCGAAGCCTTTTGGGGCTGGTCTTTTTGTTCTTTTTCGGTTGAGGTGCGGCGCGAAGCGCTGCTCTCCTGGAGTACACGCCGGGTCTGGCGGCGGATCTGTTCGGGTGTCACACCCAGGCGGCGCAAGACATCCAGCGCCATACCTTCGCCAAAGCGCACCAGCCCAAGCAGCAAATGCTCGGTGCCGATGTAATGATGCCCCATCCGGCTGGCTTCTTCGATCGCCATCTCCAGCACCTGCTGGGTGCCTTCTGCCAGATCCAATCGCCCGCCTTGCGTATCGCCAAAGCCGACAATCTTTTCAACCATTTCCTGAACGCGGTTGGCGTCCAGGCCAAGTTCACGCAAAACCCGTCCGGCGACCCCGCCCTCTTCCCGGATCAGACCAAGCAGTAAATGTTCCGTACCGATATAATTGTGACGCATCCGTTCGGCTTCCTGATGCGCCAGGGTGAGCACTCGTCGTGCTCGTTGTGTAAAGCGTTCCATGCCAGCCATGGCATTCCTCCTCCGCAAATTTGCGGGCTTACTAAAACCGTTTAAACGCGAGCCTGTCTTATCAACAGGCCAGGCATTAATTGCAATCCAATGATCGTACAATGCCCGATTTTGAGTGATTATATCGTATTAAATTCTACCAGACTTTACCTCGCAGGTCACGCCTGAGGCAGTTAGAATTTCGTTAATCTTTTCGAATACACGACAGACTAAAACACAAAGAGCTGCCCGCAGATGGGCAGCTCTTTGTTGTAAAAGCAAAACTGGACTGGTGGTCTGGCAATCTATAGTTTGTTTTGGGCGCTTTGCGCCCAAAACAAACTATAGAATCATCTTTAGGCCTTGTCTTCGGCGGACTGGGAAGAATTGACCTCATTTGAGAGGGCGATCTTCCAATCCAGGTCGGCATAGGCGGGTGAATCGACCTTGCGCAGGCTCAGGCCAATCCGGCGGCGTTCGGCGTCGATCTTGATGACGCGCAGGGTAACGACATCGCCTTCCTTGACCACTTCCTTGGGATGATTGATGCGGTTTTCGCTCAATTCAGAAATATGAATGAGCCCTTCCATATCATCGCCGAGGTGGGCAAAGGCGCCAAACTTGGTCAGGTGGGTAATGGTACCGGACACGAGCTGACCTTCCTTGATGCTTTCGACTTTCTTCATCCAGGGGTCGAGCTGGGTCTGGCGGATGGAAAGACCAATCCGCTTGCGGTCGCGGTCAATCCCGATGACCTTAACTTGAACTTCTTGACCAACCTTGAGAACTTCGTTGGGATGGTTGATCCGTTCCCAGGAAATTTCAGAAAGATGGACCAAACCATCGGCGCCGTCAATATTGACGAATGCACCGAAATCGGCCAGGCTGGTCACGCGGCCAGTGCGAACAGAGCCATCCTGCAGTTCGTCCAGCAAGCGATCCTTGATCGTCTCGCGGGTTTCCTGCAAGGCAGAGCGCTCAGAAAGGATAAGGCGGTGGCGCTGGCGGTCAACTTCGATAACCTTGACGGTGATCGGGTCGTTGATCATCTTGGCCCAGCGAGCTTCAGGCGATTCGTTTCCTTCGGGTCGGCGGAAGACACTGATCTGCGATGCGGGCACGAAGCCGCGCAGGTTGCCGATCGGTACAATCAGACCGCCCTTGTTGTAGCCAGAGATCTTGCCATCGTGCACGTCGCCGGTGGAGAGCATATCTTCTACCTTCTGCCAATCGTACTCTTCACGAGCCCGGGCATAGGAAAGAACGATGGTGCCGTTATTATCTTCGGGGTTGACGATGTAAACGAGAATCTCTTGACCAACCGTCAAGGTTGCCATTTCCTCAGGGGAAATCTGGTCTTTTTCACGGCCAGAAATAACGCCTTCGGATTTTGTGCCAACACTGACCAGAATTTCGTTGTCGCTGATGCTGGCGATAACGCCTTTGCGAATCTCACCCTGCTTGGGGAAATCGAGGTTCAAGCCCTCTTTTTCAAGCAGCTCATCCATGAGATTGCCATTTTCCTGTCCTTCTGGATGCTGTTCGTTGAAATTGTCCGCAGCCATCGCCTCCTGCCCGTTCAGGGCAAATTTCTGATCCATATGATTTTTACTCTCCGATTTAAAAAGGTTAGGGCAGTATTATACCGCAAACTAACAAATTTGTGAGTAGGGATTCTTGACACACAGGTCCGATTTGTACAGTCAAACTTCCTGCTGCTCTTTCCAGTGCCGGCCGGTCTTAATCCAGCGTTTGTAGCGCTCACGGGCCAGCGGCGACGAGAACCCGGGGTAATCCACTGCCTGGTCAATCTGGGCAAGCTGCCGCTCCAGATCGTAGGTCACCCGCCGGATGGATAGCTCCGTCGAACCCTCGCCCAGGTAGACCCAGGCGGGCCTTGGATCGCCGTCCAACGGTGCGCCGACACTGCCCACGTTGCAGATCAAGCGATCGCCAAATTCCTGCCAGAAAGCCTGATGGGTATGGCCGCAAAACAGCCTGTCAACATTTTCGGCCTGCATATACGCCAGCAAATCTTCCAGGGCTGGGCCGTCCAGGTCTGGTGAAATCCCGCGTCCGTGAAAAAACCACTCGCGATGCTCGAGGCGGACCTCGGGATCAGCGCTGTGCTCCACCTCCAGCCGGTCCAGCGGCGAATCGTGCACCAGACAGGTGGATTGACCATTTTCATGCCAGAGCAAGGTAGAGGGCAGGGTGTCAATCCAGGCCAGGTCTTCGGCTGTCAGATGGTCTTCAAACCATTGCACCAGCGCCAGCACTTCCTGGTTCCAGGTTTCCGTCTGCCGCGGCAGGCTGGCCCGGTCGGGGGTGGTCAGATAGGCTTCGGCATTGCCTTTGAGGCAGGTCAGCGGAATCCCGCTTTCAGCACTCCAGCCGCGCAGCTGCTGAACACAGCCGTGCGGGTCGACCCCATTGACCAGATCGCCCAGAAAGAACACCTGGCTGCAGCCGGCAGCCTCAATATCCGCCAGCACAGCCTGCAGGGCGGGCGCAT
>Ga0268298_10002252_pt1 | contig 21285 bp, 16 predicted proteins | sample WWTPWeurt_MetaG_FD_194462 | JGI IMG/M metagenome (GOLD analysis project Ga0268298, IMG submission 194462) | Activated sludge microbial communities from WWTP in Nijmegen, Gelderland, Netherland - WWTP Weurt | ecosystem: Engineered > WWTP > Aerobic digester > Activated sludge | place... | reverse complement strand
TCACCAGCCGGCCAATCGCTTCGTGGCCGATTTCGTCGGCCAGGGTGCGTTCCTGCCGGGCGTGGTGGTGGGCGATGGACGCGTCCGCATGGAGCTGGGCGAGGTGATCAGCCCGATGCCGGTGCGCTGCACCGAGCACGGCGATCTGTGCCCCAGCGGATGCCAGGTGGATGTGCTGCTGCGCCCCGACGACGTGGTCCACGACGACGGCAGCGTGGTCACCGCCGAGGTGACGGCCAAGGCCTTCCGCGGTGCCGAGTTCCTCTACACCCTCAGGTTACCGAGCGGGGCGCAGGTGCTCTCGCTGGTGCCCTCGCATCACAACCATGCGCTGGGCGAGCGCATCGGCATCCGCCTCGAGCTCGACCATGTGGTGGCCTACAAGCGCGAGGGCGGTCCGATCCTGGACTGCACCTGAACGCCGCCGGGCAAACCGGTCAGCTGCCCGCGGCCTTCAACAGTTCGCTGACCTCCGACTGGCCATTGAACTTGTTGCCCAGCTTGGCCAGCCGCTCCAGTTCGATCCGTGCGCCGACCTTGTCGCCCGACTGAAGGTACAGCCTGGCCAGGGCCAGGCGATAGCCGGCGGCCTCGGGGGCCAGCTCCACCACCTTCTTCTGAACGGCCAGCGCCTTGGGCAGCTGCGACTCAGCCGCCAGGGCCAGCGCGAGCGTGTCCATCAACGCCGGCTGGTTGGGGGCCGCAGCCACGGCCTTCTCGGCCAGGGCCACCGCGCCGGCTCGCTTGCCCTGCACCATCAGCCAGGCGATGTTGTTCATCGCCAGCACATTGTCGGGACTGACCTTGAGCACCTCGCCATAGCGCTTTTCGGCCAAGGCAAAGTCCTTGGCTGCCAACGCCATGTCGCCCAGGTGGAACTGGAACATCGCATCCTGAGGATGAGCGGCCAGCCAGGACTCGGCGAACTTGGCCGCCTCGGCATCGCGGCGCGCGGCCACCAGGGTCTGGTGCAGGCGCGCCGGCGCGCGCCCCGGGGTCGCCTTGGTCGTGGCCTTGCGAAACGCGGCAACCGCACTGTCGACATTCTTCGATTCGGCCTCGATCTCGCCCTCGGCCAGGAAGCCCGCCGCCTCGTTCGGAAAGCGCGCCTGCAATTGCCTGGCCAGGCCCAAGGCCTCGGCCGGCCGCTTCTGCTTCATGGCGATGGCCATGGCCACGGAGGTGGCCTGTGGCGACGCGGGCGCCAGCTCCAGAGCGCGTCGAATGCTGCGACTGGCCACGTCGAGCTGATCCAGCTGCAGCTGGCTTTCCGCCAGGCCGATGAAGCCTGGGACGTAGTCGGGCCGCAGCTGGGTCAGCTTGCTGAAGGTCTGCGCCGCCTGCTGCACCTCACCGGCCACCATCTGCGTGCGGGCCTGCTTCTCGATGAGCTCGGGCTGGTTGGGCATCGCATTGACCGCTGCCTGCGCGGCGACGAGCGCCGCCTTCGGATCGCGCTGGCGCAGGTGGTGATCGATCAGCGCCGCTCGTACGGCGGCATCTGCCGGGTCTGCCGCCACCGCATCATTGAACGACTTGGTGGCCTGTTCAGCGGATCCGGCGCGCATGGCCAGCTCGCCCAGGGCCACCATGGCGCGCGCGTTCTTGGGATCTGCCTTGAGCACGGCCTCGAAACGCCCTCGGGCGGCGTCCGGCTGCTTGTCCATCAAGTCCAGGGCCGCCAGGGCACCGGCTGCCGCCACAAACTTCGGATCACGGGCGATCGCCTGCTCGAAGGCCTTGCGCGCCCCGGCGGGATCCTTCTTGGCCAACAAGGCACGACCCCGCAGGTTGGCGGACACCGGGCTGTCGGGCTGCTTCTTCTCGAAGGCGTCGATGGCCTTCAGGGCCTTGTCGATCTCGTTTCGCCGCAGGTGCGCGCTGATCAGGGCCATGTCCACCGCCGTGCCTTGATCGGCAGCCGCCATCGACTCGAGCTGCGTCAGCGCGACCTCGGCATTGCCGCTGGCGATCTGGTTCAGTGCCTGGGCGGTGCGGATGCGCTTGTCGTCCGGCTTGATCCTGGACGCCTTGGTGAAGTATTCGTCAGCGGTCTTGGTTTCGCCCAGCATGGCCGAGGCCTGGGCCATCAGCGACATGGACTCCGCGTCAGCCATGTCCGTCTCGAGGATGGGCTTGAGCACCGACTGGGCCTTGGAGGGTTGCCGCTGTTGCAGGTAGACCTGGGCCAGCGTCCGGCGTGCGGCGGCAAAGCCAGGCGCCAGCTGCACCACCTTGGCCAGCATGGTCTCGGCCTGCACCATCGCCCCGAGTCGGTATTCGGTCGCGCCGGCCAGGTGCAGGATGCCCACATGGTTGGGCAGGGACCGAGCCATGGGCTGCAAGAGTTCGCGGGCACGGGCGTAGTCGGCCTTGGAAAACGCCAGCTGGGCCTCGAAGTAGCGAGTCAGCGGGTGCTGGGGCAACACCTTCTTCATGGCCTCGATCTGGCTCGACACCGCGGCCAGGTCCTTGGCGGCAAAGGCCAGGGCGATCACGCCGGCGTGTCCGTCAGCCAGGTCGGGCTTGCCGTCGATCGCCTTGCGGTAGGCCGCCATCGCCGCCTGCGGGTCATTCTTCGCATGGGCCAGCAGATCGCCCTTGAACAACCAGGCTTGCGCGGCCGTGGGCGTCTTGGCCAGCAGCGTGTCGAGGATCTGCAATGCGTTGTCGTACTTGCCATCGGCTGCAACCAGGCGGGCATTGGCGATCTGGGCCTCGGCAGAATCGGGCTTGATCGAAAGCGCCCGCGCGACCGCAGCGCGTGCATCGTCCAGCTGCCCCTGCGCCGCGTGTGCAGCCGCCAACGCCAGCTTCAGATCGACCGCCGCCTGAAAGTCAGCCACCTCGACCGACTTGTAGCGCTCGATGAGTTGGTGGAACTGCCGCGATGCCAGCAGGATCTTCGCTCCGACCGGTGCGGCCGCCTCCTCCGAGACGCGGGCTTCAATGGCCCGATCGAACTCGGCCTTGGCCCCGGCCACATCGCCCGACTCGAACAGGGCGCGCGCCAGCAGCAGCCGCGCCTCACCAGCCTGAGGTGATCGCTGCAAGAAATCCTTGAGCTGCACCGTCGCCGAGTTGAAGTCGCGCTTGGTCAGCGCCGCCTGCGCACCGGCCAGCACCTCGGCCTCGCTCTTCTCGCCGCAGGCCGCCAGCAGCGAAGCCAACGACATCGCCAACAGCACCCTGCGAACCACCGCCAAACAACGTTCCATTCGACACTCCAGGTGCATGCCGACCGCATGCACGTCAGGCCGTCACCGCAGCCGCGACACCGACACCGCCGCCTTCACGGCGCCTTCGCCGATCGCTGCGCCAAACCGGCGGGCCAGCTTCTCGGCCACGTTTTCCTTGGCGGTGTAGTCGATCACCTCTTCGGCCATCAGCACGTCCCGCGCCACCAGATCGAGCGTGCCCAGCCGATCGGCCAATCCGAGGCGGATCGCCTCCTCACCGTTCCAGAACAGACCCGAGAAGGTGTCACGGTTCTCCTTCAGGCGGTCTCCTCGCCCGTTCTTCACCACCTGGATGAACTGACGGTGGATCTGATCGATCATGGCCTGCGCATAAGCCTTGTGGCGCTCGTTTTGCGGCGAGAACGGATCGAGCATGCCTTTGTTCTCGCCTGCGGTGAGCAGGCGTCGCTCGATGCCGAGCTTGTCCATCAGCCCCGAGACCCCGAAGCCGTCCATCAGCACGCCGATCGATCCCACCAGGCTGGCCTTGTCGACGAAGATCTCGTCGGCCGCCACGGCGATGTAGTAGGCCCCTGACGCGCACATCTCGTCGACCACCGCATAGACCTTCTTCTTGTGCAAGGCCTTGAGGCGCCGGATCTCGTCGTGGACGATGCCGGCCTGCACCGGGCTGCCGCCCGGGCTGTTGATGCGGATGACCACGCCGCGGGCCCCCTGGTCGGAGAATGCATTGCGCAGGCCGGCGATGAGTTGCTCGGCGCTGGCTTCGGTGTCTGCCGCGATCTCGCCCTTGACCTCGACCAGGGCGGTGTGGGGCCCGCTCGGCGCGTTGGAGTGGCCGCGCTGCATGCCCAGTGTCCACACCACGATCGCCGCCAGGCCCAGCCATGCCAGGCGGAAGAAGATGCGCCAGCGACGCTCGGCCCGCCGATCGTGCAGCAGTTCGCGAACCAGGCGTTCGAGCGAGCGCTCGATGGTCCCGGCGCCAGCACCCGATGGAGTGGGTTGAGCCGCACTCTCTGGCTGCGCCCGCGCGCTGCCCTGCGGATCGGGCGCCGCAGCCGCGGCATTCGCAGTGGAGTCAGGCCCCGGCATCGGCGATGGAGGGGTGTTGGGCGAAGGGGACGAGGGGTCCTGGGGGTCCATCGGAGGCTTTCAGTCCGGAAGTGGATCGGCAGTCACGACGGGCCGGACATCGTCGGAAGGATACCAATAGACCTGCCCGTCGGTTTCGCCGATCGACACGGCCTTCAGACGGCCCTGGCCGCACGGGCCGCCCACGCAACGACCGTTCGACGGCTCATACGCGGCACCGTGCATCGAGCACAGGATCCAGCGCCGATCCATGTCGAGGAACTGCCCGGGCTGCCAGTCCATCTCCACCGGCACGTGCACGCAACGATTGACGTAGGCCACCACCTGGCCCTCGAAGCGCAAGGCGAAGGCGCGGGCCGGCTGGCCCCACAGGGTCACGTCGAACACATGGGCCTGGCCTCGCTCCTGCAGCGCCTGTGAGGGGCACAGCCACCGGCCTTGCGGATCAGGCATGTCGCACCAGCCACTCCTGCAGCTCGGCGGTCGAGTGCGCCACCAGCAACGGATCGAAGGCCTCGAACGCCTCCGGCTCATGGGCGCCGAAGCTGACCGCGATGCAGGCCGTGCCCGCATTGGCCGCCAGCTGCAGGTCGTGCGTGGTGTCGCCGATCATCAGCGTGCGCTCCGGGTCGGTGCCGAACTCGCGCATCAGCTGCTGCAGCATCATCGGGTTGGGCTTGCCCGCTGTCTCGTCGGCGGTGCGGGTGCCGTCGAACAGGCCTTTGAGCTGCACGCTCAGCAAGGCCTCGTCCAGGCCGCGGCGGCTCTTGCCGGTGGCCACGCCCAGCCAGTGGTTGCGGGCCTTGAGCGCATGCAGCATTTCCAGGGTTCCGGGGAACAGCACCAGCTCGTGCTGGCGGGCGAAGTAGTGATGCCGATAGCGCCGGCCCAGATCCGGGTAGCGCTCCTCGGGCAGGTCGGGCACCGCGTGCTTCAGCGCATCGTGCAGGCCCAGTCCGATCACGTAGGCTGCCTTCTCGGCGCTGGGCACTTGCAGGCCCAGGTCGGCGGCCGCGCCCTGGATGCACTGCACGATCAGTGCGGTGGAATCGAACAAGGTGCCATCCCAATCGAAGACGATCAGATCGAAGCGGCGGGGGCGGATGGTCATGGGTCGAGGTGGCGAGGTTCAGTCGTGGCGGGCGCGAACGTGCCCGGCGCCGGCCGGGTCTTCGGCATCCCATCAAGCGGGTGGCGCGGACAGGCGCAAGCGCAGAGTCTCGCACTCGGCGGGCAAGGGCGAGTTCAGTTCAAGGCGTTGCCCGGTCGCCGGATGGTCGAAGGCCAGTCGCTTGGCATGCAGGAACATGCGCTCGAACCGCAGGCCAGGCACGGCTTCGCCCCGGGCCAGGCGGCGATTGAGCGCGAAGTCGCCGTACTTCGGATCGCCGGCGATCGGATGCCCGGCATGCGCCAGGTGCACCCGGATCTGGTGCGTTCGTCCGGTCTTGATCGTCACGTCGAGCAGGGTGAACCCCTGCAATGCCATGGCCACCTGGACCAGCGAAATCGAGCGTCGGCCGTCGGCATGGTCCGCCGCCACGGCCCGCACATGGCGCTCGCCCTGGGCATCGAGGGTCTTGTGCAGCGCCACGTCGATCACCTTGAGCCGCTTCGGCCAGGTGCCGGCCACCAGGGCGGCGTAGGTCTTGTCGGTCTCCCGCTGCCGGAACTGGTCTTGCAGCGCGGTCAGCGCGCTGCGCTTCTTGGCCAGCAGCAGGATGCCAGAGGTCTCCTTGTCCAGGCGGTGCACCAGTTCGAGAAACCGGGCTTCGGGTCGGGCCCGGCGCAACTGTTCGATCACGCCATGGCTGACCCCCGAGCCCCCATGCACCGCCACGCCCGCCGGCTTGTCGATGGCCAGCAGGTGATCGTCTTCGTGCAGGATCGGAAACTCGCGCGCGGGCACGCTTGCCGATGCCATCTCGCTGCCGGTCGCCCCCGATGCGGCATTGGCCGTCCGCTCGGGCACGCGCACCGGCGGTACCCGCACCTCGTCGCCCAACGCCAGGCGGGTGTCGGCGCTGGCGCGACCCTTGTTGACGCGCACCTCGCCCGAGCGGATCACCCGGTACACATGGGTCTTGGGGACGCCCTTGAGCAGGCGGAGCAGAAAGTTGTCCAGCCGCTGGCCCTCGCCGGCCTCGTCCACGGTCACGCGCCGCACCTCGGGCGTCGCGGGTGGATTGGTGCTTATAATGGTCCGGACCACAATTAGGCCGTAAGTGCTTGATTTTTCAGAGTTTAGCCGGGCACCTCCGGTCCTATGGTGGCAATGCGCCGGAGTCGGCGCAGACAACAAGCGTTGATGCAACACCTGCGTCCGGCGCGGCAGGCCCCAATGCCACAGCATTGCGGCGGCCGAAATGGCCAGGTGGAAGAGACACGACATCACAGCCGTCCCTCCAAGGGAAAGAAACCAGCTCATGGGCGGCAGACCGGGCCAACGTTCAATTCGACGTATGCCCGTGCTGTCACCCGCGTCGAAGCCACTCGGTCCGCATGCCTTACCCGCTCAGCCCCTGTCCACGCGCCCACCATGGCGCGACGCGCCACGACGGCGCAGGGCCTGCGCGACCGGCATGGCCAAACCGGCACGCTTCGCCGCACGCGGCCCCGCTGCCGTGCTGATCGCCACGTCGATCACCAGCAGTCCAGGGCGATTCCTTCTTCGGCGGTCTTAGCGTTTCTCGTGCATCGGAAAAGTCCCCTGGCGGCAACGCCCGGGTGACGCGTGGCCTTGCCCGACCCGTCGGGCAGGCCGAACTGGAGTGCACATGAAACGCATGCTGATCAATGCCACGCAGCCGGAAGAGCGGCGCCTGGCGATCGTCGATGGCCAGAAGCTGCTCGACTTCGAGACCGAAATCGAAGGGCGCGAGCAACGCAAGGGCAACATCTACAAGGCCGTCGTCACCCGCGTCGAGCCCTCGCTCGAAGCCTGCTTCGTCGACTACGGCGAAGATCGCCACGGCTTCCTGCCGTTCAAGGAGATCTCCAAGCAGTACTTTCGCGACGGCGTCGAGCTGAAGAACGCGACCATCAAGGACGCGATCAAGGAAGGCCAGGAACTGCTGGTGCAGGTCGAGAAGGAAGAGCGCGGCAACAAGGGTGCGGCGCTCACCACCTTCGTCTCGCTGGCAGGTCGCTACCTGGTGCTGATGCCCAACAACCCGCGCGGCGGCGGCGTGAGCCGGCGCATCGAGGGCGAAGACCGCGAAGAGCTGAAGGAAAACCTCGACCAGCTCGAGTACCCCAAGGGCATGAGCCTGATCGCCCGCACCGCCGGCATCGGCCGCTCCGCCGCCGAGCTGCAGTGGGACCTGAACTACATGCTCAAGCTGTGGTCGGCCATCGACGAGGCGAGCAAGGCCGGCAAGGGCGCGTTCCTGATCTACCAGGAGTCGTCGCTGGTCATCCGTGCGATCCGCGACTATTTCACCGCCGACATCGGCGAGATCCTGATCGACACCGACGACATCTACGAGCAGGCCCAGCAGTTCATGAACCACGTGATGCCCGAGTCGGCATCACGGGTCAAGCGCTACCGCGACGATGCGGCGCTGTTCAGCCGCTTCCAGATCGAGCACCAGATCGAGACGGCGTTCTCGCGAACGGTGAACCTGCCCTCCGGCGGCGCCATCGTGATCGACCACACCGAGGCCCTGGTGGCGGTGGACGTCAACTCGGCCCGCGCCACCCGCGGCGGCGACATCGAAGAGACCGCCACCCGCACCAACCTCGAGGCCGCCGACGAGATCGCCCGCCAGATGCGGCTGCGCGACCTGGGCGGCCTGATCGTCGTCGACTTCATCGACATGGAGGAAAGCAAGAACCGCCGCGAGGTGGAGCAGCGCCTGCGCGACGCGATGCGCCAGGACCGCGCCCGCGTGCAGTTCAGCTCGATCTCCAAGTTCGGCCTGCTCGAGCTCAGCCGCCAGCGCCTGCGCCCGGCGCTCAGCGAAGGCAACCACATCACCTGCCCGCGCTGCAACGGCACCGGCCACATCCGCGACACCGAGTCCTCCGCGCTGCAGATCCTGCGCATCATTCAAGAGGAGTCGATGAAGGACAACACCGCCGCCGTGCATGTGCAGGTGCCGGTGGAGGTGACCTCCTTCCTGCTCAACGAGAAGCGCACCGAGATCACCAAGATCGAGCTCAAGCAGCGCGTGACCGTGCTGCTCGTGCCCAACAAGCACCTCGAGACGCCCAACTACAAGCTCGAGCGCCTGCGCCACGACGACCCCAGGCTGGAGAACCTGCAGGCCAGCTACACGATGATCGAGGAGCCGGACGACGAGGTCGGCATCACGCGTCGCGAGAAGGCCAAGGCCAAGCAGGAGCCGGTGATCAAGGGCGTGCTGCCCGACCAGCCGGCGCCGGTGGCGCCTCCCAAGCCCGCGCCTGTCGAGCCCGCGGCGGCTGCCCCTGCCGCACCGGTGCCGACACCCGTCGCGCCTGCGGCTGGCTCGGGCTTTTTCGGCTGGATCAAGAAGCTGTTCGGCGTCGGCGAGCCCGCTCCGGCGCCGGTGGTCGAGCCTGCTGCTGCGGCAGCGGCCACCGCCGCGCCAACCGGGGACAAGCGCGAAGGCCGTGACGGCCGGCGCGGCGAGCGTCGTGACCGCGGCGAGCGCGGCGGACGGGGCCGGGACGGCCGCTCCGGTGAAGGCCGGGGCGATCGCGGTCGAGGCGGCGAAGGGCGCGGTGAAGGCCGCGGCGAAGGCCGGGGCGACGGGCGTCGCGACGGTCGGCGCAGTGAGCGGCCCGGTGAGGGCGATCAGTCCTCGCGCACCACCGCGCTCGAAGCCGGCCAGGAAGGCAACCGCCGAGGGCCTCGCAGCTCACGCGACGGTGCGCCCGCCTCTGAATCGGCCGAGGTGCCACGCCAACTGCTTGACGCAGGCACCGAAGGCGCGGCACCGGGTTCTGAGAGCGCCGCAGACGGCGAACGCGACGAACAACGCCGTCGGCGTCGGCGCCGGGGTGGCCGCGGTCGAGACGACGCGGGCTTCGAGGCCGGCGCCGAAGGGCCACGCGACGAGGCAGACCTGCCCCAGGACACGGACGCGGCCACGCCCGGATCGGCCGACGCCACCCAAGGCGATGGCGCGCCCGACGAGCGCGAGTCGCGTCGACGGGGAGGCCGCGGCCGCGACCGTGACCGGCCGCGCCGCGACCGCCGCGACGACGAGGCGCCAGCCTCGGGCGACGCCGCCCCGCTGGACGGCCAACCCGATCGCCTCGACGCCCCGGCCGAGTCCCCGTCGTCAGAAGCCTCGACGCCTTCGGACGAACGCCGGCACCAGGCCGTCGGCGCAGCGGGATCCGCTCCCGCCGTGGCAACCGCCGCACCGGTGCCACGCGCGATGCCCAAGGTCGAGCCGTTCGTGTTGCCGGCCGACGACCTGCAGCGCATCGCCGAGGCGTCCGGGCTGCAGTGGGTGCATTCGGATGCCGACAAGATCCGTCTGGCCCAGGCCGCCCTGGCGGCCGAACCCAAGCCGGTGCATGTGCCCCGTGAGCGCAAGCCGGTGGTGGTGATCGACGAGGGCCCGCTGGTGCTGGTCGAGACCCGCAAGGACTTGTCGCAACTGAAGCTGCCGTTCGAAGCCGCGTCGAAGGCCCCTGAGGCCGACTGACCGTCTCGGTCTGGAGACCGTCAACGGCCCCGGTGATCCACCGGGGCCGTTGTCATTGGGGCCGCGCGATCCGGCGACCTGGCTAGGACATCAAGGCAGCTTTTCCAGCGCGTGCTGATAGGCCGGCTGGTGCATCAGCTCATCCCACGGCATCGGCGGCGTCGATGGCAGCAGGTCGAGCCGCCGCGCCTCGCTGTCGGGATCCGGCTGCCAGCGTCCCTCGGCGCGCGCGGCCAACAGGCCGTCGAGCAAGGCATCCACCGCAGCACCGCCGTTGACGGACTGGTTGCACAGCAACACCAGATCGCACCCGGCGTTCAGGCCGGCCACGGCGGCATCGAGCGCACCGCCGGCCACCTTGGCCCCTTCCATGCTCAGGTCGTCGCTGAACACCGCCCCCTGGAACCCCAGATCCCCTCTCAGGATCTGCTTGAGCCAACGTTCGGAAAAACCAGCGGGCATCGCGTCGACCTTCGGATAGACCACATGCGCCGGCATCACGCTGGCCAGCGTGGTCGACAGCCATTCGTAGGGCTTCGCGTCGTCGGCGAGGATCGCCTTCAGTGAACGCCGGTCCACCGGCACGGCCACATGGCTGTCGGCCTTGACAAAGCCGTGCCCGGGAAAGTGCTTGCCGCAGTTGGCCATGCCGGCCTGCAGCAGGCCGTGCATCAGGCTCTTGGCCAGCAGGGTGGTCACGCGCGCATCCCGATGGAAGGCGCGGTTGCCGATCACACCACTGCCGCCGTGGTCCAGGTCGAGCACGGGGGTGAAGCTCAAGTCCACCCCGCAGGCCCTCAGTTCGGCGCCCAGCACATAGCCCGTCGCCGTGGCCGCGTCGGTGGCGGCGAGGGCCTCGTGCATCCACATCTGGCCGAGCGCAGCCATCGGCGGCAGCTCGGTGAAGCCGTCGGATCGGAAGCGCTGCACCCGGCCGCCTTCGTGATCGACGCAGATCAGCACGTCCGGCCGCACCGACTTGATCGCGGCGGTCAGTGCCGTGAGCTGGGCCCGGTCGCACCAGTTGCGGGCGAACAGGATCAGCCCGCCCACCAGCGGGTGGGCCAGGCGCCGCCTGTCGTTGTCGTCGAGCTCGGTGCCTGCCACATCGATGACCAGCGGTGCATGGTCAGGCCATTGGTTGTCGATCATGGGTCCTCGTTCAGCTCGTTGTCTCGACCACCACGAAGGTGACGGCCATGTCGGTCTCGTCGCTCACGCTCACCTCGGCCCTCAGCGAGCGCTCGGCGAACCACTGGGCCAAGGCCCCGTGCAGCTGGATGCGCGGCTTGCCGCCTGGCGAGTTGACGATCTCGCAGGCCCGCCAGGTCATGGGCATGCGCATGCCCAGGCCGATGGCCTTGGAGAAGGCCTCCTTGGCCGAGAAGCGGGTGGCGAGGTAGGCCACGCCGCGCACCTCCGAGCGCGCCCGGCGGGCCCGGAAGACCTCGAGCTCGGTCGGCCCGAGGACCTTCTCGGCGAACCGCTCGCCGCGACGCGCCAGGGCATCGCGCATGCGGCGGATGTCGCACAGGTCGGTGCCAATGCCATAAATCATCGCCATGGCCCGCGCTCAAGCGGCGAATGCGCGCTGGATGCAGCGCTGGTAATCGCGCACGGTTTCGGCCAGACCGAGTTCCAGGGCGTCGGCGATCAGCGCATGGCCGATCGACACCTCCAGAACACCGGGCACGGCACGCAGGAACGGCGTGAGGTTGGCACGGTTCAGGTCATGTCCGGCGTTGATCTGCAGGCCCGCCGCCAGTGCGGCCCTGGCGGCACCGACATAGCGCGCAAGCACCTCGTCCTGTCTGGCCGTGCCGTGGGCACTGGCATAGGCCTCGGTGTAGAGCTCGATTCGATCGGCGCCAGTGGCACGCGCATCGCGCATCGCCTCTGGCAACGGGTCCATGAACAGGCTGACCCGCACGCCCAGGGCGTTGAGCTCGGCCACCAGGGGCGTCAACCGGGCCAGGTCGGCCGGGAAGTTCCAGCCATGGTCTGACGTGAACTGGTCGGTGCTGTCGGGCACGAAGGTGCACTGGTGGGGCGCGCGGCCCTGGGCCGCCAGCTCGCGCACGAGGTCCATCAGGTTGTGGAACGGGTTGCCTTCGAGGTTGTACTCGGCCTGCGGCCACTGGGCCATCAGGCTCGCCAGATCGAACACATCCTGCCGGCGGATGTGTCGCTCGTCGGGGCGGGGATGCACGGTGATGCCCTGAGCCCCGGCCTCCAGCGCGATGCGCGACAGAGCCACCACATCCGGGATGCCCAGGTGGCGGGTGTTGCGCAGCAGCGCGATCTTGTTGACGTTGACCGACAGCGCGGTGCGCAGCTGCCGATGGCCAGCCTCGGGAGCGACGAGCGGGTTCATTCAGAGTGTCTGGTGAAGGTATCGACCTCGCTGCCGAGCAGGCGGCGAAGCTCGATCATGGCCTGCCGCGTGCGCAGCTGGGAAGAACCCAGATGATAGTGAAGCAGGCCACGCAGTTGCACCTTCAGCGCCGGCAGGCATGTCGTCGCCGCCACCTGAAGCGCCGCGGTGTCGCTGGCTTGAAGGGCTTCGTGAAGCGTCACGCAGTGCTGGCCCGCCAGCCGTGGCTGATCCAAGGCCGGAACGACCACCCCGCCCTCTGGATGCAAGGCATAGCCGCGCTCGGGCTGGACGGGCTCCTGCGTCGCGGTCAGCCGATCGAGCTCGGGCAGCACGCCGGTCTCGCGCAACAGCCACAACTCGAACGCGCGCAGCACCGGCTCATCACCCACGCCCGAGTCGGCGGACAGCGCCGCCAGCGATTGCGCATAGGCGTCGAAGAGTCGCGGGTGTGCATCCTGCCGGGCCAGCAATTTCATCAGCAGTTCGTTGAGGTAGAAACCGGCGAACAAGCGCCCTGCTGGAAGCATCGGCATGCCTCCCGCGAACTCGGCCGTGCGCAAGGTGACGATCTCGCCGGGGTCTCCCTCGTGCCAGGTACGGCCCGCATCAGCCTTGGTCCTCGACAACAACACGGTCAGGCGCTGAAACGGCAGCAGCACGCTGCGCAATTGCGAGTAGGGCCGCTTGGCCCCCTTGGCCACCACCGTCACCCGGCCTTGCTCGCGCGTGAACAGGTCGAGAATCAGGCTGGTCTCGCTCCAGGGCCAGTGATGCAGCACGAAGGCTGCCTGGGGACTGGGCCGGCTCACTCGTAGCCGTAGGAGCGCAGGTGCTCCTCGTTGTCCGACCAGCCGGACCGCACCTTGACCCACAGTTCGAGGAACACGCGGCCGTCGAGCAGGCGTTCCAGGTCCTGGCGGGCCTCGCTGCCGATGCGCTTCAGGCGCTCGCCGCCCTCGCCGATGATCATGCCCTTGTGCGCATCGCGCTCGACGATGATGGTGGCGCTGATCCGGCGCAACGGGCCGGCGGGCCGCACCTTGGCACCCTTGGCCGGGCGCCTGGGCTCGGCGTCGGACTCCGCCACTTCCTCGAACTGGTCGATCACCACCGTGGCGCTGTAGGGCAGTTCGTCGCCGGTGAGGCGAAAGAGCTTCTCGCGAATCAGTTCCGCGGCCAGGAATCGCTCGCTGCGATCGGTCAGCGCCTCGGCCTCGTACATCCACGGCTGCTCGGGCAGATACGGGCCCACGATGTCGAGCAGGCGCTTCACATCGTCCATCTTGTGCGCCGACATCGGCACGAACTCGGCAAACGCGTGGCGGTCCTGCATGCCCTTGAGCCAGGGCAGCATGTCGTTGCGCCGTGGCACGGCATCGAGCTTGTTGGCCACCAGGATGGCCGGCGTGTCGGGCGGCAGCAGCGCCAGCACCTTGGCGTCATCCAGCCCGAACCGACCGGCCTCGACCAGGAAGAGCACCAGGTCGACATCGGCCAGCGCGCCCTGCACCGTGCGGTTGAGCGTGCGGTTCAGGGCCGTGCCATGGCGGGTCTGGAACCCCGGCGTATCGACGAACACGAACTGCGTGTCGCCCTGCGTGCGCACGCCGGTGATGCGGTGTCGAGTGGTCTGGGCCTTGCGGGAGGTGATGCTGATCTTCTGGCCGACCAATGCGTTGAGCAGCGTCGACTTGCCCACATTGGGACGGCCCACGATCGCCACCAGTCCACACCGGGGATGCTCGGGCATGGGCGTCGTCGCGCCGTCGGCTGGACCAGCCACCTCCGGCGCCGCCGTGCCGCCGGGCTCAGTCAGCGGCGTGCCCTTGCTGGTGCTCTTGGCCATGTCGTGGTCGATGCTGTCTTGAGGTGGTGGAGGGGCAGGCCGATGGTCAGGTCGACGGGTGGCGCGTGGGCTCGCCGGTCTTCAGGCGCGCGAGCAGGCGACGTGCGGCTTCCTGCTCCGCGCTGCGGCGAGATCGGCCTTCGCCCTGTTCCGCCAGGCCCAGCGCAGGCGAGGCACACTCGACCTCGAAGGTCTGGGCATGCGCCTGCCCTCGGGTGGCCAGGATGCGGTAGCTGGGCACCGGCATGCGCCGGGCCTGCAACCACTCCTGCAGTTCAGTCTTGGCGTCCTTGTGCCAGGATTCGGCCTCGGTGCCGGCGATCAGATCACCGAACAGGCGCCTCACCAGCCCCAAGGCGGGGTCGAAGCCCCGATCCAGGTAAACCGCCCCGATCAGGGCCTCCACCGCATCGGCCAGGATCGACGGGCGCTGCGCACCACCGCCACGGGCTTCGCCGTCCGACAGACGCAGCACGTCGGGCAAGCCCAGTGACAGCGCCGCCCGGTGCAGGCTGTCCTCACGCACCAGGTGCGCTCGAACGCGCGTCAGGTCGCCCTCGTCCGAGCCGCCGAACCGCTCGTACAGCAGGCTCGAGACGGCGAGGTTGAGCACGGCATCGCCCAGGAACTCGAGGCGCTCATTGTGGTCGGCCCCGAAGCTGCGATGGGTGATGGCCCGATGCAGCAGGCCTGCGTCGGCAAACCGGTGGCCGAGCCGCTCCTGCAGATCGAGCAGGCGTCGGTCCATCGTGGTCATCGGAACGCGAGGCGCCAGCGCCGGCCGCGCGCGGCCGGGCCGATCACTTCGATCGGCCCTCGTACTTGATGACCAGGAACACCGGGGCGATCAACTCGATCTCCTTCGTGTAGGCGAAGCTGATCACCACCTTGTCGTTCTCCTTGGTGATGCTCAAGTCCTTGCCGGTGATGGCATCCACGGTGTAGTCGATCTCACGCTGCTTCTCGAAGGCCTCGCGGATGCCTGCCACCGTCGGCGGCGGCGACGCAGCGATGCGGTCGACCATGTTGCGGATCGTGCGGTACTCGAGCACCGTCGGCACCGCCTTGACGACCACGTAGCCCGAGAAGCCCACCACGATGGCCCACAGGAGCAGGCCGATCAGGGTGATGCCGCGTTGACCGTTGCGAAACCCGGGTTGGTGCTTCATGGTGCGGATCTTGCCACGCCCGCTCAATCGAAGGAACCGATGCGCTTGAGATCGCTGAAGTTCATCCAGATGGCAAATGCGCGCCCGACGATGTTGGCGTCGGGAACGAAGCCCCAGAAGCGCGAGTCCATCGAGTTGTCTCGGTTGTCGCCCATCACGAAGAAGTGGCCCGGCGGCACCTTGCACACCACACCCTCGGCGCTGTAGTTGCACGCCTCGTGCATCGGGAACGATTTCGGCTGCGGGCCGTAATCCGGGGTGGCCGTGGGCTTGACCAGGATGCGGTGCTCGACGCTGCCGAGCTTCTCGGCAAAGCGCGGCGCATAGCGCATCGACTCTTCCTCGTAGTACTCGCCCTCGGCGCGGGTCTCGATGGGCTTGCCGTTGATGGTGAGCTTCTGGTTGCGGTAGGCCACTTCGTCGCCGGGCACGCCGACCACGCGCTTGATGTAGTCGATGCGCGGATCGACCGGGTAGCGGAACACGACCACATCGCCGGGCTTGGGGTCGTGGTTCGCGACGATCTTGGTGTTGAGCACCGGCAGGCGGATGCCGTAGTGGTACTTGCTTACCAGGATCAGGTCACCCACCAGCAACGTGGGAATCATCGACCCCGACGGAATCTTGAACGGCTCGAACAGGAACGAGCGCAGCAGGAACACGATGAGGATCACCGGGAACAGGCCGGCCGTCCAATCGAGCCACCAGGGCTGAGCAAGCAGGCTCTGCCGGGCTACCTCGACATTGCCGTCCACCTGCGTGATGCCTTGGCGAGCCAGTTCTTCGCGGCGGCGAGCGTCCTCGGCCACCAGCGCATCGGCGGCCGCCTGGCGGGCCGGCGCAAAGCGAAACCGCTCGGCCAGCCAATACCCGGCCGTCACCACCGTGAGAACGAACAGCAGCAGCGAGAAGTTGCCGATCCAGTAGCCCATGTACCAGCCGGCGCCGTACACGAACAAGGCGGCGCCCAGCAGGGCGGTGAGGACACTCATCATGATGGGCTCTCGGCCCCGATCTCGACGATCGCGGGGCCCGGGTTGAACATCGACATCAGTCGTCCACCTGCAGGATGGCCAGGAATGCTTCCTGGGGCACCTCGACCGTGCCGATCTGCTTCATCCGCTTCTTGCCGGCCTTCTGCTTCTCGAGCAGCTTGCGCTTGCGGGTGATGTCGCCGCCGTAGCATTTTGCCAGCACGTTCTTGCGCAGCGCCTTCACATCCTCGCGCGCGATGATGTTGGCACCGATCGAGGCCTGGATCGCCACGTCGTACATCTGCCGCGGAATCAGCTTGCGCATCTTGGCGGCCACTTCGCGGCCGCGATGCTGGCTCTGGGCGCGGTGGATGATCATCGCCAGCGGGTCGACCTTGTCGCCGTTGATGAGGATGTCCACCTTCACCACGTCGGCAGCGCGGTACTCCTTGAACTCGTAGTCCATCGAGGCGTAGCCGCGGCTCACGCTCTTCAACTTGTCGAAGAAGTCCAGCACGATCTCGGCCAGCGGCAGCTCATAGGTCAGGTGCACCTGCTTGCCGTGGTAGGCCATGTTCATCTGCACGCCGCGCTTCTGGTTGGCCAGCGTCATCACCGGGCCCACGCTGTCCTGCGGCATGTACAACTGCACCGTGACGATCGGCTCGCGGATCTCGCGGATGCGGCTCAGGTCGGGCATCTTGCTCGGGTTCTCGACCTGCAGCACCGTGCCGTCGTTGAGCTCGACCTCGTACACCACGCTGGGCGCGGTGGTGACCAGGTCCTGGTCGAACTCGCGCTCCAGCCGCTCTTGCACGATCTCCATGTGCAACAGACCGAGGAAGCCGCAGCGGAAACCGAAGCCCAGCGCTTGGCTCACCTCGGGCTCGTAGCGCAGACTGCTGTCATTGAGCTTGAGCTTCTCGAGCGCATCGCGCAGCGAGTCGTACTCGCTGGCCTCGGTGGGATACAAGCCCGCGAAGACCTGCGGCTGGATCTCCTTGAAGCCCGGCAGGGCCTGTGTGGCTGGGCCCGCGTTGTTGGGCAGCTTCTTTTCGAGGGTGATGGTGTCGCCGACCTTCGCGGCCTGCAGTTCCTTGATGCCGGCGATCAGGAAGCCCACTTCGCCGGCCTTCAGTTCGTCGCGGGGCACGCTCTTGGGCGTGAACACGCCGATCTGCTCGAGCGGATAGACGGCGTTGGTGGCCATCATGCGGATGCGATCGCCCTTGCGCAGCAGACCATCGACCACGCGCACCAGCATCACCACGCCGACGTAGTTGTCGAACCAGCTGTCGATGATCATCGCGCGCGGCGGCCCGTCGGGATTGCCACGCGGCGCCGGCATGCGGGCAATCACCGCCTCGAGGATGTCGTCGATGCCCATGCCGGTCTTGGCGCTGCACGGAATCGCATCGGTGGCATCGATGCCGATCACATCCTCGACCTCGCTCTTGGCATTCTCGGGATCGGCCTGCGGCAGATCCATCTTGTTGAGCACCGGGATCACCTCGACGCCGAGGTCGAGCGCGGTGTAGCAGTTGGCCACCGTCTGCGCTTCGACACCCTGGCTGGCATCCACCACCAACAGGGCACCTTCGCAAGCCGACAGCGACCGGCTCACCTCATACGAGAAGTCGACGTGGCCTGGTGTGTCGATCAGGTTCAAGTTGTAGACCTGGCCATCGCGTGCGGTGTACTCGAGCGCAGCCGTCTGTGCCTTGATGGTGATGCCGCGCTCACGCTCGATGTCCATCGAGTCGAGCACCTGGGCTTCCATCTCGCGGTCTGACAAGCCGCCGCAACGCTGGATGAGGCGATCGGCCAGGGTGCTCTTGCCATGGTCGATGTGGGCAATGATGGAGAAATTGCGGATGTGGTTCATTGGCATAGGGGCTCCCGCGTTGCGCCAAGACAGCGGCAGTGCCGCTTCAGCGCAAGCTCGCACCGGCATCGCAATGCGAGGGGCCGCAGGCCCGTGCAGAGGCTAAAAAAAAGGCACGTCCAAGAGAAGACGCGCCTTCCAACAAAAACGTATGGCAACTGCTTGTTGGGCTTTCATTGTAGCCAAAAGGACCGGGATGGAACCCGCGCCAATGCTTGTTTTCCGGTCGTTGCAGGCCACCAACAGGCTGTTGTTATCCACAGCTTCTCAACAAGTCTTGCCACCTCATGTGTCCGTTGGCAGCATTGCTCAAGAAGCAATCGAAACGGCATCGAATGGCCTGGATTCTAACCGGCGGAGATTGCAATCAAGATCAGAACCTGCTGAAGCGATCGGTCACTAACTTGAGGTGCCCTGCTCGATGCATCAAATCGGACTTCGATGATCAAAGTTGGCGTGTACACACATCCTTGCCGTTTTCATGTGGCGGAAAGACCTGCATCCACGCTTGGTTGATCATCGACCTCGGAACCGCCCCTCCAGTTGTCCCTGGCGGGCGTGGGCAAGCCTGGCGACGCCGACCTGACGAGAGGCCCGCCCTGGCCTGCATCGGCCGGACGATGTGGCCGGACTCAACGACCCGCCGGAATCACGATGTAGTTGACCCACTCGCCACGGCGGACCATGAGGCTCACTGGCCGGCTGCGATCGGCCTTCGCCGCCAAGGTGGCGAACTGGCGCGCGTCGGCCACATCGGCATTGTTGAGCGTCAGGATCACGTCACCGGCCCGAAGTCCGACACGGGCACCGACGCCCTCTGCCGCCTCGACCCGCACACCGCCTCGAACCTTCATCTCGCGACGCTGTGCGTCCGTCAGGTCGGCGACCGTCAGGCCGAAGGCCGACCGGCCAGCCGACGATGCACCCGAGTCCGATGGCGCACTCCGTGCCTGCTGGTCGGGCTCGAGTTCGGACACCGATACCACCAGGTCACGATGGCCACCCTTGCGGAACACCTGCAGCGTGGCCCGCGAGCCCGGCTTGATCGCGCCGATCATCCGAGGCAGGTCGATCGAACTTTCCACCACCTTGCCATCGACGCGGGTGATGATGTCTCCGGCCTCGATGCCCGCCTTCTCGGCGGGCAATCCTGCCTCCACACCGCGGACCAATGCCCCAGTCGGCCTGCCCAACCCGATCGACTCGGCCACTTCCTTCGTCACTGGGGCAATGCTCACGCCGATGCGACCACGAATGACGCGTCCCGTGGCACGCAACGCATCGGCCACGCGATTGGCCTCGTCGATCGGAATTGCAAAGGCGATCCCCATGTAGCCGCCCGAACGGCTGTAGATCTGCGAGTTGATGCCGACCACCTCGCCTCGCATGTTGATCAGCGGGCCGCCCGAGTTGCCGGGGTTGATCGCCACGTCCGTCTGGATGAACGGCAGGTACTCGCCGGTCTCGCGCCCCTTGGCGCTGACGATCCCGGCCGTGACGCTGTTGGCCAGACCGAACGGCGAGCCGATGGCCATCACCCACTCACCCACCTTGAGACGGCTGACGTCTCCGATGCGCACCGCCGGCAGCCCCGCAGCTTCGATCTTGACCACCGCGACATCGGTGCGTTTGTCGGCACCGATGATCTTGGCCTTGAACTCGCGCTTGTCGGTCAAGGTGACCATCACCTCATCGGCGCCCTCGACGACATGCGCATTGGTCATGACATAGCCATCCGGCGTGAGGATGAATCCGGAGCCCACGCCACGCTGTTGCGGTTGCGCGGGGCCATCGTCATCGCCATTGTTGCCCCTGGGGCCACCGCGGCCGCCGGGCATCGGAATGCCGAAGCGCCGAAAGAACTCCTCGAGGCTGGGATCCATGCCGTGCGGATTGCCTGCTCCGCTGCGGCTGCGCTCCAAGGTTCGGATGTTGACCACCGACGGGCCAACCTTCTCGACCAGTTCCGTGAAGTCAGGGAGTTCGCCCTTGGCCGCCTGGGATGCGGCCGGCGCGAGTGCCAAGTTGAAGGCGCTCAGCAGGGCCGCCCCCCAGTGCAGCCACGCCCGCCGGCCCACGTCAGGGCGCGACACCACTTCCAAACCAATCATCGTCGTTCCTCGTTGCATGGTCATAGATTGGCCGCCCGGCCGGATCAGGGCGGCGCCACAGGGTCCCGTCTCAGCGTCGCTGGAACCCGGACTCGAATTGCGCAATTGTGGTCATCGGCACATCGCCCACGATCGTGAGCCACGCATCCCCCTGACGGCTCATCGACGTGTGGGTCGCCCCCAGGTTGGTGCGCATCGGCCTGTGCCTGCCGGCATCGAACGCCTCGACGAACACCGACACATGGGTCAGCCCGTCGGAAAAGACCACCTGAAGGACTTCGCGAGGATCGCCGCCGCCAACCGGGTCGTGCAGGTTTTTGCGCATGCAGGACACACGCTGAAACCCGGCAGGCGTGCGCACCATCGACCAGCCTTCGGATTCCAGCACCACCTTCCGACTGAGCGAGCGCAGGACCTTGTAGCCCTCGAGCCGGCGCATGGGGCCGGTCACGGTCTCTGCGGCGATGCGAACGCCCAGCATCACTTCGGTGAACGCGGACGACTCCAGCAGGTCGCCCTTGGCCCCCAGCAGATCGGCCCGCAAGAGAAGTCCCGTCGAACGCTCGGCCCAAAGGCGCTGTGCGAATCGCTGGCCGTCCCTGGGCTTGGCCACCACGACATCGGCCTCCTGTCCCGCCACGCGGTCTTGCCCCACCCATCGCACGTCGTAGCTTTCCTGCCAGCGCTGCGATCCGGACGGCAATGCAGGGAACTCCGGGACCACATCGTCTGACTCGACAACGGCCACCTTGCTCTGCAACCAGAGCGTCAGCACTTCATCATCCAGGCGAAATTGCCGGCGGGGCTGACCATCCAGCACCTCGATGCGCTCATAGCGATGCCTGGCGTCGCGGAAGTGGGCGACTTTGGAACTCGACACCATGCCACCGCCAGAGAATGTGAACGTCCCCTGGTAGCTCAGCGAGACTGCCGCCGCCTGGGCACGGCTCAGCCAGGAGTCCGGATCAAATAGACCGGCCGCCGGC
>Ga0268298_10002249_pt1 | contig 21303 bp, 15 predicted proteins | sample WWTPWeurt_MetaG_FD_194462 | JGI IMG/M metagenome (GOLD analysis project Ga0268298, IMG submission 194462) | Activated sludge microbial communities from WWTP in Nijmegen, Gelderland, Netherland - WWTP Weurt | ecosystem: Engineered > WWTP > Aerobic digester > Activated sludge | place... | reverse complement strand
GGGCGGTACTGTTGCGTGCAGGGCAGTGCGCTGAAGCTGCATTGCAGGTCTCCGCCCGCTTCGGCGCCGCCGGCCTCGTGGCTGTTCACCTGGGCCTTCAGGCTCGTCGTCACGCACAGGTACTCGGTGTTCTGGTCCTCGCGCGGGTGGCGCTTGAGCGTGAAGCGGTGGCCCACCGCCAGGCCGTGCGCATTGCTGTTGCCGGTGATCTGCTCGTGGCGGCTTTGCTGCTCGTCCAGGCGCACGTCGGCCAGGTGAGCGCCGTCACCGCGTTGTGTGTAGTCGCCCAGGAAGTCGAATTGCTCGTAGCCGGCGAGTGAGTGCGCGCGCGCCAGGCTGCGGTCGGCCAGCAGGCTGGTGGACGGGCGCTCGAAGTCGTAGCTGGTAAGAGCGGTGCGGCCAGTCTCCACGCCGCGCGAGAAGTTCCAGTGGGCGATGTACTCGGTGTCGGGCGGCACCTGTCCGGTGTTGCCGTAGAAGGGCAGGCTGTTCAGGCCGCCGGCCGCTTGGGCCATGGGCGGGTGGGCGGTGACGCTGTCCACCAGCACCAGTTGATGCTGGCCGGCCGAGTGCTCGAAGTACCAGTAGATGCCTTCGTCCTCCAGCAGGCGGGCGATGAAGTTGAAGTCGCTTTCGCGGTACTGGACGGTGTAGTCCCGATTCCGATACCCACGCGACAGGCGGAACTCGAACTTGGCGATGCCGGCGTGGTCAGCGAACACCGCCTCCACGATCTGCTGCACGGACTGGTGCTGGAAGATGCGGCAATCAGTAGTGCGGGTGAGGAACCACAGCCAGGGGCGCACGGTGGCCTCGTAGCCGAAGTAGCGGCCTTGCGACCGGCCAATGCCGAAGCGCGTGACCAGGCCATGGATGTGGCGCTGGCTGCCGTCGCGCAGTGCAATCTGCGCCGACATGCCCTGGCCCAGCAGGTCTTCAGCGGCGATGTCAGGCAGCTCGCTCAGCAGGCTGAAACGGGTTTCTTCCAGCAGGCTCAGGCCCGCCGTGTGGGACATCGCATCAAAGCGCAGCGCGCTCGCGGGCAGGGGGCACTTGAGCGTGATGGGCGGGGACATGGTGGGCTACTGCAATGCAAGGAAGACAACTAACATCAATTATGAGTGACTTTGTCTAAGCGTCCCACCGGCTTTCGTGATGGGGTCTACCCTGACTTCTGGCGCGTGCCCACTTGCAAGGCCAAGGGCGAGGCAGCTGCGCCGTCACTCTCTGCGGCGCGCCAATATTTACACGGGACCCGTGTTACACTGATCCCGTGTGAAATCTCGAGCTGGCAATCATGGCCAATCTCACCCTCGTCATCGACGACCAACTGCTGCAGGCCGCGCGCATCAAGGCGCTGCAGGAAAACACCAGCGTCAACGAGATCTGCCGTGAGGCGATCGCCAGGTACGCGGGCGCCGGCTTGAACGATGGCGCGGCGCGGGCTGCGCGGTTTCGCGAGTTGACGCGTCAGCTCGCGCTGGAGCATGCCGAGCCCTATGTGTGGCCGGGGCGCGAGGCCTTTTATGACGAGGTGTTGAGCGAACGCCTGCGCGGCGGCTCGTCGGCAAAAGTGCCCGCGCCAGCAAAGAAGCCCAAGGCCAAGCCAGCCCCGAAGCGCAAGCCGCGATGAGCCGCGCCTTCTTCGACACCAACGTGGTGGTGTACGCGGCCTGCCGCACACCCGACCTCCGACACGTCGCCGCTCAGAACCTGCTGGAGCGGCACCTGGAGGAAGGCAGCATGGTGGTCAGCACCCAGGTGCTGCAAGAAACCTACTCGGTGCTCACGCGCAAGATGCGGCTCAGCGGCCCGGCGGTGCTGGCCTATGTCACCCACCTGGCCAACCAGGAGGTGGTGCCCTCATCGGCCAACTTCGTGCTGCGCGCGCTGGGCCTGGCGCAGCGCCACCAACTCTCGGTCTGGGACGCCCTGATGGTGCTGGCCGCGCTGGAATCGAACTGCGCCGTGCTCTACACCGAAGACCTGCAGGCCGGCATGCGTTTTGGCAGCCTGGAGGTCGTCAACCCTTTCACACTGTCCGCACACGAAGCCTCGCCGGCCGCGCCCCTCAAGGCGCCTGCACCGCGGGCTCGGCGCGCGGCTTCCGCCGCAGCAGCCGCTTCGAAGCCTGCACCGCATCGTCCACGAAAGTGAACACCACCGGGATCACCAGCAGGCTCAGGAAGGTGCTGGTGATCAGGCCGCCGATCACCACGATGGCCATCGGCGCGCGAAAGCTCGGGTCGGCCCCAAAGCCCAGTGCGATGGGCATCATGCCGGCGCCCATGGCGATGGTAGTCATCACGATGGGGCGGGCGCGCTTCATGCACGCATCGAGCAGCGCATCCCAGCGGTTCAGGCCGTGCTCGCGGCGGGCCAACACCACGTAGTCCACCAGCAGGATGGAGTTCTTGGTGGCGATGCCCATGAGCATGATCATGCCGATCATCGAGGGCATCGAAAGCGCGGTGTTGGTAAGGAACAGCGCCAGAAAGGCGCCCGGCACCGACAGCACCAGCGCGGCCAGGATGGTGACCGGCTGCACGAAGTCCTTGAACAACAGCACCAGCACCGCGTAGATGCACAGCACGCCGGCGATCATGGCCAGGCCGAAGCCGTTGAAGAGATCGGCCATGGCCTCGGCATCGCCCACCGCCGTGCGCGTCACGCCTGGGGGCAGGTTGTTGAGGCTGGGCAGGGCCAGGGCCTGGGCCTCCACCTCGCCCAGCGGCACGCCGTTGAGCTCGACATCGAAGTTGATGTTGCGCTGTCGGTCATAACGATCCAGTTGAGCGGGACCGGATTCGATGCTCAGGGCCGCCACATTGCCCAGGCGCACCGGCCCGCGCGCGCCCGGCACGCTCAGGCGCGAGAGCAGGTCGAGATCAGCCCGTGCGCTGGTGGGCAGGCGCACCACCAGGGGCACCTGGCGCTGCGGCAGGTTGAGCTTGGCCAGGCCCTGGTCGTAGTCGCCCGCTGTGGCCACGCGCAGCGTGTCGGCGATGGCGGCCGAGGTGACGCCCAGATCGGCCATGCGCGCGAAATCGGGCCGCACGATCAGCTCGGGCCGCTGCAGGCCGGCCGACGAGGTGATGGCGCCAATGCCAGGGATGCTGCGCAGCTCGCGCTCCACCTGCACGCCGTGCGCGGCCAGCACGCGGCCGTCGTCGCCCGAGAGCACCATTGCAAACTTCTCGGACGAGCCTCCCAGGCCCACCCGCACGCGCGCGCCAGGCACCGCCACCAAACCCTCGCGCAGCTGCGCCTCGATGGCCTGCTTGGACAAACCCGGCCGCTCGCTGCGGTGCGTCATGTTGATCGTTAACACGGCCTTGCGCACGTCGGACACACCCGGCCCGGCGAAGGGGTCGCCGCCCGTGGCGCCACCGCCGATGGCGGTGTAGATCATCTTCACGTGCGGATTGGCCTGCACCACGGCGCGCGCCGACTCGGCCGCGGCGCGCGTCTGCGCCAGCGTGGAGCCCGGTGGCAGCGTGACGTGCACCTGCGTCTGCGACAAATCGTCCGGCGGGATGAAGCCGGTGTGCAGTTGGCCCAACAAGCCGAAGGAGCCGAAGAAGAACACGGCCGTGGCCGCCAGCGTCCACCAGCGGTGGCGCAGGCACCAGGCGGCCCAGCGGCCATACCACTGCAGCCAGCGCGGCGGCGCGTGCTCGCCGCCGGGGATGGCATGCAGGATATAGGCCGCCATCATCGGCGTGAGCAGGCGCGCCACAGCCAGCGAGAAGAACACGGCCACCGCCGCTGTCCAGCCGAACTGCACGAAGAAGCGGCCCACGATGCCGGTCATGAAGGCCGTGGGCAAGAACACCGCGATCAGCGTGAAGGTGGTGGCGATCACCGCCATGCCGATCTCGTCGGCCGCCTCCATCGCCGCCACAAAGGGCGTCTTGCCGGCGCGCAGGTGGCGCATGATGTTCTCGATCTCGACGATGGCATCGTCCACCAGAATGCCCACCACGAGCGAGAGCGAGATCAGCGTCACGCCATTGAGCGTGAAGCCCAGCAGCCACATCACGGCAAACGTTGGGATGGCCGACAGCGGCAGCGCGGCCGCCGCCACCAACGTGGCCCGCCAGTCGCGCAGGAACAGCCACACCACCAACACCGCCAGCGCGGCGCCCTCGTACATCAGCATCATCGAGCCGTTGAAGCTTTCTTCCACCGGATCGACGAAGTTGAAGGCCTCGGTGACGGCGATGTCGGGGTGTTGCAGCTTCATCAGCTCGAGCGCAGCGCGCACGCCCACGGTCACATCCAGCTCACCCGCGCCCTTGCTGCGCGTGATCTCGAAGGCCACCACCGGCTGGCCGTTGAGCAGCGCCAGCGAGCGCGGCTCGGCCACGGTGTCCTTCACGGTGGCCAGCTGATCGAGGCGCACGCGGCGGCCGTCGCTCAAGGCGATGTCCATGCGGCCCAGCTCGTCGGCCGAGGCCACGGTGGCCACCAGGCGCATGGCCTGCTCGGCGCCGCCCACGTCGGCACGGCCGCCCGAGGCATCCTGCTGGGTCTGGCGCAGCTGGCGCGAGATGTCGGCAGCGCTGGCGTTCAGTGCCAGCAGGCGCGCGGGGTCGAGCTCGATGCGCACCTCGCGCGTGACGCCGCCCACGCGGCTCACGGCGCCCACGCCGCGCACGGCCAGCAGCGTGCGCGCCACTTCGTGGTCGACGAACCAGCTCAAGCCCTCGTCGTCCATGCGCGGCGACGAGACGGTGTAGGTGAGGATCGGCGAGCCCGACAGGTCGGCCTTGGCCACCACCGGGTCGCGCAGATCGCCCGGCAGGTCGGAGCGCACGCGCGACACGGCGGCGCGCACATCGTCCACCGCCTCCTGCGCGGGCTTCTCCAGGCGGAACTCGGCGGTGATGGCCACCAGGCCGTCGCTGATGGTGGTGTAGGTGTGCTTGATGCCCTGGATGGAGGCGATCGAGTTCTCGATCTTGCGCGCCACCTCGGTCTCCAGCTGGCCCGGCGCTGCACCCGGCAGCGCCGCGCTCACGGTGACCATGGGCAGCTCGATGTCCGGGAAGTTCTGCACCTTCATCAGGCGGAAGCCGATCAGCCCCGCCAAGGTGAGCAGCATGAACAGCAGGATCGCCGGGATGGGATTGCGGATGGACCAGGCCGAGACGTTCATCGTGCGCCTCTGCCGTTCAACGCTTGGCGGTGGCGGGCGCGGCCGGGGGTGCGGCCGACGGCGCAGCAGCAGGCACCGCCGGCGCTGCATCCACCACCTTCACCAGGTCGCCATCGGCCAGGAAGGCGCCGCCGTTGACCACCACGCGCGCGTCGTTGGGCAGCCCAGAGGCGATCTCCACCCGATCGCCGCTGCGGCGGCCCAGTGTCACCTTGAGCTGGCTCACGCGGGCATCGGCGCCCACGCGCATCACGCTGCTGAAGCCGTCGCGCAGGATCACGGCGGTCTGCGGCAATGTCCAGCCGCTGGCCTGGCCGACGTCGATCTCGCCGCGCGCGAACATGCCCGGCTTGGCATCGCTGCCCGGCGCCAGATCGATCAGCACCTGGCCGTTGCGCGTGGTCGGGTCCACCGTGGGTGCCACCACGCGCACCGTGCCCTTCACGGCCTGGCCGCCGGGCGTGGTGAGGCGGGCCGGCATGCCCGGTTTCACGCGCGAGAGATCGGCCGCACTCAACTCGGCGCGCCATTCGAGCCGGCTGCGCCTGATCAGGCGAAACAGCTCCTGGCCCGGCTGCGCCACCGCGCCTTCGAGCGCATTGCGCGCCGAGATGATGCCGTCGTCGGGCGCCACGATGCGGGTCTGCGCCAGGCGCAGCTGATCGGCCTGGATGCGCGCCTCCAGCGCCACCAGGCGCGCCTTGGCAGTGTCCTCGGCGGTGAGGATGGCTTGCGTCTGCTGCAGGCTGTAGACGCCCGTGGGCTTGAGCTCGCGGGCCCGGTTGGCGTTGCCGGTGGCCTCGGCCAGCAGGGCCTTGGCCTCGGCGACGGCGGCGCGGCTTTGCGCCAGATCGGCATTGACCATGTCGGTGGACAGGCGCGCCAGCAGCTGGCCGCGCTTCACCACGTCACCCACCTGCGCGGCCACCTCCACCAGGCGCCAGCCGCCCACCTCGGAGGCCACCACCACCTCCTGCCATGCGGCGATGCTGCCCGAGCCCGACAGGCGCATGGGCCAATCGGCCCGCTGCGGCGTGGTGACGGTGACGGTGAGCGCGGGCCGGCCTGCCGGGCCCGATGCCGCCGATGCGGCGGGCGCCGCCGCCTGTGCGGCCGGTGCGAGCGCTGCGCCCAGCCAAAGCGCAGTGAGGATCATCGCCGCACCCGATCGGGGGGCAGCGCAAAGGCGAATACGTGGCATCAGAATGGTCCGCAAACGGCGCGTCCGGCCAGCTCGTGACTGGCACCGCGATACAAAGGGGGATCAAACAGGTGTCGCCCGGGACTGCGGCAACCCGCTGCGCCAGCACGCCACACCATGGAGGTGACCGACGGCGGCCCGCGCAGGGGCGCCATCTTGCCACGACATGGCAGGACGTGGCCGCTGTGGCTTATTCGCGGCCCAGCTCGACGAGCATGCGCGCGGTGAGGTACAGGCGCGGCACGATGCTGTCGATCTGGATGTACTCGTCGCGTGCGTGGTAGCCGGCGCCGGGCAGGCCCAGGCTCTCGAGCACGGCGGCCTTGCCGGAGCGGCTGGCGAAGCCCGCGTCGGTGCCGCCACCGGTGATGGGGTGCAAGGCCAGCTTGCGGCCGTCGAGCTCGGCGTAGATGGCCTGCGCCTTCTTGGCCAGCGCCATGGTGCGCGCGTCGCCCACGAAGGGTGGGCGGCCCTTGGCGAGCGTCAGCGTCACCTCGGTGTCGGGCACGCGCTTGCTCTCGGCCACCTTGGCCTTCATCGCGGCCAGCAGTTGCTCGCCCGCGTTGGTTTGCGTCAGGCGCACGTCGGCACCGGCAGTGGCCAGCTCGGGGATCTGGTTGCGGGTCTTGCCGGTCTCGAGCGTGGTCCAGTTCAGTTGCGCACCGGGCACGCCCTTGGCCACGTCCTGCGTCTGCAGCATCTGGTGCGAGGCTTCGATGAGCGCATTGCGCCCCAGTTGCGGCGCGGCACCCGCGTGCGCGGAGCGGCCCTTGACCTGCATGGTGAGCAAGGTGGCACCGGCCGCGTTGAGCAGCACGCCCTCGCCTTGCGGCGTTTCAGTGGTGGAGGTCGGCTCGAAGGACAGCACGGTGTCGTGCTGCTCCGCCAGCGTGGCGATCATGTCGCCAGAGCCATTGGAGCCGGATTCCTCGTCGCCATTGAGCAGCAGGGTGAGCTGCGCATAGTTGCGCCAGCCGCTGCGGTGCAGCAGGTCCACCGCGTGCAGCATCACCGCGATGCCACCCTTGTCGTCGGCGATGCCAGGGCCGTAGAGCCGGTTGCCGTCCTGCTTGTAGGGCTGCTTCTCGAGCGTGCCGGGCCAGTAGACGGTGTCCATGTGGCCTTGCAGCATCAGCTTGCGCTGGCCCGTGCCAGTGAAGCGCGCCACCAGCACATCGCTGTTGCCGGCGCTGGTCTTGCGCCGCTCCACCTGCGCGCCCAGGGCCTTGAGGCGGCGCTCCACGTCGTCGGCCATCCTGGTGAGGCCGGCCGCATCCATGGTGCCGGACTCGATGGCCACCATCTCGCGCAGGGCCTCGATCACCTTGGGCTGGGCCTCGCGCGCGGCGGCCAGGATCTTTTCATCGGCGGCGTGGGCCGGCAGGCCGAAGGCGGCGGCCAGTGCGGCCGTCAACAGGTGCTGGGCAAGGGTGGGGTAGCGCATGGCGTGGGCGGGTGGTGGATTGCGGGCAAGCCGCACTGTGCCCCAGCCGCGGCGCTGCGGCCATGCGGTCGATCCCTCAGCCGGCGTATCGGCGGGTCAACTCTCGCGCCACCTGGGCCTCGGGCTGCAGGCGCGTGCCGCCCAGCCACACTTCAGCCACCTGGCCGCGGCCATTGCGCACCAGGCGCGCCGGCTCGCCGTGGCTGGCGAAGCCGCCGGCCAGCGTGATGCGGCCGGTCTCCTGGCCTTGGCGGCCCTTGGCGGCCACCTCGATCTCGCTGGCATCCATCAGTGGATTGGGCAGCGCCGGGTTGGCCACCAGCACGCGGTCGCCCACGGGCAGCAGATCGGTGGCACCCCACAGGCTCCACCAGCGGCCCGCCCACGCGGCCGTGCGGCGCGACGGGCCACCATGCCGCTGGTGGGCGCGCAGCAGGTGCAGGCAGCCGTCCACCCAGCCGTGCGACAGGCCATCGGCCGCATTGGTGAGCACCGAGACGCTCAAGCCCTGGGCCGGCACCAGCACCGTGCGCGTGATGGTGCCCTGGAAGCCGCCGGTATGGCCCACCCAGTCCCAATCGGCCAGGCTGCCGGACATGGTGCCCAGGCCATACCAGCGCTCGATGACGCTGTGCGCGTCGCGCCACTGGCGGCGCAGCATCTCGCGGCGGCTGCCCACTGACAGGACGCTCTTTCTTGACGTTGGCGATAGCTGCGCATAGAAGCGCGCCAGATCGGCCGCCGTGCTGACAAAGCCGGTGGCCGAGGCCAGCGCCCGCGTGGGGTTGTCGCTGGGGATCACGACGCGGCGGCCCAGGGGCAGCTTGGCGCTGTGGCCGCGTGCGAAGGGCAGCTTGTCTGGCACTGGTGCGTCGGGCAAGGTCTCGCTCAGGCCAGCGGCCGCGACCACCTCGCGGGCGATCCAGTCCACATAGCGCTCGCCGGTGATGGCCTCGATGGCCAGGCCGAGCAGGCCGTAGCCGTGGTTCGAGTACTTGAAGCGGCTGTTGGGCTCGATCACCGGGCCATCGGCCAGATCGGCGCGCAGCGCGGCTTCATCCAGGAAGGGATTGCGGTCCTGCCACTGTCCTGCATCGGCACCATCGCGCACCAGACCCGCCGAGTGCGAGAGCAGTTGCGCCAGCGTGGCCGAGGCCACGCGCGGGTGCAGGCCGGCCACGTGGCGGCCGATGGGGTCGTCCAACTGCAGGCGGCCGGCCTCGCGCAGCTTGAGGATGCCAACCGCCGTGAAGCTCTTGGAGTGCGAGGCCACGCGAAAGCGGTGGCGCGGTGTGAGCGCCACGCCGCGCACCGCATCCGCATGGCCGAAGGCGCATTCGAGCACCAGCTTGCCCTGGTGCGTGATGGCGAGTGCGCAACCGGGCTGCTCGCTGAAGCGCATCTGGTGCTCGAGCCAACTCGGGATGTAGCGCAGCGCTGCGGCCAGGGCCGATGGGGTCATGCGGGCCTCCTGGTGGCCGGGTGAGAAATCAGAAACTGCGTGGCAGGCCCAGCACGTGCTCGGCCACGTAGCTCAGGATCAGGTTGGTGGAGATCGGCGCCACCTGATAGAGCCGCGTCTCGCGGAACTTGCGCTCCACGTCGTATTCGCAGGCAAAGCCGAAGCCGCCGTGGAACTGCAGGCAGGCGTTGGCCGCCTCCCAGCTGGCCTTGGCCGCCAGGTACTTGGCCATGTTGGCCTGCGTGCCGCAGGGCTGGTGGGCATCAAACAGTGTGCAGGCTTGCCAACGCATCAAGTCAGCAGCCTCCACCTCGATGTGCGCCTCGGCGATGGGGAACTGCACGCCCTGGTTCTGGCCGATGGGGCGGCCGAAGACCACGCGGTCCTTCACGTAGGCGCTGACGCGGTCGATGAACCAGCGGCCGTCGCCGATGCACTCGGCGGCGATCAGGGTGCGCTCGGCATTCAGCCCATCGAGGATGTACTTGAAGCCCTGCCCTTCCTGCCCGATCAGGTTCTCGGCCGGGATCTCGAGGTTCTCGAAGAACAGCTCGTTGGTCTCGTGGTTCACCATGTTGGGGATGGGCTGCACGCTGAGGCCTTGGCCGATGGCCTGGCGCAGGTCGACGATGAAGATCGACATGCCCTCGCTCTTCTTCTTCACCTCGGCCAGCGGCGTGGTGCGCGCCAGCAGGATCATCAGGTCGCTGTGCTGGATGCGCGAGATCCATACCTTCTGGCCATTGACCACGTAGCGGTCGCCCTTCTTCACCGCGGTGGTCTTGATCTTGGTGGTGTCGGTGCCGGTGCTGGGCTCGGTGACGCCCATGCTCTGCAGGCGCAGCGCGCCGCTGGCGATCTGCGGCAGGTAGAGTTTCTTCTGCACCTCGCTGCCATGGCGCAGCAGCGTGCCCATGTTGTACATCTGGCCGTGGCAGGCGCCGGAGTTGCCGCCGCAGCGGTTGATCTCCTCCATGATCACCGAGGCCTCGGCCAGCCCCAGGCCCGAGCCGCCAAACTCCTGCGGGATCATCGCGGCCAGCCAGCCGGCCTTGGTGAGGGCCTCGACAAAGGCCGCCGGGTAGGCGCGCTCGGCGTCCACCTTGCGGTGGTACTCGTCGGGGAACTCGGCGCACAGGGCGCGCACGCCGTCGCGGATGTCGGCGTAGTGGTGTTCGGTGTTCATGTCGATTCGTCCGTTGAGGGTGGGCGACCGCGGTCACGGCGTCGGCGGGTCGCCTGCGGATTGTGGCGTCTGCGGCACGGCCGGCACCGCCGGCACCGAGGTGGCCGCAGGGTGCGAGGCGCGCAGCGCGAAGTAGGCGCCCAGCAGCATCAGGCCTGGCCCGCACACCGACAGTGCCACCGCAGCGGACCAACCGTCCACCACCCACGAGAAGAAGGCCACACCCACCGACTGCCCCAGGAACAGCGCACACGCAAACAGCGACACCGCCGTGCCGCGAACCGCAGGCACCACCTGCGTGGCATGCGTCTGCAGCACGTTGTGCAGCATGTAGAAGCCCAGGCCGCCCACACCGCACAGCAGCGGCGCCACGCGCCAATCGGGCCACCAGGCCAGCAGCAACCAGCAGGCGCCCATCAACAAGCCACCAGCGCGAGCCATCGGCAACTGGCCCATGCGCGCCAGCAGCCACACCGCGCTGCGGCTGTAGATCAGGCCGCCCACGCCATACAGCGCCACGATGCCCCCGGCCACCGACATCGACAACCCGAACTTGGCGTGCAGGTGACTGGGAATGAAGGCCACGGCACTGAAGGCCAGCGCGCCCTCGATGCCCGCCACCCACATCAGCCGGCGTGCGTCGGCATTGGCCAGCACCTGCAGCACCTTGTTGGTGAAGCTGGCGTCGTTCGGGTTGAACTGCTCGCGGGCCGAGGCGGCGAGCTGGCGCAGGCTGAATTGCAAGGCCAGGCCCGAGATGCCGAACACCACGGCCACGGCGGCAAAGCCATAGCGCCAGCCCACCGTGTCGGCGAACACGCCGCCCAGCCATTGGCCCGCGATCATGCCGGTGACGGTGGCGCCCAGCAGGCGCGCCAGCACGGCCTGCCGATGCTCGTAGGGCACCCGGTCGCCGATCCAGGCCATGGTCATGGGCACCACGCCCGCGGCGGTGGCGCCACTCAAGGCCCGGGCCACGGTCAGCCAACCCAGGCTGGGCGCCAGGGCAGAGGCCACCGAGCCCAGTGTGCAGGCCAGCGCCGCGATCGACACCAGGCGCTGCTTGCCCAGCCGATCACCCAGTGGCCCATACACCAGTTGCATCACGCCATACGACAAGGCAAACGCGGCCACCACCTGCGCCGCCTGGCCGGGTGTGACGGCAAACTCGGCCGACAGCGCCGGCAGCATGGCATCGCACCAACGCATCGAGGCCATCGCGGCAAAGGCCGCGAGGCCCATCAGGCGCAGCGAGCGGGTGAAGGCGAGGTCGTCGGTCAATCAGGCGCCTGGGGCATGGTGGCGCGGATTATCAGACGGCCTCCACACCACAGCGCAGGCAATTGCGCAGGCGGCCAGTGCCCAAACGATCACGGCGCCGGACGGCAGGTCCGCCACCGCCGACAAGGCCAGGCCCAGCGCATAGCCGAGTGCGCCAATGCCGCCGGCCGCCACCAACCGCCTGCGTCCGGCAAAGCCCCGCGTGCCCAGCGCCGGGATGATCAGGCTGGAGAACACCAGGTACACGCCCACCAATTGCACCGAGGCCGTCACCGCCAGCGCGAACACGGCATAGAAGCCGAAGCGCCCCAGCCGCCGCACCCAGCCCAGCGCCATGGCCGACAGCAGCAGCACCGACACCGCCGCCAGCCACGCCAGCTGCGTGCTGTTCACCCACAGGATCTGCCCCACGAGCAGGTCCTTCAGGTGCTCGCCACCGTGCGGGTTGCCCGCCAGCAGCAGGATGCCGCCGCAGGCAGCCAGGATGAACAGCACGCCAATCAGCGCCTCCTGCTGTTGCGGAGCGCGCCGCTCGGTCCAGGTGAGCAGCCAGGCGCCCAGCAGGGCCGCGCTCACCGCGGCGGCCTGCACGGCCCAGCCACCATCCGGCGCGCCCAGGGCATCGGCCGCAATCACGCCCAGGCCGGCGATCTGCGCGATGGCCAGGTCGATGAAGACGATGCCCCGGTCCAGCACCTGCAGGCCCAGCGGCACGTGCGTGGCCAGCACCAGCAGGCCGGCCAGCAGCGCCGGGCCCAGGATGGTCCCATCGAGTGCGCTCATGTTCATGGTTTGGCCGCCGACGCCTGGGCTGCGGCCAGCAGGCGGGCGAGCGTGTCGTCGAACAGGCCGAACAGATCCTTGGCGCCCTCGGTGCCGCCCACGGTGAAGGGGATCTTCACGCTGGGCAGGCCGCTGCCCTTGCTCAGCCACTCGGACGCCTTGGGGTCCTGGTAGGCCGCGTACAGCACCATGCGCGCTGGCGTGGCCTTCAGCGTGCGCTGCACCGCCTGCAGGTGCGAGGCGGTGGGCTCGACACCGGGCTTGGGCTCGAGCACGGCCACCTCCTTCAAGCCCAGCCAGTCGTACAGATAGACGAAGGCCTTGTGCTGCGAGACCACGGGCAGGCCCTTGAGCGGCGCGGCCTGCGTGGCCCAGCGCGCCATCGCCGCCTGCCAGCGTTGGGCAAACTCGGCGTGGCGGCGGGTGTAGTCGGCTGCGTGCGCTGGGTCCACCTGGGCCAGGCGCTCGGCCAGGGCCTTGGCCACCAGCGCGATGTTGCGCGGGTCGGTCTGGATGTGCGGGTTGCCCGCAGCGTGCACATCGCCCTGCGCGCGATCGAGCTGCGCAGGCACATCGAGCTTGCGTACAAAGTCAGCGGCCTGGAAATTGCCCGGCTGCCCTGCCTGCAGCCTGGCATTGCCCGAGTTCTGCAACAGCACGGGCAGCCAGCCCACCTCCAGCTCGGCGCCCGTGCACAGCAGCAGGTCGGCATTTCGGGCGCGGGCGATCAGGCTGGGCTTGGCCTGGATCTGGTGCGGGTCCTGCAGCGCGCCGGTGGCCGCCGACACATCGAGCAGGGCACCGCCCAGCTCCTGCGCCAGCGCGCCCCATTCGGGCTCGCAGGCCAGCACGCGCAGGCTGGCGTGGGCGGGTGATGTCATCAGCAGTGCCGGCCAGGCCAGCCAGAGCAGCAAGGTCTTGCGGATCGTCATGGTGTGTTCCTTTGCAATGCGAGCGCATCAATAGCCGTGGGCGCCATGCGCGCCCAGGCTCATCTGGTATTGCAGGCTGATCTGCCGGTCGGCTGCACCGTCGCGGGCGCGGTCATTGGCCAGCTGAAGGCGCCAGCGCGAGAACTCGCTGGGGCTGAAATCCAGCATCAGCGTGTCCTTGGCCGGACGGCGCGTGGCGGCCGCCCAGCCGGCCTCGGGCTCGCCCGGGCTCAGGCGCTCGGTGCGCAGGCCCACGCGCCAGGCGGGCATGAACTGGTACACGCCCTGCAGGTACCAGCCGGATTGCTGCGCCCGTGTGGCCACGCTGTCGCCCGACTCATCGGTGAGCGTGCCGCTGCGCGTGCTGCGCAGCAGCTCGCCCTGCAGCTTGAAGTTGGTGCGCGTGGCATTGCCATCGGGCGCCCACTTCCACACCGCATCGGCGATCCAGACCCGGGTGCGGCCGCTGAAGGCACGCGTCAGCTCGTCACCCGACGCGCTGCGGCCCACCAGGCCCAGGCCATCGGCCTGGGCGCTGAGCACCGACAGGCCGGCGCGCCAGCTGTGGCTGTTGCCCCAGTCGCCACCGGCGTGCGCGCTGAGCGAGCGCATGCCGGCGCCATTGCGCGCCGAGTCACCGCCCGGGAAGCTGCTGCCCCGGCCCAGCTCGGCGCTCAGTTCCACGAACAGATCGGTGGGCGCGAGCCAGCGCAGTTGCACCCCATCGTCGGCGAACTGCGTGCCCAGCATGGCCTGGTAGGCCAGGGGGTTGTCGGCAAAGTCCCAGGTGTGTGCGTGCTGTGGGTTGAGGTAGCCCACGCCGGACAGGAAGCGGCCGGCCTTGAGTGTCAGGCCGTGGCCGAGCGCGGTGGTCTGCACATGGGCCTCTTCCACCGACACCGCGTTGTCCGGGTGCAGCGCGATGTTGGCCACCCCGCGCCACCAGGGGTCGATGCTGGCCGAGAGGCCCAGCTCGGACTCGGCCAGGCTGAAGCCGCGCGAACCCGGGCCCAGCTCGGCATCGGCAGGCAGCGCAAAGCCCCGGATGCGGTAGCTGGCTGGGTCCTGCGAACTTCGCAGGTAGCCACCCGACAGGATCAGCGACATGGCCGGATTGAAGGCATTGGCCGCAGCCGCCGTCGACGCCGGCGGCGGTGTGACGGGCGCAGCCGTCGGCGCGGGCGCCGCGATCTGCGCCGCCGCAGCGGGTGCTGCCGCCTCGGCCTTTTGCAGCCGCTGCTCCAGCGCGCGCAAGCGCGCCTCGTAGCTGTCGCGGATGGCCGCGATCTCCTGCCGCAGCGCGGCGATGTCGGGTGACGGTGCCGTGGCCGGGGCGGCCAAGGTTGAGGTTTGAGCGGCGGCGCCCAAGGGCGCGCCCAGGGCAAGCGCAAGGCTCGCCGGCAATGCAATACGCATGATGTGGATTCCAGGCAATGACAAGGACCACCCATCCGCTCATTTGGCGGGTTGGGGTGGATCGCGGGATCGTCAGTGCAAGGACAGGGGTGGCGCGCGGCTGCGGTAGGCCCAGGCGCGCGGTGCCGTCCAGGCCAGGTGGGGCGCATGGAAGGGCGCCACATGCCGCGCCTGCGCATGCTGCAGCGCCTGCGCTTCGCCGGCCAGCGCGGCGCTGCCCAGGGCCGAGGCCGCCGGGCACAGGTCGCAGTGCCCGGCGTGCGGTGCCGGCAGGCCATCGTCGGCCGCGGCCTGCACGCCGGCCACCGAGTGCGACAGCACGTGGGCCTGCGCCGCCAGCTGCGCCACCGGGATCAGCAGCGCGAGCCACAGCCACAGCGCCGAGTGGCGTCGTGCGAGTTGGCGCAGCAGATGCAAGGGCATGAGCGGGCCGATTCTAGGTTCGCGGCCGCGCGACCATCACACTGGCGGGGTCAGGTGGGCACCGCATGCGCCTCGCGCAGGGCCTGGTGAAAGGCCTGCGCCACGCGCAAAGGCGCCGGCGCGCGGCGCTGGATGCACGAAAAGCGGCAGTGGTAGTTGAGCTTGCCCGGCGCCACCGCCCGCATGCGCCCGGCACGCACGAAGGGCTCGGCGTAGTGGTCGGGCAGGAAGCCCACGTAGCCGCCCGAGAGCACCAGGTGTGCCACCGCCTCCTGGTCGGACGCGGTGGCCTTGCGGTCCAGGCGCCGCGCGTGCGTGAGCGTCATGTTGGGCGAGTGGTAGCCCAGCGCGGCCAACTCCTGGTTGCGCAGATCGGCCCAGCCGAGGCGCTTGTCGTCCACGCGAAACCAGGGGTGCGCAGTGCCCGCATACAGGCGCATGGTCTCGCCGAAGAGTTCGTCGTAGCCCAGGCTGTCCGAGCGCCGGTGCTCGGGAATGATGCCGAGGTGGAACTGCCCGTCCATCACGCCGCGCTCGATCATCGCGATGGTGCCCACGTGCAGGTGCAGCCGCACCTGCGGCGCCTGCCTGCGAAACATTGCCACCGCCTCGGGGATGCGCGACTGCGGGTTGCTGGCCGTCTTCTCGAACAGCGCCACATGCAGGTCGCCCGCCATGCGCTTGTGCACCTCGTGCAGGCTGCCGCGAAAGGCCTCGGTGGCCGCCAGCAGTTGATCGGTGGCTGCATAGAGCTGCTCGCCCTCGGGCGTGAGCGCGAAGCCAGCGCGGCCGCGTCGGCACAGCACCAGGCCCAGGCGCGTCTCCAGCTCCTTCACGTGGCGGCTGATGGTGGACATGGCCAGGTCCAGCTCCAATTCGGCCGAGGCCATGCCGCCGCAATCGGCCACGGCCTTGAACACGCGCAGCAGGCGCAGGTCCACGTCGTCCAGCCGCATCAGCGGCGCCAGCGGAGCCGCAGGCGCCGGCTTGGCCAGGGTTGCGGGCTTTCCCGCCGGTTTCACTTGCATGAAGCGTCAAGTAAGTTGAGATGGATTGTCATTTTCAAGAGTAGCATCGAATCTCAGAATCGCGCACTCACCGCGCTTGGCCCTGGGTGGCAACGCGCCGGCTTGATCGCCCCTTCTCTCTCAGGAGCCCACCATGGATCTGACCGACAGCCAACACCTGCAGCAACGCACCGACGCCGACTGGATGGCCACGCACTGGATGCCCTACACCGGCAACCGCGACTTCAAGGCCAACCCGCGCATGATGGCCAGCGCCAGCGGCGCCTACTACACCATGCAGGACGGCAAGAAGGTGTTCGACGGCCTCTCGGGCCTGTGGTGCACGGGCCTGGGCCATGGTCGCAAGGAGATCGCCGAAGCCGTCGGCCGCCAGGCTGCCACGCTGGATTACTCGCCCGCCTTCCAGTTTGGCCACCCGCTCTCGTTCGAGCTGGCCAACAAGATCGTCGAGCGCATGCCCGCCGGCCTGAACCGCGTGTTCTTCACCGGCTCGGGTTCTGAATCGGCCGACACCTCGCTGAAGATGGCGCGCGCCTACTGGCGTACCAAGGGCCAGGGCACCAAGACGCGTCTGATCGGCCGCGTGAAGGGCTACCACGGCGTCAATTTCGGTGGCATCTCGGTGGGCGGCCTGGTGGCCAACCGCAAGCTCTTCGGCCAAGGCGTGGAGGCTGATCACCTGCCGCACACCCAGCCGGCCAATGGCAGCTTCTACCGCGGCATGCCGCCGGCCGAGGGGCCCATGGGCGCGGCGCTGGCCGACGAGCTGCTGGCCATCATCAACCTGCACGATGCGTCCAACATCGCCGCCGTGATCGTCGAGCCCTTTGCGGGCTCGGCCGGCGTGATCATCCCGCCGCAGGGCTATCTGCAGCGCCTGCGCGAGATCTGCACCGCACACAACATCCTGCTGATCTTCGACGAGGTGATCACCGGCTTTGGCCGCGCTGGCGCCTGGACGGGCGCGGAAGCCTTTGGTGTGACGCCCGACATCATCAACATCGCCAAGCAGGTGACCAATGGCGCGCAGCCGCTGGGCGCGGTGATCGCCAAGCAGGAGATCTACGACACCTTCATGGCCGCTGGCGGGCCCGACTACATGCTGGAGTTCCCGCACGGCTACACCTACTCGGCGCACCCGGTGTGCTGCGCGGCGGGCATTGCGTCGCTCAATTTGCTCGATAGCGAAAATGCAGTGCAGCGCGTTCGCGAGCTGGCCCCGCACTTCGAGAACGCGGTGCACAGCCTCAAGGGCGCCAAGCACGTGGCCGACATCCGCAACTACGGCCTGGCCGCCGGCATCACCGTGGCCCCGGCTCCGGGCGAGCCTGCCAAGCGCCCGTACCAGATCGCGCTGGCCATGCTGGCCAAGGGCTTCTACGTGCGCTATGGCGGCGACACCATCCAGCTGGCCCCGCCCTTCATCAGCACGAAGGCGGAGATCGATCTGCTGGTGAACGCGCTGGGCGAGACCTTCAACGCGACGGCGTGATCATGGCGGGTGCCGAAGTGCGGCACCCGGCTGCGACAGGCTAGCTTCTCAAAGGCGCAACCAACGCGCCCTGGATGGCATGGCGCCGCAGCGCTTGCGCCACGCTGCCATCGGCCTTGCGCTGCTCGACGAAACCGGCCAGCAGCGCACGCGCCGCCTCGCCACGCGCCAGCGGCAGGCCCATCGCCTGCTCGATCACCATGAAGCGCCCAGGCAGCAGGCGCAGGCCGGGCAGGCGCTGCGCGTCGGCCTCGAGCTGCTGCTTGACGCCGGCGGCCACATCGGCGTTCTCGGCCAGAAAGCGGTCCACCACGGCCTGCGAGGTGGTGGTGCGCATGAGCTGCGCGGCCTTGAGCTCGCGCGACAGGTACAGATCGTAGGCACTGCCCCGGCCCACCATGATGCGCGTGCCGGCGCGATCGACCTGGAGGTTGTCGGTCAGCGGCGAATCCTGGCGCACCAGGTAGGCACCCTCGATCAGCACATAGGCCGCCGTGAAGGCGATGCCCTGGCTGCGCAGCGGATCGATGGCGAAAAAGCCGATGTCGGCCGCGCTGGTCTTCACCGTGTCGACCGACTTGGCGGCAGCGTCCACCAGCACCAGATCGAGCGGCACGCCGAGCTGCTGCGACAGCGCCGTGGCCAGGTCGACCGAGACGCCGCTCACCAAGCCCGCAGCATCGCGCCGGGCCAGGATGGGGTTGCCCAGGTTGATGCAGGCGCGCAGGCGGCCTGTGGGGGCCAGGGCCGCGGCGGCGCCGGCCGGCAGCGCGGGCGCCGCCGTGCAAGCACCGAGGGCGCCCAGCGAGGCCAGGCCGCAGGCCGCGATGAAGCCGCGGCGCGGCAGCGCTGGCATCGCAGGCACGATCACCCGCACTGCCCCACGTGGCCGCAATTGGTGCAGAACTCGCAACCGTCCTTGCGGATCACCGAGGCGTTGCCGCACTCGGGGCAGACCTTGCCGGCCATGGCCGCCAGCGACGAACCAACCACGCTGATCGACGGCGCCTTGGGTGCGGCCAGGATGCCCATCTCGCGCAAGGGCAGGCCCTCATCGTCGAGCACACCGAGCATGGCGTAGCGGTGGATCACCAGGCGCGCGATGTAGGCCACGGTGCTGGGCCAGACCTGCTGGCGGCGCTCGCCGGGCACGGGTGCCATGAAGTGGCCGAGCGGCTCGCCCACGTTGAGCAGCTTGCGCAGCTTCATGCCGATCCAGGCGGGGTCGAGCACGCGCATGTCGAGCGAGAGCAAACGCGCCAGGCCGTCGAGCGCACGCGGGTAGTTGCCCGAGAAACCGATGGCGCAGGGGCGCGTGATCAGGCCGGCCCCCTCATGCCCTGGCAGCGACACCTCCTTGAGCGTGACGGTGAAGGACTCGCCGGTGGACGGGTTGTCCACGTCCACCGCCCAGGCAAGCGTGCCGGACGTGGTGGTGCGCGGCTCTTCGCGGCTGAACAGCGCGTCCATCACCGGCGTGGGCCCGCCCTCTTGCAGCGCGCCCAGTTGCTCGCAGCGCCAGCGGATCACGGCGGCGGTGGCGGCCACCACACCGGGGAACAGGCGCGGCTCGCCGTTGGGCGGCATGGGCATCTCGAAGGCGCGCTCCTCGGCCACGGTTGCCAGCGCATCGAGCTTGAGCTTGAGCCAGGCGGCGTCATTGGCGCGCATGTCGAGCGACAAGGTCTTGGCCATCGCGCTCAGAGCGCGCGGCTGCTCGGCGCCATTCACCCACACCTCGAAGGGCAGGTTCTTGGCGAACAGGCCCAGGCCCGGCCCGGCCTCGGCCGGCATCTCGCCGACGAAGAGCGAGAAGTCGCCATGCGGGTGGCGGATCATGTAGCTCCAGGCGCTGTTGCCCGAGGGCATCTCGGGCCGGCTGGGCCAGCGCAGCGATTGCAGCACGGGTGCCGGCAGGCGATCGACGCGCAGGCGCACATTGGCGGCGTTCTCGCCGCGCAGACCGGCCAGGTCGGCGGGCACCTGCAGGGGTTCGGGCAAGGTGGCGGCCGCAGGGGCCGCGGGCGTGGCGGCAGGCGCGGGCGTGACGCTGAGCACCGAGCCCAGCACGCTGTTGGGCCGGTAGGTGGCCAGGCCCTTCAGGCCATGGCCCCAGGCCTGCATGTACAGGTTCTGGAACTCGGCATAGGGGTAGTCCTCGGGCACGTTCACAGTCTTGCTGATGGCCGTGTCGATGTAGGGCGCCACCGCGGCCACCATGGCCGCGTGGGCCTCGGCGCTCATCTCGAGCGCGGTGACGAAGGCCTCGGTGAGCGGGGCCTGATCGCCCTTGAGGTGACGGAACAGGCGCCAGGCGTGGTCCTCGACCGCGTATTCCTTGAAGCCGCCGTCGGCCTCGCGCTTCTTGCGCGTGTAGGCCCAGCTGAAGGCGGGCTCGATGCCATTGCTGGCATTGTCGGCAAAGGCCAGGCTGATGGTGCCGGTGGGGGCGATGGACAGCAGGTGCGAGTTGCGCACGCCCTGCGCGCGGATCTTGTCCTTGAGCGTCTGCGGCAGGCGCGAGACGAAGCTGGTCTTGGACAGGTACAGATCGGCGTTGAACAGCGGGAAGGCGCCACGCTCGGTGGCCAGGTCGGCCGACGCGTCGTAGGCCGCGTCGCGCATCGCCGCCGAGATGCGCTGCGCCATGTCGCGCGCGGCTTGCGTGTCGTAGCGCAGGCCCAGCATCACCAGCGCATCACCCAGGCCGGTGAAGCCGAGACCCACGCGGCGCTTGTTGCGCGCCTCGTCGTGCTGCTGCGGCAGCGGCCAGACGGTGACGTCGAGCACGTTGTCGAGCATGCGCACCGCCGTGCGCGCGACGTCGGCAAACCCTGTTTCGTCAAACGTTGCCCCCGGCTCGAAGGGCTGCTGCACGAAGTGCGTGAGGTTGATGCTGCCCAGGCAGCAGCAGCCGTAGCTCGGCAGCGGCTGCTCGCCGCAGGGGTTGGTGGCGTTGATCGACTCGCAATAGCCGAGGTTGTTGTCGTGGTTGATGCGATCGAGAAAGAGCACGCCAGGCTCGGCGTGGTCATAGGTGCAACGCATGATCTGGTCCCACAGCGTGCGTGCAGGCAGCTCGCGGTAGACCCAGTGGCCGTCGGCGCGCTGGTGCGCGCCCTTGGCCTTCTGCTCGCGGCCGGGCTCGGCCTTGTGCGTGAGCGCGATGGGGCCGTCGGCCTCGACGGCGCGCATGAACTCGTCAGTGACACCGACCGAGATGTTGAAGTTGCGCAGGTCGCCGGTGTCCTTGGCGTGGATGAAGGTCTCGATGTCGGGGTGGTCGCAGCGCAGCACGGCCATCTGCGCGCCACGTCGGGCGCCGGCAGACTCCACCGTCTCGCAACTGCGATCGAACACGCGCATGTAGCTCACCGGGCCCGAGGCATGGCTTTGCGTGGCCCCCACCCAGGCGCCTTGCGGGCGGATGCGAGAGAAGTCGTAGCCCACGCCGCCACCGCGGCGCATGGTCTCGGCGGCTTCGGTGAGCGCGG
>Ga0268298_10002248_pt1 | contig 21307 bp, 18 predicted proteins | sample WWTPWeurt_MetaG_FD_194462 | JGI IMG/M metagenome (GOLD analysis project Ga0268298, IMG submission 194462) | Activated sludge microbial communities from WWTP in Nijmegen, Gelderland, Netherland - WWTP Weurt | ecosystem: Engineered > WWTP > Aerobic digester > Activated sludge | place... | reverse complement strand
TCGCCCGCGCCCCGCAATGCGAAACCGCTGCCCATGTTGAGGCCGTCGAACACCTGGTACCCGGCGGCGATCCACAGCAGCAGGACGCCGAGTTCGACGACCGCCGGCCGCGACGGGTCGCCGGCGTCGAGAAACGTCGGCAGCAGCCACGGCCCCGCGAGCGCGACCAGCACGCCGAGCGTGCCCATGAAGCCCACGGTCAGCCAGGTGATCGCGTTGCCGAGCCGGGCCGCCCAGTCGCGGTCGCCCGCACCGATCGACTGCCCGACGAGCGTCGTGCCGGCCAGCGCGATACCGATGCCAGGCATGTAGACCATCGACGTCAGCATCATGATGATCTGCGTTGCCGCGCCTTCGACCGCACTCAGACGCACCTGCATGAGCTGGAACAGCGCCATGCCGAACAGGTCCGATGCGTACATCGCGCCCATCGGCAGGCCGAGGCGGTACTGGCGCAGCAGGCTGCGCCGGTCGGGACGCCAGGTGAGGTGTGTCCGGTACTGCGCCCGCAGCGCCGGCGAGAGGAAGACGGCGAGCGCAAACGCGACGCCACACGCCATGCTGAGGTTCGTGGCCCACGCCGAGCCGCCGATGCCGTAACCGAGTTCGAAAATGAACAGCTGGTTGAGCAGCGCATTGACGATGGCCACCAGCAGCGTGGTCATCACGGCGACGCCGGGGCGCGAGATGCCGTTGAAGAACCCGAGCACGGCCCAGAGCGCGACGCCCAGCGGCGCGCCGAGCATGCGCGGCTCCCAGAACGCGAGCGCCTGCGCCGCGACCTCCGCCGTGAGGCCGAAGGGGGCGTAGATCCAGGCGCCGGCCCACGCCAGCAGCGCGAACAGCGGCACGGTGAGCAGACTCGCCCAGAGCGCGACCCACGTCGCGTGACTCGCTCGGGCGCGGCGACCGCCGCCTTTCGCCTGCGCCACGAAAGTCTGCACGGCGAGCCCGATGCCGCCGATCAGCATGACGAACAGCAGCACGACCCAGTACACCGCCCCCATGCCGGCCATCGCCGTCGTCGAGATGTGGCCGACGAACCAGGTGTCGGTCAGGCTGATGACGGCCTGCAGGCTGCTGTTCAGCATCAGCGGCAACGCGAGCGAGGCGACCGCGCGGTAATCGACGTGCGCGCGGCCGTGCACGTCGAGCCGCCGGGCGGGCGACGTGAATGCCGCGACCGCCCGGCCTGCGGCAGGCGGACCGGTGCTCGAGTCGTTCATGGCGCGATGCGGGGTTGGACCGGAGCGTGCTCGCTAGCGACGCATGTGCCGGTGGACGAAGAAGTAGTACAGCGCACCGAGGAACACGAGCACGCCGCCGCCCCACAGCGTGATGCGGTGCAGGCTGCCGCGCATGAGTTCCTCGTCCTGGCCGGCCGTCACGCCCAGCCAGACGAGCACCGTGCACCAGAGCGCCGAGCCGACGACCGTGGCGAGCGAATACCAGCCGAAGTGCATGCGGCAGATGCCGGCGGGAATGCCGATCAGGTGCCGGATCACCGGCAGCAGGCGCGAGATGAACACGCCCACCATGCCGTAGTGCGACGACCACGCCTCGGCGTGCTCGATCTTGGCCGGCGTGATCGCCACGTACTTGCCGTAACGCATGAGCAGCGGCCGCCCCAGCAGCCGCGAGCCCCAGTACATCACGGCCGCCCCGACCCACGAGCCCACCGTGCCCGCGACGACGATGCCGGTGAGCGAAAAGCGGCCCTGCGAATGCGCGAGGTAGGCCGCAGGCGGGATCACGACCTCGCTCGGCAGCGGGATGATCGAGCTTTCCATCGCCATGAGCAGCGCGATCAGCAGGTACCCGCCCTGGTCGAGCGCACCGAGATACCACTGCAGCAGGGACGACAACATTTCGTGCATGGCAGGTCTTGCGGCGCTCGCTCGGACGGGGCGGCCATTCTGCCAGACCCACCGCCGCGGGTTCCGCGCCGCCGCGGGTTCTGCGTCGCGGCCGTCGCCCCGCGCTCGCAGGCCGCGCGGCTCCCCACGGGACGGGACCGCGCCCGGATGCGACAATGCCGCGTCCCGCAGACCATCGGAACGAATCACGATGATGCTCGAGCGCGCGCCACCGCCCCGTCCCGCCCGCCTGCTGCACGTGGTCGCGCTCGCCGCCCTGGCGAGCCTCGGCACGCTCGCACCTCGCGCGCACGGCGCCAATCCGCTGTCCGCGCTCGCCCCGGCCAATGCATCGGCCGAGGCGAATGCGCCGGCGACGGTCGAAGCCGTGGCGGCGGCCGACATCCCGTCACAGGCGGACATGGACGAGCGGTTCGCGCAGGACGTGACGCGCCGTGCCCGCCAGAAAGACGCGGGCGCGAAGCTCGGCCCGCAGCTCGACGCGCTCCGCGACGGCATCGAATCGCTGTCCCGCTCCTACAGCAAGACCGAGCTGCAGCAACTGTCGGTCGTGCGCCTCGAGAGCATCGGGCGTCACTGGGAGTTCTTCAGCCACGAGCTGGCGAAATGGCGCGGCGAACTCGAGCGCGTCACGGCGCCGTTCTCCGACGACGCGGCTGCGCTGGCCGCGCGACGTGCCGTGTGGGAGGCCACGCAGCAGTCGTTTGCCGCCGGCGGTCTGCCGGACGCGCTGGCGAACCGCGTCACCGGCATCCTCACGCAGATCCGGCTCGCCGAGCAGGCGCTGTCGGGCCCGCTCGAACGGCAGATCGAGCTCGGGCGTCGCGCCAACACCGTCCAGGCCAGCATCGACGACGGCCGCAAGACGGTCGAGGCGGCGATCGTCAACTACGACCGCCGCCTCGCGCGGATCGATGCGCCGCCGGTGTGGCGGGCCTGGCAGGACACGGGCGCCGCCGAACGCCAGATCGTCTCCGCCAGCACCGGGCTGCAGCTCGAATCCGGCTTCCTCGCGGAATGGCAGGCCGCGAACCACGCGCGCATCGTCGCGCACCGTGCCTGGATGGCGGGTGTGCTGGCGCTGCTCTTGTGGCTCTGGTTCCGCAATCGCAACGTGGTCCCGGCCGAGCCCGGCACCCAGGCGGCAGCGCGCGTACTGCGCCGCCCGATCTCGGCGTGGTTCGTGCTGGTGTTCGTCGGCATGCCGCTCTTCTACCCCGACGCGCCCATCGTGGTGAGCCAGCTCGCATTGCTGCTGGCGCTGGTGCCGGTGCTGCGACTGCTGCCGCCGACCGTGCACGGGCTGCTGGGCCGCTGGCCCTACCTCGCGACGGCGCTCTTCGTGGCCTATCGCCTGGGTTTCCTGCTCGTCGGCAATCCGCTCGTCTATCGCCTGTACGATCTCGGCATCGCGGTCACGACAGCCGCGGCGCTCGTCTGGCTGCTGCTGAGCCGGCACGGCGATCCCGCGGCGCCGGCCGCACGCCGCCTCCGCGGTGCGGTCCGCATGGCCGGCTGGCTCGCCGTGCTGGCGCTGCTGGTCGCGGCGGGCGCGAACGTCATTGGCAACGTGACGCTCGCGGAAATGCTGACGGGCGCGGTGCTCGACAGCGCCTATCTCGGCCTCGCGCTCTACGCCGGCACGCACGTGCTCGCCTCGACGCTGCGCTTGATGCTCGCCCGACGCTCGGCCACGCGTCTGCGCGTCATCACCCAGCACGCGGGACCACTGCTGGCCTCCATCGGCAAACTGCTCACGCTGACGGCGTTCGTCATCTGGGTGATCGCGACGGCCAACGAGTTCCGCATCGCGCGGCCCGTACTCGCCGGAATCGAGGCCGTGCTGAACCATCCGCTCGAGGCCGGACGGCTGTCGGTCACCCTCGGCAGCATCCTGCTGTTCGTGGCCGCGGTGTGGGTGGCGTTCTGGGCAGCCCGCACCGTGCGCGTGGTGCTGCGCGAGGAGGTGCTGCCCAAGATGCAGTTGCCGCGTGGGGTCGACAACAGCATCGCGACGCTGAGCTACTACGGCCTCGTGGTCGTCGGCCTGATGTTCGCGCTGGCGGCGGCCGGTGTGGAGACCACCCAGTTCGCGCTCGTCTTCGGCGCCCTGGGCGTCGGCATCGGCCTCGGCCTGCAGGACGTCGTGAAGAACTTCGTGTCGGGCCTGATCCTGATGTTCGAGCGCCCGATCCAGCCGGGCGACGTCGTCGAGGTGACGGGCACTTCGGGCAAGGTCCGCGACATCGGCATGCGTGCCACGACGCTGACGACGTTCGAAGGCGCCGACGTGGTCGTGCCGAACGGAACGTTGCTGTCCGAGAAGCTCATCAACTGGACTCTGAGCGACATGGACCGTCGCATCGACGTCGATCTGGGCGTGGCCTGCGGCAGCGACCCACGCCGGGTGCTGGCGCTGCTCGAGGAGGTGGCGCGCGGCACGCCGGGCGTCGCCACCGACCCGCCGCCGGCGGTGCTGTTCGTGCGCTTCGGCGCGAGTGCGCTGGAATTCAGCATCCGCGCCTGGACCAACCAGTTCGGCGACTGGGTGTCGATCCGCACCGAGCTCAATGCGCGCGTGGACGAGGCGCTGCGGCGCGAGGGCATCGAGATCCCGTACCCGCAGCAGGACCTGCACCTGCGCAGCGTGTCCGCCGAGGCGGCGGCGCGCCTCGCCGGCGAATCGCGTACCTAGGGGTCAGACCCCAGTCAAGATAATCTGAATAGACATCGTTCAGTTTTTATTGACTGGGGTCTGACCCCTGTGCGCCTGTGCGCTAGAATTCGCGCCCCGAAGTCCCAGCAGGGCCTGCAGAGCGCGCGATGCCCACCTACGATTACCACTGCCCGGCCAACGGCCGCGTCGTCGAAGTCAGCCACAAGATCGCCGAGAAGGTCGCCACCTGGGGCGAACTGTGCCGCAAGGCCGGCATCGCTCTCGACGGCACGTCGAGCCGCGCCAGGGTCGAGAAGCTCATGGGCGCGAGCGGCATGGTGCATTCGCTCGGCAGCAAGCACGAGCGGCCGTGCGACTCGGGCCCGTGCGGCGGCAACGGCGCGGGCTTCGGCGGTGGCTGCGGCGGAGGCGGCTGCGCGTTCTAGCGAACGGGCGGCAAGCGGGGACGCTCACCTGCTTCCGCCACGTCATGGCGCCACCAGCACCCCCGCCCGTCCGGAAACAGGTGAATGTCCCCGGTTTCGCCCCCCCGCGTCGGCTTCGTCTCGCTCGGCTGCCCGAAGGCGCTGGTCGACTCCGAACGCATCCTCACGCGCCTGCGCGCCGAAGGCTACGACGTCGTCGGCACCTACGAGGATGCCCACCTCGTCGTCGTGAACACCTGCGGGTTCATTGACGAGGCGGTGCACGAGTCGCTCGAGGCGATCGGCGAGGCCCTCGCGCGCAACGGCAAGGTCATCGTGACAGGCTGCCTCGGGGCGAGGCCGGAGACGATCACCGGGCGTCATCCGAGCGTGCTCAAGGTGACCGGCGCGCACGCCTATGAGGACGTCGTCAACGCCGTGCACGAGCACCTGCCGCCGCTGCACGACCCGTTCGTGGACCTCGTGCCGCCGCAGGGCATCCGCCTGACGCCGCGGCACTACGCGTACCTCAAGATCTCGGAAGGCTGCAATCACCGCTGCACGTTCTGCATCATCCCCTCGCTGCGCGGCGACCTCGCGAGCCGCCCGATCGGCGAGGTGATGCTCGAGGCCGAGCGCCTCGTGAAAGCCGGCGTGAAGGAACTGCTGGTCATCTCGCAGGACACGAGCGCCTACGGGGCCGACCTGAAGTACGCGACCGGCTTCTGGGGCGGACGGCCGGTGAAGGCCCGCTTCGTCGATCTCGTGCGCGCCCTGGGCTCGCTCGGCGACGCCTGGATCCGTCTGCACTACGTCTACCCGTACCCGCACGTCGACGAGGTGATCCCGCTGATGGCCGAGGGCAAGGTGCTGCCCTACCTCGACATCCCGTTCCAGCACGGCAGCCCGCGCGTGCTCAGGCGCATGAAGCGGCCGGCGCACGCCGAGAACGCGCTCGGGCGCATCCGCCGCTGGCGCGAGACCTGCCCCGACCTCACGCTGCGCAGCACGTTCATCGTCGGCTTCCCCGGCGAGACCGAGGCAGACTTCGAGTTGCTGCTCGACTGGCTGCGCGAGGCGCGCCTCGACCGCGTCGGCTGCTTCAAGTACTCGCCGGTCGCGGGCGCGGCCGCGAACGCCTTGTCCGATCCGGTGCCGGAAGAAGTCAAGCAGCAACGGCACGACCGCTTCATGGAAGTCGCGGCGGCCATCAGCGCGGAGAAACTGGCGGCCAGGGTCGGCCAGCGCTTGCGCGTACTCGTCGATCACGTCGACGAGGCCGGGGCCGTGGCACGCTCCACCGCCGACGCACCCGAGATCGACGGTGTCGTGCGCATCGCACGGCCCGGCAAGGGCCTGAAGAGCGGTGACTGGGCGCAGGTGCAGGTCACGGGCGCGGACGACTACGACCTGACGGCGAAACTCGTGCGCGTCGCCTGACCGGACGCGCGGCTCACGGCAGCACAACGGCACCATCCCGGGCCGTCGGAGAACGAACACATGCTCTCTCGCATTGTCGGCTGGCGGCCGGTGGCCGTCGCATGGGTGATGACGGCCGCGGGCTGGCTGAGCCTCTCGGGCGTCACGACCGTCGCGGCCCAGCCCGCGCCAGCGACGCCGGCGGCGGTCGCCTCGCCCGCGGCCAGCCGCGTCGCCGGCACCGACGTGGCATTGTCCGAGGCGATCCGCGAACGCGTCGATCACCTCCGCTACGACGCGCCGCAGGACGTGCGTGGCGCGCACATCGCCCTGCGGGAACTCGTGCCGCGGTTCTACGAAGCCCGCGAGTTCCAGCCCGTGTGGCAGGAGCCCGCGCGTCTCGACGCGCTGGTCGGCGCCATCGCGGAACTGGTCAACGACGGCCTCGACCCCGCCGACTACCACCTCGATTCGCTGCAGTCGTACCGTCTCGACGTGCGCATGGGGACGCCGCTCACGCCGGTCGATCGCGCCGATCTGGAATTCGTCGCGACCGACGCCTTCATGCTCGCGGCGTATCACCTCTACCTGGGCAAGGTCGACCCGCGCAAGCTGAGCTCGCAGTGGAATTTCGTGGAGCGTCCCATCGTCCCCGAAAGCAGCGGGTTGCAGAGCCTGTCGCAGCGTCTCGCCGCGGGGCAGGTGCGCGAGACGCTCGAAGCGGCGCGCCCGCAGCACGTGTGGTACCAGCGCGGACGCGAGCGCCTGAAGGAATATCGCGCCATCGCCGCGGCAGGTGGCTGGCCCACCGTCGCCGCCGGTCCGACGCTCAAGCCCGGCATGACCGATGCACGCGTGCCGACGTTGCGCCGGCGGCTCGAGATCACGCGCGACTTCGTCGCCACGCCGGCCGCGTCCGCCGCGTCGCTGGCCGCGCCGGCGGCGGCACCTGTTGCGGCACCCGACGCGGCCGTTGCCGTGGACGTCGCCCCGGACTTCTACGGGCCCGGGCTCGAAGCGGCCGTGAAATCCTTCCAGGAACGTCACGGGCTCACGCCCGACGGCGCCGTGGGCCCGGGCACGTTGCGTGCGCTCAACGTCCCGGTCGGCCAGCGCATCGACCAGATCCGCGTGAACCTCGAGCGCGGCCGCTGGACGCTGCACGAGATCAAGGGCGAGTTCGTGCTGGTCGACGTCGCGGGTTTCTACGCGTCCTATTTCCGGGGCGACGAGCCCGTCTGGACGTCACGGGTCGTCGTCGGGCGCAACCAACGCGAGACACCCGTGTTCCGCTCGCTGATCACCTACGTCGTCTTCAATCCGACGTGGACCATTCCGCCGGGCATCCTCGTCAAGGACAAGCTGCCCGATCTCAAGCGCAACCCGGGCGCGCTGAAGCGCATGAACATCCGCGTGCTCGACCGCAGCGGGCACGAGGTGAACCCCTATTCCGTCAACTGGCACCAGTACGGCCCCGGTCGCCTGCCGCCGTACCAGTTCCGCCAGGATGCGGGCCGCGACAACGCGCTCGGCCTGGTGAAGATCATGTTCCCGAACCCGTACCTCGTGTACCTGCACGACTCGCCGGCCAAGTCGCTCTACGACCAGGACCAGCGCACGTTCAGCTCCGGCTGCATCCGCGTGCAGAAGGCGTTCGAGCTGGCCGAGCTGGTGCTCGACGACCCGCAGTGGACGCAGGAATCGATCCGCAGCGTCATCGCGAGCGGGGAGTCGCGGACGGTCAACCTGAAAAAGCCCGTGCCCGTGCTGATCCTTTACTGGACCGCCCAGCCGCGCGCCGACGGCCAGGTGGTGTTCCGCAACGACATCTACGGACGCGACGCCGCGACCCTCGCCGCGCTCGACTCGAAGGTGCCGGCGGATGCGAAGCTGCCGGTGTTGCCGTTCCGGTAACTCTGGATCGAAGTGAAGGTGCCGGTGTCACGGCTCCGGCAACCCGGATGCCGAAACCGCGACGCCGTTACCGTCGCCCTTCGTCACCGTCGGGCCACGTAGCGTACACCGTGCACATTCTCGAAGTCGGCGTCCTGCGTCCAGAGCGTGGCCCGGTGCGCACGCGCCGTTGCCAGAATGATGCTGTCCGCCATCGGCAGACGCTCGGCGACGGACAGCCGCGCGCCCTCGAGCGCCAACGCGTCGTCGAGTGGTACCACGCGCCCCTGTCGCATCAGCGCCACCACCTCGAGCGCGACGTCTTCACCGCGCTGCGCCATGACACGCTTGAACACCTCGAAGATCGATAGCGTCGGAACGACGAGTTTCCGGGTGGCTTCGATGGGTTTTGCGAAAGCCGCGGCGTTCGGACCTCCGGCGAGGTATTCGAGCCAGCCAGAGGAGTCGACGACGTTCATACCCTGTCGCTGTCGCGCGGGACGTTCGTGTCGATGCCCTTCAGGGACCCGCGCGCATTCCTGATCGACCGTACGGGAACCAGCGCGACGTGGCCACGATAGGGAATGGCATCGAGCCGTTCCCCCACCCTGATGCCGAGCGCCTCGCGTACCTCTTTCGGAATCACGACCTGGTATTTCGGCGAGACCGTCACTGTTGTCATACGAATTCTCTATCGATACTGAAATCGTATCCCGCACTCGACAGGACGTAAACACGGCAGGTGCCGATGTCACGGCTCCGGCAACCCGGATGCCGAAACCGCGACGCCAGCACCTGGCCGGGACCCGGGAGGGTGCGCCCTGCCGGGCGCACCGAAAAAAAAAGGCCGGCAGCAAAAGCGACCGGCCAGGTTCACGCAGGAGGAAAACGTACGGGCACAGCTTGCCGCCCGGCGGGTTTCCTCGCGTCAGCAGTGACCGCGGCACGCCTAGGTATTAATCGCCAGGCGCGGCCGGCGGGGCCCGTCAGTGATCGTGATGATGGTGGCCGCCCGGGCCGTGGACGTGCCCGTGTGCGAGTTCCTCCTCGGTCGCGTCGCGGATTTCGGTGATCTCGACCTCGAAATGCAGGTTCTCACCGGCGAGCGGGTGGTTCATGTCCACCATCACCATGTCGCCCTGCAGGCTGGTCACGGTCGCGACGCGCGCTTCGCCGCTCGAGGTCTGCGCCTGGAACTGCATGCCCGGCTTGACCGTGGCGCCGCCGAACGAGCGACGCGGCACGCGCTGCACGAGCTCGGCGCTGCGTTCGCCGTAGCCGTCGGCCGGTGCGATGCGGACCGCGAGCTTCTCGCCCGCCGGCTTGCCTTCCAGCTCCTTCTCGAGTCCGGAGATCAGGTTGCCGTGGCCATGGATGTAGGCGAGCGGATCGCCACCCGCGGAACTGTCGATGACCTTCCCCTCGTCGTTCCTGAGGGTGTAGTGGATCAGCACGACCTTGTCCGCGGCGACGACCATGGGAAAGACTCCGGTGATGAAGGCAAGCGCGGCCCGGGCGCCGCCGAACGCGGCGCCGGGGCCATGCCGGGCGCCAGATTACCGCAGGATCAGATCGCCTGCGCGTCCTTGAGCCGCAGCCAGCCGCGCGCCACGCGGTAGATGATCCAGGCTCCGATCACGATCACGGCCAGCGCAAACGTGAGGAAGCCGACGACGATCAGCATCAGCGGGCCCGACAGGATGAACGCGACGGTCACCCAGAGCGCCGCGAACCAGAACGTCCGCAACTGCCAGCGGAAGTGCGACTCGAGCCAGGTGCCGCGCGCGTCGCCGCGACGGACGTAGTTCATGATGACGGCGACGATCGACGGGATGCCGAAAATGAACGACCCGACGATCGTCGACGCGCCGACGATGCCGATGACCGCGCTCAGTGCGTGCAGCCCATACATCACGTGCGTGTAGTTGACCAGCGACGGTTCGGGCAGCGTGTTGGCCGGTGAGTTCATGCGCGACTCCTGCTGTAGTCAAGGTGCCGGTGTTACGGTTTCGGAAATTTCCGAGAGAACCGTAACACCGGCACCTTACTCTTATTCATGCCATTCGCAGGGATGAACCCCTTCGCCCGGCTCCGGCCACGTGCGCTCGAGCTTCTCCAGCTCCGGGCCGTCGGCCAGCGCCCAGGCCACGGTCGCATGGGCGGCCACGTTGAACGCGAGGTCCTTCGGGTCGACACGGTCGAGCCGGTCGGCGTCGGTGTGGTGGATCTCGAAGTATTTCGACGCGTCCTGCTGCAATTCGAACACCGGCACCCCGCGGTGCGAGAGCGTGCTGATGTCGGCGCCGCCGCCGGTGTCGTTGCTCGTGAACGGAATGCCGAGGGGCGCGAGCAGGTCGGCGATGCGTGCCGCCGCACCGACGTCCCGCGAGGCGACGCGCGACTCGAAGCGGAACGCCCGCCCCGAGCCCAGGTCGGCCTCGATCGCGGCCTCGTGCCGGTCCAGCTCGCTTTCGTGCGTGAGCACGTAGCGCTTGCCGCCCGACAGCCCGAACTCCTCGTTGGCGTAGAGCACGACGCGCAGCGTGCGTCGCGGCTTCTGCGGCAGCGCGCCGACGTGACGCGCGGCGGCGGTCACGATCGCGACGCCCGCGCCGTCGTCCTGCGCCCCTGTGCCGACGTCCCACGAGTCGAGGTGCGCACCGAGCACGACATAGCGCTCCTGCGGCGTCCCCGCATCGCGACCCGGGATCTCGCCGACGACGTTGGCGCTCGGCGCGGTGCCTTCACACCTCGCGGTGCTGGCGAGACGCAGCCGCACCGGGCCTTTCGCGTAGGCCCGCATCAGCGCGTCGGCGCTGTGGTTGCCGACGGCGAAGGCCGGGATGCGTGGCACTTCGTTCGCATAGTACATGCTGCCGGTGTGCGGCCGGTCCACGTCCTCGCTGCCGACCGCACGAATCACGAGACCGACGGCGCCGAGCTTCGCCGCGGCAATCGCGCCCTGCGAGCGGTTGCGGACGGTCGGCCCGTAGTCCATTCCGTCGCGCGTCTCGAGCATGCGGTCGTAGAGAAAGACGATCTTGCCGGCGACCTCGGCGCGCGAAAGCTCGTCGAGTTCGGCAAGCGTCGTCGCCGCGATCACCTCGGCTTCGACCGGTTTTCCGTCCGTGCCGATGGAGCCGCCGAGTGCCAGCGCCGCAAGCGGCGCGGATACCTCGCCGTCGAGCAGTGTGACTTCCGCCGTGCCGCGCACCCAGCGGGGCACCGTGACCGGCTCGGCGCGCACGTTGCTGAAGCCCTGTGCGCGCAGGAATGCGAGCGCCCACTGCACGGCTTTTGCGTCGCCAGCGCTACCGGCAAAGCGGTTGCCGACCTGCTCCGTCAGCGACTGCAGCGTCGCGTAGGCCCACTGATCGGCGAGCGCCGAGGACTGCAGCTCGTGCACGACCGCCGGCACCTCGGCAGTGGCGGCATGCAGCGTAGCGGCGGGGAGGGTCGGCAGCAGCAGAGCGCCCACGGCCATTCCGGCGGGTGTGACGGCGAACTTGCGCGGCATGTCGAACGGCTCGTGAAGGGACGAACCGCGAATCATACCCGTCGCGCCGGTGCCGACGGCAGGGCGGGCCACCTCAGAGCCAGCGACGCACTTCGCGACGATACTCGGCGTAGCGCTGTGGAAAGCGCGCGGCCAGGGCGCGTTCCTCCGGAATGATCTGGAAGCGGGTGAGGTACGCAACGTACAGCGGCAACACGAGCAGCGACGCCGCGCTGTCGCACCAGACGGCGCCGCCCGCGAGCACGAGCAGCAGGCCGAGGTACATCGGGTTGCGGCTGCAACGGTAGATGCCGGAAGTGACCATCTGGGTCGCCTCCTCGGGCCGCAGCGGATTCACCGTCGTCCGTGCCCTGCGAAAATGCCGCACGCCCGCGAGCGCCACGCCGAGGCCCGTGACGGCAAGCAGCACGGCCACCGTCGCGCGCCACGCGCGGTCGGGCAGCAGGCCGGGGCCCCAGTCGCGCAGCAGCCATATCGCGAAGGCGCTCACTGCCACGACGACCAGCGGCGGGACACGCAGTTCCAAGTCCAAGGTGCCGGTGTTACGGTTCTTGCGGAAATTACCGAAACCGTAACACCGGCACCTCAGTTTCCGCACCTCGGTTTCCGAAAGAACCGTAGCACCGGCAGCGGCAGCGGCCCCGGCGATGATGGGCGAGACCACGGGCCGCGTGGCAACGCGCCCCGCCGTCGATTCCGGCCGGCCCGCCGCAAGAGCCGAACCGCCGCCGGCCCGAGGGCGGCCGGGGCACTGCAGCCCCGGACACGATCGGGCGTTTGACTCCGGCACCGCCGCGTCCCACGCTCTGCGGCTCCACGAAGACCGGATACGAGGCCCGGAACGGGCGGCCAGTCCACCCGTCTCCGGCGCGCACTCACCATGCCCAACCCTCCCCCGCTTCCCACGCACGCGCGCGTCGTCATCGTCGGCGGCGGCATCATCGGCACGTCCACCGCGTATCACCTCGCGGCGCTGGGCTGGACGGACATCGTCCTGCTCGAGCGGCACCAGCTCACGGCGGGCACGACCTGGCACGCCGCGGGCCTGATGGTCACCTACGGCTCGACGTCGGAGACGTCGACCGAAATCCGCAAGTACACACGCGACCTCTATGCCCGGCTCGAAGCGGAGACCGGGCAGGCGACGGGCTTCATGCCGATCGGCTTCATCGAGGTCGCCGCCGATCGCGACCGTCTCGAGGAATTCCGCCGCGTCGCGGCCTTCAACCGCTACTGCGGCGTCGACGTGCACGAGCTTGCGCCGCGCGAAGTCGGCGCGCTGTTCCCGCTGGCGAAGGTCGACGACATCGAGGCCGGCTTCTACGTGCCGCAGGACGGGCGCGTGAACCCGGTCGACGTCACCATGGCGCTCGCGAAAGGCGCGCGCATGCGCGGCGTGAAGATCCTCGAAGGCGTGCCCGTCACGCGCGTGCTGGAGAAGAACGGCCGCGTCACCGGCGTCGCAACTCCGTTCGGCGACATCGCGACCGAAGTCGTCGTCAACTGCGCAGGCCTCTGGGCGCGCGAGCTCGCGGCGCGCAACGGCGTCGCGCTGTCGAACCAGGCGGCCGAGCACTATTACCTGATCACCGAGCCGATCAAGGACCTGCCGCCGAACATGCCGGTGCTCGAAGACCCTTCCGCCTACGGTTACTACCGGCAGGAAGGCGCGGGCCTGATGGTCGGCCTGTTCGAGCCGGTGTGCGCGCCGTGGCAGGTCGGGGGCGCGCCGACCGATGTGCCGTTCGCCGACCTCGAGCCCGACTGGGAGCGCATGGGCCCCTACCTCGAGACCGCGATGGCGCGCGTGCCGGTCACCTCGCAGGTCGGCATGAAGAAGTTCTTCTGCGGGCCGGAGAGCTTCACGCCCGACCTGCTGCCCCTGGTCGGCGAGGCGCCGAACCTGCGCGGCTATTTCGTCGCGGCGGGCCTGAACTCGATCGGCATCCTCACGGGTGGCGGCCTCGGGCGCGTCATGGCGCACTGGATCGTGCACGGTCTGCCCGACGTCGACGTCACCGCGATGAACGTCGACCGCGTGCTGCCGTATCAGTCGAACCCGGCGTACCGCCGGGCGCGCACGGTCGAGTCGCTCGGTATGGTCTACCAGTGCCACTACCCGTACAAGCCGCTGGCCTCCGCGCGCGGCGCGCGGCGTTCACCGTTCCACGACCGGCTCGCGGCGCAGGGCGCGTACTTCGTCGAGACGAGCGGCTGGGAGGCGCCGGGCTGGTTCGCCGGCGCGGGTGCGACCCCCGAACCCGGCGCGCTCACCTGGGGTCGTCCGGCGTGGTGGTCGCACTGGGAACGCGAGCACCGTGCCGCGCGCGAGGGCGTGATCGTCATGGACATGTCGTTCATGGGCAAATTCCTCGTGCAGGGCCGCGACGCGGGCCGGTGCCTGAACTGGATCTCGGCGAACGACGTCGATGGCGCGGCGGGCCAGATCACCTACACGCAGTGGCTCAATCGCGAGGGCCGGCTCGAGGCGGATCTCACGGTCACGAAGCTCGCCGACGACCGTTACTTCGTCGTCGTCACCGACACGATGGTGCGTCACGCCGAAGCGTGGATGAAGCGCAACATCCCCGACGACGCGCACGCGTTCGTCACCGACGTGACGTCCGGCATCGCGCAGCTCAACGTGCAGGGGCCGCGCTCGCGCGAGCTGCTGCAGTCGCTCACGAGCGTCGACCTGTCGAACGAGGCGTACCCCTTCCGCGCCGCACGCGAGATCGACATCGGTTATGCACGCGTGCTGTGCACGCGCATCACCTACCTCGGCGAGCTCGGCTACGAGCTCTTCATCCCGGCCGAGCAGGCCGTGCACGTGTACGACCAGGTGGTGACCGCGGGCGTGAAGTTCGGTCTCGTGCACGCGGGACTGCGCGCGCTCGGCAGCCTGCGCATGGAGAAAGGCTACCGCGACTACGGCCACGATCTCGACAACACCGACGATCCCTACGAGACCGGGCTCGGCTTTGCCGTCGACCTGAAAAAGCCCGGCGGCTTCCTCGGCAAGGACGCATTGCTCGCACGCAAGGCGCAGGGGCCGTTGCGGCGACGCCTCGTGCAGGTGCGGGTGCAGGATGCCGCGCCGCTGATGTTCCACGCCGAAGTCGTGCTGCGCGACGGCGTGCCCGTCGGTTACGTGCGCGCGGCGTCCTACGGTCACACGCTCGGCGGGGCCGTCGGCCTCGCGCTGCTCGAGCCGAAGAACGTCGCTGCCGTCGACCAGGCGTGGCTCGACGCCGGCCGCTGGGAGGTGGAAATCGGTACCGGGAACCGGATTTCCGGTACCCGGTACCCGGCCACGGTTTCGCTCAGGCCGCTGTACGACCCGAAGGGCGAGCGCACGCGGATGTGACGGGCGGCAGCGTCAGGTCGCCGGCACGTCCTCGTCCCGCGTGAACCTCGCCTCGCCCGCGCGACGCAGCGACTGGCAACAGGTGAATGTCCCCTGTGTCTACTCGTGCCGCAGCGCGTCGATGGGATTGAGCGCCGCGGCGTTGCGCGCCGGAAAGTAGCCGAAGATCACGCCGATCAGCGCCGAGACGCCGAACGCCAGCAGGTTGACGCGCGGGTCGAAGATGAACGGCACGCCGATCACGGGCGCGAGCGCCCAGGTCGCGACCAGCGCGAGCAGCAGCCCGATGACGCCGCCGAGACAGGCGAGCACCGTCGCCTCGACCAGGAACTGCAGCAGCACCTCGCGGCCGACCGCACCGATCGCGAGCCGGATGCCGATCTCGCGCGTGCGCTCGGTGACCGACACCAGCATGATGTTCATGATGCCGATGCCGCCCACGAGCAGACTCACGGCGGCGACGGCGCCGAGCAGCGAGGTCATGACGCGCGTCGTGCCCTGAAGCGTCGCGGCGATCTGCGCCGTGTCGAAGATGTTGAAGTCGTCCTGCTTGGCGCCGCGGATGTTGCGTCGTTCGCGCAGCAGCGCCTGGATCGACGCCGTCACCGTCGCCATGTCGTAAGCGGGGCTCACCTGCACCAGGATCTGCCGTATGTCGCGGTTGCCGGTCATGCGCCGCTGCACGGCCTTGAACGGCATGATGACCACGTCGTCCTGGTCCTGGCCGAACCCGCCCTGGCCGCGCACGCCGAGCGTGCCGATGACGTCGCAGGTCAGGTCGCGCAGGCGGATGCGCTGGCCGACCGGGTCGTCGTCGCGAAACAGGTTGCGACGCACCGTGGCGCCGACGAGGCACACGGCCTTGCCGGCCTGCTCTTCGGTCGGCGTGAACACGCGGCCGGAGGTGATCGGCCACTGCTGGGCGCTGAAGTACTCGGCCGTCGTGCCGTAGACGGTCGTCGCCCAGTTGGCCGCGTTGCGCACGGCCGTGGCGGAGGCCTGCGCCAGCGGCACGACCGCGACGATGCCGGCGACCTGTTCGCGCAACGCGGCGACGTCCCCGATCTTGAATGGCGCCGGCGGCGGGCCGCCCCCGCCGCGTCCGAAGCCCTGGCCCGGGCGGATCTGCAGCAGGTTCGCGCCGAGGCTGCTGATCTGCTCGCGCACCGCGGCCGTCGCGCCGTTGCCGAGCGTCACCATCGTGACCACGGCCGCGACGCCGATCACGATGCCGAGCACGGTCAGGAACGAGCGCAGCAGGTGGCGGCGGATCTCGCGCACCGCGAGCACGACCGTCGGCCCGAGCTCGCGCGAGATCACGCGCGATGCTCCGTGCGGTCGACGACGCCGTCGCGGAAGTGCACGACGGTGCGCGCGTAGGCCGCCATGTCCGCCTCGTGCGTGACCATCAGGATGGTGATGCCACGCGCCGTGAAGCCGCTCAGCAGCTCCATGATCTCGAGCGAGCGTTCGGTGTCGAGGTTGCCCGTGGGCTCGTCGGCGAGCAGCACCTCGGGCGAGGTGACGATGGCGCGCGCGATCGCGACGCGCTGCTGCTGCCCGCCCGAGAGTTCGGCCGGCGTGTGGTCCCACCAGTCGGCGAGCCCGACCTGCGCGAGCGCGCCCATCGCGGCCGCGCGCCGCACGCGCGGCTTTTCGCCGCGGTACAGCAGCGGCAGCTCGACGTTCTCGAGCGCGTTGGTGCGCGCGAGCAGGTTGAAGCCCTGGAACACGAAGCCGAGGTAGCGACGCCGCAGCAGCGCACGCTCGTCGCGGCCGAGCTGCTCGACGTGAAAGCCCTTGAACAGGAATTCGCCCGAGGTCGGCGTGTCGAGACAGCCGAGGATGTTCATCATCGTCGACTTGCCGGAACCCGACGGCCCCATGACGGCGACGAAGCCGCCGGCCTCGATGTCGAGATCGACGCCGCGCAGCGCCCGGAACTCGCCCGCGCCCGAGCCGAACGTCCTGGTGATGCCGCGCAGCCGGATCAGCGGCAACACCGTCGCGGGCGCGACCTCGCGGGCCTCAGCCACCACGCGCCGCCCCGCCGCCCGGCCGTGCCGCTTCCTTGCCGGGCTCCGCCGCGAGCCGGCCGGTGATCACCTCGTCACCGGCCTTCAGCCCGTCGCTGGTGACCTCGGTCTGGCTGCCGTTGGTGTCGCCCGTGCGCACCTCGACCGCGCGCGGCTGGCCGTCGGCGCCGAGCACGAACACGCGCTGCGCACTGCCGCGGCGGATGCCGACCTCGCGCTTCTGGGCACTCGCCGTGCCGCGCGGCGGCCCCGGCATGAGCACCTTCGTGACGCCACTGCGCTCGCTCGCGCCCGTGTCGTCCGGCGCAAAGCGCAACGCCGCGTTGGGCACCAGCAGCACGCCGGCCTTTTCGCTGGTGACGATTTCCGCCGTGGCCGTCATGCCCGGCCGCAGGATGCCCTCGGGGTTGTCGACCGCGAGCACGGCGGTGTACGACACCACGGTGTTCGACGACGAACCGCTGCTCGACGACGAGCTGCTGGAGCTGCCCGCGTTGGCGCCGAGATCGACACGCTCGACCTGCGCGGGAAACACGCGGCCCGGGAAGGCGTCGACCTGGAACGTGGCCGGCTGGCCGGCGGCGACTTCGCCCACGTCGGCCTCGTCGACCTTGACCTCGAGACGCATCTCACGCAGGTCCTCGGCGATCAGGAACAGCACCGGCGCGTTGAACGACGCCGCCACCGTCTGCCCCGGGTCGACTTCGCGCGACAGCACCACGCCCGTGACCGGCGAGCGGATCGTCGCCTTGGAATACTGCGTCTGGTTCGACGAGAGCTGCGCCCGCGCCTGCGCCACCGACGCCTCCGCCGTCAGCACCGCCGCTTCGGCCCGGGCCTGTTCGGCTTGCGCGGCGTCGAGCTCCGTCGCCGAGGGCACCTTGCCATTCGACAGCCGCCGCACTTCCTCGAAGCGCTGCAGCGACGCACGCGCGAGCTGCGCGGTGGCGCGAGCCTGCGCGACACCGGCGAGCGCCGCCTGCAGCGCCGCCTGACCCCGGGTGATCTCGTCCTGCAGCCGCGAGGTGTCCAGCCGCGCGAGCACCTGGCCCTTCCCGACCTGATCGTTGTTGTCGACCGTGACCTCGGTGACGAGGCCCGACAACTCCGAGCCGACCTCGACCTCGTTCGTGGGCTGCAGATTGCCCGTGGCGGAGACCGTGACGCGCAGGTCGCCGCGCTGCACCGGCGTCGTCGCGTAGTGGGCGTCGTCGTCGCCGCTGCCCGCGATCCAGTGCCACGCGAGCCACACGAGCAGCACGCTGCCGAGCACCGCGCCGACGCGGCGCAGCCGCTGGACGCGCGGCGAGACCGGCTGGCGGCCGAGGAATTCATCGAGCGTCGTGGCGGTGGCCCGGGCGCCGGCGCGGGCCGGCTCCAGCGGCTGCATCTGCGGTTCTGCGTTCGTGTCGTTCATTGCGTGTCCGTTGCCTGAGCGTCCCAGCCGCCGCCCAGCGCCTTGAACAGACGGATCGACGCCGTGGCGCGATCGGCGCGCGCACCGGCGCGGCTGTCTTCGGTGGACAGCAGGCTGCGCTCGTTGTCGAGCAGCGTCTGGAAGTCGATCAACCCGGCCTGATACTGGCTGCGCGCCAGCCGCGTGGCGTTGCGCGCGGCTTCTTCCGCAACGATGAGTTCGGTCTCGCGCCGCTGCGTCGCGTCCATCGCCACGAGGGCGTTCTCGGTGTCCTCGACCGCCGCGAGCAGCGTGCCGCGGTAATTGCCCACGGCGGCATCCGCTGCCGCGCGTTGCGCCTCGACGTCGGCACGCAGGCGGCCACCTGCGAACAGCGGCTGCGTCAGGCTCGCGACCAGCGCGCCCGTCGCCGCGTCGCGCAGCGTGTCGAGCGAGGCGCCCGCACCGCCGAAACGGCCGGCGAGCCGCAACGCCGGATAGAGCTGCGCCTGGCGCACGCCGATCAGCGCGACTTCGGCAATCACCGCCTGCTCGGCCGCGAGCACGTCCGGCCGGCGACGCAGTGTCTCCGCCGGAATGCCGACGGCCGGTGTGGCGGCGAGCGGCACCTCCGTCTCGGCCGTCGCCAGCAGACGATCGCGCACCGTGGGGATGGGCGACGCCAGCAGCACCGCCAGACGGTTCACGGCGGCCGCGAACGACTGCTCGACGGCGGGCACCGCCGCCGCCGTCTGTGCGCGCAGCCGGCGCGCCTGTTCCTCGTCGAGCGAACCGACGAGGCCCGCGAGCACGCGCCATGCGACGATCTGCAGCGTCTCGTCCTGCGCGGCGAGGTTGGCGCGTGCGATCGCGAGCCGGCGCTGCGCGAGGCGTGCGTCGACGTAGTTGAGCGCGACTTCGGCCGCCACGGTGATGCGCGTCGACTGGCGCGAGGCCTCGGTGGCCGCGAGATCCGCGCGCGAGGCCGTGACGGAACGCCGCACGCCGCCGAACAGGTCCACTTCGTAGGAAGCGTCTATACCTGCGTCGTAGAGCGTCTGCGAGGCGCCTTCACGCTCGGTCGCGGTGACGCTGAGACCGAGCGAGGGCCACAGCGACGCCGTCGTGCCGCGCAACGCGGCGCGCGCCTGACGCACGCGGGCGGCGGCGACTTCGACATCCGCGTTGGCCTCGAGCGCGCGCGCGACGAATTCGGTGAGCAGCGGATCGTCGAACGTCGTCCACCAGGTGACGAGGTCGGGCGCGGCGGGAGTGGTGCCTGTGGGGGCGGTGGGGCCCGTGGTGGCACTGGTGCCAGTCGCGCCAGTGGTGCCGGTCGCGCCCGCTTGCTGCGCACGCGCGACGTTGGCAAAAGTCGCGGGCACGCCAAGACTGGCCGCATCCGGCGCCTTGGGCGCAGGACCGACGGCACAACCAGCCAGCAGGACGAGGACCGAGAGCGCGGCGCAGGGTGCGCGCCAGCGGCGGGACGGAATCATTCGGGCACCAACGGCCGAAGCCGCTGCGGGTTGACACGGACGACGGGCATTCACCTGCTTTCTCTGCTTCCTCGCCCGAAACAGGCGAATGTCTCCCATTTCCGTTGCGGCTATCTTACAGGACGTCTTGCGGCTTCGATCGTCGTCGCGGGGAAGGGTTCCTTGCGATGCGATGGCGGGATTCAGCGATGGCATTTCTGGCGCCGCTGCGAACCCGCCAGGGAACCGACCGTTACGCTTTACGTAACGAATAATTCGATATAGCATCAGGAAACGTGATCGTCAGCTATCGTGACAAGCGCACACGCAGCTTCGCGATGGGACAGCGGGTCAAGGCATTTGACGGGATCGCCCGCAAGCTGAGCATGAAGCGGGACCAGCTCGATGCCGCGACATCGTTGCGGGATCTGGATCTGCCCGGCACGCGCCTGGAAGCATTGTCGGGCGACCGCAAAGGGCAGTGCAACATCCGGGTGAACGATCAGTGGCGTATCGGCTTCGAATGGCCCAAAGGCGCAGAGGGCCCGGTGAACGTCGAAGTAGTCGACTACCCCTGACGGGAGAGTGTCATGGCACGTCAAGCAATTCATCCTGGCGAGCATCTCGCCGAACAGCTCGAGGCGCTCGACATGAGCGCCGCCGAGCTGGCGCGTCAACTCAAGGTTCCGACGAACCGGATCACGCACATCCTCAATGGACAGCGGGCGGTCACCGGCGATACGGCCCTGCGCCTGGGGCACTTCTTCGGCACGAGCGCCGAGTTCTGGTTGAACCTGCAGAAGCTCTACGAGCTGCGGATCGCCAAGCGCGAAAACGGCGCGGCCATCAGGGCGCTGCCGCGCCTTCGCGATCGGGCCGCCTGACCTCCTCTTTGCATTCGCCCGAACCCCTCGGACCGCGCCGTTGGGTTATCGTTCGCGCTGATAATTCGGTACCCGGTACCGGAATCATCGGTACCGGGTACCGAATTTCCATGGAGGCCGCTTGACGACGACGAAGAAGGCCCTGATCACGGGCATCACCGGCCAGGACGGCGCGTATCTCGCAGAATTCCTGCTCGCCAAAGGCTACGAAGTCCACGGCATCAAGCGGCGGGCGTCGCTGTTCAACACGGACCGCATCGATCACCTGTACCAGGACCCGCACGAGTCCGGCGTGCGTCTGCACCTGCACTACGGCGACCTCACCGACGCGACCAACCTGATCCGCGTCGTGCAGCAGG
>Ga0268298_10002246_pt1 | contig 21317 bp, 20 predicted proteins | sample WWTPWeurt_MetaG_FD_194462 | JGI IMG/M metagenome (GOLD analysis project Ga0268298, IMG submission 194462) | Activated sludge microbial communities from WWTP in Nijmegen, Gelderland, Netherland - WWTP Weurt | ecosystem: Engineered > WWTP > Aerobic digester > Activated sludge | place... | reverse complement strand
GACATCTGCGTTGCCAACCGGCATTCCCTCCTTGCCGAACTGGACGCGTATCTGTCCGAGCTGGCCTATTTGCGGGCGCTTCTCGTCGAGGGTGATGGTCCGGCCCTTGAGGCGGTTTTCGACGAGGCCAGCCGGGCACGCAACACCTGGGCCGACAAGGCCTTTCCGGCCTCCCCCTCGGGCGAATAAGCCGGCCCGAATCCCTGCGCGGTGTGCAGCAAGGTCTGTGCGCCGGCATTTCATTGCCGTCTCTGAAACAAGGAATTTTCATGGAATTCATCGATCTGACGCCGATGCGGAAGGCCGCCGGGACGGTGCGCCTGCCAGGCTCCAAGAGCATTTCCAACCGCGTGCTGCTGCTTGCCGCCCTCGCCGACGGCGACACCCTGGTCGAAGCGCTGCTCGAGTCCGACGACACCCGCGTGATGAAAGACGCAATCGTTGCGCTTGGGGTAAATATCAGCGAGGAGGGCGATGCGCTGCGTGTTTCCGGTTGCGGCGGGCGTTTCCCGCAGCTCGTGGCAGATATCTTTGTCGGCAACTCCGGGCTCAGTATCCGCACACTGGTGCCGGCCATCGTGGCCAGCCTGTCCGGCTGCGACGATCCGGCTGCGAAAGTGAGGCTCTCCGGCGTGCCGCGGATGCATGAGCGGCCAATCGGTGATCTTGTTGACGGCCTCAAGCAGCTTGGTGCGTCGGTTGAGTGGCTTGGCCAGGAAGGCTATCCGCCGCTGGCGCTCAAGCCGGCGCTGCTCGGTGCCGAGCGGGTCAGCGTGCGGGGCAGTGTTTCCAGCCAGTTTCTGACCGGGCTCCTTCAGGCCGCGCCGTTGGTGGCCCGCGACAAGGCGCTGGTTATCGAGGTCGAGGGCGAGCTGATCAGCCGCCCCTACGTCGAGATCACCCTCAACCTGATGGAGCGCTTCGGTGTCGTCGTCCAGCGCGAAGGCTGGAGCCGGTTCATCGTGCAGCCGGGGCAGCGCTACGTCTCGCCCGGGCGTATCTCCGTCGAGGGGGATGCGTCTACCGCCAGCTACTTTCTTGCTGCTGGCGCCCTTGGCGGTGGCCCGGTGCGGGTCGTCGGGGCTGGCAGCCGGAGCATCCAGGGTGACGTCAAATTCGCCGACGCGCTGGCCACGATGGGCGCACAGATCAGCTGGGGGGACGACTGGATCGAAGCCCGTGCACCGGCGTCCGGCAAGCTCAAGGCCTTCGATCTCGATCTCAATCACATTCCCGATGCAGCAATGACCCTCGCCGTGGCTGCGCTGTTTGCCGACGGTCCAAGCACCCTGCGCAACATCGGAAGCTGGCGCGTCAAGGAAACCGACCGCATCGCCGCAATGGCGACCGAGCTGCGAAAACTCGGTGCGACGGTCGAAGAGTTCCCCGACGCCCTGAAAGTTACGCCTCCGTTGCGGCTGAATCCCGCGGTGATCGACACCTACGAAGATCACCGCGTCGCGATGTGTTTTTCGCTGGTGACGCTGGGCGGGCCGTATGTGCGCATCAACGATCCGCAATGCGTGAACAAGACCTTCCCCGAATATTTCACCACTTTTGCCGGGATCACGACGCCGGTGCCGGTCGTCGCAATCGACGGCCCGTCTGCGTCCGGGAAGGGAACCGTGGCCGCCCGTGCCGCGGCAATCCTGGGTTTCGAATACCTTGACAGTGGTTCGCTGTATCGCCTTGTCGCGCTGGCCGGTTTGCGTCAGGGGCTTGCCCTCGATGATGAAGCACGTCTCGCGGCACTCGCGGCTGCGCTGCCGGCGCGCTTCGACGACGAACGGATCTTTCTGGGTGAAGACGATGTGACCGACGCAATCCGCAGTGAAGAGTGTTCGGTCGGCGCTTCCCGCGTGGCTGTGCTGCCGGCCGTGCGGGCGGCGCTGTTCTGGCGCCAGCGCGCCTATCGGCAAGGCCGTGGCCTCGTCGCAGAGGGGCGTGACATTGGGTCGGTGATCTTCCCGGATACGCCGGTCAAGATCTTCCTTACCGCGTCGGTCGAAGCACGTGCCGAACGGCGTTATAAGCAGTTGATCGATAAAGGAATGGCTGCTAACATGGATGACCTTCTTAAGGATTTGCGCGATCGCGACGCCCGGGATTCCCAGCGCGCCGTCGCTCCTTTGAAGCAAAGCGAGGATGCGGCGCTACTCGATACCTCCGGAATGACGATCCAGCAAGCGGTCGATTTCGTAATCGGGCAGGCAGCCGCCTTCGCAAAATAAGCTCTTCCGCAGTCCGCCCGGGCGCGGAAGGTATTTCAACCAGGAGCCGTTTCGCGACGGTTGTAAGGTTCTTTTTTCCATATGTCCACTGCCACCCCTGTTTCCTTCGAGGAAAGTTTTGCCGCCCTGTTTGAGGAATCCCTCAGTCGTCAGGAGATGCGTGCCGGTGAAGTGATCACCGCCGAAGTCGTGCGGATCGACCAAAACTTCGTCGTCGTTAACGCCGGCCTCAAGTCCGAGAGCTACATCCCCCTCGAAGAGTTCCGCGGCGATCGCGGCGAACTGACCGTCGATATCGGCGACTACGTTCAGGTTGCCATCGAGCAGCTCGAAGACGGCTACGGCGAAACCCGCCTGTCCCGCGACAAGGCCAAGCGCATCGCCGCCTGGAACGACCTCGACAAGGCGCTGAACGACGCGATCCTCGTCAAGGGCATGATCACCGGCAAGGTCAAGGGTGGCCTGACGGTCATGGTTAACGGCATCCGTGCCTTCCTGCCGGGTTCGCTGGTGGATATGCGTCCGGTCAAGGACACCACCCCGTTCGAAGGCAAGGAATTCGAATTCCGCGTCATCAAGCTCGACCGCAAGCGCAACAACGTGGTCGTGTCCCGTCGTGCAGTGCTCGAAGCTTCCATGGGTGAAGAGCGTCAGAAGCTCCTCGAAACTCTCAAGGAAGGCACTGTCGTCAAGGGTATCGTCAAGAACATCACCGACTACGGCGCATTCGTGGATCTCGGTGGCATCGACGGCCTGCTGCACATCACCGACCTGGCCTGGCGTCGCGTGCGTCACCCGTCGGAAGTGCTGTCGGTTGGCGATGAGCTCGAAGCCAAAGTGCTCAAGTTCGATCAAGAGAAGAACCGCGTCTCCCTCGGCCTCAAGCAGCTGGGCGAAGATCCGTGGGTGGGCATCTCCCGTCGTTACCCGCAGGGCACCCGCCTGTTCGGCAAGGTGACCAACATTACCGACTACGGCGCATTCGTTGAAGTCGAGCAGGGCATCGAGGGTCTGGTTCACGTTTCCGAAATGGACTGGACCAACAAGAACATCCACCCGACCAAGGTTGTCCAGCTGGGTGACGAAGTCGAAGTGATGATTCTTGAAATCGACGAAGACCGCCGCCGCATCTCCCTGGGCATGAAGCAGTGCATGTCCAACCCGTGGGACGATTTCGCCATCAACCACAAGAAGGGTGACAAGGTCCGTGGTCAGATCAAGTCCCTGACCGACTTTGGCGTCTTCATCGGCCTGGAAGGCGGTATCGACGGTCTGGTGCATCTGTCTGACCTGTCCTGGTCGCTGACCGGCGAAGAAGCCGTCCGCCAGTACAAGAAGGGCGACGAAGTTGAAGCTGTTGTGCTGAACATTGATGTTGAGAAGGAGCGTATCTCCCTCGGCATCAAGCAACTCGATGGCGACCCCTTCACCAACTTCATTGCTACCCACGACAAGAACACTCTTGTTAACGGCACCGTGAAGACCGTGGATGCCCGTGGTGCCGTGATCGGCCTGAACAACGATGTCGAAGGCTACCTGCGCGCTTCCGAGTTCTCCCGCGATCGCGTCGATGATCTGTCCCTGCTGCTGAAGGTCGGTGAAGAAGTCGAAGCCCTGATCGTCAACGTGGATCGCAAGACCCGCGGTATCAATCTGTCGATCCGTGCCAAGGATCAGGTCGAGCAGAATGAAGCGATGACCAAGCTGGCGTCTGACAGCGCTTCCGCTGCCAGCGGCACCACCAACCTCGGTGCGCTGCTGAAGGCCAAGCTGAACGAGCAGAAGTAAGCGGCTCGGGCATGACCAAGTCGGAGCTCATCGCCCGGCTGGCGGAGAGATTTCCCCAGCTGGTTGCGAAGGACGCCGAATTCGCGGTCAAGATGATTCTCGATGCGATGACCGACGCTCTGTCGCGAGGTGATCGTATCGAGATCCGCGGCTTTGGCAGCTTTGCCTTGAATTACCGCCCGCCCCGGGTTGGGCGAAATCCCAAGTCCGGAGAAAAGGTGCAGGTTCCGGAAAAATATGTTCCGCATTTCAAGGCGGGCAAGGAGTTGCGGGAGCGCGTGGACATGATGGGGTGATCCCTGTCTGGGTTCATGGGCCGGAGTCATCCGGAGTCTTTCAGCTCGATCACGAAGGCGGCGCAAGCCGCCTTCTTTTTTTTGTCCGCGTCGGGGATAATTTCAGAATGCGCGCACTTATCTGGGTCTTCCGACTCTTCCTCTTCCTGCTGCTGTTCGGATTCGCCGTCAAGAATGACGACGTTGTCGTTCTGCGTTTCTTCTTTGGCGCGCAGTGGCAGGTGCCGCTTGTGCTGGTGATCCTGTTGTTCGTTGTGGTGGGGGTTCTCATCGGTGTGACGGCAACGCTTGCCACCGTGTATCGCCAGCATCGCGAGATCGGTCAGCTAAGGGGGAAAAACGAAGAGGGTACAAAGTCCGACAGGCAGAATCCGCTTCCCCTGGCCCATGGGCCCGATCTGCCGGAGAGCTACTGACTCCATGGAATTCGAACTCTGGTGGTTACTGGCTTTTCCGCTTTTTTTCGTGCTGGGCTGGCTGGCGGCGCGAGTTGATATCAAGCACCTGGTCAAGGAGTCCCGTGCCTTGCCCCGGACCTATCTGACAGGCCTCAATTTTTTGCTCAACGAGCAGCCCGACAAGGCTATCGACGCCTTCATCGAGGCGGTCAAGATCGACAATCAGACCGTTGAGCTGCATTTCGCGCTGGGAAGCCTGTTTCGCCGGCGAGGTGAAACAGACAGGGCGATCCGCATGCACCAGAATCTGGTCGACCGTAACGACCTGTCGGACGAGCAGCGGCAGCACGCGCTGTCGGAGCTCGGCCTGGACTTTCTCAAGGCGGGCTTGCTGGATCGCGCCGAGGCGGTGTTCCTCAAATTGCGCGATACCCGTCTTAACGATTTCGCCCTCAAGAATCTGCTCGACATCTATCAGCAGGAAAAGGATTGGCGCAAGGCCATCGAGATCGCCGAGGCGCTGCCTCATGAAGGTGTTCTCTGGGAAAAGGAAGTTTCCAATTTCCACTGCGAGCTGGCCAGTGCTGACATCGCCAACTCCCGATTCGACGAGGCGCTCAGCAGCATCACGCGCGCTCTTGAAATGAACCGCAAGTCGGTTCGCGCGAGCATGTTGCTGGGCGATCTGCATGCGGCCCGCGGCGACGACCAGGCCGCGCTCGATGCCTGGAAAAGGGTCGAGAGTCAGAATCCGGTATACCTCGCTCTCGTTGCCGAGAGGCTCATGGATGCCTACAGGCGTCTCGATCAGCTGGAGCAGGGCATGCAACTCCTGCGCAGCTATCTAGAGCAGTACGCTTCGTTGGATCTCCTCGATGCCCTGTTTCAGTGGGAATTGCAAAAAGAAGGCCCGCAGGCTGCCTATCAGCTCGTACGCGACGAGCTGCGTCGCAATCCAACCCTGCTGGGGCTCGACAAGTTGCTGGAGGCCGCACTGTTGACGGCGCCGGTGGCGCAGCGTAACGATATCGAGTTGGTGAAAGGGCTGGTGCACGGGCATACGCGTCGTGTTGCGCGCTATCGTTGTGATGCCTGTGGTTTCAAGGCGCGGCAGTTCTACTGGCGTTGTCCGGCGTGTGGTGGATGGGAAACCTATCCTCCGCGGCGTACCGAAGAGTTCGATCTCTCACCCTAGTCTTGGGCGGGGTTATTGCGGAAGGGCTCCCCTTTCGCGCAAGCGGCCAGATTCTGGCGCGGTTATCTAGATTCATCTCGGGAATGAGCATATGAAAATCACCGTGGTCGGTACGGGTTATGTGGGTTTGGTCTCGGGCGCCTGTCTCGCTGAAATGGGCAACGATGTGCTTTGCCTTGATCTGGATCCGGAAAAAATCCGCATCCTCAAGGAAGGCGGCATTCCGATCCACGAGCCGGGTCTCGATCAGGTTGTGGCCCGCAACGTTGCTGGTGGACGTCTGCATTTCACGACCGATGTTCAGGAAGCCGTCCAGTTCGGCACGATCCAGTTCATCGCCGTTGGTACGCCGCCCGACGAGGACGGCTCGGCCGACCTCCAGTATGTGTTGTCGGCAGCCCGGGCCATCGGCCGTCACATGACCGATTACAAGGTGATCGTCGACAAGAGCACCGTGCCGGTTGGTACCGCCGACAAGGTCAAGGCTGCGGTGCAGGCCGAACTCGAGGCCCGCGGCGCCGCGATTCCGTACAGCGTTGTGTCGAACCCCGAGTTTCTCAAGGAAGGCGCAGCGGTTGACGATTTCATGCGTCCGGATCGCATCGTTGTGGGCGCCGAGGATGACCAGGCCATCTTTCTGATGAAGGCCTTGTATGCGCCTTTCCAGCGCAACCATGAAAAACTCCTGATCATGGACCTGCGCAGTGCCGAGCTGACCAAGTATGCGGCCAACGCGATGCTGGCGACCCGGATCAGCTTCATGAACGAGCTCGCGCTGCTGGCAGAAAACCTCGGCGCCGATATTGAACTGGTGCGCCAGGGTATCGGCAGCGATCCGCGCATTGGCTACCATTTCCTCTATGCAGGTTGCGGCTACGGTGGCTCGTGCTTCCCGAAAGACGTCAAGGCGCTGATCAAGACTGGTGCGGATGCCGGCCATGCGCTGCATGTGCTCAATGCGGTCGAGGATGCCAATGACGCCCAGAAGCTGGTGCTGGTTAACAAGATCGTCGCCCATTTTGGTGAAGATCTGAGCGGCAAGCATTTTGCGTTGTGGGGGCTGGCGTTCAAGCCGAACACCGACGACATGCGCGATGCGCCCAGCCGCGTGGTCATCGCCGAGCTCTTCCGGCGCGGCGCTACCGTTACTGCCTACGATCCTGTGGCGATGACTGAAAGTCGTCGGATATTTGGCGACGAGCCCCGTCTCGCCTATGCCGAACGCCCGATGCAGGCGCTCGACAATGCTGATGCGCTGGTGATCGTTACCGAGTGGAAGGAATTTCGCAGCCCTGACTTCGATGTCATCAAGGCCAAGCTCAAGAGCCCGCTGATTTTCGACGGCCGCAATATTTTTGATCCAGCGTTGCCGAGGCAGGCCGGCCTTAGCTACCTGAGCATTGGCCGACCCTGAGCGGACGGACGCTCAGGCTGTTTTCAGGGGCTTCCGGCGGGAGTCCCTTTTTTGCTTTTTGGCGGCTCCGCTTCCCGCGGAGTGCCCCGCCGTTTGCTCTGTCCGCCTGGCAAGCATTCGGTATGATCGCCCCAACCCGATTTTTCCACTGGATCGAATGATGGAATTCAAGACTCTCGAAGATTACGTGGGCCAGACCCCGCTGGTCCGGCTAAAGCGCATCGCTGCTGGACGTAATAACGTCATTCTTGCCAAGCTCGAAGGCAACAATCCGGCCGGTTCGGTCAAGGATCGTCCGGCCCTGTCGATGATCCTGCGTGCCGAGGCGCGCGGCGAGATCGCTCCCGGCCAGACCCTCATCGAGGCCACCAGTGGCAATACCGGCATCGCCCTGGCCATGGCCGCCGCCATTCGCGGCTACGGCATGATTCTCGTGATGCCCGAAAACCAGAGCGTCGAGCGCCGCCAGAGCATGAGCGCCTTTGGTGCCGAGCTGGTGCTGACCCCGAAGGAGGGTGGCATGGAACTCGCCCGTGATGTGGCCTCGCGCATGCGCGACGAAGGGCGCGGCGTCATCCTCGACCAGTTCGCCAACCCCGACAATCCGCTGGCTCACTTCGAAGGCACCGGCCCGGAAATCTGGGAGCAGACCGGCGGAACCGTGACCCATTTCATCAGCAGCATGGGCACGACGGGCACGATCATGGGTGTATCCGCCTATCTGAAAGAGAAGAACCCGGCGATCCGCATCGTTGGCTGCCAGCCCACGGACGGGTCGCAGATTCCCGGTATCAGAAAATGGCCCGAGGCCTATCTGCCGAGCATCTACGACAATGCCCGAGTCGACCAGCTTGAATACGTATCGCAGGCTGATGCCGAGGAAATGACTCGCCGCCTCGCACGTGAAGAAGGTATTTTTGCCGGAATTTCCTCGGGCGGTGCGATGTGCGTGGCGCTGCGCCTGGCCGAGCAGCTCGAGAACGCGGTGATCGTTTCCATCGTTTGCGACCGGGGCGATCGTTATCTGTCTACGGGTGTTTTTCCTGCCTGATGATTCGCATGGCCACTACGCTTGTTTTTGATATCGAAACGATTCCCGATGTCGAGGGTATTCGCAGGCTTCACGGCTTGCCGGATGAGCTTGCTCCCGAGGAGGTGGCCGAGTTCGCCTTCCAGCAGCGGCGTGCCGCCAACGGGTCGGATTTCCTGCCCCATCATCTGCAGCGGATCGTGACGATTTCATGCGCACTGAGGGACGCCAGCCAGTTTCGCGTGTTTTCGCTGTCGGAGCCCGATTGTGCCGAGGGTCAGCTCATTCAGCGCTTTTTCGACGGCGTCGAGAGATTCACCCCGCAGCTGGTTTCATGGAACGGGGGCGGCTTTGATCTGCCCGTGCTGCATTACCGCGGCATGTTGCATGGTGTCACCGCGCCCCGTTACTGGGATCTGGGCGACGGGGATTACAACGACTCCCGTGATTTCAAGTGGAACAACTACATAGGGCGTTATCACACCCGGCATCTCGACCTGATGGACTTGCTGGCGCTCTACCAGCCGCGGGCTAGCGCGCCGTTGGATGATCTCGCCAAGCTGATGGGCTTTCCCGGCAAGCTTGGCATGGATGGCTCAGCCGTGTGGAAGGGCTACTGCGAAGGCCGTATCGCGGAAATTCGCGACTACTGCGAAACCGATGTGGTGAATACCTACCTGGTGTTCCTGCGTTTCCAGTTGATGCGTGGCGTGCTCGACAAGCCTGGGTACGAAGCGGAGATCGCTTTCGTGCGTGAAACGCTGGGCCGCCTCGAAGCTGCTCACTGGGAGCGCTTCCTTGCGGCGTGGCCGGTCAGTACGCCAGATGAAAATAAATCCAAGTAGTTGTTGACAGATTTTCTGGGCAGTCTATAATGCGGGCTTCTTAGGCGCGTAGCTCAGCTGGTTAGAGCACCACCTTGACATGGTGGGGGTCGTTGGTTCGAGTCCAATCGCGCCTACCAAATACCTAAGAAGGAAAACGATGTCTCGAACTTGCAGCAAGCAAGGCTAATTAATACCGAGTCTGCTGTGAGGCGTTTTCCAGAAAAAAGAAAAAGCGCGGCTCGTCCGCGCTTTTTTTTTGCCCAGATTTTTCCGTAAGCGAGCCATCATGCCCAATATCACCTTGCCCGACGGTTCTGTACGCAGTTTCGAGCAGCCCGTGACGATTGCCCAGGTTGCTGCCTCCATCGGTGCCGGTCTGGCCCGCGCTGCGCTTGCCGGCAAGGTCGAAGGCAGGCTTGTCGATACCTCGTTCCTGATCGAAAGCGATACGGCGCTCGCCATCGTTACCGACAAGGATGCAGAGGGTCTTGAAGTTATCCGTCACTCTACGGCCCACCTCTTGGCCTATGCGGTAAAAGAGCTTTTTCCGGACGCCCAGGTCACCATCGGACCGGTAATCGAAAACGGCTTCTTCTACGACTTCTCCTACAAGCGCCCCTTTACGCCCGAAGATCTCGAAAAAATCGAGGTTCGCATGGCTGAGCTGGTGAGGCGCGATATTCCGGTCGAGCGTAGCGTGCTGCCGCGGGATGAGGCTGTTGCGTTCTTCAAGTCCATTGGCGAGCATTACAAGGCCGAGATCATTGCGTCGATCCCGCAGGATCAGGATGTGTCCCTGTATCGCGAGGGCGATTTCGTCGATCTTTGTCGCGGACCTCACGTTCCGTCTACCGGAAAGCTCAAGGTTTTCAAGCTGATGAAGGTTGCCGGTGCTTATTGGCGCGGCGACTCGAAGAACGAAATGCTGCAGCGCATTTACGGCACGGCCTGGGCCAAGAAGGAAGATCAGGAAGCCTATCTGCACATGCTTGAAGAGGCCGAAAAGCGCGATCACCGCCGCCTCGGAAAGCAGCTCGACCTCTTCCATCTGCAGGATGAGGCGCCGGGTATGGTTTTCTGGCACCCGAAGGGCTGGACTCTCTGGCAGCAGATCGAGCAGTACATGCGCCGTGTGTTGACGGCAGCCGGCTACGATGAGGTCAAGACGCCGCTGGTGATGGATCGCCAGTTGTGGGAGCGTTCGGGGCACTGGGATAACTACCGCGACAACATGTTCACCACCGAATCGGAAAAGCGCGACTACGCGATCAAGCCGATGAACTGTCCGGGGCATGTCCAGATCTACAATCACGGTCTGCATTCCTATCGCGATCTGCCTTTGCGCCTGGCCGAGTTTGGCTCCTGCCACCGCAACGAGCCCTCTGGCGCGCTGCACGGCCTGATGCGGGTGCGCGGTTTTGTGCAGGACGACGCGCATATCTTTTGTACCGAAGAGCAGATCGTCTCCGAGGTCACGGCTTTCAACGAACTGCTGTCCCGCGTTTATCGCGATTTCGGTTTTACCGATGTGGCGGTGAAGCTCTCGCTGCGTCCGGAGAAGCGTGCTGGTAGTGACGAGGTCTGGGACAAGGCTGAAGGCGGCTTGCGCGAGGCGCTCGCTGCTTCCGGTCATGGCTGGGAAGAGTTGCCCGGAGAGGGCGCTTTCTACGGTCCAAAAATCGAGTATCACGTCAAGGACGCTCTTGGGCGTTCCTGGCAGTGCGGCACGATGCAGCTCGACTTTGTGCTGCCCGAGCGGCTGGATGCCGAGTATGTGACGGAGGATAATTCCCGCCGCCGTCCGGTGATGCTGCATCGCGCGATTCTCGGGTCGCTGGAGCGTTTTATCGGCATTCTCATCGAGAATCATGCCGGTGCGCTGCCCATGTGGTTGTCGCCGGTGCAGGCCGTGGTGATGAATATCTCGGATGCGCAGGCTGATTATGTGACGGAAGTGGTCAAAACGCTGCGTTCGCGCGGATTCCGCGTCGAGGCGGATTTGCGCAACGAGAAAATTACTTATAAAATACGCGAACATAGCGTACGTAAGCTGCCTTACTTGCTGGTCGTTGGTGACAAGGAGAAGGCAGCAGAAGTTGTGGCCGTGCGCGCCCGGGGTAATCAAGACCTCGGTCAAATGTCCCTCGATACGATTGTCGAGCGTTGGCAACGTGAAATATCCGCGTTTGCCGGCACGGCCTGATATTTTTTGCTTTCTTGGAGAATTGAACCATCGCTCAGGATAAAAAACTGCGCATCAACGGCGAAATCAGTGTGCCGGAAGTGCGTTTGACGGGGGAGGACGGTGAGCAAATTGGCATCGTTACTCTGCGTGCTGCACTGGAAGCGGCTGAAGAAGCCGGTTGTGATCTGGTAGAGATCGCGCCGATGGCGAAGCCGCCCGTTTGTCGCTTGATGGACTTCGGCAAATACAAGTACGAAGAAGCCAAGCGGGCTCATGAAGCCAAGCAGAAGCAGAAGCAGATTCAGGTCAAGGAAGTCAAACTCCGTCCGGGTACCGACGAGAATGACTACCAGATCAAGTTGCGCAACCTCATCAAGTTCCTGACCGAGGGTGACAAGGCCAAAGTGACGCTGCGTTTTCGCGGTCGCGAAATGGCTCACCAGGAATTCGGCATGCGCCAGCTGGAGCGGGTCAAGGCTGACCTTGAGGAAATCGGCCAGGTCGAGCAGATGCCGAAGATGGAAGGGCGCCAGATGATCATGGTCATCGCGCCGAAAAAGAAGCACTAGGAATTCCCGGTGTCGCAAGGCACTGGAATACGGCGGGCAGCATAGCCCGCCGGACACAAGTGGTGACGGGTTGTTGAAGCGTTTCCGGAAGTCGGAAGCCACCCGGGGCCATGTCATAAGCTGGAGTACTTCATGCCCAAGATGAAGACGAAGAGCGGGGCCGCCAAGCGGTTCAAAATCCGCTCGAGCGGTAGCATCAAGCGTTCGCAGGCGTTCAAGCGCCACATCCTGACCAAGAAGACGACCAAGAGCAAGCGCCAGCTGCGCGGCATGACTGCCGTTCACGCTGCGGACGAAAAGTCCATCCGCGCCATGATGCCTTACGCCTGATTAGGAGAACGCAATGCCCAGAGTTAAGCGCGGTGTAACCGCACGTGCACGTCACAAAAAAGTCCTCGATCAAGCCAAGGGCTATCGTGGTCGTCGCAAGAACGTATATCGGATCGCCAAGCAGGCGGTGATGAAGGCCGGGCAATATGCCTACCGCGACCGTCGTCAACGCAAGCGTCAGTTCCGTGCCCTGTGGATCGCCCGTATCAACGCCGCTGCACGTGAAGTCGGTCTGACCTACAGCCGCTTCATGAACGGCCTGAAGAAGGCTTCCATCGAAGTGGACCGCAAGGTTCTGGCCGATCTGGCCGTGTTCGACAAGCCCGCTTTTGCGGCGCTCGCCGAACAAGCCAAGGCCAAACTCGCTGCGTAATCGTACGCCGCTCGAAAAAAGGAGGCCTGGCCTCCTTTTTTTTGTCCTGAACCCGGGATAAGACTGAAAAAATGGATCAACTCGATCAACTCGTTGCAGAGGCCGGTACTGATTTCGCCGCTGCTGCAGATGGAGCCGCGCTGGAATCCGCCAAGGCGCGTTATTTCGGCAAGGGCGGCTCTCTCACCGAGCTGCTGAAGGGCCTCGGCAAACTCGATCCGGAAGCCCGCAAGACTGTCGGCGCCGAGATCAACAAGGCCAAGGCTGCCATCGAGGCGCTGCTGACCGCCCGTCGCGACGCGCTGCAGCAGGCGGCTCTCGAAGCCCAGCTCGCAGCCGAAGCGCTGGACGTTACCCTGCCTGGTCGTGGCGCCGGTATCGGCGGCCTGCACCCGGTGGTGCGTACCCTGGAACGTGTCGAGCAGCTCTTCCGCTCCATCGGTTTCGATGTGGCCGAAGGCCCCGAGATCGAGACCGATTTCTACAATTTCACTGCACTGAACACGCCGGCCAATCACCCGGCCCGTTCGATGCACGATACCTTCTACCTGGAAAACGGCGATGGTGTGATGCTTCGCACCCACACCAGCCCGGTCCAGATCCGTGCCATGCAGGCCCACGTCGAGGCCTACAAGGATCGTGACACGATGCCCGAGCTGCGCGTGATTGCGCCGGGCCGCGTCTACCGGGTCGATTCCGATGCCACCCATTCGCCGATGTTCCATCAGGTCGAAGGCGTGTGGATCGGTGAGTCGGTGAGCTTTGCCGACCTCAAGGGCGTGGTTGCAGATTTTCTGCGCAGCTTCTTCGAAAGCGACGACCTGCAGGTGCGCTTCCGTCCTTCGTTCTTCCCGTTCACCGAGCCGTCTGCTGAAATCGATGTGGCTTTCATGAGCGGCGCGCTGAAGGGCCGCTGGCTGGAAATCGCGGGCTGCGGAATGATGCACCCCAACGTGTTGCGGTTCGGCGGCATCGATCCCGAGCGCTACACTGGCTTTGCTTTCGGTATGGGGCCGGATCGGCTGACCATGCTGCGGTATGGCGTCAACGACCTGCGCCTCTTCTTCGAAGGCGATCTTCGTTTCCTCGGTCAATTCAGGTAAGCCATGCAATTCTCAGAACTCTGGTTGCGCAGTTTCGTCAGTCCGGCCCTTGATTCGGACGCGCTGGGGCATTTGCTCACCATGGCGGGGCTGGAAGTGGAAGAGCAGGGCGGTGTCGCCTCCGTGTTCTCCAAGGTGGTGGTTGCGCAGATCGTCGAGGCGGAAAAGCATCCGAATGCCGACAAGCTGCGTGTCTGCAAGGTGGATGCCGGACAGGGCGAGTTGCTGCAGATTGTCTGTGGTGCCCCCAATGCCGCTGCCGGCATCAGGATTCCATGCGCCCTCGTTGGCGCCGACCTGGCTGGTTTCGGTATCAAGGCGGCCAAGCTGCGTGGTGTCGAATCCTATGGCATGCTGTGCTCTGCCAAGGAGCTCGGTCTTTCGGATGAGAGCAGCGGCCTGCTGGTGCTGCCGGAGGACGCCCCGATCGGTATCGATCTGCGGGAATACCTCAAGCTTGACGACACCCTGTTCACCATCAAGCTGACGCCGAATCGTGCCGACTGCCTGAGCCTTTCCGGCATTGCCCGCGAAGTGGCCGCGTTGACCGGCAGTCCGCTGAGCCTGCCCGCGTGCGAAGTCGTGGCTCCGTCCCATGACGAGACGCGCGCGATCGTTCTTGATGCGCCGGAAGCTTGCCCGCGTTACTGCGGCCGGATCATCCGCGGTGTGAACGCCAAGGCGCCGACGCCTGACTGGATGCAGCAGCGCCTCGTGCGCAGCGGCATCCGCTCGATCAGTGCCCTGGTGGATGTGACCAACTACGTGATGCTGGAACTCGGTCAGCCGCTGCACGCCTTCGATAACGCCAAGCTCGGCGGCGCGATCCATGTGCGTCTGCCGAAGGCCGGCGAACAGGTTGTGCTGCTCAACGGCCAGACCATCACGCCGGCTGCCGACACCCTGCTGATTGCCGACGAATCCCGTGCGCTGGCGCTGGCCGGCATCATGGGTGGCGACGACAGCGGGATTACGCTGGAAACCACCGATCTTTTCCTTGAAAGCGCTTTCTTTGCGCCGGATGCCATTGCGGGTCGGGCTCGCGCTTACGGTTTTTCGTCGGACGCCTCATACCGCTTCGAGCGCGGTGTGGACTTCGCACTCGCCGGCAAGGCGATGGAGCGGGCCACGCGCCTGATCCTCGATATCTGCGGCGGTTCAGCCGGCCCGGTGCAGGAGGCGCTGGCGGCCGACAAGTTGCCGGTACGCGCGCCGATCCGCCTGCGTGCGGCACGCGTGCGCCGTGTGCTGGGGATTGCGCTCAGTGCAGACACGGTGGCCGAAATGTTCCAGCACCTCGGTCTTGCAGTGGTGCGCGATGGCGACGATTTTGTCGTGACGCCGCCGTCCTACCGGTTCGACCTTGAAATCGAGGAAGACCTGATCGAGGAAATTGCCCGCATCCACGGCTACGACAATATTCCGGTGGTCGCGCCGCGCGGTCCGATCACGATGTTGCCGCGGCCCGAGGCCCGGCGCGACGCGATGTTTGTCCGTCGTCTGGTGGCCGGTCGCGAATATCAGGAAGTGATCAACTTCGCCTTCGTCGAGGAGGCGTGGGAGAAGGACTTTTGCGCCAATACCGATCCGGTTCGCCTTGCCAACCCGATTGCCAGCCAGATGAGCGTGATGCGCTCGAGCCTGATTGGCGGGCTGGTGGCCAACCTTGTCACCAATCGCAAGCGCCAGACCAACCGGGTCCGTGTTTTCGAGATTGGCCGCTGCTTTAGCCGCGATGCGGCCGGCACGCCGGTGGATGGTTTCCGGCAGCCGGTGCGTCTGGCCGCGCTGGCCGGCGGTCTGGTACGCCCGGAACAATGGGGCGAAGCCAACCGCAATGTGGATTTCTTCGACGTCAAGGCCGACCTCGAAACGCTGTTTTTCCCGCGTGTGGCCGAGTTCGAGCGGGCTGCCCATCCGGCGCTGCATCCGGGGCGCTCTGCCCGTGTGCTGCTGGATGGTCGCGAGATCGGTTTCATCGGTGAGCTGCACCCGATCTGGGTTCAGCGTTACGAACTGGGTATTGCGCCGGTGGTATTTGAGATCGAACTTGATGCCTTGCTGGAAACCGTGACGCCAGCCTATCGCGAAGTGTCCCGTTTCCCGGCGGTAACCCGCGATCTGGCGCTTGTCGTTGACCAGGGCGTTGCCGCGGCCGGCTTGCTCAAGGGGCTGGAGGACGTGGCGCCGGCCATCGTGCAGCGTATCGAACTGTTCGACCAGTATCAGGGCAAGGGTGTCGAGCCGAACCGCAAGAGCCTTGCTTTCCGTGTAGTGATGCAAGAAACTCAGCGCACGCTTGAGGATGCGGAAGTCGAGGCTGCGATGGCAGCCCTGACCCGCCACGCCGAGGATAATCTCGGCGCGAAGCTCAGGGCTTGATGCATCATGACAATGACCCTGACCAAGGCGGAACTCGCCGACATGCTCTTCGAACAGGTGGGCCTCAACAAGCGCGAAGCCAAGGATATGGTGGAGTGTTTTTTTGAGGAAATCCGCCTGGCGCTGGAGCGCGGCGATTGCGTCAAGCTTTCCGGTTTTGGAAACTTCCAGCTGCGCGAGAAGCCTCAGCGTCCTGGTCGAAACCCCAAAACCGGCGAAGAGATTCCGATTACGGCCCGGCGTGTGGTGACTTTTCATGCCAGCCAGAAGCTCAAGGCCAATGTGGAGCAACTGAGCGATGTCGCCAAGTGAACCCCAGGCAGTCGTAGAGCTGCCGCCGATTCCCGCCAAGCGTTACTTCACGATCGGTGAAGTCAGCGACCTGTGCGGGGTAAAACCTCATGTGCTGCGTTACTGGGAGCAGGAATTCACCCAGTTGCGGCCGGTCAAACGCGGTGGTAACCGGCGTTATTATCAGCACCATGAGGTGCTGCTGATTCGCCGCATCCGGGAACTGCTCTACCAGGACGGCTTCACGATTTCCGGTGCCCGCAACCGTCTCGACGAGACGGCAGCGCGCAAGCGCGAGGACGTCGAGGAGTCGGTCGGTTTGCGCCAACAGCTCTCGGCGCTGCGTGCCGAAATCAAGTCGATCCTGAAGGATTTGCAGGACTGACGAGCGCGCGGGGCAGGGAGCCCCTTCCTGCCTGAATCACAAGCTGTGCCGGGTCTCGGCGCACGCTCTCGCAGCTTCATTTACCCGGATTTTTCCCATGACTTATTGTGTCAGCATGTCGCTCGACGCCGGTATGGTGTTCCTGTCCGATTCCCGTACCAATGCGGGTGTCGACCATATCAATACCTTCCGCAAGATGAGCATTTTCCAGCGGCCCGGCGAACGGGTGCTGGTGCTGATGAGCTCGGGCAACCTGGCGATCACCCAGCAGCTCGTCTCGATGCTGCGCGAGTCAATGGCGGCCCAGGACGGGCGGGAAAGTCTGTGGTCGGTGCCCAACATGTTCGAGGCAGCCCGCAACGTAGGGGAAACGCTGCGCGAGGTGCATCGACGCGATGCCGATGCGCTCAGCAGTTTCGGCATCGACTTTACTGCGGCGTTGATCCTCGGCGGACAAATCGGGCGTGAGCAGCCGCGCCTGTTCAATATCTATGCCGCGGGCAACTTTATCGAGGCCACGCCGGACACGCCGTATTTCCAGATCGGCGAGTCGAAGTACGGCAAGCCGATCATCGACCGTGTCGTGAAGCGTCATACCAGTCTGGATGAGGCCGCCAAGCTGGCGCTGATCTCGATGGACTCGACGATCCGCTCCAACCTTTCGGTTGGCGTGCCGCTGGATCTGGCGATTCTCAAGACCGATGAGCTGAAGATTTCGTCGCATATCAGCATCGACGCCAAGGACGAATACTTTGCGATGATCCGCAACCGCTGGAGCGAGGCCCTTGGTCACGCCTTCGATGAGCTGCCCAACCCGGATCTGCTGGGCAAGGGCGATCAGCTGCCCTGATTGACCGCCTGCTCCACGGGGCAGGCCTTACCAGCCCTGGGCCTGGCGCCGGCCCAGCTCGCATTCGGTCCGGAATTCCAGGAACTGGCGCAGACGTTTCATCTCGAACTTGCCGCTCTCCGCGGCCTCCCGCAGGGCGCAGTCGGGCTCTGAATCGTGGCGACAATCGCGGAAGCGGCATTTTCCGATGTACGGCCGGAATTCCGGGAAGCTCGCTTCGAGGGCTTCTGAATCCAGATGTACCAGCCCGAAGGTCTGCATGCCCGGGCTGTCGATGATGCCGCCGCCTTCGGGCAGCGGGTAAAGCCGCGCGAAGGTGGTGGTGTGCTTGCCGGTGTCGAGATATTCGGAAATCTCCCGCGTCTCGGCGCGCGCTTCGGGGATCAGCGCGTTGGTCAGCGTTGATTTGCCCATTCCCGATTGCCCCACCAGCAGGCTTGTTTCGCCGATCAGGCGGGCGCGTAGCGCGTCTGCGCTGTCGAGGGCGGAGAGTTCGAGGATCGGGTAGCCGAGCTTTGCAAAGGTGGCGAGCTGGGCACGGGCGCCTTCGAGGCCGGCGACGATGTCGATCTTGTTGAGCACGATCAGCACTTTCAGGTGCTGGCTCTCGGCCGCGCAAATGCAGCGCGACAGGAATTCGTCGGAAAAGCTCGGTTCGGTGGCCACCACCAGCACCACCTGGGTGGCGTTGGCGGCGATCAGCTTCTGGCGCCAGGCGTCGGAGCGGTAGAGCAGACTGCTGCGTTCGAGCAGCTTGTCGATGACGCCCTGGCCTGGGCCGGTGGCGGCGATCTGGACCCGGTCGCCGCAGGCGAACAGACTTTTCTTGCCGCGGGGCACGCAGAGCAGGATTTCGCCCGTGTCATCGGTGCGAACTTCGTATTGGCGCCCGAAGGCGGCAATCAGGGTGCCGGTGGTTTTCATTGAGCGCTGGCCTGCAAACGGGCGATACGGATCGCCGCGGGCGGATGGGAATCGTGAACGCTGGAGTAGAGCGGATCCGGCGTGAGTGTCGAGGCGTTGTCGCGGTAGAGCTTGACCAGCGCGCTGACCAGCGCCTGGGCCGGGGCCTGGCGGGCGGCGTAGGCATCGGCCTGAAATTCGTGGGTGCGCGACCACATGCTCATCAGCGGGGTCAGCGGAAAGCTGAATACCGGCAGAACCAGCGCAAACAGCACCAGCGTGGGGGCGGTGCCGGCGGCATGCATGCCGAGACCGCTGAAGAACCATTCCTGGCTGGCCAGATGGCCGAGCAGCGCGAAGAAGGCCAGGCTGCCGGTGCCGATCACGGCGAGGCGTTTCCAGAGGTGGTGATGGTGGTAGTGGCCCAGTTCATGGGCCAGCACGGCTTCGACTTCGGTGGCGTCGAGCTTGTCGAGCAGGGTGTCGAAGAAGACGATTCGCTTGGCGGCGCCGAAGCCGGTGAAGTAGGCATTGCCATGGGCCGAGCGCTTCGAGCCGTCCATCACGAAGAGGCCGGACAGACGAAAGCCGCAGCGCGTCATGAGGCCCTCGATGCGGTTTTTCAGGGCGCCATCTTCGAGGGGCTTGAACTTGTTGAAAAGCGGCGCGATGAAGCTCGGGTAGACCAGCAGCACCAGCAGGTTGAACACCAGCCAGAAGGCCCACACGTAAAGCCACCACAAGCTGCCCATCGCCTCCATCAGCCACAGCACGAACGCGATCAGCGGCAGGCCGATCAGTGCCGAGAGCAGGATGCCCTTGACGGCGTCGGCGGCGAACAGGCCCGGGGTGAGGCGGTTGAAGCCGAAGCGGGCTTCGAGGCCAAAGCTGCGGTAGAGCGTCAGCGGCAGCTCGACGATCCAGGAAACGACGGCGACTGCGCTGATGAAGGCTACGCCGTGGCCGAGGCTGCCGGGCTCAAAAAGCCCGGCGGTGAGCGCATGCAGATGCTGCAATCCGCCGCCGACGCTGAGCGCCAGCAGCAGCAGAGCCGACACCAGCACGTCGACAATGCCGAACCTTACCCGTGCCACGGTGTAGTCGGCGGCCTTGCGGTGGGCATCGAGCCCGATGATTGCGGCGAAGGCCGGCGGTACGGCGCCGCGGTGGGCGGCCACATGGCGCATCTGGCGCCGGGCCAGCCACAGGCGGGTCAGCAGGCCGGCGCCAAGGGCGACGAGGAACAGGGCGGTGAAGCTGCTGGATGTCATCAGAGGGGAGTGAAGCGGGGCAGGAGGGAGTGACGTGTCACGGTGTGGGCGTAGAATCGCGCCTTTACCGAAAAAGCGAGCCGATTATAATAATTATGTCGCGCTCACCTCGTCAATAACGAATATGTGAGTGAGTGAGTTGTAGAATGCTTTGATTCGCTTGCCTTTTCCGTTTTTTGGAAAGTATGTCTTTTTGATGTCGCATAATATTGTCAATAAACTCCCCTAGAGAGTCCAGTTGTTGACAAATTTCGACGTGGCGCTCCCGGCGCTTCACTCTGACATCTTCCTAGTGGTTTAGGCCATAGCAGCTAGGCCTTGCCGTTGCGGTAGTCTTTTCTGACCGAGCCTGCTGAGTGAGATTTTAATCGACTCCAGCGACTGTCAAAGCACCAAATCACTCTGGGAAAACTAATAGATCTGACGGCGGTTTGCCCAGCGCTCTTGCCAGGCTAAAAATGTTCAGTAGGGCAACATTGCGCTGACCTCGCTCCACCCCGCCCAGATAGCTTCTGGCGAGACCACTTTCGAGAGCTAACCGCTCTTGCGACCAACCGATTTCCTTGCGTAAAACCACAAGTCGTTGGCCAAACAGAATGCGAGGGTCGGTTTCGTCCACAGTCCATACATTGAAAAAGATGTATGGATGCTAGGTTTTCGATCACTTTGAGACCACGCTCTATAAGTGACAATCGGTCGCTCACAAAGTACGATTTGGGATGTTCATTTTCCGGCTCGATACTCAGCTGTGTTCAACCGCGAAGTCTCTCCTGAAGTACGTAGGCTTCAAAATCTGCTGGGCGAAGGTGACCACGTAGGCTTTCTCGCGTCCTTCAGCGGTGGTCGTCGGCTGCATCTTGCGGCTGATAGTGATTTCCTTCGGGCTTTGGCAGGTGAGGGCTTGTGCATCCTGCTTCAAGAAAAGGATCCATCTCAGCGCCTGATGCAACGCTATGGCGATTTACTGCTCGCCGGCTTGGTACACGCACCTGTTGAGACGGTGTGTGACCTTGCCAACCGTCTTCGGTCATCACGACTATTGGAAGTGGCTGCCCGATTGCGCAGCAAGGAACTGCGAAGTCCTCATTCGACAATTAAGCCGATCGAGCACCCCGAGCCGGACCAATTCGCACCGCTGGCGCCAATCTTTCAGGTCCGTCGCATCGTTCAGTCAACTTTCATGGTGCCGGGGCAGATGAACGCTTCGGATCTGCTTAGCGCACGTAAGTCGGTATTTCGGAGTCAGCAGGAGCGAACCTTTCTTCAGGCTTTGTCACTCCGGTTCCCCGGCCTGCTGGCCTTACCAAACTACCCTTTAGATCAAGTTGCCGATCTAAACCGGCTTCAGCATCAACTTGATGATGAGGCATCCCCCCGCGTCAGAATAGTTGTCGCCTCGATAAAATTCTAAATTCGGGGGCGATGATGAGAGAACGACGTGGCGCGATACGGACAGGAATTCAAGGATAGGGCGGTGGCGAGATTGCTGCCGCCGG
>Ga0268298_10002245_pt1 | contig 21322 bp, 17 predicted proteins | sample WWTPWeurt_MetaG_FD_194462 | JGI IMG/M metagenome (GOLD analysis project Ga0268298, IMG submission 194462) | Activated sludge microbial communities from WWTP in Nijmegen, Gelderland, Netherland - WWTP Weurt | ecosystem: Engineered > WWTP > Aerobic digester > Activated sludge | place... | reverse complement strand
CTGTTTAGCCAAAATTATTTCTCGTTTTTTTCTGTTCGTATGTTGTCTGCTGTGTCGTCATAGCCTGACCGCTAACGTTCCCACGCTTGGCGCAGTGGGGGATTTTGGAAAACTAAATTGTCAACTAGCACGAATTTACAATAGAAGCACAAACTTCCAATTAACGAAATCAACCCCCATTGCGCCAAACGTGTGTTAGCGGTTCGGGCTTCTTGTCGTCCGTTGAAATGTCGGTCAATTTTAAGTTGTCTTTTCACTTGTCCCAAATATTTTGTTGAACTTGTCAGGAAAACGAAACCATATAAACGCTGTTATTGAACCAAGTCCAAGTAGAAGCATAAATGCAGTTAATGGGCCTTTGTCTGTCCGCACTGTTTCAAAGTCAAGTAAAGTTCTGTTGTCATTGTCGATTTGAAAAACTTCTGGTTCGTATTCATCAACTTCACTTTTTCTAACCCAAACTGTAACTGTGTCTGCTCTTTTTATTCCTTGTAAAATTTTCTCATATTTTTCGTTACTCCAATCGTCACCGATGTTTTCTGCGAAATAGAATTTCTGTTTTCGTCCGTTTATGTAAAAAATGAGTTCAGATTTTCTGCTGTCGTGTCCTTGTCTGTCTGTAACATTGGTTACGTATGTGTCTGCGGAACGAAGCGTTCCTTTTATCTGTGTCAAACTTGATTTAAAAGTCAAAATTGTTGGAAGTTGATAAATACCAAAACCAGTCAGCATAATACCAACTATCAAAAGTCTGTTTTGATAATTTCTCGTCCACCAATCGTATTTCTGTTTAGCCAAAATTATTTCTCGTTTTTTTCTGTTCGTATGTTGTCTGCTGTGTCGTCATAGCCTGACCGCTAACTCGTATATATGCGAACCAAAGGTTCGTATATCCCGCCATTTTGGGCAGACATGCGAACCTTTTGTTCGTTTTGTGAATTTAGTAATTTGCTCATAAATCATCAAAAGGGGATACTATGTTTTGAGTGTTTCAGGGTGCTTATTTCGGTTTCGTGTTTTGCTAAAGTTTGTTTCGGGTAGGGCGGTTTTAAGGGCAAGGTAGCAAAATGCAGGTAAACCGCAAGCAACCGGAGCATAAATTTTAGGTACCCCGCTTAGCGCTTCGTGTTGTCGGCTTTAAGAATTAAGCGCAGGGAGCTGTTTTTTGTTATGTACGACCAGGCCCAGTTAATAAAAATAATCAGTTTATTTCTCACGGTTAAAATCAGCATCAGGTGCAAAAACATCCACACAAGCCAGGCAAAATATCCTTTAAATTTCATAAACGGTAAATCCACCACGGCCTTGTTTCGCCCAATGGTGGCCATTGCTCCCAAATCTTTGTATTCATATTCGGCACAGCTTTTTCCGGTGAGCATATTTTTCAAATTTTTGCCCAACAATTTTGCCTGATTAATGGCCACATTAGCTACCTGCGGATGTGCCTTTGGGTACTTGGGGGTGGTCATAAAAGCAATATCGCCTATGGCAAATAGCTGTTCAAAACCTTTTACACGGTTAAACCGATCAACCTGTATGCGGTCGTTGGCTATCCACACATCCGCAGGCAAGCCGGTTATTTTGTTTCCTTTTACTCCTGCGGCCCATATAAGCGTGGCGGTGGGTATAGATTGTCCGTTTGACAGAACAGCAACTTTGCCGTCATACGCTTTTACAAAAGTTTCGGTTATTAATTTCACCTGCATTTTTTCTAAGTATTCATAGGCCGCTCTGCCCGAGTTTTCGCTCATGGCATTAAGTGTTCTTTTACTTCCTTCAATTAAGTAAACCGAAAACCGGGAGAAATCAATTCCCGGATAATCCCCGGGCAACACATAACGCTTTATTTCGGCAAAGGCCCCGGCCAGTTCTACTCCGGTAGGTCCGGCTCCTACGATTACCAGATTAAAAAGAGCATCCAGTTCTGCTTCGTTTGCGCTGAGCACTTTTTCAAAAACGGAAATTATCTGGTTGCGTATGGAAATGGCATCGTAAGTAGTTTTTAAAGGGAACGCATGTTTTTCGATAGCGGGGTTGTTGAAGAAATTTGTTTTACATCCGGTAGCAATAACTAAATAGTCGTAAAAAAAATCGCCTGCCGTTGTGGCCACCTTGTTTAGTGACGGATGAATTTCGTTCACCTCGGCCAGCCGTATTTGTATATATTTTTTTCCTTTAAAAATATACCTCAGCGGAAACGATATACTGGAAGGTTCAATTTGAGAAGTAGCCACCTGATAAAACAAAGGCTGAAACTGATGGTGGTTTAATTTATCAATTAGGGTGATGTTAAAAAAGGTTTTATCTAATGATTTTGCCAGCTCAATGCCTGCAAAGCCACCGCCTATTATCAGAACGTTCTTTTTCATTTGCAATCAGATTTAATTCGTTCTCTTAAAAAAGCTCCGTCAAATTTAATACGGAGTTACCTATTCCGTTCCCGGCAAAAACAGTGCTCAGCGCAACACGTCATACACCACCTGCACCAGCCCCGAGGGAAAACTTTTTACTCCGGTCAGTTTTAATTTTTGCTCAGGGAAACCTTCTTTAAACAACAGGATACCTGCACCCAGTAATACGGGTATATGTGAAACCGTTATTTCATCAATAAGTTGCGCAGATAATAGGGAGTGCACCAGATCGGCTCCTCCGTCAATAAATACATCTTTATGGCTGCTTGCTTTCAATTGCTGTATCAGCTGCGTTAAATCGCCCGTGTAAAAATGGATATTGCCTTCGCTGGCTTTTGGGGTGCGGGTAATTACATAAGTGGTTTTGTTTTTATGCGGAAAGTCGATTCCAAAACTCAATACCTTATCATAGGTTTTGCGTCCGAGCACAATGGTATCAACCGTATCGTAAAAAGCAGCGTATCCGTAATCTTCGCCATCAGTCGCCACAACATCAAGCCAGCTTATATCCCCATCGGGGCGGGCAATAAATCCATCAACACTGCAGGCAATAAACAGTTTTATTTTTTGCATGGTTTCACCGTGTGTTACCGGGGGTTTGGTTTGCGTAAGTTAAACACGGTTTTGCAATAGTTGAGGTACGTTTTTACCACGTCCATCTCTATGGCGGCATTGGTGGTTACATCCATTCCGGTTTGGTTGCTCTGGTAGGCCATCCATTTTAACTGAAACGGAAGATTGGTTTGTATTAAATAAGCTTTATACTCTAAAAGCCATTTTACAAACTGAGCATTAGTGCCCGTGATGTATTTGGCGCAAATGGCTTCGTATTTCTGGTTGTACTGCCTGCAGAGTTGTTTTCCTTTTTCAATGGCCCAGGTTGGTGTGCCTTCGCCATCGGGCAATTTATTGTATTCTGCTTCAATGGGGCCAAGCTCTTTATTCAATTCATCATCCATAGCTTTTTGAATTTCGTTAAAACGGTTTTCAAAATCGGTGGCCTGCTGTTGAATTTGCGCCTGCAATGCCAGAATTTCCTGGCTTTCCTGCTGCATTTTCATAATCTCTTCAGGTTTCATGGTTTGGTAGCGGGTAGACGCTTTCATAGCCATTTGCATTTTTTCCTGCTCGCTCATGGCATCCATCTTCTGCTGTATTTTTTGCTTTTCGGCATCTATTTTCGCCACTATTTCCTGGCGGTATGCCTCCAGCTTATTCGTAAGCTCATCGTTTTCGTAATAAGGTTTGTTGCTAAATGCTGGTATGCGGGTCCAGTAGTCCTGCGCGTGTACCTGCGTTACGGCCAGTAAAATAAATGCGGCCAGTGTTTTTATTGTTTTCATTCTCCGGTATTTTTTCGGAGCCAAACTTACCAAATCAATGGCAAACTTTAAACTATTTCTTCAGTTTACTTTTTAGTTGTTCCATCCACAACTCGGCCCCCGATTTTTTTCTAAGCGGTTCGTTGAGTAACGGCACCGGATAAAAAGCAGGGTTAAAAAGAAGATTGGCATACACCGCTCCCTGCTCGTAACTTTTTCCTTTCCACCCGGCAAGTTCATTCAGTTCAGCGGAGGTAAAATCGCAGTTGCAGTTACTTTGCAGCACCACGGGCAACTGATTAACGGGATGGGGGTTGATTTCTTTGGTGTTTAAAAACGGAAACTCGCCAAGGGTTGTTACCGAGTCGTTGTTTGCCAAAGGCGCATACGTGTACAAAACCACGCTGTCCGGAAGTTCGGCATTTAGTTGTTTGGCAATAAAAAAATAATGGCGGTAGGCTATGGTTGCATCGCCAATACATTTGCCGGGATAGTATAAAAAATTTCCGGCCATGAGGGTAACAAGGCTAAGCAGCAACAGCAGGGTGGCCTGTTTGGCTCTGAACTCGTTTACGGCAAGCAGCAGCAAAACCATAGCGGGTAAATGCACCGGTAAAAAATAACGGTGTGCAATGCTTTTGCTCATGAGCACCGAAAACACCAGCACGCAACTTATAAAAGCTCCGGCCACATACATAAACAGCGGATGGCGGTAAAGTTTTCGTGCGGCAACGGCCCAACCAATAATCAGGTAAAAAACAATATTGCCGTAGTCAATCATTCGCCAGGCAATAAGACCCATGCTTTTTATCATAGGCAAAACGCCCATCCACGAGCGGTGGTCGGCATACACAGGCGATGAAAACCACCAGCCGGTGTGGCGCGCATGGGCAAGCCCCCATACAAGCAACACCGCAAAAGCAGGAGCAAACAATATGGCCGTTTGTTTTACGGCCAATTTTATATCAGTTGCTTTTAGTTGTATTAAAAAACACGAAGCTGCGGTGCCGGCCAGTAAAAAAGCTCCTTCTAAATGAGTAAGCATCATTAATATACTTGCTGCCCAAAAAGATTTTGCATGGTGCTGCGGATACAAATTGTTTAAGGCCCATAAAAAGAAAAATGCCAGCGGCAAATGGGTAAGCACCATAGCGCTTTGAGCAATAAACGTGGGTTGAACCACGGCCAGCAACAATACCCAGTGAGCGGTAGTGCCACCAGCTGTTTTTATAGCCAGCCGGTGCAATTGCGTAGTGACACCAAGGGCAAAAAGCAGGGTGAGCAAATGGGCTACCCACAAATGTTTGCCGGCTATTTTCCAGCAAACAGCAAGTAAATACGGAAACAGCGTGGGATGACCGGGATCGTGCAGGGGCAGGTACCAGATGGTGCCTAAATGTTGATTATACATATGCACCGCTGCCCGCGAAACCGTAGAGATGGCATCGCCAAAAAAGGGGTCGTGCAGGGTGAGCACAAAAACAAGTGCCTGTTGTAGCCAGGCCGCGTAACGGTAATACATAAAGCGGGGTAAAAATAAGAATAAAAACAATGCGTAATATTGCACCCGTGCCTGCACCGCTAAAAAAAGTTTTTCTTCCACTGCTTTTCACCCTGCTGAGCGGGTTCATTATTTGGCTTGACCGGAGCAATCTTTACAATGAATTGCTGTACGCGTTTTTTTATGCAGGCCTGCTTTGTGCCGCGTTTTTTTTGCTTTTAACCAATCAGGCGCTTTCCGTAAGGCAACAGGCAATTATGGGGGTAGTGTTGTTTTTTTCATTGCTGCTGCGCATTTACCTGTTTCCGTTTCAATCGGCCGATTACACCAAAAACTTTGCCCTGTGGATGGATGAAATACGCCTGCATGGCGGACTATCCGCATTAAAAAATCCGTTTTACGATTATGCTCCGCCCTATATGTATTTGCTGGTACTTATTACCAAATTACCGGTAAACGAACTGACAGGAATAAAAACGGTTTCGCTTTTTTTTGATTACAGTGCCGCTTTTTTTGTGTACGGCATTGTGCGGCACTTTCGTTCGCTAAATACCTCGTTAACGGCTGCTGCGGTGTTTTTGTTTTTACCTACTGTGGTGATGAACGGAGCGCTGTGGGGGCAATGCGATATCATTTACACCTGCCTGCTGCTGGCGGGTTTTTATTTTTTGCTGCACAGGCAAAAAATGCTTTTCGCTTTTTTTATTTCTGCCGCATTTGCCTTTAAGCTGCAAACCGTTTTTATCACGCTGCTTCCGCTGTTGTTGCTTAGCAACGGGCAGCTGAAAATAAAACACCTGCTTTGGTTTCCGGCAATATACTTTTTAGCCATAATCCCAACAGCCATAGCAGGCCGCCCTTTTGCCGATTTACTCACCATTTACCTGGGGCAGGCTTCGTCTACAGCACACCTGCTCACGGCCAATGCTCCTTCGGTGTATGCCCTCATGCCACATGCCAATCCCGATGTGTTTAGCAAGCTGGGGTTGGTTTTTACGGCCTTGCTCATAGCTGCGTTTTTATTACTGTACCGGTACAAAAAAACTACCGGTGAGGCCAGCGATTTGTTGTTGTTTACGGCAGCCCTCTCGCTGTTGCTTATCCCCTATTTTTTACCCCGCATGCACGAGCGGTATTTTTATCCGGCCGATGTGTTGCTGTTTGTATTGGCTTTTCGCTGGCCCCGGCTTTGGTTTGCCCCGGTGGTATGCGGACTGGCTTCTATGTTCAGTTATTTCCCGTTTTTGTTTGACCGTATCGCGGTTGATTTTATATACCTTTCCTCTGCCCTATTGATACTGGTTATCTTTTTAACCTATGATTTTTTAACCCGTTTTTTCTTTATCAAAAATAAACAAGATGCCTAGTTCCGTTTCAGTTTTTTCTTTGGCTGTAGTGGCCCCCATTCAGCCCCTTACGTTAAAGCAGCTTAGTAAAACGGGGGTGAGCATTTTTGTAAAACGGGAAGACCTGATTCATCCGTTTGTATCGGGCAATAAATGGCGAAAACTAAAGTATAATCTACTGGAAGCAGAAGCCACCGGAAAAAACACCTTACTTACTTTTGGTGGTGCTTATTCCAATCATTTGCTGGCTACGGCTTGCGCGGCAGCCATGTGCGGATTTAAAAGTAAAGGCATTGTGCGTGGCGAAGAAAAATCATCCAACCATATGCTGGGGTTGTGCCGCACATTTGGGATGGAATTGATTTATGCAAGCCGCGAAGCCTATCAGGATAAAGAAAGTTTGGCAGCCGGAAACGACAACCACGAAACGTATCTATTGGGCGAAGGGGGTACCAACCTGTTGGCCGTAGAAGGATGTGCCGAAATAGTAACAGAAGTGAACGAATTTTTTGATCACGTGGTGGTAGCCTGCGGTACGGGAGGTACCGTGAGCGGACTGGCCAAAGGCTTTGCTGAAAAATTTCCGAAAACAAAAGTGCATGGGGTGTCGGTGCTGAAAGGCGGAGATTTTTTGATTGATACCGTCAACGCCCTTGCTCCGGGATTAACCAACTGGAAAATACACCTGGATGACCATGGTGGCGGTTACGCCAAAACAACGCCCATGCTGCTTGATACCATTAAACAAACAGCTAGCGAAACAGGGATTTTGTTTGATCAGGTGTACACGGTGAAAATGTTGAGGGCCTGCCTGCGCATGATACGTGAAAACGAAATACAAAAAGGCGAACGGGTGCTACTCATACATACCGGTGGATTGCTCGGCTATTTTTCGCAGGTATAGGGTGATTTATTGGCCTTCATCAGCACTCATCTCAAAATCATGCTGCGCCATTGAATCATGCACGGGCAGGAGTAGCAAAAGAATAACGTCATAACTCAATTATTGCATCTTAACAAACTTCCCTGCACTTATTTTTTCATTGCCAATAAGTTGATAAAAATAGACTCCATTCAACCAATTGCTTATTTCTACTTCTTCTTTATCTTTTACAAATTTTTTGTATACCAATTGCCCACTGCTATTGGTAATAATCAGTTGGTAAACTCCTGTTTCGTTTAATTCAAATGTTAGGTTATTTTGAACTGGATTAGGGTAAATGCTATGAAGTATTTCCGGCATTTTCTTTTCCACTGTAGCAAATGGCCAGTAAAAGTTACCCAAGCTATCGAATTTCATGAGAAGTGTAGTATGACCATATGGCCCTGTTTCTAAGTCCAAACTTAATAGAAAACCACCATCAAGAGTCTTAATACATTCTCTAGCGTATATGGCTAATGGATAGGTGTCAAAATACTTATAAACCAATTGAGTTGTTAGCTTGAAGTCAAATTGAATATCAAGAAATTTATTAATCTTCATAATCTTAATGAACCCGCTTTCTGAGGGACAAACAATCAAATAACTTCCATCTGCCAACGCTCGAACAAAGCTAGAAGAGGAAGTATTTGACGACATCGAAATAGAGTCCATTTCAATTAGATTAAATAGGGTGTCTAAAACAACTATGTAATATTGATTCCATCCATTTGGTGTAAATTTCGTTTTGTTTGAATAAATTGCTACTAGTTTATTGTCTGAGGAATAATTAAATTCATAATTTACCCCGTTGAGTTGTGTATTAGTAAGGCTATCATGTTTCTCTCTTACTTTATTAAAATCTTTATCCAATCGTATGAAAGTATTAGAGTAAGTTGATGCATAATACCCATTATTTCGGTCGCTATGAATTTGGAATATTGGCATATTTGGTTTGTATTTGACGATTGTACAATCAGTATTAAGAATATAAAAGTTCCCATTGAGATCTGTTGCTCCAATCATTGTGTCAGAAATAGTTGAAAGATTCTGAACATACCATCCTAGATTCTTCTGCCAAATGCTTTTACCATTTGAATCTAACTTTGAAAGCAAATTAGCAGTACAGTTATCCGGGACATCAAAATAAACAAATGAGCCTTTAAACTCGTGTGCCAACTTAGGAATAAAACCATGATAACAGACAGGTGCTTGTATAAGAACTGCAGTGTCAAATACTCCGTTTTTAGTAATCCTTGTAACCGAATTTACATATGACGCAAGCCCGTTGTTTTTAGATTTAGTCAGTAATCTATACGAAGAGTCTGGTAATTGTATAACTCCTCGCGGTGAGATTAGGAAAGAAGAACTACTATAAATAAAACTATTTAAATATGAGGTAAACGTGGTTTGACCACTAGCAAAAAAGATACATCCGGCAATTATAATTGCTGTAGTAATTAACTTTTTCATCTTTTATTTGTTAATTACAATTGTTTTTGTACTCTCGAAAATTAGCAAATCAGAAAACGAAATACATTTAACAAAATATATCCCTTTAGGTAAACTAGCGGTATTTAAAACACCTTTAGTTGATTGCTTTTCGCTATATATGCACAACTTACCCAGAGCATCATAGACAAAAATAGTACAATAGAGTATTTTTGTTGACTTATCGTTTGTACTCACGGTATAATCTATACTATTTGTTGCAGGGTTAGGAGAAATAGATAATTCGGTAAGTGGTTTGTCCTTATCTTTTATTGCCACCTTTCCCTGATTCACCTCTCCAAATTGCCCCTGGGCGTTTAATGGAATATTGTACCAACATGAATTGTTGCTAAATGTATCGTTTTGTACAATGCGGGCAGAAGGTTGGTTGTCGCTAAAATTGTTGGTGTTGCTATTGGCAATATTTAGTTCGTTTACTACTTCCAACAGCTCGTAATCAAAATAGGTGAATCCGTTTATTTTTAGGTTGGGTCCCCTATTTGTGTGATAGTAGCTTGTATTTTGTGAAAACGTGCTAATAAATAATTCTTCCGCACGTGCCAGTGTTCTTTGCTCTGATGTGTTGTTAGGGTCAACAACCCCAAGCCAAAATCCAAGGTGGTTATCATCATTTATAGGGTAGTTTCTGGTTAATCTATCATCTAAGCAGCCAGCCGTGCCGTAGAATATTGGGTAAACTTCGGTAGTTTTATTATTTGGCCTGTGTCCAAACATCATTGTTCTATATGAATAGTCATCCCTGTGCCATGGAATATAAGGTGTTTCACGCCCCCAAATAACAAAGTTGGTATTAGTATCGCCACAGTGATTTTCGCCCTCAACAAAAGGCCATCTTGAATTAAGCCCGTATGTTAAAAAGAAACGGGTAATATATTTTCTGTTGAAAACGCTGTCTTTAATTAATTCAAGTTCTTTTATTTTCACTAATTCGATACTATCTCTATTCGGTAAACTTATCTCCACTTTGCTGTAGGCGGAAGCAATATAGTCATCAACGTGCCTAATATTATTATCGTTCCTAAATAGAGTGAGCATTCTTGACAGGAATGCTTTATGGTCGTCATATCGCTGTCTAAAGTAAGATGTATCGAACGTATGAGTAGGGTTATCCTCACCCCAAGTCCAAAACTCATGCTCTAGAACAACTTGTTTTAGTTTGCCAGCAAACGAATAGTTATAATAATTGAAGGTATTGGCAAATAGATTATATTGCTGAGTATTGAAATAGATATTGTACCCATTGGCCGAATCAACAAAACTTGCCCCAACTAGTCCAGCATAATCTATATAGTAATTTTTATAAGCATTGGTTAAAAAAGAATGCATTTTCTCTTGCATATAAATCACCAGATTTTTTGACCCTCCTCCGGATAAACTTACTGTGTAACTATTGTTTAGCTGCCTGAATTCATTCCAGAAAAGATGGGCACTGTTGTAAAAATATATTTGATTAAATCCATGCAATAAACAAAAATCCAATAGCCGTTGCTCTCTGTTCGGGTTTCCAATAAGACCCTTATATATACTACTATCCAATATCTCTGATTCGGCAATTGTGTAATCGCCATTGCCACACCAAGTGCAAATTCTATAATTATTGTTTATAGGGTTACCAAACATGGTTTCAACATACAGCACACGAGGCATACTGCAATCGTGTTCAATTGGTATGAGTAAGGTTGCGTCATAAATGCTTTGTATCACGTCAGCCATTTCATACACATTTATACGAATTTCGTAAAGGTTTCCGCTTTCAGCTATACCAAAGCTATTGTTGTATCCGGTGAGGTAAATAAGCCCGTTGCGGTGAAATAGCCCGTTGGCATAATCTGTTCCGGTGCCTCCAGCATATTCATCAAATAGTTGGTTGCCTACCGAGTCGGCTGCTACAAAGTATAGGTCGCTGCCACCTTCGCCATAGCTTGTGCTACTGCCTGCCATAAACAGCACATTGCCCACACGGGTAATGGTGGTAAATTCTTCGTTGCCGGTGCCTCCAAAGGTGGTGTGGCCTTGATACACTCCGCCCGAATTGATATGCGCAATTAAGGCATTGGTTACTGCACCATTGGCCGTGTACCCGGCCAGCCAATAGCCTCCGTTTCGCTCTATCGCAAATGAATTGGCATAGCTTGAGAAAGATTGACCAAGGGTTTGATAAACCAGTTGTGTTCCTGCCGAATCAAGTTCAAGAAAAAATGCCTGCGGCAGCGTTCCGCTATAATCGGTTCCTGTAATAGCAATGTGTCCATCTGTTTTGGTAATCACGGCTCGCCCTTCCTGATTTCCGCTGCCACCAAAGTGTTTTGTCCAAATCACATTGCCGTTGGTGCTATCAGCTTTTATTACCAATATATCTTTGTTAGTTCCTCCAATATTGCTGTATCCTACCAATATAAAATTGCCATCGCTGCATTGGGCAATATCAAAGGTATATTCATCATCATTTGTTCCAATAGCCACATCAAAAGCTGCATTGCCGTTGCTTTCTATTTTTATAAAGTAGGCATCGTATCCTCCTCCTCCTTTGCTATTGGTATATCCGCCCACAAACCATGAGGAGGCATCTTTTTGCCACACCGCCCTGCCCACATCATTTGATGCGCCTCCAATGGTTTTGGTCCAAAGGGTGTCGCCTATTGAATCAGTATAAACCAAGTACACATCTTTGTTTCCGGGGGCTAGGGTTATGGAACCAGCCATAAAAACTTGATAGGAGGGGTTTACTTGTACATCGTAGCCTTCTTCATCAAGCGAAGTTCCATATCCTTGTTCAAAATAACCGTATTGGGCAAATGAAACTTGTGAAAAAAGCATAAACAAACTAATAAGAATAATCCCTAATTGGGGGGGGCAATTGTTGCGAATAATTGTCTTCATAATATACAGTAGTTAGTGTTTACCAAAGGTAAAGTGTTTTTTTTGAATAAAACAAGCGATATTCCAAATTAGAATATGCTAACCGAGGGGTGTATGAGTTTTATTTGCGTAGAGGGTTGTCTTTACCCTAAAGGGTAATTTATGGATCGGGATGTGAGTGCTCTTCCGTTATTTGTTGTATTCATGCAGCAATCCGTTTAATATTTATATTTGTTGCATGAGGTGTTGGTTTTCCCTGTTTCGTTTCTTTTTTGTGGTGGCTTTGTTTTCATGCAACAGCCAAAAAGCACCCGCCCCCGGTGAGGTAACTTTTACCGAACACATTGCGCCCATTGTTTTTAAAAACTGCACTCCGTGCCATCGTGCAGATGAAGCGGGTCCTTTCCCGTTGCTTACCTATGTAGATGTTTCGAAACGGGCGCAATTAATAAAGTTCGTAACAGGTATCCGCTTTATGCCGCCCTGGCCTGCTGATGCCGGGTATGTGCATTTTGAGGGCGAACGAAAACTAACAGACGAAGAGATAAAACTTATTGCCAACTGGGCCGATAACGGTGCTCCATTAGGTGATCTTGCTAACCTCCCAACCGCTCCACAATTTCCGTCTGGTTCACTGTTTGGCAAACCCGATTTAGTGGTAAAGATGCCCAAGTGGTTTGCCATAGAAGGAAACAATACCGACCATTTCAGGGTAATGAAAATTCCGTTCGAAATTCCGGCTGATACCTTTGTGCGGGTTATTGAATTTGTACCCGACAACCGCAGGCTGCTGCATCACATGAACGGCCACCTGATAACCTACGATTTTAATCAAAAGAAAAATATTTTTGGCGGTGAAATGGCCGTGAATACCGAAGCGTTTGACAGCCGCATCATTCATAAAAAACTTGATTTACTCAATGATGATGAAACGTACCCGGTAATGACGCCTTCGGTTTGCAACTACCTTCCGGGAGTAGAGCCGGTGCTGTACCCCGAAGGAATAGGAGGATGGAAGCTTGCAAAAAAATCGGCCTTTTACCTGAACGATGTTCATTATGGTCCCTCGCCTGTAAACGACTCCGACCAGTCGCATTTTAATGTGTTTTTTGCACCCGCTCCCCCTCAGCGCCCGCTGCAGGAATTTCAAATGGGCACACTGGGTGTGTCGCCTGTAGAGCCGCCTTTAGTAATTCCTCCCGATGTGGTTAAAACCTATCGCACCCAACTTACATTAGATAAAGACATTTCTATACTCACCGTAAATCCGCATATGCACCTGCTGGGAAAATCGTTTTGGGCTTATGCCATTAACCCATCGGGCGACACCATACGGTTAATACGCATTAACCAATGGGATTTTCGCTGGCAGTATTTTTATACCTATCCCAAAATGCTTCACCTGCCTGCAGGAACTACCATTTATGTGGAGGGTGTGTTTGATAATACAAAGAATAATCCGCGCAATCCGTTTTCGCCACCGCGCATTGTGCGCGAGCGGGAGGGAAGCATGCGCACCACCGATGAAATGTTTCAGTTTATTGTAACCTACCTGCCTTATAAGCCCGGTGATGAAAGGATAAGTCTTGAGGGTACGGGGATAAAAAATTAGCGCTTAAACCGGTGGTGCTATTTTTATGGCTTTCCTTATCTTTGCCCGCTTAGTAAAAAGATGCCACTCGATCAGGAAGAAATAAATGAATCGTACGATGCCAGGGAAATGAGTTTTCTGGATCATGTGGACGACTTACGCAAACACCTGTTCAGGGCTGTAGTAGCCATTTTAGCGGGTACCATTTTAGCGTTTATCCAAAAAAGCTTTTTGTTTGATGTGCTCATCTTCGGGCCCAAGCAACCCGACTTTTGGACTTACCGTTTTTTTTGCCGGCTGGCTCAAATGATGGATTCTCCCGATTTGTGCATCACCGATATGGGCTTTGTGGTAAGCAATATCAGTATGTCGGGGCAGTTTACACAACACCTGTATGTAGCTTTTGTGGCCGGTTTAATTTTAGCGGCCCCTGTTATTCTTTGGGAAGTATGGCGTTTTATAAAGCCTGCTTTGAAAAAAAGTGAACGTACCAAAGTACGCGGAGTGGTTTTCTTTTGCACGCTGTTGTTTTTTCTGGGTGTATTGTTCGGGTACTATTTTCTTACTCCGGTTTCGCTAAGTTTTTTAGGCACCTACCGTGTAAGCGATCAGGTAACAAATGAAATTAATTTAGAGTCGTATATTGATTTTGTTGCTACGCTCACTCTGGCTACCGGAGCGGTGTTTGAACTGCCTGTAGTGGCTTTCTTTCTGGCTAAACTGGGTATAATGAGTGCGGGGTTCATGAAAAAATACCGCAGGCAGGCTATTTTGGTTATTCTTATTATTTCGGCTGTGGTTACTCCTCCCGATGCCACCAGTATGATTTTAATGACCGTGCCCCTGTACGCCCTGTTTGAGTTAAGTATTCTTATTGCTCAGCGGGTAGACAGGCAGCGGCTCAAAGAACAACAGGGTTAATGTAAAATCATATCGCGGTCGGTAGTGTTTCCGCTTATAATCTGAACTACTCCGGTATCGGCATACCAGGTGCTGAAAATAAGATCTCCGGTGCGCACATAATAATTTCCCTCCAGTATCTCCCCGAATTTAGCTTTCCCGTCAGAGCCCGTAACCTTGGTCATTAAGGCGTAATTGTTTTTTAAATCCTCGTAGGTGCGGTACACATACACCGCTGTCCCCGACATTACATTGTGACTCGGGTCTAATACTTTTACGTTGAGGTAACCTATATACGAGTAGGTATTGTTGTTGTTATTATTGTTTGACGGGGTAATGGTGTCGTCATTACACGATGAAACCATAAACAGCAACGGAGCGACTAATGCAAGTATTAATTTTTTCATGGCACTTTGTTTTAACTAACCGGCTTTAAAAACAAAGAGCGCTCCAAAAACGGGAGCGCTCTTTGAAAAAGCTTATTTAAGCTGAAATTCTTTTTTAATTTTAGCTACGTAGTCTAATTTCTCCCAGGTAAAAAGTTCCACTTTCTTGGTTATTTTTTTTCCTTCGGGGCTGGTAAATGTTTTGGTTACCGTTTCGTTTTTGCGTCCCATATGTCCGTAGGCGGCTGTTTCGCTGTAAATAGGATTGCGCAATTTTAAACGGGTTTCAATTCCGTAAGGAGTCATATCAAAAAGCTTAGCCACTTTTTTGGCAATCTCTCCATCGTTCATTTTTACCTTAGCGGTTCCGTTGGTGTTTACATAAATACCCATCGGGTCTTTTACTCCAATGGCGTATGATACTTGCACCAGCACTTCGCTGCACACACCTGCTGCCACCAAATTTTTGGCAATATGGCGGGTGGCATAAGCAGCCGAGCGGTCTACCTTACTTGGGTCTTTTCCCGAGAAAGCACCGCCACCGTGTGCACCTTTTCCTCCGTAAGTATCTACAATAATTTTACGACCCGTTAAACCGGTATCGCCATGCGGCCCGCCAATAACAAACTTGCCGGTAGGATTGATATGGTACTTGATATTGCTGTTAAACAGCTTTGCGTATTTTTTGTATTTGCTCTTAACGCGCGGAATAAGAATATTGATGATGTCCTCTTTAATTTTGGCAAGCATCTTTCCTTCGGCATCAAAATCATCGTGCTGTGTAGATACCACAATAGAGTCGATACGAATAGGCTCGTTTTTATCATTGTATTCTAAAGTAACCTGAGATTTGGCATCGGGGCGAAGGTATTTTATTGCTTTGTTCTCTCTGCGCAATGCTGCTAGTTCAATCAATACTTTATGAGCAAGGTCGAGGGCCAGCGGCATATAGTCTTCTGTTTCGTTGCTGGCGTAGCCAAACATCATTCCCTGATCTCCGGCTCCCTGATCCTGTTTTTTCTTGCGGTCAACACCCTGATTGATATCAGCCGATTGCTCGTGAATGGCCGAAAGCACTCCGCACGAGTTGGCTTCGAACATGTACTCGCTTTTGGTGTACCCTATTTTTTTGATTACTTCGCGGGCAATGCTTTGTACATCTAAGTAGGCTTTTGATTTTACTTCTCCGGCCAATACCACCTGTCCGGTAGTTACCAATGTTTCGCAGGCTACCTTTGAGTTGGGGTCGAAAGCAAGAAAATTATCAATTAAAGCGTCAGAAATCTGATCGGCTACTTTGTCCGGGTGTCCTTCACTTACGGACTCTGAGGTAAATAAATATGGCATGTGTTGTTCCTAATTTTTAAAGGGGCAAAAATACAGGTTTCAGTTAAATATCACAGGATTAAATACAGGGGAACTTTTTTAATTATAACCGGGTGACGGTGGGCGTTTTTTCGGCACGTTTTTTCAGAGCGCCCTTTTTAGCTTTGGTGTTGTAAGAGAGGGCAATATAAAACACTTGCGCATCAATTGCCCCGTAGGGGTTAACGCCTTTGTATTTAAAATCTTTATTAAAAAAGCCGGTGAGGTAGTATTTGGCAATAATGTTAAACCCTTTATTCAGCTGTACTCCCGCAAATACCGATGGCATAAACAGCTGGGTACGGCTGCTGAACCATTCGTTAAATTTCTTCTTATCCTTATCTATAAAAGTTTTTTCTTTATAGTTTATAGCCACTTCGGCCTCGGCTCCCGCAAAAAAGAACTTACGGCTTTCCATATTCCCGATTTTAAATGCAACCGGAATTCCAAGGGTGTATACTCTGAATTTTTTAGAGAGTGTATCGTTGTATTTTACCGAAAAGCCCACATTGCGCACGGCATATCCGGTGTACATGCCTGTGTGTTTACCAAAATCAAAATGATAGCGGGTGTCAAAATGTAAAAAGGCCGAAAACCGCAACTTTACCGATGGGGATGTAGTAGCAAACGTGTCGGAATAAGTGGCGAGCGAGTTGATAACTTCCCAGCCGGTGGTTTTGTATTTTTTTTGTGCGCTTGCCGGTAAAACAAGGGCAAGTGAAAAAAATATAAAGAATGCTTTTTTCATGTTAATGATGGTTTAAAGGTTAAGTCCGGCTTTAGTGATCAGCTCTTTTTGCCCGGCAGTAAATCCGGCTTTTTTATAGTATGCTTTCAATTGAGCAAGGTAGGCATATTGCTGCATAAAATACTGAAGCGTTTCAACAGCGGGGCCTTTTAGTCTTCCGTTGGAACTCATAGCGGCCTGCAGCAAGTTGGCAGCAACTTTCTCATCAAAATGATTCAATGTTTTAAGTGCGGCAAATGCGCTGTTGCGGGTTCTGAATTCAAACAAACGGCTGCTGTAGCCAAGGAGTTCGTCAATGTATTTTGCTTTATCGGTGCGGCAGGCCAGTTCAAGCCACTTAATGCGCAGGTCGTGGTTATGTCCGTACAAATTATCGGTGAGCTGAAGCCATTTACTCATTTGTGCCGGTTGCTGATCGCCCAGTTTGGTTAAGGCTGCTTTTATTACATTATACGATGAATCAGTGAGGGCTTTTTCAAACAAGGCTATCCATTCCCCCTCGGCCCCGGCATTGGCAATTGCCGACTGGCGCACGTTTACATCTTTATCGGAAAATGCTTTTACAAATACCGGTTTGCTTTGTCCGTCACGGTCTTTAGCCAGCTGACTCAGCACTTCGCTGCGCATGGCGTGAAAAGTTTCTTTGTTGTAAACCTCCATCAACAAATTGCGTTTTTTCTCTATCGGAGTTTCTTTCAGAGCCAATAAAGCGTCATATCGGTCAATCATATGCGCGGCTTTGGTAACCTGGGCGCTCAACTCTTCAAACGATTTTTTAAACGTAAGCTGATGCATGATTTCATTTCCCGGATCAAACAGCACAAAGGCTATTTGTTTTCCGCTTTCGTTGGCAATATTCACGGTGGTGCTGTATCCCTGCACCCATTCTTTCACACTTTGTTTGCTGCCATCGGTGTAGTTCACTTCAAACACCACCGGCATTTTAAAATAACCTACCACATCATCTGTTTGATGAATTTGTTTTACCGTAACTTGTGTAAAATGTTTTTCACCTTTTACGTCTAAGTAATTTACTTCGTAATGCGGTTCGCCACCACGGTACAGCCACTCATCAAAAAACCAGTCGAGGGTAATGCCTAATTTATCATGAAACGCCATCATCAAATCGTTGGTTTGAACGTTTCCGTAAGCGTGGGTGGTGAGGTAATGATTCAATCCGCGTTTGTATTGCTCCTCGCCCAGCACATAATTCAACATGCCTATTACAAACGAGCCTTTGGGATAAACGCGTGCTGTGCCGCTGCCCGAATAGGCCACAGCCAAACGATCTTTTTTTGAAGCATCGAGGGCAGCGTTTTGTTCTCCGCGTTTTTGCCATTCGTAGTGTTCTTCGCCATAAAGTTTGCGGAAAAACTTTTTAGGATAGTAGGTGGCATAACTTTCCTGCAGCCACGTATCGTTAGGAGTGCGGGCGGTAATAAAATCGCCAAACCACTGATGCACGAACTCGTGGCAGTTTACTCCTAAGTAATTTTTATCTATAAACTGGCGTTGGTCAACTCCGAAAAAATCTCCGAAAATAGTGGCCGTAGTATTTTCCATGGCTCCGTATAAAAAGTCCTGCACCATTATTTGCGAGTAACTTTCCCAGGGATATTTCATTCCCGTTTCCCCTTCCATAAAATCTACCATTTGTTCGGTGAGCATGGAAGTGGGTTCAGCTTTTTCTTTAAACTCGGGGTAATACCAAAAGTGCACCGGTGTTTTGCTTTTGCTGCTTTGCGTACTTTTCACCGCATATTTACCAATGCCCAGCATCAGCAGGTAGCTGGCGTGTGGGCGCGTCATGCTATAGTGCCAGGTTTTGGTTCCGTTTTTATTATCCTTCACTTCTATTTTGGTACCATTGCTCAGCACCTGATAGGCGGCATCAAAAGTTACCAGCACTTCGGTAAGTAATTTATCGTTGGGAGTATCATAACTCGGAATCCAGTGGCGGTTGTCAATGCCCTGGCCCTGGGTCCAAATTTGATTGCGCACCCGGTTAAAGGCATCGCCCTTATCACTTTTTTCATCAAACCAGCCGATAAAATAAATTCCTTTGCGCGGGTTGCATTCGTACGCAAACGAGATAAAATGTTTTTCGTCCCAGCGCAGGGAGGTTTCGGGAAATACCCAAATGCCCTCTTCCAGTATTTTATAGCGCAGGGGTTTGGCATCGAGCAACGATTCTTTTATGCGAATGCCCGGACCATCGAAAAAAATGGAATCCACCTTTTGCTGAATGACGGTAAAACTGTGTGTTACTTTTCCTTTTACCAGTCCGGCCGAAGGCTCAAAGGCCACCTCTAATTTTTGCCGTTCAATATCAATATTGTGTTCGCGGGGGGAGGCATTGGGGTCGCGCACGTAACAGGCGTGGGTGGTGAGGGTTTGGGCATAGGTGCTGTCACATAAAAGGGCGAGCATTACAAAAGCAAATTGTTTCATGGATGGTGATTAACGGCCTGCAAAATAGTAAAAAAGCGCTTACGGGGGGCACAATCAGGGTATTTTGAATTACCTTTGACTAAACCTCAAAACGAAACACATGAAAAAGAACATGAGCGAGTTGGATAAAATACTCCGGGTTTTGGCCGCAGCCGTGGTGGTGGTATTAAATTTTATGGGAACCATTGGCGGCACGGTAGCCACCGTTTTAATGAGTATTGCCGCAGTGCTTTTGCTCACCACTCTTATTAATTTTTGCCCGCTTTATGCCCTGTTTAAAATAAGTACGCGAAAGAAAGAATAACCATTTGCGCAACCCCTTGCATTTTAAGAGTTTCTATTTTATTAAGTAAACAAAATTTTGAAATGATACATCAATCCGCTACTTTCGATTCCATTCTACATACTACTATATGGCAACGAATAAACAAATTGATCATCTTTTAGAAGACAAACCAAACCCGATTAAGAAAATTATTATATCGGTGGTGGTGGTGGCATTATTTGCCTCAAACATTGTGTTGTTTCAAAAGCTTCAGAGTAAAACCGAAGAAATGGAGCAAACTACCCGGCAAGCCGAGATGGTGAGGCACGAAAAGGACTCTTTGAGTGGAGAGGTTGACCGCCTGGAGGCCGAACTTATTTCCCTTCAACAGGAAAATAGCGAACTGGATAGTTTGGTGGACGTAAAAGACGAAGAGTTACGTACTAAAATAGTTTATATCCGTCAGTTAATTGCCCGTGGCGGAAGTGGTGACGGTGGTAGTTTTACCAAAGCCAAAGCCGAAATAAACAAACTGAAGGAGGAACGCGACAACTACCTGGCTCAAATGGAAGAACTCAAAGCTAAAAATAACGAACTATCAACCAAAAATGCCGAGTTAGGTTCTTCACTTACCGATGCGAATTTAAAAGCTGAATCAGCCACCAAAGAAAAAGGAATTCTGGCCGAGAAAGTAAAACTTGGTTCGCAAATGATGGCTGCCAACCTTAAGGTAGATGCAGTGTCGATTAAAGGAAGCAAAGAAAAGGTGACCACCAAATCAAAAAGCGCTCAAAAATTCAGAGTATGCTTTACCATTTTACAAAATCTTATTGTAGATAAAGGCCCCCGTAATATTTACATCCGTGTGCTGGGTCCCGATAAATCGGTAATGGCATCAAACGTGAGCAATACGTTTATCTACCGCGATAAAGCCACGGTATACAGCGAGAAAAAACAATATCAGTACGACAACAAAAGCATTGATATGTGTGTGTACTGGGATCGCACCCAGGACCAGCTGCAAAAAGGCGATTACACCGTTGAGCTGTATGACGACCTGAGCCTGATGACTAAATCAACCATTGTGCTGAAATAAACAGCCGAAACGAAAAATATGGAAACGGGACGAGGTACTGCTTCGTCCCGTTTTTTTATTGCTTCAATACGTGTTCAATTAAGTACATTTGATGCGGCATTAAAGGTTATTACCATTTGAAAAAGGCCTGCGTAGTTGTTTTCTTTTTGCTGTTTATGGCAACAGTTCCCGCCCTTGCAGGCGTACCAGTAAAACACCCTGCACGTATAAGGCCTCCCGATTACAGCAACCTTTCAGACTGGGCAGCACACCCCTGGAAAAAAGATTTCTCCGATTCGATTCCGGGTTTTGTAACATACGGCAAAATTGACTCGGCTGCCGATGTGTTTTTTATTCATCCCACCAGCTTTACGGCCAAATTTTACCGCGCCCCGTGGAATGCTTCATTAGACGATGAAGAGCTAAATGCTAAAACCGATTTGGGTTCCATGTTTAATCAGGCAACCGTGTTTAATACCCATTGCCGAATATTTGCTCCGCGTTACAGGCAAGCGCATTTAAAAGCATTTATTCTGAAGGGAAACCCGAAAAAAGACAGTGCCATAAATCTGGCTTATGCCGATGTGCGTTCGGCTTTTTTATATTACATGAAACATTTTAATCGGGGCAAACCCATCATTATTGCTTCGCACAGTCAGGGAACTATTCAT
>Ga0268298_10002244_pt1 | contig 21323 bp, 21 predicted proteins | sample WWTPWeurt_MetaG_FD_194462 | JGI IMG/M metagenome (GOLD analysis project Ga0268298, IMG submission 194462) | Activated sludge microbial communities from WWTP in Nijmegen, Gelderland, Netherland - WWTP Weurt | ecosystem: Engineered > WWTP > Aerobic digester > Activated sludge | place... | reverse complement strand
TTTTCGGAGTATTTCATCCGGCGCGCCGAGGGCGCCGGGCCGATCGGGGGATCCCGGTGACCGCCGCCGTCGAAACCGAAAACCTGACGGTTCGATTCGGGGATTTCACCGCCGTGGACCGCGTGACCCTGGCGGTCGGGCGCGGGGAGATTTTTGGATTTTTGGGCGCCAACGGGGCCGGCAAAACGACCACCATCCGGGTCTTGACGGGCCTCCTGCCTCCGACCGATGGCGTCGCCCGGGTGGCGGGCCTTTCCTTCGCCGACGGCCCCGACGCCATCAAAAAACGCGTCGGCTACATGTCGCAAAAATTCACCCTGTACAACGATCTCAACGTCGGCGAAAATTTGGAATTCGCGGCCGGCCTTCGGAAAATACCCCGGCGGATTTTCCAGGAACGGGCCCGCCGCCTGTTGGAATTCGTCCGGTTCGACCATCCGCTCTCGACGCTCGTGCGGGATCTCCCGGGGGGTTTGAAACAAGAGGTGTCCCTCGCGGCCGCCCTGCTGCACGAACCCGACGTCGTCTTTCTGGACGAACCCACCGCCGGGGTTTCCCCCGCGGCCCGGGCCCGATTTTGGACCCTCATTCGGCGGTTGGCCGCCGAGGGGCGCACGGTCTTCGTGACCACCCACTACATGGACGAGGCCGAGGAATGCGGCCGCATCGCGCTCATGCGCGCGGGGCGGATCATCGCCCTGGGGGCGCCCGCGGAATTGAAACGGGACGCCTTTCCCGAACGTCTGCTGGAATTGGAATGGGCCGGGGAGCCCCCCGCCGGCTGGCGGGAGGAGTTGTTGAAGCGCGCGGCGCTCACCGTGGTCCCCCACGGACTCTATCATCACGCGCTGGTCCGGGACGAAGAGGCTTTCGCGGCGTTCTCCCGAAACCGCCCCGCCTTGACGGTCCGGACGGTGGCGCCTTCCTTGGAAGACGTGTTCATCCGCCTCGTGGAAGGACGCGACCGATGATTTTCCGGCGGCCGTGGTTTCACGCGGGCCGGGCCCGGGCCGTGGCCAAAAAGGAAATCCATCACGTCCTTCGGGATCCCTTCGTTTTGGCCATGGCCTTGGGCGTGCCCGTGTTTCTCGTCGTCTTTTTCGGCTACGTGCTGGACTTTGATGTGAAACGAATCGCCTTGACCGTGGTGGACCACGACCAAACCCGGGCCTCCCGGGAGCTCGTGGACCTCTTTTCGAGCGCGGCCTATTTTCGCCCCCGGCCGCCGGAAGCCGGCCGGACTCCCCTGGAAAGCCTGGAGGAGGGCCGGGCCAAAGCCGCCCTTTTCATCGAACCAGGGTTCGGCGGCCGTTTGGCCGACGGCGTTCCGACCAGGGTTCAAATCGTTTTGGACGGTTCCGACAACCAAACCACCGGGGTCGTGGGAAGTTACTTGGGCGGCCTCCAGCGCGCCGCCGCCCGTCGCGCGTCCGGGGCGACGCCCGGCCGGAACGTGGAGCTTCGCACCCGGTTCCTTTTCAATCCCGAGCTCAACAGCCGGTGGTTCATCGTCACGGGGTTGTTCGTCGTGGCCGTGGGCGTCCTTTCGATTTTGCTCACGGCCCTCACCGTCGCCCGGGAATGGGAGACGGGGTCCATGGAACTGCTGCTCTCCACGCCGGTGCGGCCCCTGGAAATTATTTTGGGAAAGTTGGCTCCCTACATGGGCCTTTGCCTGGGCGCGGTGGCGCTCGTCTACGCGGCGGCGCGGCTGGCCTTCGGGGTCCCCTTTCGGGGGAACCACCTTGTTTTCCTCTTGGCCTGCGTTTTGTTTTTGGCCTGCACCCTGGCCCAGGGTCTGTTGATTTCCGTCGTGACCCGCCAGCAACAATTGGCCATGCAGCTCTCCAACATCACGGGGCTTCTGCCCGCCACGCTCCTCTCGGGGTTCATTTTCCCCGTGGAGAGCATGCCGCTCTTTTTCCGCGTCCTCACCTCCCTGTTGCCGCCCCGTTGGTTCATCGATTGCTGCCGGGGCATTTTCCTCAAGGGCGCCGGGCTTCGGGAATTGGCGGTCCCGCTCGGCGCGTTGACCCTGATCGCGACCGGCCTCATTCTCCTGGCGACGAAAAAATTTAAACGGGATCTGGAACCCTGACCTTGAACCCGACGATCCGGGCCTTCCTCAAAAAAGAATTCATTCAAGCCTTGCGGGACAAACGCATGCGGATCATTATTTTCGCGATCCCCGTCGTGCAGATCACGGTATTCGGCCTGGCGTTGTCGAACGAAATCAAAAACGTCCGACTGGCGCTGTACGCCGCGCCGACGGACGCTCTGGCCCAGGACCTTCACCGTCGGGCCCTGGCGTCGGGGTGGTTCCGCCCCGCGGAAGGGAACGACCCGGACCCGGTGGGGACCGTTCGCGCGGGCCGGGCCGACGCCGCGCTGGTGGCGCCGGCGGAAACGCTGGACCGGGCCCTCGCCCGCGGGGAAGGCCGCCTCCAACTATTGGTGGACGCCACCAACGCCACCAAAGCCCGGGTGGTGGAGAACTACGTTCAGGCGCTGCTGGCCCGGACGCTCCGGGACCGCCTCGGCCGGGGCCCGGCGGCGCCCGTCGCTTTCGACGTCCGGGTGCTTTACAACCCGACCCTGACGACGTCCCACTACCTCGTGCCGGGCGTCATGGGGCTGATCCTCACGCTGGTCACGATTCTCCTGACCAGCATGTCCATGGCCCGGGAACGGGAGCTCGGGACTTTCGAAACGCTCGTGGCGGCGCCCGTGGCCCGCTGGGAGATTTTCATCGGGAAAACCCTTCCCTACGTGATCCTGGGCATGGCCGACGTCCCCCTGGTGTTGGCGGTCGGCGTGCTCGGATTCCGGGTGCCTTTCCGGGGCCCCTTGTGGGCCGTGGGGCTGGCGGCGCTGGTGTTCGTGTGCACGACGGTGGCCATCGGCACGCTGATCTCGACCTTCGCCAAGAATCAACAGCAAGCCATGATGGGCGGCTTTTTGTTCCTCTTCCCGGCCATTCAATTGTCCGGGGTGATGGCGCCCCTGGAAAACATTCCCGCGGCCGTGGTTCCTTTTTCCTGGCTGAACCCTCTTCGATTTTTCGTGACCCTCATGCGCCATCTCATGCTCAAAGGAACCATCGGTTCCCTTTATTGGACGAACCTGGGGGCGCTGGCTCTTCTGGCGCTGGGGGCGGGGGCTTGGAGCGTCCATCGGTTTCGGCGCACCACGGCTTGATTCAGAATTCCCCCATGGACTCCTCCCGCGGCTTTGCTTTCAACGGGATGCCTTACCCTAAGTGTCATGTTTGCCTTTTCTTTTTAATGCATTTTTGATATTTTGTGTTTGGAAATCCCACATATTTTTCGGGGACAGTTTGCGTGGGTCTCGCGTATTTTTGAATCCGGCCACCCCCAAAGCGGGGGGCAAGGGCCGGTCTCGTTTTTCCCGGCGGACCCGGGCCACGATCATGACATCGCACCTCAACACCCCATCGTCTTTTTCCTCCGGGCGGCCGGCCACGCCGCCCCAAACCGGTCCCCTGCCCCGGGATTACGGCACCACCCGCCTCGTTTTGCTTCCCCGCGATCCGCGCTGGATGTACTGCTACTGGGAGGTCGCCCCCTACACCTGGGAGGAAGTCCGCCGCCAATTCGGTCCCGACGTTTCCCGGGGTCGCCCGGTGCTCCGGCTGCACGCGGAGCACGGCGGCAAACACACGGCCTTCGACGTCGATGTGAATCTGGAGGCGCGCAATTGGTACGTCTACTCCCCCCGGGGCGACGGCCAGTGGCACGCGGAACTGGGCTTGATTCTGCCGGACGGGCGCTTTGTGCTTCTGGCCATCTCCAATAAAATTCGGCTGCCCGCGGGGGAAGTCTCCGATCTCTTCGACGAAAAGTGGGGCTTGTTGAAAGCCGAGTGGGAACGCCTTTTCGAATTGTCCGGCGGGGGCCGCCTCGGCGCCGGATCGCTGGACATGGCCAAGATGCTGGCTCAGCGGTGGGAATTGCTTCGCGGCCTGTCGTCCCTGTCGAGCGCCCCGACGTCGCCCGGCGGCGCCAGCTGGAGCCGGCCCCCCGGCCGCCCCAAGGGCTTTTGGCTGGTGGCCGATTGCGAGGTCATCGTCTACGGCGCCACCGAGCCCGACGCCCGGGTGACCTTCCAAGGCCGCCCGATTCCGCTCAACCCCGACGGCACGTTCTCCTTCCGTTTCGCCCTGCCGGACGGAAAACAAAATTTCCCGATCCACGCGACCAACGCCGACGGCGATTTGTCCCGTTCGATCGAATTCGTCGTCTCGCGCGAAACGCGCAAAGGGCGGGAGTGACGCCGCGATGACTTCCCGGGCCCGCCTTTCATGACGCCGGCGCCCCAGGGCTTTTTAAATCTCGTCCTGCACGCGCACCTGCCCTACGTGCGCCATCCCGAATATCCCGACTTCCTCGAAGAGGATTGGTTCTACGAAGCCATCACGGAAACCTATGTGCCGCTCCTGGACATGATGGAGCGCCTGGCCGGCGAGAACGTCCACTTCCGCCTGACCATGAGCCTCACCCCCCCGCTTTGCAACATGCTCGCCGATGAACTGCTCATGTCGCGCTACCGCGTGAAGCTCAACGCGCTCATCGAACTGGCGGAAAAAGAGGTGTTGCGCACCCGGCAGTTGCCCGCCGCCTATCAGGAAACCGCGAACATGTATCTCTCCCGGTTTCGCCGCGTGCGCGAGATCGTGGACGCCTCCGGCGGCCGGTTGCTCCAACGGTTCCGGGCCCTTCAAGATCACGGCCTTCTGGAAATCATCACCTGCGGCGCCACCCACGGCTATTTGCCGCTCATGATCCACGAAGAATCCCGCCGGGCCCAGATCCGCGTGGCCGTGCGGGATTACCAACGCCACTTCGGCCGACCGCCCCGGGGCATTTGGTTGCCCGAGTGCGCCTACGCCCCGGGCGTCGACACCCTGCTCAAAGAAGAAGGCATCACCTTTTCGTTTTTGGATTCCCACGGGCTCCTGTTCGGAAAACCCCGACCCCGCCACGGGGTGTTCGCGCCGATTTTCGCGCCGGGCGGGGTGGCTTTTTTCGGCCGGGACATGGAAACCGCCCAGCAGGTTTGGTCCGCCGAGCAGGGGTACCCCGGCGACCTTTCCTACCGGGAGTTTTACCGGGACGTGGGGTACGATCTCGATTACAACTACATCCGCCCTTACCTGCACGAAGACGGAGTTCGGCGCAACATCGGCATCAAATACCACCGCGTCACCGGACGGGTGGCCCTGGCCGACAAGGAACCTTACCAGCCGGCCCGGGCCCGGGAAACCGCCGCCGCCCACGCGGGGAACTTCCTTTTCAACCGCGAACGTCAAATTGAATATTTAAAAGGCGTGATGAACCGCCCGCCCGTGGTGACCTCCATTTACGACGCGGAACTCTTCGGCCACTGGTGGTTCGAGGGGCCGGACTTTTTGGAATGCCTGCTTCGAAAAATCCATTTCGACCAGAACCTGTTCAAGACCACCAACGGCGTGGAATATCTGGCCCAGGTGCCGGAACAGCAGATCGTCGAACCCGAACCCTCCAGCTGGGGCGACAAGGGCTACCACGAAGTCTGGCTGAACGCCTCCAACGACTGGATCTACCCCCACCTGCACATCGCCGCGGAACGGATGATCCGCCTGGCCAACATCCACCCCCACGCCGACGGCCTTCTCCGCCGTTACTTGAACCAGGCGGCCCGGGAACTCCTGTTGGCCCAATCCTCGGATTGGGCGTTTCTGATGACCGTGGGGACGGCGCGCCAATATTCCGAAAAACGGACCCGGGACCACATCGGACGTTTCCTGGATTTGTTCCACCGGATCAACGAAAACCGGATGGAGGAAGGCCCCCTCGCCCCCATCGAAGGGGCCGATAACATTTTCCCGGACATCGATTACCGGGCCTACCAAAGCGCTCCCCAGCGGGAAACCGCCGGGATTCGTTAACCCCTCTTTTCTCCCGCCTCCCAAGCTCCCGCCAGGGCCTCGACCACGGCTTTTTGACCCAACGTGAGGGCCGCCCCCGATCGCCACAGGGCGCCGACTTGCCGATGGGGCTCCGGACGCTCGAAGGGGATGAACCGGAGCGGAAGCCCGCCCGTTTCCGCCGCCACGCGGGGCACCAACGTTACGCCCTCGCCCGCCGCCGCCAACCGCATGACCGACGCCAGACTGCTGCCCTCGAAAATGACCCGGGGATCGGTGGCCGCCATTTTGCAAAAGGCCAGGCTCTGCTGGCGAAAGCAGTGCCCCTCCTGGAGGACCAACATCCGTTCCCGCGCCAGGTCCCGGACGGACACGGCTTTTTTCCGGGCCAGCGGGTGGTTTCGGTCGACGGCCAGGCAAAAGGGCTCCTCGCCGAAGGACCGGGCGGCGAACCCCCGTTCGCCGGCGGGCAGGGCCAGGAGCCCCACGTCCAACCGGCCGTCCTTTAATTGGGCGAGAAGAAGGGACGTCGTGACTTCGTGAATCTCGACCGTGAGTCGCGGGGCTTTTTTCCGAAGAAGCGGAAGCGCCCGGGGCCACAGGTAAGGGCCCAGGGTCGGGATCGCGCCCAACCGGACCACCCCGGTGGGCTCCCCCGCGTCCGCCTTGATTTCCTCGGCGGCGCTCTCGAGGACGGACAGCGCGGGAAGAACCCGCTGGAGGAACTTTTCCCCCGCCGGCGTCGTCCGCACCCCCCGCGGCGAGCGGTCGAACAGGGGGGCCCCCAGTTCGCGCTCCAGTTTTTTCAGCCCCTGGCTCAACGTGGGTTGGCTGACGTGCACGCGGTCCGCCGCCCGGACAAAGTGCCGCTCCCGATACACCGCCGCGGCGTAACGCAATTCCTGCATTTCCATTATTGAATACTCCTATATGATAGATTCAATCAATCCATTTGATCTATTGTAGGACACGGCGTAGAATGAGGTCAAGAAATTCCAGGAGGAATCCCATGACCAACGCCGCCCCGTCCAAATCCGCCGCTCCGTCCGTCGTGGCAGAGGCCCTCGCCCGGGTCCTCGCCGACAGTTACCGGCTCTACGTGAAAACCCAGAACTTCCATTGGAACGTGGTGGGCCCCCATTTCGCGCCCCTGCACGCCCAATTCCAATCCCAGTACGAAGAGCTCGCCCCCGCCATCGACGAAGTGGCGGAACGGCTTCGGGCCTTGGGGCAGCGGGCGCCGGGATCGATGAAGGAATTTTTGGCCCTCGGCACCCTGCCCGAAGCCCAGAACGAGGAATTGGCCGACGACATGGTCCGGTCCCTGGAAAAGGGTCACCGGGCCCTCGCCCAGGGGGCGAAAGCCGCCCTGGACGCCGCCCAGCGCGCCGGGGACGACGTCACCGTCGACCTCATGGTGGAGCGCATCGCCGCCCACGACAAGGCGGCCTGGATGTTGGCAAGCTTTTTGGTTCATTGATCCGTTGATTCCAGGAGGCACTATGAGCGACACCGTCAAAATCGGTCAGGTTGTCCCTGACTTTCAAATGGACGTCTACGATCCCCGGTCGGGGGAATTCGGCACTTTTTCCCTGGCCGACGCCCGCAAAAAGGGCCAGTGGACCGTTCTCGTGTTTTACCCCGCCGACTATACCTTCGTGTGTCCGACGGAACTGGCCGACGTGGCCCGACAGCAGGACGAACTGGCCAAGGCCGGCGCCCAGGTTCTGGGCGTCAGCCGGGACACCAAGTTCGTCCACCTCGCCTGGCGGCGGGAGGAAAAATTGCTGAAAGACGTCCGTTACCCCTTGGCCGCGGACCCCACCGGCGCGGTAAGCCGCCTCTTCGGCGTTTTGGACGAAGCCAGCGGTTTGGCCTTCCGCGGCACCTTCATCATCGCGCCGGACGGCAAGCTGACCGGGTCCGAAGTCAACTTCTTCAACGTCGGCCGAAGCGCGGAGGAACTCCTGCGCAAAGTGAAGGCCAACGTTTACCTGGCGAAACATCCCCAGGAAGCCTGCCCGGCCAATTGGTCGGAAGGGGCCAAAACCCTGAAACCCGGCGCGAATCTCGTGGGCCGGGTGGCCGAAGCCCTCGCCTAAGGCGGGGCCCCGCCCGGGTTCGCCGCCCCGGCCCCCCGCGGGCCGGGGCGCGCGGACGTGGGGCTTCCCTTCCCCCCCGAAGTTCGCTAAAATTCCGTCGGTGTCTTTCGGCCGAGGAGCCCCCATGCGACGTTCTCTTTTTCCTCTCGTTTTAATCCTTGTCGGTTCTCCCCTGTTCGCCCAGGACATTCGGGAGCGGTGGGGCGTGGGCGGGGCCGTCGGCTACGGCGATTATCTTTCCCCTGGATCGGCCAAGAAGGGCACCAACGCCGACTTGTACCTGTCCGGCTGGGTCCGGGAGGGCGTCGGGTCCAACACGGAGCTTATCGCGGCCCTGGACGGCCTGTCGGCCGCCGGGAGTTCCGTCCGGTCGGGCCTTCGCGCCCGGGCCCTCACGCTGGGCCTCCTTCAACCCCTGATTCGACCCGACGATTGGGTTCCCTACGTGGTGCTGGCCGGCGGGGCGGCCTTTGTTCACGCCCCCGGGGCGGTCCGGCCGGACGTCGTCCAGCCCGTGGGCAAATTCGGCCTCGGCTTGGAACGCTACGTCGGCGCCAAGTCCACCCTGGGCTTGCAGATCAATTACCATTACCTTCTGTCGAACGGCCGCTACGCCCCGGAATCCAGCGCCGCCTCGGTGGCCCTCACCTACACCTCCTTTTTCTACTGCGGGCTGGGCGCCCAGCGGGTGTTGCCCACCCCCGCGGCCGTGCCACCCCCCAACGCGACACCGGTCTATTCCCACCCCACGGCCGTCATCGCCCAGGACACCGACGGCGACGGCGTGCCGGATCTTCGGGACAACTGCCCGGACACCCCGGAAGGGCAAACCGTCGACGCCTTTGGCTGTCCCAAGGACTCGGACGGGGACGGCGTTTTGGACGATTTGGACGCCTGCCCCAACACCCCGGCGGGCGCCCTGGTGAACAGCGCCGGTTGCCCGGCGGAGACCGTGAGCGTGACGCTCGACATTAAATTCGACGCCGGGCAAGCCGTCGTCAAACCGGAATTCGACGCCCAGATCGGCAAAGTGGCCGATTTCATGGCGCGGTTCCCCAACACCACCGTGCTCATCGAAGGCCACACCGACAACGCCGGCAATCCGGCCACCAGCCTGCCGCTTTCCCAGCGGCGGGCCGACGCCGTGCGCCAAACCCTCGTGGCGAAATTCCACGTGGCCCCGGGGCGCGTGACGGCCAAAGGCTACGGGGACACCCGCCCCATCGCCAACAACAAAACACCGGAAGGCCGCGCGGCCAATCGACGCGTCGTGGCGACCCTCTCGGCGACCAAAAAATAATCGACCCGGTTGGACCGACGTCCCCGGCGCCCCTTCCGGGCGGGGACACCGTTTTTAAAAAATCCGTTGGAGGAAAATATGTCTCTCGTTAAAGAATTCAAGGAATTCGCCATGCGCGGCAACGTCGTGGACATGGCGGTCGGCGTCGTGATCGGCGGCGCTTTCGGCAAAGTGGTCTCGTCCTTTTTAAACGACGTGGTGATGCCGCCCCTGGGCATGCTCACGGGCGGCGTGGATTTCACGGACAAAGCCGTGACCCTCAAGCCCGCCGCCGAGGGGGCCAAGGCCGTGACGCTCAACTACGGGTCGTTCATCACCACCTGCGTGGATTTCGTCATCGTCGCCTTCGCGATTTTCGTGGTCGTCAAGATCATGAATAGCCTGAAGAAAAAAGAGCCCGTCGCCGCCCCCGCGCCGACGGAAAAGGCCTGTCCCCAATGCCTGTTGACGATTCCGATCGCCGCGAAGAAATGCGGCCACTGCACGAGCGTCATCGCTTAAGCTTTCCCCGACCCCCAAGGAGCCCTTCATGAAACGATCCATCGCCCTGTTCGCCTTGATGTCCCTCTTCGCCCTGTCCGGCCTTCGCGCCGAAGACGCCACCGGCCGCCTCGGTCTGGGCGGCGCCTTCGGTTTGGACGACGCCTACGCCCGCAAAGTCCTGCGCCGCGGGACCGACGCCGACGTGTTCGGTTCGGCCTGGCTCCGCTTCGGGTTCTCCCAAAAGAACGAGCTCGCGCTCGCTTACGACAACCTCCAATTGAAACCCAAAGGCGCCGCGGCCGCCGGGCGGTCCATCGTCCAACCCGTGACCCTGAACCTCTGGCATTCCGTGTCCCCCGATCGCCGCCTCACCCCCTTCTGGGTGGTGGGCGCCGGCGTCGCGGACTTGCGCCGGATGGACGTCTCCCGCCGCACCGGACTGGCCCTCCAGGCCGGCGGCGGGTTGGAATATTTCGTTTGCCGCGGTTTCAGCCTCGGCGCCTTGGTCCGGGCCCACTACGTGGCCAACCGCCATTCCAACGGCACCACGGAGGGAACGCTCCTTTCGGCCGGCCTGATGGCGAACCTCTTTTGGCCCGCCGGTCCCGCCAAAGCCGCGGAGGCGGCGCCGGTGGTTCGATCCGCGCCGGTTGAAAAACCCCTGGCCGCGGCGCCCGCCCCGGACGCGGACGGCGACGGCGTGGCCGACGCCCTGGACCAATGCCCCGGCACCGGCCGGGGCGTCGCGGTGAACGCCAGCGGCTGCCCCCGGGATTCGGACAACGACGGCGTGATCGACAACGACGACAAGTGCCCCGACACGCCGGCCGGCCAGTTGGTGAACGCCGACGGCTGCCCCGCGGAAACCGTTAGCGTCAACCTCGACATCAAATTCGATCCCGGCCAGTCGGTCGTGAAACCCGAATTCGACGCCGCCATCAAGAAAGTGGCGGACTTCCTGGCCCGGTTCCCCGGCACCACCGTGGTCATCGAAGGCCACACCGATAACGCCGGAAACCCCGCCACCAGCCAGCCCCTGTCCCAACGCCGGGCCGACGCCGTTCGTAAAGTCCTGGTGGAGAAATTCGCCGTCGACGGCGCCCGGGTCGCCGCGAAGGGCTTCGGGGACGCGAAACCCGTCGCCGACAACGCCACCGCCGCGGGCCGCGCCCAGAACCGCCGGGTCGTCGCCACGGTCTCGGCCGTGAAGAAATAAGGGAGGTTTTCCATGCGCAAAATCACAACGATCGCCCTCGCGCTTCTGTCCACGACGGCGCTTTGGGCCGACGACGCCAAGCCCTGGAAAGATCAAGCCCAGCTCAGCTACTTGAGCGCCAACGGCAACACGAAATCGACCACGATCGGCGCCTCGAATTTGTTCAGCTGGACCGGAGGGCATTTCCTGCTCGAACTGCCGGCCGGAGCCCTGAACACGAAAAGCAAGGGCGAACGGACCGCCGAGCAATACTACGCGGGCGAAAAACTGCAGTACAAGATCACCGACCGTAATTACGCCTTCGAAAAGTTCCTGTGGGAACGGAACACTTTCGCGGGCTTCGACCACCGTTACGACGTCTCGGGCGGTCTCGGCCGGGAATGGTGGAAAACCGTCAAGGACAACTTCCTGACGGAACTCGGCGGCGGTTACATCAACGAACAACGGGTGAAAACCGCGGGCCGAACCAAATTCGGTTCGGGTCGGGGATACGCCAAATACGCCCGGAAGTTGTCGGCCACGGCGGATTTCAGCCAGGACGCCGAGTACCTCCACAACTTCAAGGAAAGCCGGGATTACCGGGTCAACACCGAAACGGCGTTGATCACGTCGATATCGACGAATCTGTCGCTGAAGGTTTCCTACGGCTGGAAGTTCCGCAATCTGCCCCCGCCGACCTTCGCCAAAAGCGATTCGTTAACGGCCGTTTCTCTGATCATCAACTATTAAGCCGCTTCAAAAGGCCCGTCCCGGCCTTTGTGCCGGGGCGGGCCTTTTTTTTGGCGGGAACCATTTGGTCCGCTTCGCGTTCTTGTAGACACACGCACAGGAGGATTTCATGTCCAAGCTTTTCTCAACATTTAATCTGGGACCCATGTCCCTGCCCAACCGCCTGGTGATGGCGCCCATGACCCGTTGCCGGGCCGGAGAGGGAAACGTCCCGACGGACCTTATGGCGGAGTACTACGCCCAACGGGCCTCGGCCGGCCTCCTTATCACGGAAGCGTCCCAGGTCTGCCCCGAAGGGATCGGCTACGCCAACACCCCGGGCATTCACAGCGAGGCCCAGGTCGCCGGATGGACCAAAGTCACCGCCGCGGTCCATCGGGCGGGGGGACGGATCGTGATTCAACTCTGGCACGTGGGGCGAATTTCCCACCCCCTCTTCCAACCGAAGGGCGCCCTTCCCGTGGCGCCCTCGGCCATTGCCCCCAAGGGTACCGTGTATACGCCCCAGGGGCCCAAACCCTACGAGATCCCCCGGGCCCTTGCTCTGGAAGAACTGCCGGGAATTGTCAACGCCTATCGTCAAGCGACCCTGAACGCCAAAAAGTCGGGGTTCGACGGCGTGGAAATCCACGGCGCCAACGGATATTTGCTGGACCAATTCCTCCGGGATGGCAGCAACAAGCGGACGGACCGTTACGGTGGATCGGTGGAAAACCGGGCCCGTTTGCTTCTGGAAGTCACCGACGCGGCCATTCAGGCCTGGGACAAGGACCACGTGGGGGTCCGGCTTTCCCCCGGCGGCACCTTCAACGACATGGCCGATTCCGACACCGTCGGGACCTTTTCCTATGTCATTCGGGAATTGGACCGCCGGGGCGTGGCCTTCGTCCACCTGCGGGAAACCACACCGGACGATGTCCGCCACGGGGGCGCCCACGTGCCCGCCGTCACCTTCCGTTCCCACACCCGCCGACCGATCATTGTTAATGCGGGATACGACAAGACCCGGGCCGAAGAAGTTCTGAGCAAAGGCATCGCCGAACTGGTGGCCTTCGGCGTGCCCTTTTTGGCCAATCCGGACCTGCCGAAGCGGCTGGAAAAAAACGCCCCGTTAAACCCCCCGGACACGGCCACTTTTTATGGCGGTTCGGCCAAGGGATACACGGATTATCCGGTGTTAACAACACAAAATTAAAAGACTCCTTCTTCAAAATCAAAGAACCCACCCTCTTTATGGGGGTGGGTTCTTTATTGAATTTCAGCGCTTTTGGCCCCATGCTTATGGCATGAGGCAAAAATTTTTCAATACCGAAGCTTTCACCTTAATTGAACTGATGCTGGTGGTCGCCATCATCGGGCTCCTGGCGGCCATCGCCATTCCAAAATTCGCCAATCTGGTCGACAAATCCAAGGAAGCGGCCGCCCGGGGAAAATTGGGAACGATGAGAAGCGCGATGAATTTGTATTACGCCGATAACGAAGGGGGGTATCCGGCCGGCTTTTTGGCCACGGGCGAGCCCCTGGTGCCTCGTTATTTGGACAAAGTGCCTTACGTGGAAATGCCGCGCACCGTGGCGTCCGGCCGTCACCGGGGGAAATTCATGGCGAGCGGCGGGGTCCCCTGTTGCGTCGACGATTGGTTTTCCGACTTCGAAACCGCCTGGCACTACAGCCTGGTGGACCACGCCGTGCGTCTCAACTGCACCCACACCGATTCCAAGGGCACCACTTGGAGCCTTTGGTAACCCTTGACAGCGTTCCCCCCAATCAACTAAAATTATCACACACCGAATACGAGTGCTGGTTTTGAGTTCCTGAACCCGCTCTTTATCGTCGGAAAAGCGCCACAAGGCCCCTCCGGGTCCGTGGCTTTTTATTCGAAATTTAATTAGCAATCGATTTAATCGATTGCCAGCAATGGAGGAAACTAGCATGGTTGACGCGGTTCTCACCAAAGTCAAAATCCGTCCTCTGGGCGACCGGGTCCTGGTCAAGCCCTTGGACAAAGAGAAACAGGAACGCGGCGGGCTCATCATCCCCGACACCGCGAAGGAAAAACCCCAGGAAGGCGAGATCGTCGCCGCGGGCAAAGGCAAAGTGTCCGACGACGGCAAAGTCCTGCCCATGGACGTCAAAGCCGGCGACCGGATCCTCTACGGAAAATATTCCGGCACCGAGATCAAGATCGACGGGGACGAATACCTGATCATGCATCAGGACGACATCCTCGGCATCTTGGAATCCAAATAATTTAGGAGACTCCCATGGCCAAACAAATCAAATACGGCGACGACGCGCGCAAAGCCGTCAAAGCCGGCGTGGACAAACTGTCCGACGCCGTGAAAGCCACCCTCGGCCCCAAGGGCCGCAACGTGGTGCTGGACAAAAAATTCGGATCGCCCACCGTCACCAACGACGGCGTGACGATCGCCAAGGACATCGAGCTGGAGGACCCCTTTGAAAACATGGGCGCCCAGCTGGTCCGCGAAGTGAGCTCCAAGACCAACGACGTGGCCGGCGACGGCACGACGACGGCCTGCGTGCTCGCCCAGGGCATCATCGCCGAAGGGTTCCGCAACATCACCGCCGGCGCCAACTCCACCCACATCAAGCGCGGCATCGACAAAGCCGTGGAAGCCGTCGTGGCGGAGCTCAAAAAGAACGCCAAAAAAATCAACATCGACGCCAAGGCCAAAGACGAGATCACCCAGATCGCCACGATCTCGGCCTCCGACAAGGAAATCGGCCAGAAGATCGCCGACGCCATCCTCAAAGTCGGCAAAGACGGCGTGATCACCGTGGAAGAGGGCAAAACCTCCGCCACCATCGTTAAAACCGTCGAAGGCATGCAGTTCGACCGGGGCTACATCTCCCCCTACTTCGTGACCGACGCGGAGCGCATGGAAGGCGTCCTGGACGACCCCCTCATCATCATCACCGACAAGAAAGTCGCCGCCATGAACGACCTGCTCCCGCTCTTGGAAAAGATCCTCCAACAGGGCAAGCAGTTCCTCCTGATCGCGGAAGACGTGGAAGGCGAAGCCCTGGCGACCCTCGTGGTCAACAAGATCCAGGGCCGCATCCGCTGCGTCGCCGTCAAAGCCCCGGGCTTCGGCGACCGCCGCAAAGAAATGCTGGAAGACATCGCCATCCTGACGGGCGGCCAGGTCATCACCGAAGAGAAGGGCTTCAAGCTCGACAAGGCCGGCATCGACATGCTGGGCCGCGCCACCCGCGTCGTCGTGGACAAGGAAAACACCACGATCGTCGGCGGCCAGGGCGACGAGAAGACCATCAAGGGCCGCATCGCGCAGATCAAGAAGCAGATCGACGAAACCACCTCCGACTACGACAAGGAAAAACTGCAGGAGCGGCTGGCGAAGCTCTCCGGCGGCGTGGCCGTGATCGAAGTGGGCGCGGCGACCGAGACGGAAATGAAGTCCAAGAAATTCAAGGTGGAAGACGCCATGCACGCGACCCGCGCGGGCGTCGAGGAAGGCATCGTGGCCGGCGGCGGCGTGGCGTTGCTTCGCGCCCAAAAGGCCCTGGACGGCCTGAAAGGGACCGACCAGGACGAAGACACCGGGATCAAGATCATCCGGCGCGTCCTGGAAGATCCCCTGCGCACCATCGCCGACAACGCCGGCGTGGACGGCTCCATCGTCGTGGACAAAGTCCGCACGAACGCGGATCCCCACTTCGGCTACAACGCCGAATCCAACGAGTACGGCGACCTGCTCAAGCAGGGCGTCGTGGACCCGGTGAAGGTCACCCGCTGCGCGCTTCAAAACGCGGCCAGCGTGGCGGGCCTCCTCCTGACCACCGACGTGCTTGTGACCGACATTCCGGAGAAGAAACAACCCGCTCCGGCGATGCCCGGTGGAATGGGCGGCGGAGACTTCTAAAAGCCCGGACCACCACGAGGCCAAGCGCCGCAAGGCGCGCATCGCATTCCAAAACGGGCGGGGTTCCTCGGAACCCCGCCCGTTTTTTTTCGTCCCGCGACACTTTGACCACCCTCGAATCGTCCAATAGAATATCGGTCCATCGGCGGGAGGCGTTATGAAAGTTCGCATTTGCGTGGCCCTGGGTCTGGCGCTGACCGGCGCCCCCCTTCGCGCCGCCCGTTTGACCCTGCAGCCCGCCGTCACCGTCATGGGGGTGGACGGGGCCGGCTGGGTGAACGCGCTTTACGACGACGATGACGACGGGCCCCACCCGCCCGTTCGGGTGACCCCCTCCTCCGTGACCTGGGTCTCCTCCCTTCCCGGCGTTGTCCAGATGAACGCGGTTAAAAAAGGCAATTACGACGCCCTGGCCGAAGGGGTTTCCGACGTTTCGGGAACCTACCTGGGTTTGACCGCCACGGCCACCGTGCGCGTGGCGGGTCGGGTGATCTCAAGCTCCATCGTTACCCCCGCCGACGGGCGAACCCGCACCTACCTGGTTTTCCGACCTTCGGGATACAACCCCGCGGTTCCCCATCCGTTGATTCTTTCCTTTCACGGGGGCGGCGGCTCGGCGGCCATTCAGATGAGCCAGTCCCAGATTCTTCCCCTCGCCGAGCGAGAGACGATTTTGGTCGCTTACCCCGATGGGACGGGGGCCGTCCAAACCTGGAACGGCGGGGCGTGCTGCGGTTACGCGTCGAGCAACACGGTCGACGACGTGGGGTTCGTGCGCGCCCTGGTCGCCCGCCTTAAAACCGACTACGCCGTGGATCCGGCCCGGATTTACTCCACGGGCATGTCCAACGGGGGCATCCTTTCCCACCGCCTGGCTTGCGAGGCGACGGACCTTTTTGCCGCCATCGCCCCGGTCGCCGGCGGTCTCAATCTCGGAGGCGATTTTTCGGCCTGCCGTCCCTCTCGCCAGATACCGGTGCTCCATTTCCATGGGACCACTGACGATAATTATCCCTACTTGGGCGGCGTGGGGAACGGCTTGGCCGGCGTTTCCTTTTATCCCATTCCGGACACCATGGACGATTGGTTGCGTTTGAACGGCATCCCCGGAAACGCCCGGGTGATCTATCAAAAAGGCATCGAAACCTGCGCGGTGCATACGGGCTTTCCCAACCCGGTCCAAGTGGGCCTTTGCCTGGCCGATCCGCCCTTCCACCTCCTGATCGGGAGCGCCACCTACGACGGGGGCGGCCACGCCTGGCCCGGCGGCATTCAGCCCTCGGCCACGAGCGATGCCCCCACCATGGACGCCAACGCCGCTGAATTGATGTGGACTTTTTTTGAGGGTCTCGTCCCCGCCCCAGCGCCTTCCGTGGCCTCCGGCCGGGTCTATCCGTCGCCTTTCCGGTTCGGATCGGGGGCGATGGTGTTCGACCAGCTTCCTTCCGACGCCCGCCTTCAAATCGTGGATTTGAAGGGCTCCCGGATCGCCGAATTGACGGCCGACGCCGGGGGACGATGTGTCTGGGACGTCAAAACCTCGCGAGGGGATTCCGTTTCCAGCGGCCTCTATTTCGCGCAAATTACCGGCCCCGGAGGCGTGAAAAGAATCAAAATTGCCATTCAACAGTAGGGGGTTCGCCCTTTCTTCCTGGAACCTCTATTTTCCCGGGCCCTCCCGCTCCTTTTTGCCATTGAAATCCGGCTCCGTCGGCGCAAACTTAAGGGGGGGGGGGAGGGCCCATGCTACGTGAAGCGCGTCGATTCACGGGATTTACATTGATCGAACTGATGTTGGTGGTCGCCATCATCGGTTTGCTTTCGGCCATCGCTTTGCCCAAATTCGCCAATCTGGTCGTTAAGGCAAAGGAAGCGTCCATCAAGGGCAAGCTGGGCTCCCTTCGGAGCGCCTTGTCCATTTATTACGTTGACAACGAGAGCCGTTATTTGGCGGGGGGCGCCCTGGTTTTATTGAATTTGACCCCGAAATATCTGGACGATATCCCCGCCTTGACTCACACCTATTTTTTGACCCATGGCACCTCCAACGGCAACGCCACTGGCGGGGCCGGATGGGACTCCTTTTGGACGACGCGGGACCAACCTTGGATGTATTTCCCCTTGACCGGCCAGCTGTACGTAAATTGCACGCACACCGACACCAACGGTCAAACATGGAGCTTGTGGTAGAACACGGTTTCGCCCTCTCCCCCTTTCGCCGCGCCACGCCCGCGTCCACAACAGATAAAATCTTCTTATGAAATCGGAAAATCCGCCGGCCGTGGATCAGCGCCGGAGCCCCTTTCGTTTTTCGCTCCTGTGGCGGACTTTGCGTTACCGAAACTACCGCCTGTTTTTCGCCGGCCAGTTGGTTTCCCTCATCGGCACCTGGATGACCAACACGGCGACGGTGTGGCTCGTCTATCGCCTGTCCGGTTCGGCCCTGATGTTGGGACTCGTCGGCTTCTCCAGCCAGATCCCCGCGGCGGTTTTGTCGCCCCTCGCGGGCATTTACATCGACCAGTGGAACAAGCACCGGGTCCTGGTCGCGACGCAGGTGTTGTCCATGCTCCAATCCTTCGCCCTGGCGGCCCTGGCGCTTAGCGGAAAAATTACCGTCGGATGGCTCATTGGCCTGAACGCCCTTCAGGGCGTCATCAACGCTTTTGAAATGCCTTGCCGACAATCCTTTGTCATTTCCCTGGTGGAGGAAAAGGAAAACCTGGGCAACGCCATCGCCCTTAATTCCTCCATGTTCAACGCGGCGCGCCTTCTGGGGCCGTCCATCGCCGGAATCGTGATCGCTTGGATCGGGGAGGGGTGGTGCTTTTTCGCCGACGGAGTGAGTTTTTTGGCCGTTCTCGCTTCCCTCCTGGCCATGCGATTGGCCCCGCGCCCGGCGGGCCAGCGATCGACCACGGCGTTGGCCGAATTCCGGGAAGGTTGGCGCTACACCTTCGGGTCCCCCCCTCTTCGAGCGATCATTACCCTTTTGGCTCTGACCAGCCTCGTGGGGGTCCCCTACACGGTGCTGGTTCCCATCTTCGCCGGAAAACTCCTGGGGGGCGGGCCGCACACGCTGGGATTTTTGATGGCGGCCGCCGGGGCCGGGGCGCTCCTGGCGGCGCTCTGGTTGGCGGCCCGCCGGTCGGTTTTGGGCCTGACGCGCGTGGTCCCCTGGGCCACGGCGACTTTCGGCGGTGGATTGATTCTTTTTTCCCTTTCCCGATGGCTGCCCCTGTCGCTCCTCCTCATGATGGTCGCCGGATTCGGTTTTATGACGCAGATGGCCGCCAGCAACACGGTGTTGCAAACCATCGTGGAGGACGACAAAAGAGGGCGGGTCATGAGTTTGTTCGTTTTCGCTTTTTTGGGAGCGGCTCCCCTGGGAAGCCTGCTGGCGGGGGGTCTGGCCGATCGCCTGGGAGCCCCTTGGACGCTTCGCTTGGGCGGATTGGGTTGCGTTCTTGGGTCCCTTTGGTTTTTTCGGCAGTTGCCCCAACTTCGCTTGGCCATTCGCCCCATTTATTTGAAATTGGGCATTCTGCGGGAAGTGGCGGAGGGCATTGAGCGGGTTTCCGTGTTGGAGAAGCTGGAATAGCTTTACCCATTTCGCTTCGGCGGCTTTCTCCTCTGTGAACAGTGTTATGTTTTTGTATCTATTTTTAGATTCAAAATAGTATGCCCGCCTTGCCTTCTCCTGGAAATATGTCCTAGTAGGGGTTAGCCTTGTTGGGTGAACATTTCATGAGTGAAAACCGCTCCCTCTCCGGCTTTACGCTGATCGAACTGATGATCGTCGTGGCCATTATTGGCATTCTGGCGGCCATCGCTCTTCCAAAATTTTCCAATTTGGTCATCAAATCCAAAGAAGCTTCCGTGAAAGGAAAATTGGGAGCCCTGCGCGGCGCCTTGAATATATATTACGCCGACAACGAGGGGACTTATCCCCGGGTCGACCTGGCGGCCCTCCGCACCGGAGGAAAATACTTAGACGCGATCCCCTCCATTTCAATTCCCACCGTTCCCATTCACACCTCCGCCAACATCGTGAGCGGAATTGCGGACGTGGCCGACGATTCCTCGTTTCAGGGGGTCGGTGTGGCCTGGAAAACAAACGGGTCGTCCCCCGGGTCCATTCCGGCTTCCGCTGTTTGGGTCAATTGCACCCATACCGATTCCGGTGGCCGGACATGGAGTCTTTGGTAATTTCCCATTCGACGGCCGCAACCGGCCGAATATCTCCTTCTCCAATCTCATCCTTCCTTGGGAGCATAAGATAAAACGTATTGATAATTAGATTTGTTTATTGCTTACACTGTTTAAAATCACCCCACCCAAAACGCCTTCAATAAATCCAAAAAATACCGATAATTTCGATGCTTCTTCATATTGTCTTTGAACGAGGAACCTCTTGGCCCTTCGTTGGACGAAGCTACTGTACGGAACTGGTGTCGAGTTAATCGACGCCCAGCATCGGCGGCTTTTCGATTGGATGAACAAATTAATCGATGCCTTCGATCGGGCCGACGCGTCCGATATTTCAACCATTCTCGGGGAACTGAACGCCTACGCCGTCAAACATTTTCGCTGCGAGGAACGAACCATGGCGAAGGGAAATTGTGCGGCCCTTTGCCTGAACCAAACCGAGCACCGGGAATTTTCAAACAAACTGGCCCTATTGAAAAAAGAATTTGAAATCAACGGCCCGACCCCGGCCGTGGCCCGGGAATTTAAGTTTTTTATCCTCGGGTGGGTTCGCACCCACATTCAGGCGGTCGACGTTCATTTGCAATGCACGATAAAACAGGGGTTTCGGCTGGAGGCGCCTCCGTCGACAAACGTCGCGGCCGATGGGGCGCCGCCTTCATGAGGACCCGTTGGGCTCCGGCGTTTACTTTGGTCGAAATGATGATCGTCGTCGCGATCATCAGTCTTTTGGCGGCGGTGGCCTTTCCGCGTTTTTCCAATATGATGGGGAAATCCCGGGAGGCCGCCCTGAGGGGGAAGCTGGGCACCGTCCGCAGCGCCATCAGCATTTACTACGCCGACACGGAGGGGGTTTTCCCTTTCGATGTTGGCGTCGCCCTAACGAGCGGCGGTCGGTATTTGAACGAAATGCCGTTGGTCCAGATTCCGAACTACACGGGGCACGCGGCCAATCGGTTGGTGGGAACGGCCTGTTCGGAATGGGATTGCACCGACAACTCGGGGGCGGCTTATCGGTACGACCCGAATAATGGGCATTTGGCCATCAATTGCGAGCACACGGACTCGACCTCGCGCACCTGGAGCACCTGGTAAACATATTTATTTTTCAATACAAAAGCTAATCAGCTTGACAGAATGGCCCCCGGGGCCTACCCTGATGAGCAGGGGGGGCCATGTTCGCTGGATTTTTGAGGAAAAAGGTCTTGCGCAACGGCCGGCGCCGGTTTTTCTCCGGAGCAGGAATCCGGAGGGAACCGTTCCTCCGTTCAGTTTTCGGGGCCTTTACTTTGATCGAATTGATGTTGACGGTAGCGATCATCGGGTTGTTGGCCGCCATCGCCCTGCCAAAATTCGCCAATCTCGTGGCCAAGAGCCGGGAAGCCGCCGCCAAAGGATCCCTTGGCGCTCTTCGTTCGGCCATCAACATTCTCTATATCGACCGGGACCAGGC
>Ga0268298_10002243_pt1 | contig 21330 bp, 23 predicted proteins | sample WWTPWeurt_MetaG_FD_194462 | JGI IMG/M metagenome (GOLD analysis project Ga0268298, IMG submission 194462) | Activated sludge microbial communities from WWTP in Nijmegen, Gelderland, Netherland - WWTP Weurt | ecosystem: Engineered > WWTP > Aerobic digester > Activated sludge | place... | reverse complement strand
TGGGTGTGGGCGTGTGTGTGGGACAGACAACCCCTGTGCGGTACGAGCTGTCGGGGAACGAATTGAAAGTGCCGGGGCCGGTGCTGTTTCAAACTGGCAGCGACAAGCTCAAGACAGAATCGGAGTCTGTGCTTTCGTATGTAAAGGGGTATCTTGCAGACAAGTCGTACATCTCTCTTTTGCGGATCGAAGTTCACTCGGATGCGACGGGCAATTCGGCGGCAAACCAAAAACTGACGGAACAGCGGGCTCTGTCGGTGGGGCGGTGGTTGGTTGCTCACGGGGTGGACTGCAAACGACTTCTGGCTGTGGGCTTTGGCGAGACGAAGCCGGTAGCGGACAACCGCACAGACGAAGGCAGAGCGCAAAACCGTCGGGTGTCGTTTGTGAATGCGGAACTGCGAGGCCGCGCGATCGGTGGCATGCCGGTGGACGGCGGCGGCAAAGTCGCTGGGGATTTGTGCAAATAGGTTCGGGTTGCCCAAAAACACGGAAGCGGGACTTTGTTCGCACGGGTCGAAAACGGTCAGGCTATAATGACTTAACGACTTAGGTCTTCTTGGGCTCGACGATGAACAGTGCTGGCATAGCTTCCGCTTCCTCTCCTCGAGCCGCTGCGGTGTGGGCTGCGTACTCGACGATGATGCGGCTGTGTCACGCCGTTGGACAGGTGGTTCACGGCAAAAGCGAAGTGATCCGTCTGGCGGTGGTGGCGCTTGCGGCGCGCGGACACCTTCTTTTGGAGGACATTCCGGGCGTGGGCAAAACGACGCTGGCGCGGGCACTGGCGAAAGCGACGGGAGGCACGTTTCGGCGCATCCAATTCACTTCGGATTTGTTGCCGTCGGATGTGATCGGCGTTTCGGTGTGGAATGAAGAAACGCGCCTGTTCGAGTTCAAACAGGGGCCGCTGTTTGCGAATGTGGTGCTGGCGGACGAGGTGAACCGCGCGGCACCGCGCACGCAAAGCAGTCTGCTCGAAGCGATGAGCGAAGGTCGCGTGTCGGTCGATCACGTCACGTACACGTTGGAACAGCCTTTTTTGGTGATGGCGACGCAAAATCCGCTGGAGCACTTTGGAACGTATCCTTTGCCGGAAAGCCAAATGGACCGTTTTTTGTTGCGTTTGCGGCTGGGATATCCGTCGCGAATGGACGAGCGGCGCGTGGTGATGCGGGGCAGCCAATACGATCCGATTGAAGACCTGACGCCGGCTGCGACACCGCAAGACGTGACGCAAATGCAGGATACGGTTTGCCTGGTTCGCGTCGAGGAATCGCTTCTGGAATACGCGGAACGGCTGGTGGCGGAGACGCGCAGGTCGGCGCTTCTGCAGCTGGGGGTTTCTCCGCGTGGTTTTCAGTCGTGGTATCGAGCGGCGCAGGCTCGGGCACTGTCGGAAAATCGCGATTTTTGCGTGCCGGATGATTTTCGGGATCTGGCGGTGTCGGCGCTGGCGCACCGTGTGGTTTTGCCAGGAGGCAGCCAAGCGGGCTACGGCGATGCGCTCAGCAACGGTCGGGCCGAGGCAGAACGCATTTTGTCAGGAATCATCGACCGCGTTCCGGTGCCATGAGGCTGCGTTTCCTCACCCGTCTGCGCGGCGTGCGTCCAACGCGCGACGGCGTGTGGGTGATGGCGGCGGGCGGATGTCTGCTGGTGGTCGCGCTGAACAGCGGAAACAACCTGCTGTATTTGCTGTTGTCGATGATGATTGCGCTGCTCGTGACGGCGCTGTGCATCGCAGAAGCGTCGCTGCGCGGCATCGTGCCAAAGCGATCGCCACCCGCCAGACTGCATGCCGGTGTGCCGTTTTTGATGGGCATTGCGCTGCGGAACGAAAAGAAGAGGCTGTCTTCCTTTTCGATCGAAGTGGAAGACCTGTGCGATGAAAAAGTGGTCGATAAACGCTGCTATTTTTTGAAAATCCCGTCGGGAAGAACACAACAAACGGCGTATCGACACACGTTGCCACGGCGCGGGCGGTACGTGTTTTCGGCGTTCCGCATCTCGACGAAGTTTCCGTTCGCGCTGTTTCGTTCGTCTCGGTATGTGGAACATCGTTCGGAAATCGTGGTGTATCCGGCGATTGTGCCTCTTCAACATTTTCCAAAGACGCTCACGTCGGCAGTGGGAGAGCGTTCGATGCCAAAACTCGGGCGTCGGGGCAATTTCCACGGGCTGCGCGAATACCAAACCGGCGACGATCCGCGGGACATCCATTGGCGCAGCTCGGCGCGTCGTCAACGGCTGATGGTGCGTGAGCAGGAAATTGAGGCGGTGCAACAAGTCACGTTGTTTGTAGACAATGCGCTGCCGCTCGACAAACGGGACAATCCCGACGAGCTCGAAAGCCTCGAAAAGGTGATTTCGTGGGCGGCTTCCCTGGGGGCATTTTATTTGGAACAGGGTTACGCGGTGCGTCTGTGTGTGCGCAGCCTGGACCCACCGCTGTCCCCTTTGTGGAGCCCGTCGAGTTTGCAAAAACTACTTCTGACCCTCGCGCTCTTGCCAACGGTTTCGCCGGATGTGCCGTTTCAAAAACCACCGCCTTTGCCTCGGCACGGAACTCTGCCGGTCGCCGGCAGCGGTGACAGTCTGATCCTGGTGCGTCCGGGGGCCGACCTTTCCAAAGACAAACCTTGCGGCCACATTTTGGAGGCCAAGTGAGGTTCGCCAAAACACACAAAGCCGTGTCGTACCTGATGGTCTCGACGGCGGTGGTGATGTTGATGCTGACGGGCGAGCTTCCCGTGTGGGAATGTGTGCTGGTGTCGGTGGGGATTGTGGCGTCGTACTTTTTCGATCCGCAAACCCGCGTATTCATGCAGCGCGATGCGTATGGGTATTCGCTGTACGGCACGCTGGGTCTGGTCACTTCGTTTCTTCTTTACCGAGCGGCCCAAGACGATGCGTGGTGGGAAGGTGGCCTGCACCTTTTGCTGCTGTTTTTGGTCGCGAAGCTGTGGCACAGGCGGCACAACGGCGATTACTTGCAGGCGTATGTGTGCAGTTTTGTGATTTTGCTGGCGGCGACGCTGGTTGAAATCAGCCTGTTTTACGCACTGTTTTTGTTTCTGTACGTCGTGTTTGCCATGTGGACGCTCACGCTGTTTCACCTCCGTCGAGAAATGGAGGAAAATTATCTGCTCAAGCACTTGCCCGGTCGGCACGGTCAAGCCGCAGAGAGCGAGCGCGTCGAAGTCGAGCGGATTCTCAACTCGCGCCGCGTCGTCGGCTGGTCGTTTTTGCTCGTGACCACTGCGTCGGGTCTGGGCACGTTTTTGCTCGCGTGGCTTCTGTTTGTGTTGCTTCCCAGGGTGCAAGCCAGCGTCGATTTGCCGTTTCATCGGCGAGCGTTGCCGACGATGGGTTTTTCCGAGCACCTCGAATTGGGCCATTACGGTCTTTTGCGCGACAACCCCCGCAAAGTGATGCAGGTCGAAGTGCTCAGCAGCCCACGGCCCACCGAGATGCGGCTGCGCGGCGTCACGTTTGCGCACTACGAAAACAAACAGTGGTCGCAATTGCGCGGCAACGAGCGCCCGGTCGCGTTGCGCGACAAGCGAGCGTCGCTTTTGCCAGGAGAGTTTTTTCCAGCGACCGAAACGCCCTGGGTCGAGATTTATCTGGAGCCGCTCGAGGCCGATTCGCTGTTTCTGCCGACACCGAACCCCAGGCCGGCCAGCTCGGTTTTGTTTGCGGAAAGTTCGGCGACCGCCGCCATCGAACTCTTCCAGCGGCCCGATGGACAGTTTTTGGTACGCGGCCCGCGTGGGCGACTGCATTACAGCGTGTTTTTTGATCAGGCCGCGACGGTGTCATCCGCTCCCAAAACAGCGCCTCGGGCCTATCTGTCCTTGCCGCCCAATTTGCAACAGAGACTGCGCGGCTTGGCAGATTCTGTGGTGCAAGGTGCGCAAACCCCGCGCGAAAAAGCAGAGCGGCTGCGCGGCCATTTGCACAAGCACTACCGCTACACCACGCGGCTGTGGAAACCGACGCATCCCGAGCCCATTCTCGAGTTTTTGGAACACCAAAAACAGGGGCACTGCGAGTATTTCGCGACGGCGATGGCGTTGCTTCTGCGCAGCGTGGACATTCCCTCGCGCACGGTGAACGGATACCTGTCTACGGAATGGAACCCCAAAGGTTTTTTCGTCGTGCGGCAACAGCACGCGCATTCCTGGGTCGAGGCGTTTTTCGACGGTCAATGGGTCGTGTTGGACCCAACACCGCCGCAGACCTCACCCCGTTTTCTGCCCGTCCTTCATTCCATGCGCCAGTTTTTCGACGGGCTCGAAATGGACTTCGGCAAATACGTGCTGGAATACGACACGTTTGCGCAGCAAAAACTCGGAGACCGCTTTTCCACTTTGTGGAAGCCGTCCAAAACCACCGCGAAAGAGAACACCGATTTTGGAATGGCACGCGCGCTTATGTGGGTGGCTGTCTTGTTCGGTGTCCTTTTGTGCGCGGGGGTCGTGTGGCTGTTTTTGCGGCGCAGGCGGCGCAAACTTCCGCGTGTGGTCCAGCAGCACAGCAGCGACGGGAATGTTGCGCTCAAACGAACGATGGCGCTTTTGCGCAAACGCGGTTTTGAACGCGGACCTTATGAGACGCTGCAAATGCTGGCCGACCGTTTGGCCGAGCAAAGTGATGCGTCAGCCCCGCTGTTCGCCAAACTCGTCGAGCATTTTTACGCGCATCGTTTTGGCGATGTGCCGCTCGACCACATCGAGGTGGAACGGCTCATCTCTGCCCTCAAAGACCTGCCCAAACGCCTCTCCATGTAGGTCTGCTTGCTCTGTTCAAAAGAGTCTGTGAACCAGCCAAGTGATTCCGCTGTTCAGAACCCCTGTCGCCACAGACCCGAGCAGCGCGGGTACAAATCCATCGACTTTCACGCCATCGATGAACTTGTCCGTCAGCAGAAACAGGAACGCTCGGATCACGATGCAGAACAGACCCAGCGTCAAAATCACCAGCGGCCAAGTCAAAAACGCTATCAACTTGAACAGCAAACCGTCGAGCAACGCGAACACGAGCGAAAAACCAAACGCACTGCGGAAGGAACGCACTTCGATCCCCGGAACCACACGTGCGGTCAACATGAACGCCAAAGCATACAGAAACACAGACGCGACAAAGGAAAGCATGGGGGAACCTCCAAGATTGTTTCGGACCACAGGATGCCCAGACAACAAGACAACAGACGCCAGACCGATCTTGCCTGGAATGCCTCAGCACAAAAAGGGGAGGCCCATTTTTTGTGCATGGGGAACGCCCGTTCCGCATCTTTCCAAGCACACCTGTCCGCCCATGTAGGGAGGGGCAAAGTTCTATTTTTTGTTTCAAAAACGCGATACGCTCGGGCACGTGCATGGTCAGCTATATCAGCGACTGGAGCGGGTCATTGACGTGATTGCAAGGGCGGCAGCAGGTGACCTGTTGGCACGCGTTCCGACCGAAGAGGAAGGTCAAGAGCAGATCCTGGAGCTGGAGTACGGGGTAAACACCCTCCTTGAGGAGGTCTCCAAAGCCAGGGCTGACAGCGAAGCCCAGCATCAAGAGATCGCCCGGCATACCGCCAAGCTGCTGGAGCAACAGCAGGAGCTGATGCGGCTGCTGTCTACCCCGGTGATTACGGTCTGGCCGGGCGTGCTGGCACTCCCCATCATCGGGGAAGTCGGACCCGAGCGAGCAGCGACCGTGACCGAGTCTGTGCTGGCTCACGTGGTCACCGCGCGGGCCACGCACATCATTTTGGACCTGACCGGAATGACGGTGGCAGAACTCGCGACAACCCAGTCTTTGCTGCGGTTGGCTCAGGCGGTGCAGCTCCTCGGTGCGCGCTGTCTCCTGACCGGGGTTTCACCGCACCTGGCGCGCAGCCTGATCGAGACCTCGTCGGCTCTGTCAGGAGTTGCTTCGCTGCCAACGCTCGCCGATGCCATTGCCCACGTTCTGCGGGAACGCGGCGTGCAGCTCGTGACGAAAAAGAAATGAAAGGTGGTACCGATGCCCATTTCTAGCGAGGAAGGAACATCGCCCAAAGGACAGCGCCTCTTGGTGTCCAAGGTCTCTGGTCAGGTCTCGTTGGCGGATGCGGAGGCCATGGGAAACCTGCTCAAGCCGGGACAGCCCTTTCACCATGCCAAGGTGCTGTGCATCGTAGACAAGAGTACGGACTATCACGCGGATGCACGACGCCACTTCAAGACGTTCACCGGCAACTATGCAAAAATGGCGACCGTCGTCAGTAGCTCCCTGGTCCGGGCCACCATCAACTTCATGGTGCGCATCATCGGTACCGGCGATGCAATGAAGCTCTTCAACACGGAAGCAGAGGCCTTGGCTTGGCTGGACGAAAACTAGCCGATTCGTGGGCAGAGTTGGTCACGCATGGTCAACCTTGCACTGAGCCCGTGCAAAAGGACACAAATTCAACCTTGCATCCAGAACCTTGAATTCAACCAAGCCCAGGCGCGGTGTATTCAAGGTTCTGTACGGCGCTGGCCCCGCAGCCACTTGCGCGTGGTCCACAAAACAGGGTCCACAGCCCGATTTTGGGCACAAAAAAACCCCCGTGGTGAAAGTGACTCACCGACGGGGATTTGATGTGGAGCTGAGGGGAGTCGAACCCCTGGCCTCTAGAGTGCGATTCGCTGGGGTCCGTCGGAAGCGAGATTCGTTTCATTGCCCAGCATGGGCAAGAGGGCGAAATTGCAGGCACTTCACCGCAGAACCTGTGGCGCATGCGCCAGTTTTTCGACGCGTATTGCGGCCAGCCAGAACTCTCAACACTGTTGAGAGAACTGCCGTGGTCCGCCCATCTGCACATCCTCGGCAAGTCGAAGCAGCCCGAGGAACGAGTGTTCTATCTGCGCATCGCGACGCAGCAGCGCTGGTCGGTGCGTGAGGTCGCTCGTCAGATCGACGCAGCGCTGTTCGAGCGCGCAGTCCTGAGCCCACCAAAAGTCTCAACAGCGCTGAGAGAACTCCATCCCGACGCCGAGTCTGCCTTTCGCGACGCCTACCTACTCGAATTTCTGGATCTGCCCCAGGATCATCGCGAGGCGGACTTGCATCAGAGCCTGCTGCGTAACCTTAGTCGTTTTTTGGCCGAGCTGGGCCGCGACTTCTGCTTCGTTGGCAGCGAGGTGCCGCTGCAAGTCGGCGGTCGCGACTTCGCCCTTGACCTGCTGTTCTTCCATCGGGGGCCAGCTTGCCTCGTTGCTATCGAACTCAAGCTCGGCGAGTTCCAGCCCGAGCATCTGGGCAAGCTCGAGTTTTACCTCGAAGCACTCGACCGGGATGTCCGCAAGCCGCACGAAGGTCCGTCAATTGGCGTGCTTCTGTGCGCCAGCAAAGACAACGAAGTCGTCGAGTATGCACTCAGTCGCTCGCTCTCTCCCGCCCTCGTCGCCGAGTACAAAACCCGCCTCCCCGACAAAAGGCTCCTGCAAGCCAAACTGCACGAGTTCTATTCACTGGAGTCCCTCGGGAGTGCGGTCTGACGAAAGCCGCTTACGATGCGAGCAGTGCCGGTGCCGTGTGCGGACAAACGCTTCAGTCTCGTGTGTCTACGTTGGCCAGCCGAAGCAGGACGAGACTCTTGGCCGGGCCGTCTTCGCGCATGGCCGCCAGTCGTCCCACCTCAAGGCAAGCTTCACGAGGTCGGGTTCATACTTCCTGGGCCCCGAGCAGACAGGCTTCGGTGGCATCAGAAACTTACAAGTAGGCCCCGTTCATCCGTCGCACCATTTTCCCACTCCGCTCCAGCGACTGTTTCCACAGAAACTCTTCACTCTGCGCATCCAATCGAAACCCGATGATGAGCCACTGCGGCTCCCCTCGCAGCTTGACCGGCGGCTTGGTCATCAACTCCCACCCGTCCGTCAGTGCCGCTTCGATGGCTTGCTCGTCGATGGGCCGCTGTTCCTTGAGCTTCCGGGCCGTCACCCTGCGCATGTATTTCTTCTGCCAGCGCGCATAGTGGTCGAGCACCCGCAGTTCATCCGTCTTCCGTTCGATCAGCGGATCTGCCGTCGGATCGTAGCCTGCCGATGCAACGTGATTTCCGTACTGCCCAGGCGACATCAATCGCAGCATCCGATTTGCGATTCGCTCTCGCTCATGCGCCACCTCGTCGCGATGTCTTCAAAGTGCTCGATAATCTGCCAAATGGGCCGACTCTCGACGGGAGCGGAGCGCCTCTAGAGTTTCCACAAAGCCCAATCTGCGACGAAAAAGGCTTTGGAAACTACCCTTTTCTCACTCGGGGGACTTGGCCAAAAACAGCGCCTTTTTCGACCTCCATTCTAGAGGCCATTCGGCTTCAAAGCGGCGAAGTCCCAAACGGTCGATTCAAGATGTGGAGCACGTCCGGCGCAACAAAGATGCGGTTCTTTTGGTAGCCCGTACGCTCTGTCAGGATTCCCACCTGCACCAGACGCACCACCGCATCATTTGCCGCTTGGAAGCTCACGCTGAGTAGCTCCGCCAGCCGCGCCACCGTCAGCACTGGCCAAGAGGACAACAGATCGAGAGTCCGCCGCGCTGACGACCCTTGCCGGAAGGACAGCGTAGTGGCCCAGCCTTCCCGAAGCGTGTGCAGGGCGCGCATCGTGTCTTCCACCTCTTTGACCGCCGCCACCACCGCCCGGCAGAGCAAGTCACACAGCGGAGTGAACACAAGCCGCTGCTGCGCCTGTTTCAGCGCTCCGTAATAGTCGCTGCGATGCGCTTCGAGGTACGGCGCGAGAAACAGCGGCGCATGACGTTCTGCCACCATCTGGAGCGGCAGCAGCATCCGCCCCACCCGTCCGTTGCCATCTCGGAAGGGGTGAATCGCCTCGAAGTGCGCATGCCCAAGCGCCATCCGAATCGGCAGCGGGAGCGGTGCCACTGCGTCGCCATCATCACGCAGAAAGCGCACTTGATCATCCATGCACTCGGCAATACGCGCCGGGGGCGGAGGATTGAACGTCGAGTGCGAGATATCGAGCCCCCCGCCGCCAATCCACACCACGCGCTGCCGAAACTCTCCCGGCACATCATCGTAGGCCGGATCGGCGCTCATGATGTCGCGATGAAGGGACTTGATAAACTCCGTCGTGAAAACGTTTCGTCCGTCGCGCTGCACGACCTCTAGACAGTGTTCTAAGGTCAGCGAGTAGCAGCGGACTTGCCGCGCCGCAGCGTGGCCAGAATCCCCGCCCGTCGCGTCGATTTCGAGAATCTCGTCGAGCGTGCTCTGGGTGCCCTCGATGGCGGATGAGGACACCGCTTCTTGCCGATGCAGGATGCGCGTTGCTGGGAACGGCTGTGGCGACGTGGAGACGATGGCATCGAGCCGACCAATCGCTTCGATGGCGGACGCTGTGGCCGCGTTCAGTTCGTAGACGGGAATCGACTCAGGCGGGGGCAGCGGAACCACGCCATAGTGCGCCTGATGAGGCGCGGGAAGCTGCTCTAGACGGTCGATGATTTGTGGGTGGAGCTGGTCACGCCGCATGGTCAACCTTGCATTCAGCCCAGCCATCAGGCCACGAATTCAAGCTTGTCTCAATAACCTTGAATTCAACCCACCCCAAGCACCTTGTATTCAAGGTTAGGTACGTGCGTGTAGGCAGCAGAACAGGACTCAGGAGCGGGGCCACCCGAACTTCTTGCAGATGCGGCGATCGAGTTCTTCCCAAGAGATGGTCCGTCCGGCTCGCACGTCTGCGATTCCCTGTTCAATGCTGGCGAACAGTGCCGCCCGTTCCGCCGGATCGGTCGGGAGCGGCAGCGGCTCAAAGATCTTGTCGAGGTCGTCTGAGTCGGACACGGGCACCATTCCTTGGCTTCTGAGTAGCCCAACCCGAAACAGAACGCAACAGAGAGCCCCGACAGCGAGTCCCCTGACCGCTCACCGGCCAATCTGGCCCCGCCAACTTCGCACCCGCCCTCCCCGCTCCGCATCAAAACCGGGGACACTAGGGCAACTCGCACACTCTGCCGTCGCCAAGTCGAGCCGATGAAGTAACCCCACCGTCGGGCCACTTGGGGTGAGTCTACGATCGGGACGATGCTTACCACTTCCGATCTGGACCACTAGGAAGCGAAGCCGCCAGCCGTTCATAAAACCGAGCCTGTTTCGCGGATGACACCAGACGCTCAAGTGGCGACCGTCTCAACTCTGCGCGTATCAGCGAGCGATCGACGTCATCCACCGCCGCCAGCACATCGGGATCATGTTCCGCGAGACAAGCGCACACCTCGCGGACTAGCGCGGTCGTTCAGACGGACCTCTCCATCGTCGACAACCAGCGGAAAAAGGGGCTGGGTGACACCGGGACGGCGGACCTCCGAGGGAGCGGACTTCAGATGATCAATGCGCTTGCAGTGTCTCCCGAGGGAGTGCCGCTCGGGCTATTGAGTCAGCAGTACTGGGCGCGGCTCGTCGGCAAGAAAACGGGTACACCAAGCGCTGGCGGGTCGAGGAATTTCATCGGACGTGGAAGTCCGGGGCCTGCCAAATCGAGCGGCCGCAGCTGCGCAGCAAACAGAACATCCTGCGCTGGGCGGTGCTGCTATCCTCGGTGGCCGTGAGAGTACAGCGATTGGCGATGCTATCGAGGACGCAGCCGGACCTGCCGGCGACGACGGAGCTTGACGAAGCCGAAATCGAGGCGGCCCGACTGGGGACGCAGCGGCAGCGCAGACCGCCCGGACAGCAGCCCACCATCGGAGAAGTGACCCAGTGGATTGCCGAGCTCGGCGGTTACACCGGCAAGTCCTCCGGCGGTCCGCCCGGCATCATCGTCCTGACGCGAGGCCTCCAGCGCATCGAACTCCTCGCCGCCCACCTCCGCCAAAACCCCCCTCATCCCAATCACTTGTGATCAATCGTGAGCTGCTGTAGAGGCGGGGGTCGCGGTCGAGGCCGTCGCCGCGCTGCTGGGCCGCGAGTCGAGCACCACGACCCGCAGGGCCTATATCGCCCCTGGAGCAATCGAGCGCGCCGAGCGCGCGCAGGTCCAGCGGGTCCTAGCGGGCTCATCCTTGTCCCAAACCTTGGGACACGGTTAGTTCCAAGCCAGTCCCAAGCGTGTCCCAGGCATAAAAAAACCCCGTGGCGAAAGTGACTCACCGACGGGGATTTGATGTGGAGCTGAGGGGAGTCGAACCCCTGGCCTCTAGAGTGCGATTCGCTGGGGTCCGTCGGAAGCGAGATTCGTTTCATTGCCCAGCGAGGGCAAGCAAGCGAGATGACTGGCGATTTCTGGGCAACGATATCGTGGCTATGGCTGGCCGCGTGGCTTGGTTCGTTCTTCCAGCGTTGCCATCAGGATGGGCAGCGCCATCCGGTCTTTGGGACGATTCGCTTCGGACTTGACCTTGATCAGCATCGGCAGATCGAGCACGCGCAGCTTCATGTCAAAGTCGCGTAGCTCGGCGGTGTGCGGCAACAGCTCGTCGAAGCCGCGTGCTCCCGATATCTCGCACAGCACATCCAGCGGGCCGCAGCTGGTGTCAAAGTTCAGGTGACCGTGGCCGGTCAGATCGCTGGCCCGAGGTCGCAGTTTCCGCTGGGCAAAGTCAGGTCGAAAATGTGCGTCGAGCTTGCTCAGCACCGTCAGCAGTCGCTCGACATTTTCCGGCGACCGCTTGTGAACGATGTCGAGATCCTTGGTCACGACCGGCACCCCCGACAGCACCGCAGCCGCACCGCCGACCACAATGAACTCGACGTTGCCCTCGATGAGCGACGACAGCAACCGGACGATTGGATCGTCGGGTTGACCCGTCACCGGCTACCGCCTTGCGCCGACTTGCGAGACGCCGCCAGCCGTTCATAGAACCGCGCTTGCTGCACCGACGCCACCAGCCGCTCAAGCGGTGACCGCCGCAGCTCCGACTGTATCAGCGAGCGGTCTACGTCCTCGATGGCAGCGAGCACGTCGGGATCGTGCTCGGCTAGGTGGGCCCGCACGTCGGAAATGATTTCGTCGCCCATTTCTGAGAACAGTGCCGTAGCTAGCGCCGAGGTGCAAGCGTCCCTCGCAGTCAACGGTGGCGATGCTGGGGCGCTGAGTCGTCTCCACTATCAAGTGTTGAGTCTGGCGGCGTGCTGCGACTACCATCGTCGGCAGGAGAACTGATGCCAATCCCCGATTTCCAGACGCTGATGTTTCCGACGCTCAAGTTGGCCAGCACCGGGAAAGACCATGCCGTCAGCGACCTGAGACAGGCGCTGGCCGAGCAGTTTGGACTTTCAGAGGCGGAGCGGGCGGAACTCCTCCCCAGCGGACGTCAGCCAACCTTCCATAACCGCGCCGGCTGGGCTGTGACGTATCTCAGAAAAGGGAATCTGTTGGAGTCGACGGGCCGGGGAAGGGTTCGGATTACTCCACGCGGCCGGCAGGCGCTTAAGGACTGTAAGGACCGAATCGATCTCCAGTACCTTGCGCAGTTCGATGAGATCCAGCGCTTCCGCGGCGCATCGCAGCCCGGCGAAAAGCAGACGGCAGCCGCCGAAGAGTCGCTGACACAGCTGACGCCCGAAGAGCTGCTCACGACCAGCTACGACACGCTGCGCCGTGCGACCGCGGACGAACTGCTCGAACGGATCGTCGGTGCGTCGGCGCGCTTCTTCGAGGAGAAGGTCGTCCAGCTACTGGTCAAGATGGGGTACGGAGGATCCATCGCCGACGCAGCCGAAGTGGTGGGCGGTCCTGGGGACGAGGGGATTGACGGCCTGATCAAGGAGGATAAGCTCGGCCTCGACGCCATCTATGTCCAGGCCAAGAAGTGGGCGCGCGACAAGCGCGTAGGACGGCCCGAACTACAGAAGTTCGCTGGGAGCCTACTGGGGAAGCGCGCTCGCAAGGGAGTCTTCATCACAACGGCCGGATTTGCTCGGGAGGCGCATGAATATGTCCGTGGCCTCGACCAGAAGATCGTGCTCATTGATGGACCTCGCTTGGCGGTCCTGATGCTCGATCACGGGCTTGGTGTGTCCATCAAACAGACCTACCACCTCCATAAGCTCGACGAGGACTTCTTCGAGGACGAGTAGCCGGCAGAGCGCGAAGGCGACTCAGCCCGGTGCCACAGCACGGCGTGGATTTCAAGCCAAGGCCGCATGTACCGTCGGCTCGCAATGGCTCCGATTCAGGATGCGGTCTGCCGCTACTGCGGACGCCCGGTTCCCCAAAAGGCCAAGTGAACGTGTGACGAGAGCCAGGAGGAGGCGCTTCCCCGGAGGGCTCTCGTCACACGTCTCCCAATCCCGTCAACCTCACCAGACAAGAGTGCTCCGCCTAGGTTAGTATTGTTCCGTGCAGGTCTGTCAGCACTGCAAAGGACCGCTCCCCGAGAAAGCCCGCGCCGATGCTGTTTACTGCTCGACGAGCTGCAAACTGAAGGCGCAGCGCCAACGGAAAAAGGACGCCGTAGCGACGCCATCGATCACGGCACAGGCAGAACCACCGCGAAGCCCAGTCGTATCACCGCCAGCCGATGCAGAGAGCAAACCCGAACCCATCCCAGCGCCCGCCGCCGTTCCTGTCCTTTCGCTCCAGCCAGAAGTAGCCATCCCGAAGCCACCAACAATCATCGCACCTCCGCCGGACGTTGCGAACTCCGAAGCTTCGTCGGTGCCTGTCGAGCCGCCCCAGACACTGCCACTTCGTATGGCCACTCCCGCAGAGCCGATTGGTGACTCGACATTGGAAGGCCGACTCATTCCGCAGTCAGTCAGCGGCTCAAAAGCGCCGCACATTGAGGCTCCACCATGCACTCAGCCTGCGAACACATCGTCGGCTGCCATCACTGCACAACGACCGACCCAATCAGCCCAGGCTCCGTTCGTCAAAGAGACGCCAGCACAGACTCCGCCAGGCCCAAAGCATGAGTCCCTGGGACGCGAGCTTGGCACCAGCCTCTTTGCGATATTCGAACTCTTCGCAGACTACAAGAGACAGACTGAGAACGAGGCTGCACAAAGGCGAGCCAAGGAAACGCCGGAGGAACGCCAGAAACGCGAAGCCCTCGACGAAAAGGCACGACGACGAATGAAGAAGTTCGATCGGTTTTTCTAACCGTCGCACATTCGTTTTCAGTCTCGCGCAGGCGGCCACTCCCCTATGATCGCCACGCTGATCTCGTAGGCCAACCACTTCAGGGTTGCACGCTCGTACTTTGGCCACATCCCACAGAGAGCCCGCTGAACTGGATCAGCATCGAGTTGTTTGCAGACTCCCTCGACGGTTTGGGCTGCAAACTGGCGCAAGTTCTCAATGGATGGGTTCCGCTTGATCGCCGAGTAAATCCGTCGAGCCAGCAAGCGACAGAGCCGCTTGATTCCACTGTCCTCGGCGGCAAGTTCTCGTTTGAAATCGCTTTTCAGCTCAGGTCGATTGTCTTTGATGTAGCGAGGCAGCCGCTCATAAAGAACCCGATACGCCGTCTGCACCACTGCGGGATGGTCCGATCGGTCGGGATTCGGATTTGTGTATCGCCCCGGCGTTGTCAGAGACTTGGATTCGCGAACACGCGATGACCCAGGCTGGGAGCCTCGATGCTGCGACTTCTTCGAGCGCGCAGGCGGCGGCTCTGCATCGATCTCGCGCTGCGTCGGTGGGGTCCATGGGTCGGGAGTCTCTGACACTTCGCTCACGGTCGGCTGCGATAGTTGCCACGGTGGCCGCTGCTGCGCTTGCTGTGTCTGGGCCTCAAGCAGAAGACGTTGACGGCGTAGCTCATCGCTCAGCTCATTAACACGCTGCTGCGCAAACTCTTGCTCTCGCTGGGCACGCTCTGCACGCCGAGACACCTCCGCCAGCTCAGCCCGCTGCGCCTCGATCTGCGCCTCGGCCTCACGAAGTCTGAACGCGGTCTGCCGCTGCACGCGCTCCGCTTCCTGGATTGCAGCAGATTCACTCCCAATCGTCTCTGTCCGCTGTGCCGAGTTCCGTTTCGGGTGTCTCTGTTCTGCCCCCAATTCCGATGAGAACTGTCGCCGAATGCTGGCCATTTCCTGCGCTGCATCGTGCAAGCGCTGCTCCATCTGTCGGACTGCATCGAGCAGCGAAGAGGCCTCCGTTCGCGGCTCTGTTCCGCCATTGCGTCTTCGTCTGTATGCCAAGGTCCGACAGCTCGGACGACAGTACTTCCGATCGATGCGTCCCTTGGTCGGAATGTCGCCCCCACAAAAAGAGCAGTGCCGCGCCCGCAACATGATCGTCCCCCTTCGCAACCCTTGCCATTTAGTATCGCGCTCCGGAGCCGTCAATGTCGATGGTCAAGGCATAGCTGAGCCGTGAACAGAGCCCAACTCCAGCCGCACCGAGATGGCCCCCGGTGATATGCCTAAGGTGTCCCGGCGATACGGGTGCCGGGGAGCGGCGATGCGGCTATGACGGGTCCGCGATACCGCTCCGATGGGCTGCACATCCGTATCGCCAGGCACCTGCGCCCTGTCGTTGATACGGATCTAGGCTGAGCGCTCGCGGAGTGAGTCAGGAGTGGATGTAGTGACCGCTGCGGATTCCTGCGCCACGCCTTCCGCATATGCCAGCCAGCAGACTGACACCCCCAGCGCCCGCGCCAGCAGTTCGACTGTGGCAACGCTTGGGGATGTCTCACCGCCCTCGATGTAACCGATCGTTGTCCGGGCCACCCCAGATACTTTTGCGAGTGCGTTGAGAGACAGACCACGTAGCTCACGCACTTGCCGCAGTCGCTCCGCCAGCGTCATCGCCGATTCGCCAACAGATGACGGCAACGATGGTTCGATTCCGTAAGCCAAGTAGCCGGGCGACACTTGAAGCACCGAGGCGAGCTTCGAGACGACATCAACGGACGGAACCGACGCTTCGGACTCAATGCGGAGCACAGCCGTTCCTGAGAGGTTCGCAGCGATGGACAGCGGCTTCCCGCCGATGTCGTGCTGACGGCGGAGCGCTCGCAGTCGCTTGCCAATTCCGAAGTGAAGGGGGTTCTTGCGTCCGCGAACCATGCCGCCAGGTATCACGTCGCAGAGAGAGACATCCACTTCGCACAATAATCAGTCGATATGGTTGCTTATATTGACAATCCTGGCGGACCGTACTATGAAGCGCTGGTCCTTCGGGAAGCGGCACGATTCGGAAAATTGCCCCCGAGGCTCCCCAGACAGCCGTTCGCGCTCCTCGCGAGAGGGGCTTTCTATAACCGAGGCCGACGGGCTCTTACCCCGTCGACCCCGCAGCGTGCCGTGGTGCGTCAACACCTCGGCCCGCCGGAGGCTGAGCATGCCAGAGATCCGTCCCAAGTCGTCGAATTCTTCGTCCCGTCCCCGCCGTTCCGTTGCTCGCAGACAGACGGCCACGCCGCCCACCGCTGTCGGAGTCCAGCGACCCCAGACGCCACCGAACCGCAAAGAGATTTTCCGTCAGCTCATGTCAATCCAGCTCAACACCGCCGGACTGAGCGGACCGTATCGAACGCAGGAAGAGACGCTCGAGCCGGTGAAGGGCAATCACTCCGCCGTTCGTGAGGTTCGCAAGGTGCTCCGTCGCTCGCTGATTTTGCCTCGTCGTGGTCCGCTGTGGGACTTGCTGGTCGCGGAGTGTCTGCGAGCGTGCGAGGGCGACATCGGACGGGCGGCGCGGATGCTCGGGGCGTCGACGACGCAGATCCGTCGCGCGCTACTCGACAAGCCAACGGATAACACGAACTAACCGCGAACCTGCGACCCGCAGCAAAGTCCAGTCGTACCACCACACACCTTGAGCCTCGACGGCAAAGCCCAGTAACATCAAGGGCAATGACCCGTGAGCAGCTTCGCCTGCTGGCCCGCTACATCGTCGATGAGCTTGAGTCCCGTGGTGCGCGTCTGGGTCTGGTTGCCCCGTCGCAAGCAGGAGCTACGCCATGCCCCGACAGAGAAGCGAAGCCCGCGTCCTTGGACCCTATCCCAAGCGAGACAAATGGCGATTGGTTGTCCGCGACGAACGAGGCGCGGAGAGTTTTGTCAGCTATGCGACCCAAGATCGAGCGAAGTGACCGAGCGCGAGGTGCGCGATCTCGATGATGGAGGTCGCCAGCTCTGGATTCCCGACAGCAAGACAGCAGCTGGACGGAGACGGCTCGAAGTGCCCGAAGTGCTCCAGCCCCACTTGCGCGGACTTGCCGAGGCCAAGCTGCCAAATGCACCGCTGTTTGGGCACCACTGGCGAGACTGGCCGCGCAAACAGGTCAAACGGATCTGCGCGCTGGCCAAAGTACCTGTCGTCTGCGCTCACTCGATGCGTGGACTACACAGCACGCTGGCCATCGAGGCCGGAACCACTGCCCACGTCGTTGCCAGCAGTCTCGGCCACGAGTCGCCCACCGTGACCTTCCGCAGCTACGTCGCCCCCGGCACCGCCCAGCGCGCCAGCACCAAGCGAATCCTGACCGTTCTCAAAGGCGGCCAAAGCTGATTCCGGTGGGCAATGAATCGTTGCCCAATCGTTGCCCAGCTCTAGAGGTCGCTGAAAAACCCACCTTGGCCCCAAAGCAAAAAAGCCCGTACTTCCGAGGAGAAGTACAGGCTTTCAAGTGTGGAGCTGAGGGGAGTCGAACCCCTGGCCTCTAGAGTGCGATTCTAGCGCTCTACCAACTGAGCTACAGCCCCAAAAAGGGTGGCGTCCAAAAGGTCTTGACCTTCTATCAGGGACGAGCAGTCGCGTGCAAGCGTTTTTTACTTTTTGTTCGCGCTCGGCTTTTTTTAGGTGGATGGGAGACCCGTGGAGAACGCTGTGATGGGTGGTTTTTCGACGGGAAATGGAGGTCAGAGAGTTTTCCGCTTTCGGGCATCATGAGCGCGTTTTCGCGCCTCACGACATCGGTCAGTCCACGCAGCCCACAGCCTCCAACCAAAAGCTTCGACACAGGTGGTAGTGAACCAACAACCTTCGACAAAAGTTTGCTTAACTCTTCAGGCTCTGGTCGCAAAACAAAAGAGAGTGCAACAAATGAGGGTTGAACCTTCTGAGCCGTTTGCACGAGTTCAGCCAAAGGAACATCAGCGCCGAGAAAGAGCGCATCCCAACCTTGAACAGTTGCTTCCAATGCGAACAGAAGAAGACCCATGTCGTGTAGCTCGCCAGGTGGACATGCACACAATACGGAATGTTCACAGGATGCAGACCGAACCTCACGCAACAGAGTCGTCATATGGTTGCGAATCAGTGCGGTTCCAAAATGCTCAGCAGCGACGGAAAGCTTGCCCTCATGCCAGCGATTTCCAACTTCGACGAGCAATGGAAAAAGCAATTGGTGACAAACCTGCTCGATCGGCAACGTCCGAATGGGCACGGAAAGAAGCTCCTCGGCCACAGCATTGTCTAGGCTTCTAAAAGCTTCGACAAGCAGATCAATCCTTTCTTCAACACTCATGAGTTGTTGAAGGTTTGTTTTTTCAGGACGCGATCTTTTTAACGAAGAAGCATGGCCAGAACGATCGGGTTCTTTGGGGGGATTTGCCTGTGCAAGGTGTCCCGAGATCACTTGAGCATGGGGCAGCCGTGCAATCTGTGCAGGGGACATTCCCCGTTTGACAAGTTGCTGCGCGCCTTTGAGCAAGGCGATTTCTTCCTCTGAATACAGACGATATCCAGACGCTGTCCTCTCGGGTTGAACCAGGCCATAGCGAGCCTCCCACGCTCGAATGAGGACAGCAGACATACCGGTCAATTGTGCAGCGGTTTGAATCAGATACCTGTTCATGGTTAGAAGTCTCATCCATCGACTCTGATTAGTCAAGGTTTGTTTAGGCTTTTTCCGAGTAGAAAAATAAATTTTTCAGACGAAAAATTAAAATTTTTCTAAAAATTGAAGAATTCTTATTGACTCGTTTGTAAAAGGTCTGTAAAACCTTGATCAACGAAACGCAAGACGGGAAACGCGAGACGGCAATGGGTTCACAGCCAACGCCGTCCAAACCACGGAGAGATGACATGACGAGACTTCACACGGAAACCAACCAAACCTTGGCTCAGGCCGTCGCTCAAAGCAGGCCCGCACTTGTTCGGCAGGCACGTCGGATGCTTCGTGATGAAACCAGCGCGGAAGATGCCGCCCAAGATGCGCTGGTGGCGGCACTTTCCCACATGGATTGTTTCCGTGGAGACGCACAGGTTGGAACGTGGATGTATCGTGTGGGTGCAAACGCGGTGCTCATGACGATGAGGCGTGAGCGACGGGCAAGCGACCGAACCCATCGCGCCATGGCATCGCTGCCAAAAGAATCAAGCTGGCTGTCGGGGAGTGGTTCATCGGAACCCGCGCAGTGGAAGCTCGAAGACAGTCAGCAAGCGGATTTGTTGAGGTGGGCCATCGAGCAGCTCCCAGAACGGTATCGCTTGGTGGTGGTGCAGTGCGACCTTGATGAAAAGCCAGTGCAGGAAGTGGCGGAATCGTTGGGCTTGACGATTGGTGGGGTACGGACCCGCCGACTGAGGGCACATCGCATGCTGCGCGAGACGCTGAAAGAACGCACAGCCGACCTGTTCTAGTTTGTAGAAGGTTTGTTTAGGCTTTTTGAAGAGTCCTTCCGATCAAACTTTTTGGTCCCCCTTTTGGGATTCCCACAAAAGCCCCCAGACTCCTGTTTGGAAACACCCCCAATACCCGTTTTCCCTGGCCTGGATGGAAAGGGGTGCGCAAGGATTCGGCCTGACGCTCTGGCTTGCTGTCGTAACAGAGCTTCGTAGCCGAACATCCACCGTTCCTCTTGTGCGTCGCGGTGATCCATTCCCAACAGGTGACAGAGACCATGAACAGACAAATGCAGCAATTCCTCGAGAAGGGAATGTCCCTGGGAAAGGGCTTGTTGCTCGGCTATCTCGACAGAAATGATGATGTCTCCGAGCACCAGCGCAAGCAAGGTTGCCCCCGACGGTGTGGAGGCATCACATTGGGCGAACGACAACACATCGGTGGGATGATCTTCTTCTGCGTACATCCGATTGAGTGCGTGAAGTTCCTGGTTGTCCGAAAGGGTTAAACAGACCTCTGCGTGATCGACCTGTGCAGCCTTCATGGCTCGACGGACTTGGCGAACCAATTGCCTGCGCAAATCGGTGGAAATCGCAGCACGAATGGAGTCTCGCAAAACAAGCTGAAGCACACGAGGGACGTACCACAAATTGCTGAACGCTTTGGGTACATTTCGCTTTTGCCAACAGGCGCTTGGGAGACTGGCTGTGACGGAGAGGCTGCGGTGAGAGCACTAAAAGAGGGTGCCGTTTTTTTTGCGCACAGACATCCCATCGGCAAGAGAATCGATCCCCGCGACGACGACGGCTTCTTCGGGCTGCAAGCCTTTGGCAATTTCCAAAAACGTGCCTCCGTCTACGCCGAGTGTGACGGATCGACGCTGCACTTTGCCGTCTTTTTCGACGAAGAGAAACCGCTGAACACCAGAGATTTGGACGGCGGATTCGGGGACGACAAGGGCTTGTTTGTGCAGGCCGACTTGGATCCGGGCGCGTCCGTACATGCCGGGTCGGAGTCGCCCGGTCTGGTTTTGCAAATGCACTTCCGCGTCGAGGGTGCGGGACACAGAATCGAACGCTGGCGACAGGCGAACGACGGTTCCAACAAATTCCTCTTTGGGCAAGGCATCGACTGACAGGATGACTTTTTGTCCAACGGCGACTTGAGCGGCTTCCTGTTCGCGCACCGCGACAAATGCACGCAGCACGTCCACGCGGCCCAGCACAAGCAGCGCGCCTTGCTGGGGCCCGACGAGAACGCCAGCATCGTATCGTCGCTGTAACACAACACCATCGATGGGCGATTCGATGCGCATTTCCCCAAGGCGCACAGCGATCGCTTGAAGCTGGGCTTGCGCCGCCGCCTCGACGGCCTCGGCCTGGGCGAGCGCGGTGTTGCTTTGTTGAAGCTCGTGGGCCGAAACAACGCCTGTCGGGGCCAAACTTCCCAGGCGGCCTCGGTTGATTCGCGCTTGTTCAAGGGCAGCCTGAGCTTGTCGAAGCTGGCCTTTGGCGACGCCAAGCTGATCGGGCAGGTCGCTTTGTCGAACAAGAGCCAACAGTTGCCCCTTTTTCACGACATCGCCGCGCTCGACAAGAACGGCGCTCAGGTAGCCCATTTGTTTGGACCACAAGTCCGCCTGCTCTTTCGGTCGCAATTCGACGGGCGAAGACACCTCAACGGGCACATCACGGACGATGGGCGCGTTTACCAAGACAAGCGGAGGCGGCCTGGACCCTCGCGCATCCTTGCTGCCCATTCCACAGCCAGCCCCGGCCAGAGCCAAACCGACAAACCATGCAAACCCAAAAA
>Ga0268298_10002242_pt1 | contig 21333 bp, 24 predicted proteins | sample WWTPWeurt_MetaG_FD_194462 | JGI IMG/M metagenome (GOLD analysis project Ga0268298, IMG submission 194462) | Activated sludge microbial communities from WWTP in Nijmegen, Gelderland, Netherland - WWTP Weurt | ecosystem: Engineered > WWTP > Aerobic digester > Activated sludge | place... | reverse complement strand
TCAAAGTACGCGCACGTCACAAAAAACACCGGATGGTATCTCAATCTTAATGGCAATCCCTATGGTATTGCCCAATCCGTACCGGATGACATCGATTCAGTACCTGAGACTTTCTACGACAATTTGGAGGAAGAAGGTCTTGGTATATCCTCTGTTAATTCAAATCCGATTGCCTTTGGCAGAAACCACGTCTACCGGATTGATGGGCTTTTCGACAAGTTTGGCAATGGCGGATTTGAGATCAGGAGAATATCAGACCGTGCGGGGCTTACGAACCAAAATGCCATTATCCAAACCATAGCTGGATTATTCTGGGCTGGAAACGATGGCTTTTATTTCACTGATGGGTTCAATGCGATAAAGCTAAGTAAGCATCTCAATGTCACTTACAAGAAATTTGTTTTGAATGAAACGAGGAGAAGACTCATCCAAGGAGTCTATGATCGTTCAAGACAACTCTGCATGTGGCTCGTGTGCAACAGGTCCGAAGAAGACGACAACACGATTGACACCATTGTTGTTTTGGATCTGAGACAAGGGCTGACTGAAGAATCTTGCTTCTTCACTTTTGCCTCCGGAGATTCATCCACCATTTATCATTTTGGCCCTCAATTTATGTCGTTCCACCAGAACCAAGTGATCTTTGGAGATAAGCATGGTTTTGTGATGGAGTTCAAAGACGACTATTTGGTAGATCCAAGCTACCCGAGTAATCTCTCAACTGCTGCTCATCTTTGGTCTTTCAGGCCCGTTTTTTACGACATGAGAACTTTTGCTACGAGCTTCAGCCAAACTGGGGTTAGGAAGTGGGTTCCAAAATCTACGTTCAACTTCCAAAACACTGGGAATCTTTCGATCCAGCCATACACGATCAATGACGATGGAAGATTCGTTGGGGATCTCCAATCCATCCGAAGACGAACGATGGTTTGGGGCGAGGAGGAGATCTTTTGGGGAGAAGAAAGCCTGGTTTGGGGAGACGACGGTACTGGGAACTACAAGCGCCACTACCCAAAAAGCGGGCTCCGTTGTAGCTACAAACAGACCGGACTCAAGAATGGGTACGTCCTCATCACTGATTCCGTAATCTTGGATACTTTGGTTACGGTAAATAGCTCAACCAAGCAAGCGACCTTTGAGGGAACGGATCCACCAAACTGGCCGAGATACTCCGTCGGATACAAGATCGCTTTCTCGAGCGACAACTACACGACTGAGTTTGAGATAACTGCCAAATCTGGGAACACAATCACGTTCTCGGATCCTGGATCCCAGGCCCAAATGGGCGCGAATATTTCTTGGCGTTTATTTGGTTACCCCAAAGGAGAGCGCGTGGTTTTGGAAAGTTTCGATGTTCACGCGGGCATGCTCTCATCTTCTCAAGAACCATTTGGGGGAGCTCAGGAGACTGGCATAGATGGGTAGGTTTCTTGACCTCATTGAAGTCGATGACAAGGTAGCGGCTGAAAACTTCAGACGCATCTTGGACTTTCTGAAATCCACCCCAATTCTGGCGGGACAGTTTGAGCTTCTCGAATTCACAACCAATGGAGCGGTGACGGCGCTTCGCATCCCTCATCAGCTTGGCTTCGTTCCTGTCGACGTGATCGAGACTTCAAACCGTGGTAGCGGTTTGGTCACTTATCTGTATACTCTGTTTGAACGCGATGCCATCCTGATCACAACCACTGGACCCGTCATAGTCCGAGCATTCGTCGGCAGGTACGATAGAGGAAATCGACTATGAGCTATGTCACTTTCAAAGAATTCAGAGAAGCCGTTACCAATGAGACTGACACTCAAGATGAGAAGTTCATCGATTTTGACGAACTCATTGCATTCACAAACCAAGGCCTCACGATTGCTGAAAGTCTGATTTACTCATTGAATGAGGATTACTTCCTAGACTTTGACTACCTCAAAATGAACATTGATCAGTTCCAATATGATCCCCCCCAGAATATCTTGGCAGCAAAGATTAGAGGAATGCTCTACCAAGCTGGATCGAAGAAGTACGAAGTGAAGCGAGTTCGGAATCTTAGGAAGTTTGAAAAGATCCAGTGGATCGAGGATGTCGGAGCACAAGACGATTACCGATACATTGTGATGAATCCTCGTTTCAAGAATTTGTCTGTCACAATCTCTATTGCTTCTCCGGGGGTATTCACTTCGACTGCGCATGGTTTGGTCCAAGACGAGAGAGTGACTTTCAAAACAGAAGGGACTCTGCCAACTGGCATAGTTGAAGGGACTGAGTACTACGTCAACTATCTGACTGCCGATACGTTTGAAGTTTCCGCCACGATTGGGGGAACAAGCATTGATCTTTCGGGAAGCCAAAGCGGTACTCATAAAGTGAGGAACTCTGGACCGAAATTGAGGCTTCTCCCAAAGAGCCGCGAGGACAGTACCCAGAATATCCGAGTTTGGTTCATCCGAAATTGCGAGAAGATCCCAACCAATGTCTCTCGAACCGTTGCCGATGAAACAGTCATGGATATCCCAGAGTTCCATGATTTTGTCAGATCGTTTGTTAAGTACAAGATTCTGGCAAAAGAAGGAACGGATCTCGCTTCTTCAGCGGAAGAAGAAATGAAGGCTTTTCAGCAAATCATGGTGGATACGCTCACACAACAAACTCCAGACAACGACGATGAGCTTGAACAAGATGACAGATTTTATGAGGAGCACGCTTAAATGCTTTTACTCGGACCAACTAGCAGTGGGGATGCAGTTCTTACTTCTCCAAATTTGGCGCAACAAGTGGCGGGCAACGTGAGGAACCCAGCTGATTACGCGGCTATGGCTGCCGCGGCTCCGGGCGGGCCCTATGCTGCGTACCCAACGGGCGCCAACGGGGAGCCATTGATCCCGGTTCAGTCGGCGTCGGTCGACACATCCAAAGCAACGATGGACCCTCAGATTCTGAACGCCATTCGGGAACGGGCTTTGGCTAAAGGCGACTCCCCTTGGGCGCAGTACCTGCTCGAGCAACAGGCTCTGGACGAGAGAGCTCAGATGGGTTCGGCCGCGAGACAATCCGCTTCTGGCCAATCCCAAGCCCTTCAGCAATTGGCGATGCGCGGAGGCCTGCAAGCGGGAGCTCGTGAGCGCTTGGCGGGGATCTCAGCCCGAGACAGGCTCGAGCAGCTTCAGAAGGTTCGTCAAGCCGGACAAGCCAATCGAATCGGAGTGCGCGCTCAGGATGAGGAGATGAAACAGAAGCTCATGCAGCTTGGTCTCTCTGGAGATGAAGCGGCTGCTCGTCAGCAGCTTGCCATCTCGAACCTTGGACTCGAGCAGCAGAAGGCCAATATGAGCTATGCAGCATCTCTCTACGATGCTGCGATGAAGAAGTGGGCTGCCGAGAAATTGGCAGATGCCATGAAGCAAGATACTGGCGGGAACAGTGGCTTTTTAGGCATGGGCACCGCTGGAAATATCTTAGGGATTGGCGGACTCATGGGATCGAATGCTGCTGCAGTTGGAGGAGCGGCTCCTTCCATTGCCGGAGTCGCTTCGGGTCCTGTCGGCTGGGGTTACCTTGGCGGTAAGGCTCTTAACTTCTGGTAAAAATTAAACACTAAAGGAGAATAAAAATTATGATCCCTCCACAGCTAATTGGAGCAATCGTCGGTGGAGCCGGGGGCGGCTTAAAAGGAATTCTTTTTGATCGCCCAAGACTTCAAAGACAAGCGGCATATGAAGAAGCCAAAATGAGATACGGCTATCCGCTCGGGATCCACGGAGAACGAGTCGAGGTTCCCGGAGTATTGGAAGCTGGTTTCGGAGGTGCCCTTCAAGGAGCTATGGGCGGAGCGGGTATTGGCCAAAGCTTTGGTCAAATGCAGCAAGATCAGAATGTCTACAATGCTTATTTAGATAAGATGAAAACAGAGACGGATCTTATGAAGGCTCGTCTTCCCCAGAACCCAGCTTCTGCAACCATGCAGATGCAAGACACCAATATGGCAACTCCTCCTGCAACAAAGTCTACAATGACGGCTCCTGGTGTGGTTCCAGGACGAGTGCAGGAGCTCACTCCAGAGCAGTACCAATACGCGCAGTACCAGAATGCGCTTTCAAATCAAAACAGTCCTTACGCACGCATTCTTCAAGGCATGGCCTAAGAGGTGAATCATGGCTGAGAAAAAGAAAAAAGCTTTGGGGGATGTGGCAAAAGACCTTTATGACCAAAGTGTAGAAGGTACTAGAAATTATTTTAGAAATTTTCTCGGCGTAAAAGATCCAGTAACCGGACAAGTGATATCTGCCAAAACTGGGAAAGTTGTTCCTACTGGAGAAACTGTTCTCCCCATTGCTCCGGGGGCACTACCTCTTGGTTCAGGAATCAAGCAACGAGAGAGCCAAAGCACTGGAGGGTATAAAGCAGAAGTAGATTTGGAAGCATTGAACGCACTTCAGAATGCTCTTGGAATCAACGTTCCCGCTTCCATGGCTCAGATGCAAGAGTCGGTAGAGAACCTCCAAGACCTTCGCCCTACTTTTGCAGCGACAGTAGCCCCACCTCAACTTGATCTCACTCCTGCCGCAGCTTTGGTTGATCTTTGGACTGGATCGAAATTCGCCAATACCTACAAACCGCCAGAGCGACCAGAAGCAGGTTTGGCTCGAGTGCTCGGTCTCGAGAAGCAGATTGCCTCCCAAGCAGAGGATGTCAACAAAGGTGGACTTGAAGCGCTTCGTCTCGGGCCATTCTTTCAACGCCAGGTTCCTTCAACGAGCAAGACCATAGAATATGATGTCAAAGCCCCTCCAGTTATGCGCGCTGGATCCGGAGCCAAAGCACTCAAGAATCTCACACCAGGACAATTGGATAAATTGTCCGCTGCTCGTGAGGGTATCCAAGGTCTTCAAGGTCTCATCACTCAATCTACCGCTCATCCAGAGATGTTTGGCTTGACCGGGTCCATTGCTTCCAAAGTACCTGGAGGAGTTTTGGATGTTGCGGGATCTTTAGGAAAAGCCATCGGATCTACTTCTTTGCAGAAGGCTGCTGAAAAAGGTGCAGACATTCAAGCATTCCAAGCGCGTCTCATGCTCGTGAAACAGAAGCTTGGTAGAGACTTAGAAGGCGGCGTTCTCCGTTTAGAGGATGAAAAGAAATACGATGAGATCGTAGGAAAGATTGGAAGTGATCCTAAGAAAGCTCAGGTTTGGCTTGGCGAATTGAATGATCTTGTTCAGAACGCTCTCCGTACTAAATTAGATACTTACGGACGTGGCAAATATGATGTAAGCGGGTTCACAAGTGGAGCCGGAGTTCCAGAGCTTGGCGGAACTCTCAACATCCAAATGCCTGGTCCTGAGAACAAACCCTTGCCAAAGAAACCTCCTCCGAAAACCCCTGCACAAAAAGCAGAAGCTGGACTCAGTCAAAAAGCAATGGGAGAAGCTTTGCTCAAAGAAGCAAAGATGAACAAGCAAAAAGCTCTGCAAAATCAGCTTAAAGGAGCTTCGAAATGACCGAGTCAGTTGATGAGAAGCTGAAGCTCCTGAAACGCATTCCCCATCCAGAAGGTCGTGAGTGGAATAAAGAAGAAGCCGAAAGCATTTCTTTGGCCTCAATCCAAAACATGCTCTCCCAAACCAATCCCGATGCGCTGCCAGAAGGGACGAAGGTTGAAGCCGAACCTCCAGGGGCATCATTCCTTACTCGCATGCAAGTCCAAGGGTTTGGCGATGAATCGTCGAAAGCGGCTTTGGCGAAAGTTCGAGAAGCCTATCCAGATCTCCAAGTGAGCCAAGAGGATGGACGGCTTTGGCTGACTGATCCCAAAACCAAGGTAAAGTACGCGTTCAACCCTGCGGGCCTGGATTGGAAAGACTTTGCCGCTGCAGCGCCGATGCTTGGCGCCGGGGTGGCTGCCGCGGGCTTAGGGGTTCCAGTGAGCGGGATCCAAGGCGTACTCGCGCAAGGCGGTTTGGGGGTAGGCACCTCCATGGCCCGTCAAAAGATTGGCCAGTATCTGGGTGTGGCCGATGAGCCCAGTACCTCCCAGGCCCTGACTGAAGGGGCGGTTCAAGGTGCGCTCCCGCTCGCTGGAGTCGCGGCGCGCGGCGCGGGAGGAGCTCTCTCATCCGCGATTGGTTTAGGGGCAAAGCTCACTCACGACATTCCGTTCAAAACCATGAGTCAGTACTTCACCCCCGAGCGCGCGTCTAAAATTCGAGAGATTGCCAAAGGCGGGGGCCGGATCGGGGATCTGGCGGAGATCGTTTCGAGTCAGACCAAAGGAGTCGCGGCAAAAGAACGCCAGGCTGCGGCCGCCGAGCTCAACCAGATCCTGGATCGAATCGAAGCTCCCATTCCAGGTGGGGCTTCCATGGCTCAGGATCCACTCGAGTCTCTCGTCTCAACTCAGATGTCGAAAACTTCTGGAACCATGCCAGGAGCTTTGCCCGAAGAATTGGCTGGGGAGAACAAAGAACTCACTGATCTCCTCACCATGATCCGCCAAACCAAATCACCCGAATCTGGCGCGTACGACGTTCAGAATCTTCAAGCACTCAAACAAAGACTCAGAGACTACACTGGAGTTGAGAGCTATCTCCCAAACGTTCAGAACGTGAGGAAGCAACAAACCCAAGGAACTGCTCGAGCACTGGCAAAGAAAATCAACGAGCTCCAAGACCAGGCTTACGCCGAAGCCGCGGCCCAAAAAAATCTGACTCCGGAAGCGCTTAAGCAAGCGCGCGGAGCGTACCGCCGAGCTCGTCGCGGGGAGTCCGTGATCGAGCGATACTTCAAGCCAAGTGACCAAGATGCCATGGTTCAATCTACTGCCAGAGCGGCGTCGAGTATGGAGCGCCCAACCCATACCGCTCTTTCCGATGCGCTCACACAATTTGGGATGCCTCCAGAAGTTCAAGCTAATCTCCAGACCCTTCAAGCCGTTCAAGGCATTGAGCGCGGTATGGGAGGGTCCGCGGTTCCGGGGATCACCAAAGGTTTCACCAAAGATGTCGTGGGAACATTTCTCCAGCCCAAAATGGCGGCGCGTGGGTTCGAGCTCTCAGGCAATCTTGGGAATCAACCAGGACTCTACACTGTACTTGGCAGACAAGAATCCGGAGCCAGCCCTTGGAGAATCTTCATTCCGAAAGAAAAAGTAGGGAAGACCCAAAAAGGTCAGGCCGCTTTGTACGAACTGCTCAGACAACTTCAACAAGAAAATCCAACTGTAAGTGAGGAGACACAGTAAAATGGCAAAACAAAAAGCTTTGGTAGCAGCACCCCCAATGGAAGATTCCAAATACGACAAATGGGCTGTTGACAGTGCTTGCAGAACCTTGATGGATGCTGAGGAGATCAAGCAAGATCCAAAGATGATGAAGCTTGTGGCGCCTATGATTGAGAAGAAAGTGAAAACGATCACTTCACTCCAAGACCTGAAAGACCATGCCAATTCTATGGATCACGGAATGATGGACGAAATCAGGCCTCCAAATAAAAAGGCCATGGGGCTCAAGAAAAAGAACACCATGACCGTTGTAAAAATGAATCACGCCGATGCGGCGGAAGAAGATTCTGAGGACATGTAGTCCTTACTTCACCACTTCGAGTTTTGGAGCCGCTTCTGGTTCCATTGCAATCAAAGGCTCAAGAAGCAAAAGATCTGAAGGGCTCAGTTTCGCGTGCTCAAGAAATTGGAACGGAATCTGAGCCAAGCTCAAAGTCACCTCAGTCTCAAGAAGATCAGCGTAAACCTTTGCCCATTCTTCTTTTTTCTCTGGGATGATTTTTTCGGTTCCAGGAACCGATTCACCTTTTTCAGTCTTCTCGAGCAAAACCTTCCCCGCTTCATCCTTCACAAGAAAAGGCTCTTGGAGTTTCTTGAAAGTGTCTCGAGCGGTTTTCAATTCTTCTTCCAAACCCTTGCCAATCTTTGCGATCTTGTAAGCCACGGATCCGGGAATCGTGTTCAAAGCCATCAGCTTCTTTACAGCTTCGGTGAAGGACATTTGGTTAATGAGACTGAGTTTCAACTTGATCATTGACAGATGCTACCTTTCTTAATTCGGCGTAAGCTGCTTCCCAGTTCTCGGGATAGACTACAGCTATGATTCCGCCAGCGTTCAAAACTTCCCCAAGATGATACTGTTGTAAAGCCGTAAGTTTGGCTTTGCTCGAGCTTTTGAATTCAATCGCAACGAATCTGCCTTCAATCAATCCAAGGCAATCTGGTGTTCCTCGAATTGAAGTCTGTTCAACACGAAACCAATGCGAGTTTGGCAGAGTCCTCAAATGCTCCATGCAACGCTTACGGAATCGGGCTTCCTTCTGCATACGGCTCTAAGTCTGCCCAGGATTTGCGGGAAACTTCAACTGAAGCTTCTTGGGGAAGGAGTTTTGCCGGGTAGCTTTTTGAAAGTAGTCGCGTCAAATCTTTGATCAAGTGCTCCTCGTCAAACGGCATTTGGAAAAGAACCGAGTCATGCACCTGAGCCACGATTTCAGTTCTCGCTCGAATGCTTTTTAGAAACTCGTGCGCCAGAACCATGAATCGTTTGGTGATATCCGCGCACCCACCTTGAATGACCGAATTGACCGCTTTGTAAGATTTGTTTGGATCTGGGAAGTAAGCACGGCGCCCGAGCCAAGTCTTCACGTATCCGCGTTTCTCGGCCAGATCTTTGGCCTGGTAGATGACTCGCTTCACTCCTTGGAGCTTCCTAAAGTAGAGAGCTTTCAGAATCTTCGCTTCTTCAGGAGTTTTTCCAGTATTCGCAGCCAATCTCGCGATCCCCATGCCATAGAGAAGCCCAAAGTTGATGGCTTTTCCCACTGCCCTTGTTGAAGAAATAAGTTTGGCAGTCTCCTCGTGAGGACACATACCTTTCAGAATAGAATCGATCAGCATGTACTCTTGTGCGTAATCAAGAAGAAGCCTGAACTCCTGAGCCTTGTAATCGAGCTCGAGAAAGAAGTAGCCTTCTTTCGGGATCACCGCGCGTTTGACTGGAAACTCACAGTCCGTATCGCTTGGTAGGTTCTGGAGGTTTGGATCCGACGAGCTCATGCGCCCAGTCTTTGGACGGTTCTGGCCATAGTCGGTGTGGACGATTGAGTTTGAATCGGAATAATAGAGAAAAGAAAGGAAGTAGTCTAAACGCTTCTTCGCTTCTCGAATAGCGAGAGTGGTTTTTGCAATCGGGTGATTGATCTTTGCCAAGACCGCTTCATCAATACTTTCTTCTCCAGCAGGAGTAGTTCCCAGAACAAAGCCAATAGATTTTAGGGCCTTGCCAACGCCTTCAACACTGTCAACAAAATCGGTATTGGTTTGGTAGTAGTACTCTTGCTTGGCTTTTTCGATTTTCTTTTCTTCAAGCTCGGCTGCTTGCTCGCAGTAGGCTTTGTCGATTTTGATGCCATTTTTCTCAACCTTAAAGAGTACTTTGGAGAACTGACACTCCAAATCGTAGACCGGTTTCATGTCTTCAGGCAAGAGCTCAGTCTGCTTTTCCTCAAGCTGAAACGTGATGATCCCGTCCGTCTGACCATACTCGATCATGAGTTGACTCGGGACCAAGTGGTAATACATCTTCTTGTCGTATTTTGGATCGTCTCTACGGGCCACATACTCCCAGAGCCCATGGTTCTGGATGTACTCAGCCACGCGCTCATCTTTCTTCAAACCAAGTTCCCGGTCGACACAGGCCCCGAGATTGTAGCGAGGATGCATGTTGTAGAGAAGACGAGCGACTACTTCAGTGTCATGCACCTTCAAAGAGTCTGGGAGATCGATTCCTCCCAAAGCAGTTGAGAGCATGTGGAGATCGAATTTTATGTTGTGACCCGAGATCTTCTTGTTCTCCAAGATTGGGAGAAAAGATTTCAAGCACGAAGCCGGAAGACAATTGTTCTGGTCAAACTGCTCTGCAGGATATGGATTGAAGTTGTAGTAGAAGCTTTCTTTCTCTGTTCCAATAATCAGAGCAAAAGGTTTGTCGCCTTGATAGGGGTAAAGCCCGGTCGTTTCAAAATCGAAACTAAGTTTCTGTTTGCCCTTGATCTCCTCCAGAGTGTTCTGGAAGTTCTGCCTTGACACTAGCATTGAAGTCTAACCTCTGAAGTACGACGTGATTTAATTCTGAAAGAAGATCTTCAGCGAACTTGTCGCCAGTGCTTTTCTTTCGAAAAGGTTTGTAGTCCGGATCCACTGTTTTAATTTCAAGTCTGATGTTGTTGGAAGCGCAGTAGGCGATGCAAGCGTCAATGATATGAGATGCGAGCATATTCCTCTCAGCCGATTCCATGATCACATATTCATAGGAAAGTTCTGTAAGCTTGATGTTGAGAGGACAAGAGTAAGGGGATTTGTTGTTGCTTCGAAATGCACCCAAACGAAACCCCCTTAACTTCTTCAAACAGTTTTTACTTTCTTGGCGCGTGCATACCCTTTGGGAGCGCCTTCTTTCGGAGTCACTCTTTCAGGAAGTTTGGCTACATCCACACCTTTTAAGAACTCATTGAACTTGTCCTTGGACATCTTGCCTTCTTTGACGAGAGATCCAAGCTTACCCAACTGTGCTTTTGATTTTACTGGCATAGGCAAAAAGCCTATCACATTGCAATCGCTTGGGAAGACTGGTCATCACGCGGCGTTTCGGTCTTTCGCTCCTCGACATCGTCCACTCGGACATTGGCGGCTTTCAAAAGATTGAACCAACGGTAAGCCGCAGCCAATTCTTCTTTGGTCGTCTCGCGCCCTTCTTTGATCTTGAACACGAAGTAAGCTCCCAGATCCCCCTGCTCCTGATGGGCATAGAGAACCAAGGTTTGGTGGGCCGGCGGCCGCTTTGCCATTTGCATCTTCATGAAATGGGTCGCCACAAACCGTCCGACATTTGACGATGTCCGCGAAAAGGTCACAACCAAAGGAAGGGTTTCAGGCTTTGTCGCATTTCTCGTCAAGAGAAGGTGCAGATTGAAACACTTGTCCCGGCGCCAAAGATCCGCGCCTTCTTGGAACTCGTAAGGCAGGTTTTCATTGCTCGCAGTGCAGGGCTCAATGCGCTCAAACTCAAACTTGTTTTTCTCCTGCTTAAAAAGCCGCCAAGTTTTTGTCATGCAGATTGGAATGATCTCGAGCATTTCTCCCCTCGGAGCCAAGACTTCCCCAGTCACGGAGTCCGCCATATCCCCTGGTTTGGTTTTGCCGTCATTCACCAGTTCCGAGAGAGCTTGCTGAAGCAAGAGCTTTGAGATCAGAATATCAGAAGCCGAAAACTCCTGGGTTCCCCAAGATCCCTCCGGAACTGCTCCATCCAAAGCCATTGGCATTGCTGATTTCGACTCCACCAAATCTTTTGTTTCGTTCTCGCTCATTTTCATTACGCCTTTCTCACTTGGAGGATTGGGGTTGCTTCAGGTTCTCCAAGACCTGGTATGGACGTTTCCAAAAGAGTGCCTTCACGTTCTGCAGTTTCGAAAACGTTCTTGGCGTAAGAGTTCAGTGTTTGGCTATTAATTGTGATCATCGAATCGAAAATGCCTTTTTCTTTCAAATAATCGAAAAAGAGTTTCCGATCTCCTTCTCGCGGCACGCGCCACAGGCGTCTTACTGATTTGATGTAGTTGTATTTGTCAGTCTTGAAAGACTTCATGTTGAGCGAGTCCAGCATCTCGATGAGCTCTCGCTCGGTAACCGAAAGCTGATTCTCGATTTCTTTCAATTTGTCTTTTGCTTCGTCGTAGGCTGCTCTCAAAATCGAAACCGATTCGCATTTCACTTTGAGTTCATCGACTGTGATTGTTTTGGCTGCGGCACTTAGGTCCGCGTTCCAATCGTTCATTATTTCTTCTCCTTGGTTCATGATTCATCCCCAATCAAAAGCACTATTTGGCAGTTGTGGGGTTGAACTGAACCTAAGAGGACTGAGACGATTTCAGCAAGTGGTATCTCTCTCGCAAAACATCAACGCTCATTTTTTGCTTTTCAAGCAAGGCTTTATGACAAAGCTCATCCACCGTGCCCTGCATTACAAGATCGATTCTAGTCACACTTTTGTGCTGCTCGGATCCGGCGCGGTAGTTCCTTGCCTCACTTTGGGTGTCGTTTTCGAGCGAAAACGTGCGGCTGTAGTAGATCATGTAGGGGGCTTCGACCAAATTGATTCCGATTCCGGCCGCTCCCGGATGGCCCAAAAAGACAGTAGTTTCACTGTCCTTCGTGAAGCTTTCCAAAGCTTCGATGCGTTCTTTCTCTGGAGTGGATCCCACGATCTTGACCATCTTCTTTCCAAACTTCTTGCACACTTCTTCAATAACTTCATAGTCATGTTCAAACACCGCCCAGATGAGAATCTTGTCATGAATCGTTTCAATCAAACCCTCAAGCGCATCCCGTTTCGGGTTATCCTCCAAACGGATGATCTTTCCTTCCGTATCTTTCATGAAGCCTGAAGTAATCTGAAGAAGTCTTAGCATTTTGGTGAGAGCAATGTCTGCAGTGACAACCGATTCATTTAAGAATGTGATGAACTCTGAGTCCATCTGCTTGTAAGGCTTCTTCTGGTCTCCCGCCAAATCGAGGGGGATGACTTTTTTGACAAGTGGAGGAAGCGAGAGAACTTCTGACTTCCTCGCCACACTTGCTTTGGTGAGCAGCAGTTTGTTGATCCGCTCGAGTGCTCCTTTTTGTGGCTGCCAATTGGGGAAGTATTTCTCCTTTGGCATCCCCGCATTTTTGTCCACAAAGTAGGTGGAACGAAAAACAAAGAAGTTCGTACCAAATGTTTTTCCTTGGTCTAGGAAAAGAAACTGAGGAAAAATATCCATGAGTGAATTCAAGACCGGGGTTCCCGTGAGAATGTACCTGTAGCGTGGAAGCCGAGAGAGCGCCAAAACTGCTTTCGTGCGCTTGGTTTTCGTATTTTTGATTTTGTGTGCTTCATCCAGAACGATCACTTCTGGACGCCATTTGGCCAGAGGCCCCGCTACTTTGGGGGAGATCACTGAATCGTAACTCGCGATTGCAATGTCCCCATCCTTAAGCCTTGAAGCGATGATCCCGCGCTCGTCGTTGCTGCCATAGAGAGGATGGACTTTTTCTTTTGGTATACGGGTAAACTTTAGAAATTCATTCCGCCAGTTCGAGAGCGTGATCTTGGGGGTAATCACCAAAATCCTGAGCAAACGATTTTCGCGGAAACTCTGCGCCCTCAGCGTCTCGATCACGGTTCGCGTTTTCCCAGTTCCCACGTCGAACAAAAACCCATACTCATAGACCCCGGGAAGGGTCGCTTTTCCAACTGCGTCTTTTTGGTGCTGCCAAAGTTCCATGGTATCCTCATTCCGGGGTGTAGCTTAACTGGTAGAGCCGCTCACTTTTTGGCCATCAAGTGATGTGTTGTGCTGGTTCGACTCCGGCCGCCCCATCCACAAAAAGATAGGGCGTAAGGTTTGAGAATTCGGAGGAGAACTCAAAACCTTACGCCCCGAAGAAAGGTGGAGAATTACCTTTCTTCAATCTCGTCCAAAGCCCAAAACAAGCAGTAGCTCCCCGAGCGGCCGCAGTAGCCAAAGCTCATGTACTGGTAGCCCGCATCCCCGCAGTCGGTACCCCATGAGTTTTTCAGAATCAAGTAGCCACCATCCTTGAATTCTGGATCCAGCTGATAGCCCACGACTGTGACATCATGTCCCCCGCCAGTGTCAGAATTGACACTCGGATCCCAACGAATCACTTCGCGACAATTTGCCTCATCGCTCGAGACTGAGTGGGCAATTTTGACTGGATGTTTTTTGTCCAGTTCTTTGATGACTTTCGAAATGTCAGCGTCAAGGTACGCCCAATGCTTGGCACGAACTTTGGTGTATTTCGGATCGAGGTAACCAGACCAAGGTGAATCGTTTGCGGAAGGCCACATTGCTTCAGTCGTGGCAAAATGCCCCGGAACCACTGAGGCATTTACCGATGCTTCGCTCGAGTACTGCTTGTACCAGGACCAAACATGACGTTCAGACAGATCCCCGCCCTTGCATCTGAGGTTTTCAACCGCGCTCGTCGTTCCCCAGGCAGTGCAGCGTGGGCCGACTTGGCTCTTGATCGGAGTGTCGCACGCGCGCAAGTCCACCGCGCTCGATGGAGACGGGGCTACCGATGGCATTGGATCTGGGCTCGGGGCTATCGATGGCATGGCGGAGGGAGTCGGACTGGGGAGTGGCTCTGGTTCTGGCCGGACACGGTTACACCCCATGGCATAGGCTTCGGGAAACAGCGCGCGCCAGACCGAGGACAGGCCGGTGGACTTTCCGGGCAGGGAACTCGGGACAGATTTCGGCGCTTTTTTCTTCTCCTCGTCCAACCGGTCTTGATCCGCTTTTGGGATCACGTCAGAAAGAGGCACGTAAGGAACGAACAATTGCTTTGGTTTTGCCTTTTCTTTCGATCGCCCAGACTGCTTGATCTGGTCGAGCGTCATGTAGCTTTGTGCGAGCGACACCCCAAGTGCCGCAATCAGAATGAACATCTCAAATCTCTCCATTTTTGTTTTTGGTTTAAGAAAACAACTCCCGATTATTTTTGGGAGAATAAGCCTGAATTGATTGGAGTAACAGCGTAGAATTCTTTTTGCGAAAGCGGGAACCCGGGATCTTGGGTGTAGTCGAGCCAAACTGGTGCTTGAGAAAAGATCGTCCCGTACTGCACAAGCTGATTCATTCGGGTGATCGCAAAAAATTCAAAAAGCAAAAATGGGAGATTGTAGTCGTAGAGATGATTGAGAACCATTCGGTGCTGCATGGCCCAGAAATGATGGTCTTGGCCGGATTTCTTGAAGCTGTCAATATAGGCCATACCAAGTAACCAAAGTTGAGAGAAGATTCCGGGCTTAATCCCCGCGCACGATCGCATGAGGATAACGAAATCCACATGGCGCCAAAGCCAGGATTTGAAGAATTCAGTACCCTTCTCAAGCGGGTCCAAGTGGGCATTGGTTTTGGCTTCAAAGAAAAAGCCCATCCGTTTGAATGAATTCTGCCAGACCTCTTTCGCAATCAGGCCATCGTCCAAAAAGAAAGATGCAAACACTATCCCTCGGTAATCATCATGAGCGTTCTGGATCCCGGATCCTTGGCTCCGGCAGAAGATTCCTGGCTCGAGCCGTCTTCGTTTGATGATCCGCTGCCAGTCGAATGAGCATTCGTTTCGTCCTTCAGCGGACAGAGACGGGAGTGAAAGTACACTCGCCCATGAATGATAGAGATTTCCGTTGTTGGTTCCGCCCAATTTAACCGTGTGGATGCATCCGTCTTCGTCGAGGTATTCACGAAACTTCGATTTTATGTCCTGCCAGGATTTTTTCAAGAGAGCTCTCCTCTAACCATGATCTCAACATTGGGATCGTCTGGAATGGGGAAGTCAAATTTCTTGCAGATTGCATACAGAATCGGGGCTCCATATTGTGCGTAATTATCCCAATCAATTGAGTCTTCAACCCCTAGAAACCAGCACCAATGGTTCATTCGATCTACTGAGCGAGAAGCGGAAAGGCCACGATGATCCAAACATTTGCTCCACGCAAAAGACATGTAGTCTCGCATATCAGCTATAATTTTCTGATCGTCCGGCCACAGCTCTATATCAGGCCAATCTTCCTTTTTTGCCTCTGGTTTAAGCCAGATCTTTATATCGTCAAAAGAAAGATATTTACAAAAACATGCAAGAGAAAAATCAAAAAATTCTTTTTTCTTTTCAGTAATTCTAGCCAAAACTTCTTCTTTTGTTTTCAAGACAATCCCTCAACATTCTCCATCGTGAGCTCGTCATCCCGGATTTCTTTTAAGATGAAATTGAGTGCGGAAATCATAACTTCTTTGTTGGTATCGTGGAGCAATATCCTGGAAAGTTCACGCAATATTGTGGCTTTGTTTTTGATCGAAAGAGCTTGAGCTACTTTCACTTCGGACTCTATGAATGAGAAAAGAATAAATTTTTTTGAACTGTCTAAAATCTTTTTTGCTTCTTCTTTAACTAAAGCAAAGTCTTGTGCGTCTTTATCTATTTGAATTGTCATTTTGATTCTTTCTTATCTGGTAAGAACCGCTCCTCGAGCTTCTTCACCAATCGAACAATTTCTCCAGTTGCCTTCTCAGCATTCTCTGGGGATGCGAGATAGAACTTAAGGAGCTCAAACCGAGTTTCGATCATCTTTTGAGGAGTTGGGAGCGCTGTAGAGAAAAGAAGAATTATCTCGATTGGAACCAAGGTTTTTAAACCTTTGGTAGCTCTATCTGAAAATTCTTTAGCGTTGTCCTCAGATGAATCAAGGTAAACCGCCAAGATTTCATAGAATAAAACAATCATCAACAATCCGACAATGGCCGCTAAGAACCCAGATATGCTGGACAGATTACCTAAGTATGCCCATATGAATTCAATCATTTCCCCTCCTTTAATGCCTGTTCAGCATTGCCCATATTCCAATGAAGGAAATTGTTATTCCGACAATAAGGATAGAGATTGCACGAATATCCTGACCTGTCATTCTATTATCCCTCTATTATTTCGCCGAAGTGATGAAGACAATCGCGCACATTTCAGCAGGAGTCATCTTCTCAAAAAACTTTACCAAACGAGGGAATGAAGAGTCTTTCCTTGCTTTCGCCTCAACAGTAGATAGTAATAGATCTAAAATTATTCGCGCTGTTTCTTCTTGTTTTTCTTTCACTTCTTTATCCATAGTTTGTTCACTCATACTCATTCTCTTCTTTCCGCTCTCCTCTCGAGTCGCTTCAGCGAAATCTCTCATCGGAATATACATCCGGTCTTCTCGCTCTTGCGTCCAGTCTTCTCCTAAGCCTTCTTTTATTTTGTCTCGTAATTTCATATCCACCTATTCAAAAACCAAACAACCAAAATGCACAATGCCAAAACCAAAAGTGTCTGAAAATCAGGATTATGGAGAAGCTGATGCATCAAGACTCCAGTGCTGCTTTCAAAATAACATCTACAGCCTGATCCAGATCCAATCCTTCTTTGGCGAAAAAGCATGAGATGAAAACAACAAGCTTCGCCAAATGTTTTGGATACTCTGGAGAAATCTTACCGTCTTTTATTCGAAACGAAATGGTAGCTTCTACCATGTGTTCATGGAGCATTCTCGCAAACTCATAATTATTTACTTGTGTAGGACATCCTTCTTCAATCAACTCCTTGTCGATTGAATCAGCAATCAATCTCCCTACTTCATTTAGGTTTGTCTTCACCAATGCGTTTGTAGTTTGAGACACGTTTAATTCCTTTCCTAAACCCGACTTTGTTCCTCGCATCCACCTTGCTGTATCGCTTCAACCAATCATCCGGTGCCCAGTGGTAGCCGAGCGGGTCGTTGATATTGAGTGGGAGAAAATCATCCCAGTAAGCATGGATCAAGTAGGTTTGGATCTTGTTTCCCGGACCCAGGGCCGCGTAGCCTTCTACTCCCCAGTTGTAAATGAAATAAACTTTCATCAAGCATTCTTTGGCCCAGGGAATGGAGCATCTCCAGGTAGGTTTCATCCTGACCCATTCGCCAATCACCAAATTCTTCTGCCAATCGAGTAAGGGATGCGGGTAATCGTACTCGTAGTCTTTCCCCGCTCCCTTGCCACGGGCAACGTCAATGCGAACATCCCCTGCTAGATATTGGAGATTGCCCCTTCGCTCAGATGCTTTCTTTTTTTGGCTCATTACGTGAGATTAGTGCCTTCCACTCCACGCGCTTCTCGATCTTTTGTGCGTTTCTCAAGCCACATGAGAGCTTCATCTAATTTGGTAATGGCAATAGATGTCTCTCGACTTGGGAGGTTCCGATTGAGCCCTTCCAAAATGAGTTTGGCCGCTGCGATCACTTGATCTACCTGGCAGCCGTTGTGCCCACCAATCTTTACCGGGCCATTCTGAAGCGTGAATGAAAGAGAGTTTTTGTCATGGCGAATGTAGATGAAATACTTTGGCCGAATCTCTGACTCAAACCATATCCAATCCATGGCTCCGGATTCATTGAACTTCTCTGGGTAGATCTTTTTAAGATCATCCATGACCACAACGCCATACCCGCCAATTTTCTCCACACCTTTTAAAGTCTCTAACGCCATATATTCCCCCAAAAATAAAAAGGAGCGGAGCTAGAAGCGGGACCATTCCCACTACACTCCACTCCCCATTCAAGTAGTCACATTGGTTTCGAAAAGTCTTAACCCAAAACCGTGTCAATCATCGACAACTTTTTGTTGTCGGCAAGCTTCATGGATAGAATCGTTGTGATCTGACCTTTGATGTCGCTCGGCATGAATGTTTGCGGAGCTTGAGAGATTGCAGAAGTCTTCACTTTTTTCTTCTTCGACTTGCCAGCCTTACCGTTCTTCCACTTGTAGTAAGTGCCCGTTGCAATGCCAAACTTCTTGCACGCTTCTCCGAAGTTCATATCTCCGCCTTCTGGTGTTTGCGCAGTTTCAATGTTCTTCACCAATTCTTGTGCTTCTTCTTTTGTGTAACGTTTTTTCGTAGCCATTGAGATGTCCTTCATCTGTTAAAAAATCTCCTCATGATTAAGGAGATGGAGAACTGTTACCAGAGTTTAACAGTATAGAGATAGCAGAAAAAGATTGGGCCCAGGATCGTTGCCAACCCCAGGCCCAAGCTTTTCTCTTGTTCAATCCAAACATCCCCTCATATGATCTCAACTTTTCAACCAAACCAAAACCACAATGAGGAGAAACACCAGTGTCGAATACTACGAGTAATCAAACAGAAGCGAAAGAACTTTTCTCTAAATGGCTGAAAGAAAACGGATGGAATGTAGCACCATCCTTCAGCGGCTCCCACGAGCGCAATCCGGAAGACATGAGCCAATGGCTGATCTGCCAAGTAATTGAGAAGACAAGCAAAACTGGCACAACTCGAACCGGCATTGTCGCACGGCTCGGGGATTGGGGGAAGAATCGTCACAACGGGGTGAAGAAATATGTCTCAGAAGAATTGTTTGCCCCAGACGAGAAGCTTCTGCTTGAGGATGAGAAGAAGCGAGAAACCGCCCACAAGATTGCAGCTGATGTCTGCCGAAATTGGCTGAAAGATTTTGGCACTCCTTTTGGCGTTGAACCCTACCTCCTCAAAAAAGAAATAAGTAAGGAGCAAGCTGCCAAATATGGCGCGAGGCATGGGGAGCTCAGCGGATCAATCGTGCTACCGCTCCGAGATGTTTATGGAGAGATCTGGGGAGCACAGGAGATCTTGGCCAATGGCGAGAAGTGGTTCTACCCGGGCGCACGGGTCAATGGATGCTTTTTATGGATCCGAGAGCCCTACATCACCCGTGACATGGGCCGGTCAAACCAAATGTATGGAGAAGAAGCAATTGGAGCAACCGGAGTAGCTTTGTCCAATGACTACACCGCTGACATCCTCATCTGCGAAGGATGGGCCACGGGTGTAGCACTTGCCAGATCGATGGAACATTATTCGATTGATTGCTTCGTTGCCTGTGCGTTTGGAATGAATAATCTTTTGAGCGTTTCAAATGAAATCAAAAAGCAATATCCCAAGTGTAAGATCTATGTCTGCGCTGATATGAATCGAAACCGTGATGGTGGGTCCACTACCAATCCCGGGTTTGCAGCCGCAAGTTTGGCCGCGAGTTGTGTTGAAGGAACAGTTGTCACGCCAATCTCGCAGAATGATTTCGGCAAAATACCCGGTAAATCCTTTGATTTTCACGATCTTTGGATGAAGGATAAGGAGTCCGGGGTTCGTGATTCGTTCTATAGCAATCGCTTCTATGCTTGCGAGACCCAGTACATGTGCAAGCCCCATACCAATGCAAAAGGAATAGAAACACTTAGGCCCGACATTCAAGGAACTCTTGATTGCTTGATTCGTGACTCGAAGTACTACTGGTTTGGAGAAAGTGACAAGCTGTATTCATGGAACGGGGTTCAGTACGAGCAGCAGCCCAGTGCCAGAACGTACATAGCTGATTGGCTACAGCCAAGAGCCAAAGCGGATCTATGGCCGGTCTCAAAGATTGACGAATTTATAGCCAAAGTAGGATTGAATCGTAGGCGCCAGGAGAAGGATTGGATCCAATCGAGATCCGGGATGATCAATTTCAGGAATGGAGTTCTTACATATAATTCGGATAATGGAGGAACGATTTCATTTCGAGAAGGCCATGACTGCCATACTGATTTTTTCATCCAGTCACTTCCTTTTGACTACGATCCCAGTGCTGTGAGCGGAGCTTTTGAAGAATACCTCGCCAATCTTGGTGGGGATAAGGAGTGGAATGAGTGCTTGCTTCAGTGGCTAGGGTTCTTTGTTTTAGGACCCGCGCCAAGCGAGACTTATCCAGAAGCGCTTTGTTTGCTTGGCAGTGGTGGGAATGGGAAGTCAACATTTGTAAATCTGATTGAGATATTGCTCGGTCAGGAAAATAGTACAGCCATTCCGTTTAGTGAGCTCAATAATGATCGGTTTTTAGGGAATCTACTCGGCAAGATGCTTTTGGTTTGTGAGGAGGTGTCTTCGTTTTCGGATCAGAATGTGTGGAGCGAGTTTCGACGGATCTCGGGCGGAGCGTTTATTCAAGCCAATCCCAAATATGAGAAGCCGTTCAAGTTCAGGAATGCGGCTCGGGTGATCATGACGGCCAATGAAATCCCCAAAGGGGCTGAGACGAATGAAGGAAACCTCAGGCGGATGCATTTCGTGAAGTTTGAGAAGTCATTCACCAGTGAAGCCACAGAGTCACGGCTCGGTCGGGATATTCTATCCCGCATGAAGGAGGAGTTGCCAGGAGTTTTTAACGCGGCGGTTCTGGGGTGGAAGTTGTGGCTGGCCAAAGGGGGCAGGTTCACCCAAAGCACCCGAAATCAAGAAGCTTTGATGCAGTTCGCTAAGGAAAATGACTCGGTTCGGGAGTGGATGGACGAAAATCTCGAGATCGTTCCGGTCAGAGAGTCATGGCTCGGGGAGCGGGGATTGGTTCGGGTGGCGGACTCGGTCTTTAGCGCCCTGAAGGAGCGAGGAGCCGCGTTTTTGGAGTTGGACGAGGAAAAGCTCACGGTGACGGGCAATGAGGCGCGGGGGGCTTACCAGAACGCTTTAACGGGCGAGCACGACGAGTACCAGATTCCGGTGAGCTCGGCAGGGCCAGAGGGGCTTTATGGGGCGTACGCGTCCTGGAGCCAGGATTCGGGGATCAAGGCGGTCTCACAGCCCAAGTTCGTGAGGAACCTGGTTCGGGCGCTGGCCCAGATCGATGGTGGCCAGAGGTGGGAGAAGGCCAGACGGGTGAAAATAATGAAACGAGAGCGAGAAG
>Ga0268298_10002241_pt1 | contig 21346 bp, 20 predicted proteins | sample WWTPWeurt_MetaG_FD_194462 | JGI IMG/M metagenome (GOLD analysis project Ga0268298, IMG submission 194462) | Activated sludge microbial communities from WWTP in Nijmegen, Gelderland, Netherland - WWTP Weurt | ecosystem: Engineered > WWTP > Aerobic digester > Activated sludge | place... | reverse complement strand
AATTAAGCGTTACCACCGTAGACCAGCCCGAAAAGGAAAACTGGCGGGAGGTCATCCCCCATCGCGCAGATGTGCTTGTGGACGGCGTAGATACCTTTGAAGATTTTATCGTCGTCACGGAGCGTAATGGTGGACTCAAACAGCTCCGCATCAGTGGTTCAGATGGACTTGAAAATTCGCATTACGTGCATTTCCCCGAACCCGCATATAACGTTTATCTTGAAGTTAATCCTGAATTCAAAACCGATCTTCTACGCTTCAAATATTCCTCGCTCATCACGCCCAACTCGGTCGTAGACTATCACGTTGCCACTGGAGAATGGGAGCTCAAAAAAGAAGACGAGATCCCCAGCGGCTATGATAGGACCCAATATGTATCCGAGAGAATCCACGCCACTGCAGCGGATGGCACGCAGATCCCGATCTCAATTGTCTACAAAAAAGGATTGAAGAAAGACGGGAGCAATCCCGCCCTGCTTTATGGATACGGCTCCTATGGCGCGACCATTGACGCGACCTTTAGCTCCAACCGCTTCTCCCTCCTTGACCGTGGATTCGTTTTCGCCATCGGACACATCCGTGGCGGCTCAGACATGGGGCGCGGATGGTACGAAGATGGCAAGATGAAGAATAAGAGGAACACCTTCACTGATTTCATCGCCTGCGCCGAACATCTCATCAAAGATGGATTCACGTCCCCGCAAAAACTTGCCATCATGGGCGGCTCTGCGGGCGGACTGCTTGTTGGCGCATGTGTCACCATGCGGCCTGACCTGTTCAAAGCCGTGATCTGTAAAGTCCCGTTCGTGGATGTGGTCACAACGATGAACGACCCAAGCATTCCTTTGACCACGCTCGAATACGATCAATGGGGCAACCCCGATGAAAAGGAATATTACGAATACATGCTTTCGTATTCGCCATACGATAACATCCGCGCCGCGGAATATCCGCATATGCTCATCACCACCGGACTGAACGATCCGCGTGTGGCGTATTGGGAGCCCGCCAAGTTCGCCGCCAAACTGCGCGAAATGAAGACAGATGATAATCTGATCATGCTTTATACCAATTATGACTCAGGTCACGCCGGCGCCAGCGGGCGTTACGATTTCCTGAAAGAAGTGGCGCAGGATTATGCATTCTTGATCGATAAACTTGCAGTTAAGTAAATGATGCTACAGTATGTCGTTCTGAGCGAAGTGAGAAACCTCAGATTTTAAGAGTAGCGGCCATTCGCTTCGCTCAGGGAATCAAGAATAAGATGAATGAAAAAAACTTCCGAGAAATTTCTCGGAAGTTTTTTGTTTTATTTCTGAAATTGATTATGCTGGTTGTACAGGAGCAGCGGCGGCAGCTTTTGCGACCACATCTTCCAGCATCTTCGTGGTGAGTGATTTCGGTCTCTCAAGGGGCATGCCAAGCGCGCGCGCCCATACATAGTTGGCTGTCACACCGAGGGCACGGCCGACGCCGAACAATACGGTGTAGAAGTCGAAATCGCGCACGCCGTAGTAATACTGCAAGGTGCCGGAGATCGCATCGACGTTCGGGGCGGGATTCTTGGCTTTGCCTTGTTCGCGGAGAACGGCGGGCACGACATCAAAGACCATATCGGCCAGTCGGACAAGTTCGTCATCGGGGAAGCGCTTCTTGGCAAATTCCATCTGCGCGGTAAAGCGTGGATCAGGCACACGCAGAACGGCGTGACCATAACCGGGGATGACATGTCCGCCATTGAGGGTGTCCCAGGCGAATTTATACAGGTCTTCGCGGGAGGGAACACCGCCGAATTTCTTGTGGACTTCCATCAACCAGCCAAGACACTCTTGATTTGCAAGACCATGCAAAGGTCCAGCAAGACCGTTCAGCGAGGCGGAGAAGGAAAGGTACGGATCGGAGAGAGCGGACCCAACGAGGTGCATGGTGTGGGCTGAGACATTTCCAGATTCGTGATCGCTGTGCAAAATGAAATACAGGCGGGCAAGTTCGGAATAGCCCTTCTTGTCAGAGACTTTCATCATCTTGGAGAAGTTCGCCCCGTAGTCCAATTTGGGGCTGTATTTCGGCTTGGAAGTTTCGCCGAAATATTTCATGCGGTATATGAAAGCGGCAATGATCGGAAGTTTCGCGGTCAGGTCAAGACTGTCTTCGAGGGCGGCTTCCCAATATACATCTTTCTTCATGGTGTGATATCTGCTCGCAAAGACCGAGCCGTTCTGCAGAGCCAGCACAGCCTGCGAGAAGAGAGTCATCGGATGAGTCTCTTTCGGCATAGTCTTGAGCATCTTGAAGACATAATCAGGAACGCTCGAGCGCTTGGCCCATTCGGCTTCCACTTCATATGCCTGTTCTTTTGTAGGAACTTCACCGATCATCAACAGATAATAAAGTCCGCCCACCAACGGCATCTTGTTGCCGCGTCCCTTGGGAAGCGCCTTCAATAATTCAGGGATGGACATGCCGCGGAAACGAATCCCTTCGGCCGGGTCTACATAAGAAATATCCGACAACAGGGACTTGATATCGCGCATACCGCCGACGATCTGACCAACATTGACCTCGGCAACTTTGACTTCAGCATGTTCTTTCGAGAGAGACTTAATGCGTTCGCGCCAGGCAGGCAATTGGGCAGACATTTTTTCGTGAAGAATCATTATGAACTCCTTTTATGAGTATACAAGTAGAAAAAGTAAACACGTACACATGGTTATCTGTGTACGTGTTTATCTGTGTTCATTTACAAACTTACCAAACTCTTCAACGCCTCGTGCGTCTCTTTGACCGACGCGGCGGATTTCTCGAACATGGCCTTTTCGGCATCATTGAACTTATATTCAAAAATGCGCTCAATGCCCTTGGCACCCAACATAACAGGCACACCAAAGAACATATCACTCAAGCCGTACTCACCGTCCATGTAAGCAGCGCACGGAACGATCAACTTCTTATCCTTGAGGATCGATTCGGCCATTTGTATGCAGGCCATGGAAGGAGCATAAAAAGCGGAACCGGTCTTCAAAAGATTGACGATCTCACCGCCGCCCTTGCGTGTGCGGTTTACGATCGCTTCGAGCTTATCCGCGGCAATATACTCATTCAAAGGAATGCCGGCGATATTGGAGTGGCGGGTCAACGGAACCATTTCATCGCCATGTCCGCCAAGCACGTAGCATTGAATGTTCTCAACACTCACACCGGTCTCCATCGCAACAAAGGCACGCATGCGGGCTGAGTCCAAAATGCCAGCCTGGCCGATGACGCGCTCACGGGGCAACCCGGTCTTCTTCAAGGTCAGGTATGCCATTGTGTCGAGCGGATTGGTCAATACGATATAAAAAGCATTGGGGGAATATTTCAGAGTCTCTGTCGCAGCGGTGCCGACAATGTCCGCATTGATCTTGAGCAGGTCATCACGACTCATACCGGGCTTGCGGGCAACACCGGCCGTGATAATAATGATGTCAGAATCCTGGGTATCGGCATAATTATTGGTACCGGTGATCTTGACATCCTTGCCAATGATGGGCATTGCCTGGGTCATATCCAGGCTCTTGCCTTGCGGCATACCTTCAACGACATCCACCAAAACGACGTCCGCGAGTTCGCGTTCGGCGAGCCAATGGGCGGCAGTTGCTCCCGTGTTGCCTGCGCCAATAATAGAAACTTTCTTCATTGTGCCTCCAATTTTTTATATTTGCAAAAATGCAAAATTTTCACTAATTCTATCCGAAAGCCTCACAGACAAAAAGTACAAAATGTCACATGTTTTGACACACAAAATGACAAAAATGGCATGAAAAAAGCCTCCATTTGCCGATTCGGCGGGAGGCTTTCTTTTTAGAGGAGAAAATCGGGCAGAAACCGCTTCTTCCTTAACTTTTGGCTGCTTCTTCCAATTCGGCAGTACTAGCCTCGAGGAAGCGGGTCGCCTGAATGGCTGCCGCCGCGCCCATCCCCGCTGACGTGATCACCTGGCGGAAATGCGGGTCGGCGATCTCGCCAGCTGCGTACACACCTTCAACACTGGTTTCCATCTTTTCATTGACAATGACGTATCCCAGGTCGCTCATATCCAATTGTCCCTTGAACATCTGCGTGTTCGGAACGTGACCAATAAAGATGAACAAGCCATCCGTGTCAAAAGTGGCCTCAGCGCCGGTCTTCACATTCTTCAATTTCAGGGTATCGATCTTATCCGTGCCAACCACCTCGGTCACAACTGTATCCAGGATGAAGTTCATCTTTGGGTGTTCCCTGGCGCGTTTCTGCAATACAGGACTGGCGCGGAATTCGTCGCGGCGGTGAATGACGGTCACAGATGATGCGTAGCGGGTAATAAAGAGAGCCTCTTCAAGAGCAGAGTCTCCACCGCCGACGATCACCACTTTCTTATCCTTGAAGAACCAACCGTCGCAGGTGGCGCAGTAAGACACTCCGCGGCCAGTTAATTCAACTTCGCCGGGCACGTTCAAATGTGTCGGGTTCGCGCCTGTTGTCAGGATCAAGGTATCGGCTTTGTATTCGCCGCTGTCTGTTGTCACCTTGTATGGACGCTGTGACAGATCCACCTCATGCGCCATGTCAAACTCGACCTTTGCACCAAAGTTCTCCGCCTGCTTCTGGAACAACTCACCCAACTGCGCCCCGCCGACCCCTTCAGGAAAGCCTGGGTAATTCTCAATGGTATGCGTCAATGCGGCCTGACCGCCCAACTGCATGCCTGTCAACACTACGGGGTTCAGTTCCGCGCGCGCTGCGTATAATGCCGCCGCCAACCCCGCAGGTCCCGCCCCAAGCACCAATACTTTTACATGTTTTTCATTATCGTTGGACATATTTTTTTCCTTAGGCATTTCCGCCTGGATCTTATTTTAGAATATTATCAAGACGATTCTGTCAGTCTTGTTATTACCACTTCGCATTGTATCAGATGCCGTCAGAGGCGAAAAGTTACAGCTTGATCTCTGACATTTCTCTTACACGACCTCCACAAACTCTCCCGCGCTCTTCCACAATTCCTCCACAATGGATTGATACATTTGGGGCGTAAGAACAAACCAAATCAATCAACAACCCACTGGAGGTAAAAAATGTTTCGTAATGGTTTCGTATTTCGGCTGATTGGAGTTGTACTGCTGCTCGGTCTCATCGCTGGCGGAGGCGCAATGGCTTATAAAGCCGGTATGGCACAGGGAATCTCACAGGCTCCCGCGGTTGCCACAGCGATCTCAAAAGCCGCTGAAAGCGGACAAGCCGCTCCCGTCCCACCGATGATGTACGGCTACGGTCAGCCCTACGGGTATGGATATGGCTTCGATTATCGCCATCACTTCAATCCGTTCGGCGCGATCTGCGGCTCTCTCATCTTCCTGTTCTTCTTCTTCGGCTTCCTGAAAATGATCTTCTTCCGCAGAATGCACCACGGCTGGGGTCATCATGGACATCACGGTCCCTGGGGAAAGGATTGGAAGGACGGTATCCCGCCCACGTTCAATGAATGGCACAAGCATGCGCACGGTGAAACACCCGCTGGAGAAGGCAATAAAAAAGAATAGACAGTTCCAACAATCTATCCAACCCTGAAAACCGGGTTGGATAGATTGTCATACAATAAACTTATCAGGAGAATATTTTTATGAAAGCCGCAGTATACAGATCCTATGGTCCGCCTGAAGTCCTAAAGGTAGAAGAAGTTGAAAAGCCGTCCATTCAAGCGGAACATGATGACCGAGTGTTGATAAAGGTGCACAGCGCATCGGTCAACCCATACGATTATCTGTTTCGAAAAGGATTTCTTCCCACCCGGCCGGATAACGGGGTTTTCAAACCCAAACAACAAATCCTGGGCATTGATGTGGCCGGGATCGTGGAAGCCGTTGGAAAAAATGTAAAGAACTTCAAGGCCGGTGACCGTGTTTTTGGAAGCTGTCTTGGATCACATGCAGAATATGTACTCGTGCGTGAAAACAGGATCAGCCTGATGCCGACGAACCTGTCATTCAACGAAGCATCAGCAATTCCATGCGCGGCTTTAACCGCATTACAAGCATTAAGAGACGTGGCGCAAATCAAGAAAGGGCAAAAGGTCCTGATCCATGGCGCATCCGGCGGAATCGGTCATTTCGCGGTTCAATTCGCCAGATACTTTAAAACGGATGTCACCGCGGTATGCAGCACATCCAATCTCAGCTGGGTGAAAAAATTAGGCGCAGATCGCGTAATCGATTACTCCAAAGAGGACTTTACCAGGAATGGCGAAAAGTATGACTTGATCCTGGATGCTGTCGGATATCTGACCTATTTCAAGAGCAAGCCTTCGCTAAACAGTACTGGCATCTTCATTACCGAGAACCCGCTGAAAAAAAGATTCCTATTGACCCAAATGCTGATCAGCATGCTGTCTGGCGATAAGCGCATCAAAATGCACCTGGCAAATCCAAACGACCAGGATATGAAATTTTTCCGTCAGCTTGCCGAGGAAGGAAAATTAAAACCTGTGATCGAAAAAACCTATCCCCTGAGTCAAATTGCAGCGGCGCACCGCCATATTGAGAATGGACACACGAAGGGAAAGATTGTTATTGAAATGATCAGGAATTAAGATACAAGTAATGAGAAACGAGAAAAAAAGTTGTAGAAGTTAATTTATTGTTCCCTACTCGTACCCCATTACTCAGCACTCGCCACTTTTCCTCCTTCCTCCTTGCTCCCGCATACTTTATACTTTCCCCATGTCCGAACTCATTCTCGTTGTAGATGACGAACCCAAGATCGCCCGCCTCGCGCGGGATTATCTGGAGAAGAACGGCTACCGCGTCCTGACCGCAGGCGACGGTCAATCTGCGCTGACAACTGCCCGCCGCGAAAAACCAGACCTGATCGTGCTCGACCTCATGCTTCCCAACATTGACGGGCGTGAAGTCTGCAAGATCCTGCGGCGGGACAGTGATGTTCCCATCATCATGCTGACCGCGTTGGCGGAAGAAGTGGATCAGATCACCGGTCTCGAGATCGGCGCGGACGATTACATCACCAAACCATTCTCTCCGCGCGCGCTGGTGGCCCGTGTACGCGCCTTGCTACGCAGAACACGCGGGGAAGTTAAAGCGCCTGCCATCATTCGGATCGGCGCGCTTGAGATAGACTCGGAAAAATACACCGTCACGTTTAACAGCCATCCTGTCAAACTCACACCGAACGAGTTCAAACTTCTTTTCATTCTCGCCGGCCGCCCGGGCCAGACCCTTACACGCGACCAACTGCTCGAAGACCTGCACGGAGCCGCATCCAGCATTGACCGTAGCGTGGACTCACATATCAAGAATTTGCGCAAGAAACTTGAGACCGCATCGGGCGAGTCCATGATCGAAACCGTGTACGGAATTGGATATCGCTTCATAGAGAAATAATTCCACCCTCATGTCCCATAACCCCACCCTTCACTCACCCAGAAAATGGCGCGGCGGCCGTCGTTTTTTTCCGTTCGCCATTTTCTTCTTCAGTTTCATTTTGCTTTTTATCGGCGGTACCGCGGCAATCCTTTATTTGATCTTTTCAGAATATTCAGGGGTGAGGAATATCTGGCTCCTCGTATGTGGAGCGCCTTCTGCGGTGGTTCTGCTTGCCATCATTACGGCCTTTACTTTGTACGCCCGCTTCGGCAGACCGTTGGGACAGATATTCAGCGCCATTGACTCTGTGGCTGAAGGCGACCTCTCCGTGCGCGTACCGGACGATAACTCACCACAGTTTCAAGAGTTGATCAAACGCTTCAATAAAATGGTCAGTGAACTGGAGCGTTCCGACCAGCAGCGCCGTAACCTGACCACTGACATCGCGCACGAACTCCGCACGCCGCTGCATATTATTCAAGGCAATCTCGAAGGGATCATTGACGGCGTTTATCAGCCAACCCCCGAACACATCAACAATACTTTGGATGAAACCAAACTTCTTGCGCGGCTCGTGAATGATCTGCAGACACTTTCGCTTGCGGAGGCGGGACAACTTCCGCTTCACCCTGCCCGATTTCTGCTGGCTGACCTGTTAGCTGATCTCACGACAAGTTTTTCCACCCAGGCTGCAGCCCTCGGCATTTCCCTGCAAACCATTGTTCACGACCCAGCCAAAGAATTCACCGCAGACTATGACAGACTGAATCAGGTACTGTCAAATTTAATTTCAAACGCGCTGCGGCACACGCCTCAGGGCGGGACAATTTCCATCATGACAGATATCGCCCCCGTAGGGGGATCAGTTGTCAGCGGCATCAGGATCGTTGTCAGGGACACAGGCTCAGGCATCCCCGCGGAAGAACTGCCCTTTATCTTCGACAGATTCTGGCGCGGTGATAAATCCCGTACTGAACGAACGAACAGCGGACTCGGACTCGCCATTGCAAAACAACTTGTCCATGCCCATCATGGGACGATTGAAGCGCAAAGCAAACCAGGTGAAGGAACGACCTTCATGATCGAATTGCCCGAGTAATCTATCTTCGCAGCCAGCGCACCAACTGCCCAAGACCAAGCAGGGCAATGATGACAAAGACCGCGACCCATTCAAAAGTAAACTGCACCCGCAAAGACAGGGTGATGAATGCAAGCATAAAACTAAACAGCGCAAGCAGGCTGATTCGTATCAGGTGATGGCGTTTGAGTTCGCGTGTATCATCATCTTTCGCCGACCAATATAAACGCCGTCGAAGATCTGAAACATCCCAGGCGAAGAGGGCAAGCATTCCCCCAGCGAACATCCAGCTTGAGTTGAACTCGAACCATAAACCAAGCGCCGCAACAACAATGTAAATCAGCAAGGCAATCGATGAATACCAATTCCATTTTCGCCAAACGGCAAGCAACCAAACCGCGCCAAAGATCAAGATCCAAATTGCATATAGGCCAAATCCGCTCCGAAAATACCCCCACGCAAGCGATGCGGATGCAAAGACGATGCTTACTAAAAGTGCGGACAAGGTCATAAGACCCTCTTCTGGCGCATCAAAAGCGGACCGACAGCCTGATCCAGCGGAATATCAACATTCCACTCGATAACATGGATGCCCGCCCGCTCAAGGCGCAGGATGAGCAGGTCGCGTTCCACACGGACAACACGCGCTGCCATCTCCACTTCTTTGGAGGGCGGTAATAAACCAAGCTCGAATTTCACAGGGTCAGGACTGATGATCATGACCTGATAACCGCGTCCACGCAATTGGATCAAAACATTCAAGTCAGCATTCAACAATGAACTTACCAGAACGATCTGTGATTCAGGCGGGAACATGCGTGGAGATAAATGCTCCAAACCAGCAAACACAGAACTTACCCCAACCTGGGCGCGTGCCAACGTTTGCATGATGCGCTCGCGTTGAATTTTTCCATACCCGGGCAAAGTCCAACCCAAAAAGCCGCTGTACACAAACAGTCCCACGCGATTGCCCTGTGACAGGAAAGCATCTGAAAGCGCGGCTGCAGCGGAAACCTTGTGTTCGAAAATGGAATGATCGGCATGGAACATGTTCACGCTTGCGCGCGCATCCAGGACAATACCAACATCCGCCACACGCTCCTGCTGGTATTCATTTGAATATAAATTCTCATCATGGCGCGCACTCACCCGCCAGTTGATCGTGCGCGGTGAATCGCCGAACTGATATTCACGCACACCAAAGAATTCGATTCCCGCTCCGCTGACACGCGCGGGGATCGAGCCGGCGTACAGGCGTGTCCTGCGCGGACGAATGGATATATGTTTTAGTTTTCTGAATTCAGGAAAGATCAACAGGCGCTCATCGGATCGCAGGGTCTGTTCGCGACGGATCAAGCCAAAGGTATCTGTCGCTCTGGCGTAGATGGAATCAAACACATACGATCCGCGCGGGCCTGTGACAGTGTATGCGAAAGTATGGGAACTGCCTTTGGGAAGCCGAAGCAGGTGACGGGTCGAACCGAGACGGATCGTCAGATTGGGAGAGATCACATCCTCCAGGGCAAGTTCCTCGATATCCGCGCCTTGATTGGTGATCGTGACGGTCACAACCAATTCCGACTCAGGCGTGATGCGGTCATTGGACAGACTGCGTTCGACATGAAGGTTGAACGATTCAGGCGCGCTCCAAAATCCGTATAAAAGATAAAGTAGAAACGGGATCGCAAGCGCGATGAATTCACCGCGCAGGGAGACGATCCCTGCCAGCAGCAAGCCATAAATGAACGCGGAAAGAAAAATGGAACGGGACACGTTAGCGCGTGACAGGCACGGGGGTTGACCTCAAAACATCGCGGATGACATCGCCGTTAATTTGTTTTGACATCCAATATTCAGGCTGAAGCAACAGGCGGTGGCTGAGAACAGGCACCGCAAAATGTTTAACATCATCGGGCAAAATGAAATCACGGCCTGACAGCACGGCACGGGCGCGTGCCATCTTAAGGAATGCCAGCGATCCGCGCGGACTGGCGCCCACCGCCACGCGGCGATCGGTGCGAGTGGCATGTACCAGAGCTGAGATATAGCCTTCAAGGTCAGGATCCACATGCACGGTTTCCAGCGCGGCGCGCATTTCAACCAACAGTCTCGGTTTGGTGACCTGTTTGAGCGTAAGTTCGTCCTGCCTGCGTTCGCGGCGGCGCTTCAAGATTTCCTTTTCCTCTTCAAGGCTGGGATAGCCCACCGTGAGCTTGACCATAAACCGATCCAGTTGAGCTTCGGGCAAAGGGAAGGTGCCTTCATATTCAATTGGATTCTGCGTGGCGAGCACGAGGAACGGGTCGGGCAGTTTCAGGCTCTCGCCTTCCATCGTGACCTGTCCCTCCTGCATGGCTTCCAGCAAAGCGGACTGGGTTTTGGGTGATGCACGGTTAATCTCGTCGGCAAGCAGGATATTGGTAAAGACGGGTCCCTGCCGCAGTTCAAATTGATTCTTGCTGCGATTGAAGATGTATCCGCCTGTAATATCTCCGGGCAAGAGGTCGGGCGTGAACTGAATGCGTTTGAAATCCAATCCAAGCGCGGACGCGAAACTGCGTGCAATGAGGGTCTTGCCGAGGCCGGGATAATCTTCCAGCAGAACATGTCCGCCCGCCAGAATGGATGCCATGATCGCTTCGAGCAGGTCGCGTTTGCCGACCACGGCGCGTTCCACTTCGTCAATGATCTGGTTACTTAATTGAGATACTTTTGCGATTTCTATCATGACTTGTCTCCAATTCACTTTCAAGGTAATCGATCACTTGCCGCACATCCACATCCAAAGGCGTGGGCTTCGGCTTGCGCCACCATGCCCACCACGAGCGGAACTGCGGAAAATCTGCAAATGAACCGTTCAGCCCGATCTCAAGATAGGTCTTGATCTCCTGCGGGGGATCCCAATCACTGCCGTCAAGTGGACCAAATTTTTTATTAACAGCGTGCCCGTCCCGCTGGGCCAAAATTTCACGGGCATTCTTCCCCAAACGATTTGCGACCAGCCATTTGTAATAGATGCCGCGCGGTGACTTCCTGACCCAAAGAGCAAGATCTTCGATCGCGCCGACCGATGGCTTATATTCCACTTTTCTTTTGCGAAGAATAATATTTTTTAACGGGATCAGTCGAAGCATAAAAACAAATACAGCAATGACCAGGAAGACCCATAGGATCGCCTGCGGCACAGCGCGATAATATAATTTTATAAGCCACCATAGATAGGCGAGCGGGATGATGATGCCGCGCTGAATGGAGTCGCGCAAATAAAAAGAGAGCGCCAATACCGCAATCACACCTAGACCGATCAACCAACGGCGCGGCATCATTCCAATTCTCCGCAATACTGAACGATGGACTTAAGACAGACGACCGCTTCATCGATCTCTGCCGTACCCGAGACATGCCCCCCGTAACGGACAGATTCAAAGAGGCGGGTCAGCCGGGTCACAGGCTCGCGCAGAATGCCCGCCCGCTCAAGCTGTGATGCGAATTCGGCAGGCGTCATAAAATATTCGCGCTCTAATCCGCGCTTCGCCCCGACCACACGACTCATGCCCTCATAACATTGAATTATGGCATCTGTTGCATCCTGCCCATCTTCAAGTTTTTTCAAGGACAGTCGCGCAATATCCGCGATATCTTTCAACGGCCGGGATGCGGAGTTTAACGCTTTTTGTTTTTCCCACCAGCGGTTCACAATCCATATCAAGGCAATGCCTGCAAGGATCACAATGAACGTGACCAGGAATGACAGGAAAGGCGGTATCTGAGGAGGCTGGAAAACTGGCGGGGGCATATCGCCTGTGGACAAAATATCCGCCGGGGTATTAATATTTTGGAAATTCAAAAAAAAGGGACTCAGAATACCAGGGTTATGTTTTATCAGGTAAAAAAGGACAAGCCCGATCGCCGCCGTCCGCAGGATGGATAGAATTAATTTCTTGCGCAGTTCGGGGGAAAGGAAGAAAGAAAATAGTACAACGACCAGAACGACCATGCTCCAAAAGACCAATTGCTTCCAGAGCGGAACTTCCGCAGCATCCATCAAAATTTGTCCAACCGCCGAGAGGTTGATCGATCTCTCACTTGTTTCAGTCGAACCGATTGGCTGAGAAGGGCGAAAATCCAAATTCCTTAACGCGCCCACCAGCAACAAAAGTGAAACCAGCGCAAGGATAGAAAGAAACACTCCCCAGCGTTTGTCTTCAAATAATTTTCGCATTGTGGAGAAATTTTACCATTTGGAATTGCATACACACTAATTTTCACAACAAGCGGTAGAATTGCCCGCGATGGAAATCTCCGAAAAACTGCAGGGCATCCTTGCCACACTGCCTTCCAAACCAGGCTGTTATATCTACCGCAATGCCGAGGGGACCATTATTTATGTGGGCAAAGCCATCAGCCTGAAAAACCGCGTGCGGTCGTATTTCCACGCAGACTCAAGCCACGATGGCAAGACGCGCCGTCTGGTGCGCGACATTTCGGATATTGAGTGGATCGTGGTCGGCTCGGAACTTGAGGCGCTCATCCTTGAGATGAACCTCATCAAGAAACACCGCCCCAAATACAACATCCGCCTCAAAGACGACAAGCGTTACCCATATATCAAGATCCATTTGAATGAGCCGTATCCGCATGTTTCTGTCACCCGCCAAATGGAAGAGGATGGCTCACGCTACTTTGGCCCCTACACATCCGCCTGGGCGGTTTATCAAACATTGGATGTGCTGCGCAAGATTTTCCCCTACCTGACCTGTGACCGCGAGATCACGGGGCTCGATAAACGCGCGTGTCTTTACTATGACATCAAGCTGTGCATTGCCCCCTGTATCGGAGCGGTCGACCAGGCTGGCTACCGTCAGATGATCTCCGACCTGATGGATTTTCTGGGCGGACACAGCGAAGGTGTACTGATGCATTTGCAGGAGCAAATGCAAAAAGCGGCGGATGAGATGCGATTTGAAAAAGCCGCCGCTTTACGCGACCAGTTGAAAGCCTTGCAATTCATTATTGAACGGCAAAAGATCGTCTTCGCCGCAGATTATAAAGACTCGGATGTGCTGGCAATGGCACGCACGGATGGTGAAGCCTGCGTACAAATATTTTTTATTCGCGGCGGAAAATTGATCGGACGCGAATACTTTATTCTTGAAGGCACGGAAGATACTGATAATCAGGAAATAATGACGGAGTTCGTCAAGCAGTTCTACACTGAAGCAGCGAATATTCCCGCGCAGGTGATGATTCCAGAAGAAATAGAAATAGAAGAATCAAAGATCATTGCGCAATGGCTCAGGTCAAAACGCGGCGGAAAGAAAGTGGAAATTTTCGTGCCAAAGGATGGTCAGCCGCACGATCTGGTGAACATGGCCGCCGAGAACGCAACCGAAACTTTGCAGGCGTTGCGCGCGCAATGGCAGGCCGATGCTCACAAGCAGGAACAGGCATTGGGTGAGTTACAATCTGCGTTAAAATTATCCACGCCGCCCAATCGAATCGAATGTTATGATGTCAGTCACACACAGGGAGTGGCAACTGTCGGCGCGATGATCGTGTTCGAGCAGGGCACGCCTGCCAAAAATCTATACCGAAAATTCAACATTGACAGCACCAGCATCGGCGCGCCTGATGACTTCGCTTCAATGGAGGAAATGCTGACGCGCAGATTTAAAAGATGGCGGTCTGCCGAGGAAACTGAACCAAGCCCGGGCGCAAAAAAAGACGCGTCGTTTTCCTTCCTGCCGGACTTGATCATAATCGACGGCGGCAAAGGTCAACTTGGACGTGTGGTCAAAGTCCTCGAAGAATTCGGGCTTTTCGATAAAGTACCCGTGGTCGGGCTTGCAAAACAGGAGGAGGAGATCTTCTTCCCGCACAACAGCCAGCCGTTAATTTTGCCGCGTCATTCGCAGGGACTATACCTTGTGCAAAGGATCCGCGATGAGGCGCACCGCTACGGCATCACCGCGCATCGCGCACGCCGCTCGAAGCAGGGTCTGGCATCACAGCTTGATTCAATTCCCGGCATTGGACCAGCCCGCAGAAAAGCGCTCTTGAAACATTTCGGTTCTATGGATAAGATTAAGGAAGCAAACGTTGAAGAATTGTCCGCGGTCAAAGGCATGAACATGAGCGCTGCAGAAAGTATTAAGGCACATCTGGAATGAAACATATCTGGATCGTTGATGATGATGAAGAAATGGGGCGCGCGATCAGTTTGATGCTTAAACTGCTGGATTGCGAAACAAGATACTTCATGAATCCACGTCCCGCTGCCCAGGCGTTACTGGCAGGGGGAAGACCCGACATGATGGTGCTGGATATAAACATGCCCGAGGTCAGCGGCCTGGACATGTTGGAATTCCTGCGCCGCCGCAAAGAGTGGAAATCCCTACCTGTCATCATGCTTTCGTCTGAGGCGGCGGACGTGACCGTGGATCAGGCCATGCGATTGGGGGCAGACGGGTATGTCATGAAGCCCGTCACGATCGAAGAGTTGGAAAAGGTGATGTCTCAAGCCTTTTATAATCATATAATCAAGCGAGTGTAAAAATGGCGACAAAAAGTACAAAATACAAGAAACAAACAAAAACATCAGAGACAGGTACAAAACGTCAAAACAGGACAGCGCAGATCATGTTCGCGGTCTTTGCCGTCATCCTGATCCTTTCGATGGTGTTCTCTGCTTTTGCGAATTTCTAGGCGCAGGTCAAAATGGTATAATCACGCTTACGCGGCACACTGCCGCGTTTTATTTCGCAAACTACAGAAACGTCATTGCGAGGGCAGCTCTAATCTCCAACTAATAACGAGATTGCTTCTTCGAGAAACACGCTCCCCATTATGACACACCGCACTGGCCGCGTAAGCACGGTGCAAGTGTAAGGAAATTACATGCTCGACAAATTACAGGCAATTGAAGAACGATTTGAACAACTTGGCAGCGAACTGCTTGAGGTGGGCGGCGACTATCAACGCGCAGGGGAGATCAACAAGGAACGTGTAGACCTCGAACCCATTTATGTAAAGGTGCGCGAATACCGTCAGGCAGTAAAAAGCCTGGAGGAAGCAAAAGCCCTTATCATTTCCGAGAACGACTCGGAGATGATCGCGCTGGCAAAAGCTGATGTGGATGATCTCACTCCAAAGATCGAAAAACTGGAAAAAGAGATCCGAACCATGCTCGTGCCCAAAGATCCGCGCGATGACAGGAATGTCATCTTTGAAATTCGCGCTGGCGCGGGCGGTGATGAAGCCGCCATCTTCGCTGCGGACTTGTTCCGCATGTATACGCGTTACGCAGATGGAAAAAAGTGGAAGATCGAACTGATGTCTGAAAGCGCCATTGGCGTAGGCGGTTACAAGGAAGTGATCTTTGAAGTCAAAGGCAAGGGCGCATACTCAAGACTGAAATATGAGTCGGGTGTGCATCGCGTCCAGCGCGTGCCGACCACTGAGTCACAGGGACGGATCCATACCTCCACAGCCACCGTGACCGTGCTTGCGGAGGTGGACGATGTGGAAGTCGACATCCCCGAAAGCGATCTTGTGATCGAAGTCTATCGCTCCTCAGGTGCGGGCGGACAGAACGTACAGAAAAACTCAACAGCTGTGCGCCTGTATCACAAACCAACCGGCATGATCATTACCTGTCAGGATGAACGCTCGCAATTGCAAAACAAATTACGCGCCATCAGCATTTTACGGGCGCGGTTATATGAAATGGAAGAACAGAAACGCCGCGCCGAACTTGAAGCGGACCGCCGCTCGCAGGTCGGGTCTGGCGACCGTTCGGAAAAAATCCGTACCTATAATTATCCGCAAAACCGAGTCACAGATCACCGCATTGGATTATCCAGCTACAACCTGCCTACGGTAATGGATGGCTCGATAGATCAATTCATTGATGAACTCTCCACCAGAGATGAGTCAGAACGTCTCGCCGCGACAGGCGTGGACGACGACGAATAAAAAATAATTGAAGACCAGTAACCACAAAGGGCACAAAGAACACGAAGGGAAAAATGAAAACTTAAACCTTTGTGAACTTTGTGTCTTCGTGTTTAAAAAGAATTTAGGAGAACAACATGAACGATAATCCCGCATTCGGCGCAGGCTTGCAGCCCTTTATGGGCATTCCTTCTTTTATGCGCCTGCCCGTTTCGCGCGAACTCAAAGGTGTAGATGTTGCTATTATGGGCGTCCCCTTTGATAGCGGCACATCCTATCGCACGGGAACCCGCTTCGGTCCGCGCAAGATCCGCGAGACATCGCTCATGATCTGGGGGCATAACTCCACGCTCAATGTCACTCCGCTGAAAAAGTTAAATGTGGTGGATTACGGCGATGTATCGGTCATCCCCACTTCCATTGAACATACCATGACCGCCATCACAAAAATGGCAAGTGAAATCGTTGGTACAGGCACAAAGCTGATCACGCTCGGCGGAGATCATTCCATTGCGCTCCCGCTTTTGCGTTCGCACGTCAAAAAGCACGGACCCGTCTCTCTTGTCCACATTGACGCGCACATCGATACATGGGAATCAGAATTTGAAGGCTCGCCTTACAGTCATGGCACGCCCTTCCGCTACGCATTACAGGAAGGTCTGATCCGTAAGAATGAGTATATGCAGATCGGCATTCGTGGCCCGCTCAGCGGCGCGAATGATTATGCCGACGCCAAGCAACTCGGCGCACGGACTGTCACCATCCACGAAGTCATGGAAAAAGGCGTCAATGAAATTCTCAAAGAAGTGCATGAGCGCATGAAAGGTCCGCTCTATGTGACCGTGGATATTGACTCTGCAGACCCAGCCTATGCACCAGGCACAGGCACCCCTGAAGTCGGAGGATTAAGCAGTTACCAATTACTACAACTTGTCCGCGGACTTCACGGACTCGACCTGATCGGCTTCGACCTTGTTGAAGTCTCGCCGCCCTATGATCACGCCGACATCACCGCTATTCTCGCGTCCAATATTGTTTTTGAATATCTATCCCTTTTGGCGATAAAAAAATAGGAACATCATGAAACACTTTCAAATCCCATTGCGGATACTTGCAATTCTTCTAGTCATCTTCATTGCATGGACCCTGCGAGCGCGGGCAGTATCACTGCTCCCGATCGATTTCGATGAAGATGACTATTTGCGCGCAGGACAGGAATATGCACATCTGATCCGCACCTCGAATTGGTCCGGCTTTCTGGAAACAAATTACCGCCCCGAACATCCCCCGCTCGCGAAGATCATCATCGGTCTTAGTATCTTATCTGCGCCCGAAGAACCTCTGACACCAGAAGCCCTCACCTCTGCAGGACCAAATAAATTTCTGGCGCGTGAGCTTGTCAATTCGGCACGCACAGTCCATGCCATCCTTGGCACTGTGACTGTAGCCATTTTGGCTTTGATCAATCCATTGGCTGGTCTCTTCCTGGCTGGGCATACATTTACGATCAAGTATGTTTCGCAGATCATGTTGGAAGCCTTGCCTGCCTTGACCAGTCTCATCGCGGTGATCAGCTACCTGAAATGGAAACAGTCCAACAGGTCAGGATTGAACGGCTGGCTGGTTTTATCAGCGATCTCACTTGGATTAACAGCCGCATCCAAATATCTTTACTGTGTAGTCGGTATTGCAATCCTCGTGGATTGGTACCTGGATGCCAACGAAAAAGATACCGTCAAAGAATCATTGCGTACCGCGGGACTCTGGGGCGTGGTGGCAATTGCCACCTTCTTTATATTTGATCCATTTCTCTGGCCCAACCCACTTACACGGCTTGGAGAGTCGATCTTTTATCACGCCGGATACGCATCAGGAGCAGCTGAAGTTGATAACGCAGGCTACCCGATCTGGCAGCCAATTTTCTGGATATTTTTCTCTCCCTCCGTATGGCATAAAGGAGTCTTTGTATTTCCATTCGACCCCTTGATCGCAACTCTGGCCTTCTTTGGCATAAAACGCTTGTGGACTCGGGAACGACTTTATGTGCTCTGGCTTGGAATCGCCATGTTGTTCCTATTTTTCTGGCCGACAAAATGGCCGCAGTATATTATTACGCTGACGGTACCGCTTTCAATTGCAGCGGCTGAAGGAATCTTTCTTATCAAGGACAACCTCGTAACCTGGTGGCGGACAAGAAAGATTCGCGCCAAAATTCATTACCCCAAAGCAGAAATACGGCGTGCGCTCCCCTGGCTTATCCCGGGCTTGATCGCGTTCGCCATACTGACCTTGTTCCCGCTTCTATTTCAATTCGGCGTTTCGCTGACCAACTTCAGTACCGCATCCATCCGTGATGGATTCAATGGCGGCATTTGGCGCTCCATCTCACAAGGGATCACCGGACAGCTCCCCACCATGCCGGGTGAGATTGGAACACGTGCGGATAAAGTAAATTTTGTGGGATTGAATCTATATCCAAATGTTTTCAGTTTCATCGCATACAATAATAATTGGAGCGTCCTTTTCTTCAATGTCCTGTGGACTGTGCTCTCCGTCCTGCTTCAATGCGGACTTGGATTGGGAGTAGCACTCCTGCTCTGGCAGCGGGGCGTAAGACTTGGAAAGTTTTGGCAGGCCTTGTTCATTCTTCCCTGGGCAATCCCCGAAATGATCGGTGCAATGATGTGGGTTAACATTTTCCAAAGGGATTGGGGCTGGCTGTATCTGGCGGCGGATAAATTTGGAAAAACTTCTTTCTTTGCGGCCTCCGTCACTGCGTTGGAACAAAGCGCCAGCATGTGGCTGATCGTTTTCCTTCTACCCGCAGTATGGTACGGATTCCCCTTCATGATGTTAGCGGCAAGCATCGGGCTTAAAACTGTTCCAAAGGAAGTGTTGGACGCCGCCGCGATCGACGGGGCAAGCATCTGGCAGACGTTTAAGTATGTGACCTGGCCGCTTCTTTTGCCACTGCTCATCCCCGCCATCATTGTGCGCGGTATTTTTGCCTTTAATCAATTCTATTTGTTTCAAGCGTTTGGCTTTCCGGATTCCACGCTGGCGACCTTGTCCTATAACATCTTCAACCCGACAAATGGATTTGGACGTTTTGGGGGACAATTCGCAGTGTCAGCAACGATCAATATTATTACGGTCATCCTTCTGATGTTTTTTGTCATGCTATTCAACCGCTGGAGCAAAGCTGGCGAAGGAGTTACTTATGCATAAAATATCCTTCCTGCGGCAACTTGTCACTCAGCTATCATTGGCCTTGATCGGCCTGTTCGTGATGCTTCCAATTTGGGGAATGGCACGCCTGGCATTCGATGGTTCACTAAAAGGACGCCCGACCGAGTTCCGCTTCCTGCCCAAAGCCTGGTCTTTCGATGCCTTAACGCAAGTATTGGACAGACCCTACCAATCCGTGGATTTTCAGGTATTGCTTAAAAATAGCCTGCTCGTCTCTGCGGGAGCAGCATTGATCGCCATACTGCTTGGTATGAGTCTTGCATATGCCTTTGCGCGTTTTCGATTTCCAGGCCGCCAAAGCGGATTGTTCGCCTTGCTGCTCACCGCAGTTCTCCCGCCTGTGGCGTTCATGACACCGCTGTATATCATCCTCAGCCTCTTGCACATTCGCACCACGTTAATGGCGCTGGTCATCACCTACGCGGCTTTCGCGATGCCCTTCTGCATCTGGAACATGCGCGCCGCCTTTCAGTCCATTCCAAAAGAGATCGAAGAAGCCGCCTTTCTCGATGGAGCAGGCGATTTCACTTCCTTCGTATTTATCACCCTCCCATTGGCTCTCCCATCGATTTCCGTGGCAGGCTTGATCGCCTTTCTGATGGCGTATTCTGAATTCACCCTCGGCTGGTTATTTGTTGAAAAAGCCGAGACCCTGACACTCGCCATGGCCATCTATGCCATGGTCCAAACTCAATATTCGGGCGGGGCGCAACCGTGGAGTTTTCTCGGGTCGCTGGCGATCATCATGTCCATCCCGGTCGTTATCATCTTTCTCATCTTCCAGCGCACCCTGCTTGAGCGGATGATGTTCGGGAATGCCGAATGAACGCAGCTGAATTCCTGGAACAACAAAAGGGCGATTGGACAGACCTCGACGCGCAGCTCATTCTTGCGCACGTGATCGACCGTCCGCGCACATGGATTCTCGCACATTTGGAAACACAACTAACCCAGTCTCAAATTGATTCTGCCCAGACAGAATTCTCCAGGCTAAAAGATGGCACTCCTCTTCCCTACATCCTCGGTCACTGGGAATTCTTCGGGCTTGATTTCGACATTACCAATGACGTGCTCATCCCGCGCCCCGAAACAGAACTGCTGGTGGAAAAAGCGATCGCCTGGCTTAAAGAATCTCCAGAGCGCCGCACCATGGCAGATATTGGCACAGGCTCAGGCGCGATCGCCACATCCATTGCCATGCACGTTCCAGACGCGCGCATCCTTGCAACGGATATTTCCCTGAGCGCGCTCCATGTAGCAAAGCATAATGCCCTTAAATTCCACGTCCATCACCGCATAGATTTTTTACAATGCGACCTTCTTCCGCATCCTGTGGACTTTCTGCCCACCGACAGCCACTTTGACCTCATCTGCGCGAACCTTCCCTATATTCCCACCAAGGCATTGCATCAACTTCCCATTTATGGAAAAGAACCCACCCTCGCGCTCGATGGCGGCGAAGACGGACTCGAAGTGTATCGGCATCTCTTCAAATTAGCACCCGGCTGGCTTGCTCCGCGCGGCATGATGCTGCTTGAGATCGAATCCACCCTCGGTGTAAAAGCACTCAGTCTGGCTTTCGATTCATTCTCTGATGTCACTATTCATTTACATCAAGACCTGACAGGCCGCGACCGGTTGCTGGAGATCATGTTCACATGAAAACCGAGAT
>Ga0268298_10002240_pt1 | contig 21356 bp, 13 predicted proteins | sample WWTPWeurt_MetaG_FD_194462 | JGI IMG/M metagenome (GOLD analysis project Ga0268298, IMG submission 194462) | Activated sludge microbial communities from WWTP in Nijmegen, Gelderland, Netherland - WWTP Weurt | ecosystem: Engineered > WWTP > Aerobic digester > Activated sludge | place... | reverse complement strand
CGCGTTTCTTCGGACAATGTCGCGCGGAGGAGGAAGGCCAGCGTGTAGGCCTCCTGGCCGGTCGAACAGGCGGCCGACCACACCCCCAGGGGGGTCCCCGTCCGGCTCGCCCGCTCGGCAAGGCCGGGCAAGAGGGAACGGAACAATTCGAAAACGGGCTCGTCGCGGAAAAAGCGGGTCTCGTGGATCAGCAGCGCTTCGACGGCCTGCCGATGCAGGCCGATGGTGGGGCGCGCCTTCAAATGTTGAAGAAAAAGGCTGGCCGATGAAAACCCCGCCTGCTCCGCGAGCGAGCGCAGGCGCAACTCCACCAGGTACGCCTTCCCGGGGTCCATGAGAATGCCCGTCTCCGTGTGGAACAAGGCGCGCATGTACTCGAATTCGCTTTCGTTCACTTTTCCGATCCCTCCGCCATCGAACGTTCCGCGTCGAGCACGGCGTCCAAATCCAAGGCCAACATCAAGCGATCCGGCAGTTTGTAAGCCCCCTGGATCAAGCTCCGCGCCGGCCCGCGCAGGGTTTCGGGAAGGGGTTCGAAGCTCCCTTCCTCCACCCCGACCACGTCCCCCACGCGGTCGATGCTCAACCCCACGGATTCGTCGCCGTCGTCCAGCAAAAGCAAGGCGCCGGGTTCGGCGGAGGGCTTCGGGGCAAGGCCCAGGCGGGACCGGATGTCGAGGACCGTGACGATGGCGCCCCGCAGGTTCAGCAGGCCGGCCACGGTGGGCGGGGTCCCCGGAACAGGGGCGACCACGGCTTTTTTCAAGACTTCCCGAACCGATTCAAGGGGAACCGAGAAAAAGAAGTCGCCGATATAAAACCCGCAGCGGTGTTTCAAGACGGCCCTCCGGAGGACGGGAGCGGTTCGAACAAAACGTCCAAATCCAGGATCTCGGTGATGCGCCCCCGCGCGATGATCGTGCCGGCGACGCCGTGGCGGCTTCCCGGACGACGGTCCCCCGGGGCGGTGTCCACCATTTCGAGAATGCGGTGCACCACGAGGCCCCGGCGGTTTCGCGCGTCGCGGCAGACCACCACCGGCAACGCCTCCATCGGTTCCGAAGCGGGGGTGGATCGCGGGCGAACCCGGCGCTCTTTCAAAAGGTTGGAAAGGCGGTGGAGGGGCAACAATTCGCCCCGGTATTGGATCATCTCCCGGCCGCCCACGCGTTCGATGGCCGCCGTCGAAATTTCTTCCACGCGGTCGACCCGATCCAGGGGGATCGCCGCGCGGCTGTCGTCCACGCCGGCGACGAGGAGCAGGACCTCCCGTTTTTCGGCCGGGGGCGCGGGCGCGGCGGCCGGGGCCAGGCGGTGGGTGCGTTCCAAGGCCGAGATGACGTGGGCGGACTCCGCGAGCCCCATCACATCCAGGATCGGGACGACCCGTCCGTCCCCCAGAATGGAGGCGCCCTCGTAAAAAGGGAGGCCCTTGAAATGCCGGCCAAGGGGCTTTTCCACGATTTCTTCGGTGTCCTTGGCCCGGTGCACCACCAGCCCGAAGGGGCGGGCCCCGGCCCGCAACACCACCAGGGTTTGGGCGGTCGAGGCGGAACGGGGGGGCGGTTCGCGGCGGAGGGCTTGACGCAGAAACACCAAGGGCAACAAGCGTCCGCGCAAGCGAAAGACAGCGGCGTCCTCCATCCATTCGACATGAGCGGCGCGTTCCCCGCCGAGCCGGACCAATTCGATCACGTGGGTTTGGGGGATGGCGAAATCGGTTTGGCCGTCGCTCACAATCAAGGTCGGAACAATGGACAAGGTCAAGGGAATCCGAATTTGAAACGTTGTTCCCCGCCCGGGGGCGGAAAGGATTTCGATGGCCCCGCCGACTTTTTCGATGTTGTCTTTGACCACGTCCAATCCGATGCCGCGGCCGGACACCTCCGTGACTTTTTCGGCGGTGGAGAAACCCGAACGAAAAACGAGAGCCACGGCGTCCCGGTCCTCCAGGCGGCCGGCTTCCTCGGCCGAATGAAGGCCTTTTTGGATGGCGCGTTCCCGCAGGCGAGCCGGATCGATGCCCGCGCCGTCGTCGGTGATTTCCAGAAGAACCCAACCGCTCTCGTGCTCCGCCCGAAGGGACACGGTGCCCTCCGCCGGTTTCCCCAACCGGGCGCGGAGGTCGGGGGGTTCGATCCCGTGGTCGAGCGCGTTGCGAACCAAGTGGGTCAACGGATCCCGGATCGCCTCCAAAATGGATTTGTCCAATTCCGTATCGGCCCCTTCCATCACGACCCGCGCCTTCTTGCCCAAATGGGCGCACAAATCCCGAACGAGACGCGGGACCTTGTTCCAGGCTTGCCCGATCGGTTGCAGGCGCATTTGCATCACCTGGTGCTGAATTTCGGTGGTGATCCCGTTGAGCTGTTGGGACCGGAGGGCGATTTCGGGGTCGCCCCGGCCGGTCGACCATTGCAAAACACGGTTGCGGGTGAGAACCAATTCCCCGACCTCCGCCATCAACCGATCCAGCACGGTGACGTTCACGCGCAGCGTGTTTTCGGCGATGCCGGACGTCGGCCCCGGATCGGTCGGGGGGGCGGGGGTGTTTAAAAAAACAGGGTCGTCTTCGCCCGGTTCCTCGGCGCCGGCTTTCTCGATCCCGGCCAAACGCTGACGGAGCGTTCCCACGACGCGGAGCAGCCAGTTCACGTTGTCGGTCGATAAAACGGCTTGCCCGTCCCGAAGGCGGCTCAGCAAATCCTCCGCCGCGTGGGAAAGTTTTTCCACGCGTCGAAAATCGAACATCCGACTCGTGCCTTTGATGGTGTGGAAGGCCCGGAACACATCGGCCAGCGTCTCGGGGGAACGCGGGTCTTTTTCCAGAAGCAGCAACAGCGCTTCGATGCGGTCGAGGTTTTCGTGCCCTTCGAGGACAAATTCCTTGATGTATTCGGCGTCGTTGGTCACGGGGCTCCGTGGCGCGCGTCGGTCGCGGCCTCCCTAAGAATAAGGCGAAACCCCGCTTTGTCAAGGACGGGGCGCGCCGCAAAATGAATGGGTGTTTACAAAATGTTTACAAACGCTTAATAAGTTCCTCGACCGACGGCGGTTATGATTGGTTCGTGAAACTTTCCCTGGGCCGCGCTTTCTTAACGGGTGTCTACGCCCTTGTCAATGTGGCCGCGGCGCATTCGGCCGAATCCGCCTTTTGGGCGGAAAGGCGACGGGCGGGCCGGGAAAAACACGCGGCCCTGTTGGCGCGAAGCACCGGTCGGGGGGAGGCCTCCCTTTCCGTCCGGTTTGCCCTCCCTCCCCTCCGGCCCGGCCCCGCGGCCCCGGGCTCCCCCTGGCCCCACGGCGCCCCGGATTTTTCAGACGGACCGTTTGCCGTCCTCACCCCGGACCTGGGAACCGTTCAATCGGTATCACCGAAAACGCGCGCGGACCGCCCCGTCGTCCTCTTGGTTCAAGATCTCCATCAAAACGAGGGCGCCCAACGGAACATCGGCAAACTCCTCCACCGCTTGACGGAAACCGGCCGTTTGGACTGGGTGGCCCTGGAAGGCGCCGCCGGCCCCGTCCGCTTCGATCGATGGCGTTCCTACCCCCGGCGGGACGTGGTCCTGAACGTCGCGGATTTCCTGTTGGCGAACCACCGCCTGTCCGGACCGGTTCACGCCGTCCTCGTGTCGACGGCCGCTTCTTCCCCTGTCGACGGGGTGGACAGCCTCTCTCTGCACGCGGCCAACGTCGACGCCTACCGGCGCGCCCGGGACAGGGCGCCCGGACTTCGAAAGGATCTGATCCGCCAAAGGACGGCGCACCGGGAGGGAATCGCCCAACTCAATCCGGCCTTGCGGCGTTTCGTCCATTCGACGCAAGCCGTTGAGGACGGAACGGCGTCGCTCGGAACCCACGCGCGCGCGTTGGCGGCCCTGTTGCCCGTCGAGGACCTCCCGCCCGCTTTCCGGGAATTCGTTCGGGTGTTGGAAATGGAAAGCGCCCTGGATTTCCCCGGCGTTGAGGCGGAGCGGGCGCGGGTGTTGTCGGAACTGACGGAACGCTTGACGCCGTCGGAGAAAGAACAGCTTTTGAACGACAGCGTGGCGTTTCGATCGGGGCGCTTGCCCCACGACCGTTTTTACGGAACCCTGCGCCGTTGGCTGGTGACAAAGGGGGGGGCTCTTTCGCCGGACTTTGACCGGTACGTGGAGTACGTCGTTCGGGCGGGCCGAATAAGCGGATCGGATCTCCAACGGGCCCTGCGCCGGGTGGAAAAGGATGTCCGCGTCCGGTGGGGCCGGACGGAGTTTGAAAAGGCCTGGCTCGAGGAGGACCGGCGCATCGCCCGGGATTTGCGCCTGGTGGATTTCGCCCTCACGCCCGTCGATTGGGAAGAACACAAAGCCGTCGCCCGCGCGGACGACTTTAATCCCTTCATGGATTTCTACCGGAACGCGGAGGCCCGGGATCACGCCATGGCGGCCCGCGTCATCGCGGGGGTCCAGGAACGCCGCGCCCGTTTGACCCTGTTGGTGGCGGGGGGGTTCCACGGGGACGGGCTGACGGCCGCCCTTGAAAACGCGGGCCTCACGGTGGTGCGTTTCGTGCCCCGGGTGGAAACCGTGGCCACGGCTTCGGGGGAAGCCGCCCTGTCGATCTTCGCCCAGGAGAAATTGCCCCTGGAGCGGATCGCCGCCGGGGAAAAGCTTTTTCTCGCGCCGCCCCCCGCCGCGGGAAAAGCCGAGGCCCCCTTTTACGCCGCCGCCCTGGACCCCGATCCGGCGGGCGCGCTGAACGCCCTTTACGAGGGCCTCCTCCCGATCAAAACGGTGCGGATGGAAGGGGACTTGATTCCGCACCTGCACGCGGAGTTCGCCAACGGCGAGAGCGTGAACGTGCACGTGTTTTACGACGCCCGCGGGAAACCCTCTTTCCGTCAGCGGGCGGCGGGGCACGCGCGCGACGTCTTTTGGAAACCCTTGCGCGAGTGGCCCCAAACCGTCCGCGCCCTTTTCAATCGGGCGGCGTTTTTTGATTTCCTCCGCGTCCACCCCGTCGTGGTTCGCGGCACCGATCCGGAAAAGGTGAACGAGCGCGCGGTTTGGATTTTCCGGCAACGGGCGATGGGCTTGACCCGTTGGCTTCCCACGGGGGCCACCCTGGGGGCGGGGTTCGGTCTGGGGGTGGCGGGAACGCTCTTGTCGTTTTGGGGCGCGGAGTGGGCGGCCCGGGGGCTCCTGCCGTTCCTGTTGAACCTCACGGCGTTGGCGACGGTTTCCGTGGGCGTTGGCTTCTCAGCGGGGCTCACTCTGGCCCACGCGGTTTACAACTTTGCGCATCCCGAGGCGCGGTTGGCCTTGCCCGGGGATGTCCGGATCTCGTTGGATCCCGCCCTTCGGGCCCGGGTGAACGACGAGGCGGGACTTCGCGCGGCTTTCACCGACCTGGCGCCCCGGTTGGGCCATCTTTCCCCCCGTGTTGTCCTCCGATCCCGCCACCGGTCGGGGATCCAGTTGTCCCGGGACCGGTCCCGGTTGGTCATTTATCTTGCCCCCGACGCGGGGCGCGGGGCGGGTGAAATTCATCGCGCGATCTCCAACGAGCTGGGCCGTTTGGAGCGGTTTCTGGCGGACACCCGCGGGGGGGCCGTTTACGCGATTCCGGTTCGGCACGAGACCAAGGCGGACTTCCCGGCCGCGGTTCTGGACGCCCTGCCCTACCCCCTGTTTTTTGTCGAAGAATACGGGTCGGTTTTCCCGCGAGAGGAATTGTTGGACGCTTTTCAAAGAAGTCCCGAGGTGGCCGAAAATCTGTTGTTCGCGAAAGGCGAGGGCGTCGCCCCGGTGGACATGGACTCCCTTCGCTGGGAGCCGGACCGCATGCGCCGGTGGGTGTCTCTCTGGGGTCCTCAAAACGCCTTGACGGTGAAAATGCTCGGGGAACGGACGGCGGCCCTCGAGCGTGGGGACGAGGCGGGCTTTGCGGCCGTTGGCGCGGAGGGGGATTTCGGAAGAGTACGGCGGCAGTGGCTATTTAAAAACCGCCGGCGAATCACACTCGTCGCCGAACCCTTCGCCCCCGATGTTGATTTTTTCATCGCCCAATCGGTGTTCCTTGCCTTCGCGTCGTGGTCCCTGGGGCCCTGGTCCATCTCCCCCAAAGCCAAAGAGCCCGCGCTGGATAGGGCGATGGAACGCGCTTTGCAAACTTTTTTGGTTTTGGCGAAAGCGACGTTCCTTCGCAACGAGCGTTTAAAAGCCCACCTCCGTCAATCCCCCCTCGACCCGGACGCCCGGGCGGTTTTTGTGGTGGGGGCGGCCCATCGCTTGGGACTTCAAGAGGATCTTTTCGAGTGGGCCCCGGCGCCGGACGGGGACGGCTATGTCCAGCGCTATTTTGAAATGCCGTCGGGGAAATTGGAGGCGGAACTTCAAAACCACTTGTTGGCTTCGTTCCCCAATCCGACGGCACAAGATCTTTCCATCTTTTCGGACTGGGTCCGCCGGTTAAGCGTCTTCCGGCCGACGCTCTCCCCGGAGGGCCGCCGTTGGTTGCTGGAGTGGGCCTTTGCCCGCTGGTTGCGGGAAACCCGGTCGCTGCTTGCGCCCGGGGGGACGAAAAACCCGCCCGACGTCGATGCGGTGGAGGAGGCGATTCACGCCCTGTATCCCGCTCTCCCCTCGGACCGGCTTGAAAATTGGATGGCGCGCGCCACGATGGATTTCGCCTTCCAGGGGAAGGCGGTTTGGGTGGAATTCGCCGGTTTCCTCGACGGCCCCAGCGTTCCCGCCGGGGCGGCGTTGACGCTGCGTCGGGAGTTCGACCTCTCGGGCGCGCTCCCCCCGACGCTTGATGAAAACACCCGTTTGGCGGAGGTCGGCGAATCGGTCGCCGCGGCGGTGGCTCGGAGCGTGTCCCAATGGCTCGTCGCCTTCCAAAACGCGGCCCGACAATCCCAAGCCCAAAAAGAGGACGGCAGTTGGTTGAGCGACGCCGACGTGTTCGCCACCCGGATGATCGTGGGGGCTCTTTTGCACGCGTTCCCCCAACACGGCGTGGTGGTGGAAGAGGACCTGGCGTCCGTGGATCCGGCGCTGGCCGAGCGCGCGGCGGCCAACGCGGCTTCCCCCTATGTGTGGCACGTGGATCCCCTCGACGGCAGCGAATCCTATTTGCGCGGTTCGGGGGTGTTCGCGGTGCACATCGCGTTGACCTTTCGAGGGGACCCGGTCGTCGCGGTGGTGGCCCTCCCCCGGGTCCTCGGGCCGGACGGGAAACCCTTGGTCGTTTCCGCCCGCCGAAACCGCCCCGGGCTTTTCGTGAACGGGCGCGCGCGTCCGCCCGTGGAAAACGCCCTCCCGCCTTTGGATTTGTCCCGCCTTTCGGCCATGGCCCATGGAAAATCCGCCGTCGGGCGGTTCTACCCCCACCTCGCCGCGGCGAAAGAAAAATGCCGCGAAGTGTTCGAGCGCGCCGGGTCCGCGGGTTATTGGTTGACCGCCCTGGCCCTGCGGCGGGTCGGCGTCGACGTGCCGGGGGTCCCGTCCGATTTCGCGGTTTTCGCCAGCGACCGGTTGAAGCCCTGGGACATCGTGGCCCCCGGGGCTCTGATCCAGGCCGTCGGCGGACAGGTGGAAGGGCACGACGCCGGGGATCCGTATTTTCCGGTGACCACCATCGACCGGGAGGCGCCGTCGTTCGTGTTGGCCGGTCTGTCCCCGGCCCACGCCCGGCTCTGGCGGACCGAGGTGATCGAAGACGTTCGCGCTCCCCCCCCGCGCGCCGGACCCGCGCCGGGCACCGTCGAGATCGTCCACCCCGAACGGGTGAAAGACGCCGCGGTCACGCTTTGTTTCTTTGATGTGAACGGCACCCTGTGGCGGGGGTATCCGTTCGATTTAAAAGCCACGCTCTGGGCGCGCTTTCTCCACGGAACCCCCATCCCTCTGCCCCACCAGGTACGGGAGATTCAGACCGTGTTGGCCGAGACGGATTGGATGAACTTGGAGGACCAGGAGCGGGAATTGGATCGGTTCGCCCGGGAACGCAACCTGCCGCGGGTGGACAGTCCCCGCGGAAAAAATTGGTCCGAAAATGTGGTGCGGTCCGCCGTCAATCGAGCCATGATCGAGCGGGCGGTTCCCGCGGCCGTCATCCCCGGGTTGAAGGCGTTCTTGGAGGCGCTTCACAAATCGGGGGTTCACTTGGAGGTGTCCACGAGCGGAAACGCCGGGACCCGCCGCCGCGTGCTGGAGGGGTTGGCCGTGGCTTCTCTCTTCTCGCGCGTGCACGGGGGAGGGCACAAAGAGGCGGTCATCGCGAACCGAGTGGCGGAGGAAAAATTGGAGGGCCGTCGCGTCGCCATGGTCGGGGACGGTCCCGGGGACATGGCCGCCGCGCGGCAAAACGGGGCCCTGGCCGTGGGGATCGTGACCGGCCCCGCCCACGCCGAACGGTTGCGGGGGGCGGGGGCCGATGTCCTCGTTTACGGGGATTACTCGGACACCGCGGCCCTGTTGAACGTTTTGGGGGTGGGCCGCGCGGCGTCCGAAGGCGATATGAACACCGATCAAATCGCCCGCGCCGCCCTGGGGACCTGGGCCGAGGGGTGGGCCGGGAAAAGCCCTGCGGAGCGCCGGGCGGCGTTCGCCGCGGCGGTCCGTGACTTCCGGGAGCGCCTGGCCGAGGGAGGATTTGCGCCCGAGGACCTGCGACGGCGGCGCGAATCGATCGTCGCCCACGAAATTCTGTTCAACGGGACAACCCCCGCCGAGGTCGAGGCCCTCTACGGGGATCTTCTTTCGGCCGATGACGGCACCCTGCCCCTTCACATGAGCCGCGAAGGGGAATTGGAAAAGCGCCGCGCGTTATTTTTCAAGCGGTTGGCGGCCCTGGCGCGGACACCCCCGTCCTCGGCCATCCGAAACCCCCGTTTCGCCCAATTCGAAGCGGCCCTGGACCGTTTGGTCCCTCCGGGGAGGGGGGGCACGCTGCGGGAAGGGGGGCTGTGGTTGCTTTTGGGGATGTCCGCGCCGGTCGTTGCCGTCGGGGTCGCCGCGGTCTGGGCGGTCTGGGACCTTTGGCGGCATGGGCGATCGAGCGTCCTCCATCGGTGGGCGCGGCGGGCGGCGCGCGCGTTCCGGGCGCCCCCCGCGGGCGGCGCGCCGCTTCCGCTCGGAGTGCCCGAAACAGGCATCGACCGGGCCATTCTCGCCAACATTGTTTCCCGCTCGAGCGATCTGGGGGTGGGGCGTCCCCTGCGGTTCGAGCCGCTTTCCCGAGGCGAATCCTGGGCGGCCGCCGGGCTCAAGCCGATGGCGGGCCTGGTGGGGATCCCACGCCTCCGGCTCCTCGCCTTGATGGGGCGATCGTTGGCCGGGCCGTTCGCGGGTGTCCACCCGGGCGGGGACGGCGACGCGGGCCGTCGGCCGGTCGTGTTTGTGTTCGTCTCCCGTTCGATGGTGCCCCGTCTGGACGGGGCGGTGGAACGGGCGCTGGGCTCCTCCGCCCAGCCCCCCGCCGAGGTCGTCCTCCTTCCCCTCGACAGCGAGGGGCGGGAAGCCCTGGCCCGCAAGACATTCGCCCATCCCCGGGTGCGGGCGCTGGCGGATATTCCGCGGCGGTCGGCGGGGTCGGTGGTTTGGGACCTGGGCGACCTGGAGAGCTTCGTGGCCGACCGCGTGGACCTTTCCCGCTACACCGACGGGCGCCTGATGACCACCGCCGACGTGGTCTTCGTGGCGGGCTCCGCCCGCAGCGCCCTTTTCCGCAACGCGCTGGTCCAACTCTTGGATCTGTGGTTCCCGGTGACGATGCCGTTGCGCCGTTGGGATCAAATACAGCGGGTTTTTCAAGCCATCGCCTCGGCCGCCTAAAACGGTTCGTGCCTTTCTCGATCCCGTGTGCTATAGTCGGTGTCATCCGCGAAAACAAAGGAGTTTTATGCCGTTTCAATCGTTTGGGCTTCATCCCGATTTGGTTCGGGCCATTCAAGCGCTCGGGTTCAAACAACCCACACCGATTCAAGAAAAATCCCTGCCCGTGGCCCTGACCGGCCGCGACGTGCTGGGGTGCGCCCAGACGGGAAGCGGCAAGACGGCGGCCTTCGCCTTGCCGATCCTCCAACATTTGCTGACGAAACCCGGGGAGGGCCTGCGGGCCCTGGTGCTGGTCCCCACCCGCGAACTGGCCGTGCAGGTGGACCGGAGTTTTCGCGATTGCGCGCGCTTTACGAACCTCAAAACCGCGGTGGTGATCGGCGGCGTGGGCCACCACGGCCAGGTGCAGGACGTCCGCCGGGGGGCGCAGATTTTGGTGGCGACCCCGGGCCGTTTGCTGGACCACCTGGATCAACGCAACTTCAGCCTTCACAAGGTCGAGCAACTCGTTCTGGACGAGGCCGACCGCATGTTGGATATGGGATTCCTGCCGGACATCAAGGACGTGCTGCGGCAGGTGCCGTCCGAGCGACAGACCCAGCTGTTTTCCGCCACCCTCCACGGCGAGGTCGAGCGGATCGCCGCCTTCGCGACGCGGAACCCCCTGCGCATCGAGATCGCCCGCCCCACCACGGTGGCCGAGGGCATCAGCCAAATCGTCTACCCGGTGATCCAGTCCCAGAAGGCGGGCCTTTTGTTGGCGCTTTTGAAGTCCATGGAAATGCGTTCCGTCCTGGTTTTTACACGGACGAAGCACGGCGCGGACCGCGTGGCCCAGCGGTTGGCGGAGGAAGGCCATCGGTCCGGCCGGTTGCACTCCAACCGGTCCCAAAATCAACGGCAGGCCGCCATGGAGGATTTTCGCCACGGCCGCACGAAAATTTTAGTCGCCACGGACATCGCCGCCCGGGGCATCGACGTCAAGAACATCAGCCACGTGGTCAATTTTGACGTGCCGCGCGCCCCGGAGGATTACGTCCACCGCGTGGGCCGCACGGCCCGGGCTTACGGCGTGGGCGACGCGATGATGTTCGTCGATCCCCTTGAGGAGTCGGCGGTCAAGAGCATCGAGCGTTTTGTCGGGGTCGTTTTTCCCCGGGCGGTGCTGCCGGGCTTCCAATACAACAGCCCGCCCCGCCACCCCGCCCCGACCCAACGGCGGCCGCCCTTCAGCGGAGCGCGCGGACGACCCGGCGGGGGTCGCCATCGCCCTGTCCGGGAAAGGAATCGCTAACATGCCTACTTTTTACAAGAAACGCCGTCGCGGGCCCTCCGGCCCCAATAAAAACGAAAAAAAAGTAATGCGGCGACAGCCCGAATCGTCCCTGCGGGAGCGCTTCCCCGGGGTCACCGCCCTGCGCGTGGAGTTCCATTTTCTTTCCCCCCAAAACGAACCCTACGAAGACGTCGTCCGGAATTTTTCGCCCTCCGACCCCTGCGACTTTTCGGCCCCCTGCCCCGGTCGTTGCGGCAACGGCCACTTTGATGTGACCGACGCGGCGCGGGCGCTGCACCAGGGCGGCGGCGACACGGCCGAGGAAAACCGGGTCTGCCGGGAACCCGCCCACACCGACCCCTCGGTGCCCTGCGACTTTCGTTTGACGTGCGTTCTGCGATTGACGCGGTAACCCCCGACACTTTCCATCCGGCCGGGTCGTCCAACGGGCGTCCATGAACACCGACCGCGCCGCATTCAGTTCCACCGACCGGGACGATGTGCGCCGCGTTTTGGACGGCGATCCCGACGCTTTCGCCCCCCTGGTGCGCCGCCACGAGGCCCGGGTGCGGGCCCTCTGCGCTTCCCTCTTGAAAGACCCCTCCGACGCCGAAGACGCCGCCCAGGAAAGCTTCCTGAAGGCCTACCGGCACCTGGCCGATTTCCGGGGGGAGTCGTCCTTCGCCACTTGGATCTATCGCATCGCCTACCGCCAATGCCTCGACTCCCAAAAAGCGCGCCGCCGCCGTCCCGCGGAGTCCCTGGACGCGATGCTGGAAAAGGGCGACGGGGTGTTGGGCCGCTTAAGGGAATCCCCCGTCGAACCGGGCGGGCTGGCGGAACTCCTGGCGGAACTTCCGGAAGAGTATCGAACCGTTTTGATCCTGCGCGAGAGCCAGGGGTTCCGTTACGATGAAATCGCGGCGGCCACGGGTGTCTCCCTTGATTCGGTCAAGGCCCGCCTGCGGCGCGCCCGGCGGCGGTTGATCGCGTCGGCGCGACACCTTGGGGGGGGCTCCGTCGTCCAACAGGCGGGAGAACCGTCATGAACGAAACGAACAAAACAGACAAAGTGGTTTGGCGCCGGTTGCGGGCCGGTTGGCCCCGATCGCGGACGGCCTCGTCCGAGAACTTCGTCCAAAGCGTCATGGAACGCGTTCGGCGGGAGCCCCTCCCCGGAAGCGCGGGCGTTTGGGTTGCGTTGCGGCGTGCCTTCTCCACCGCTCCGGCGCGCTGGTCGTTGGTCGCGGTGGGGGGCTTGGCCCTGGGCCTTTTGTTCTTGCGGCCCCCGGTCGCGCCCATCAACGGCGCGACGGTTTTCACCGGGGATTCGACTTTGCCCTGGGAGGACGAGTCCTCCGCGGGGTACGGTACCAACGTGGAAGAATATTTATTGTGAAAGGAGGCGGTATGAACACATTGAACAAAAGAGCGGGGGTGTTGTTGACCGGCTTGTTCCTCTTGGCCGGGGCCGGGTTGTTCGCCGAGCCCATGGGCGACGACGGCCCGGGGTTCGGGTCGGGCCCACGCGGCGACGAGGGGAAAACGGAGGGCCGGTTCGAGGAGATGAACAAGGAACTGGGATTGACCAAGGAGCAGGCGGAAAAACTGCGCGCCCATCGGCGTTCCCAACGGGAAACCAACCAGGCCCTCTGGAAGCAAATGGAGGAAAAACGGGAAGCCCTGCGGGCCGAATTGGAAAAGCCTAAAGTGGATTCCGGCAAAGCCAAATCCATCAACGAGGAACTCAAGGCCCTGCACAACAAAATGGCCGAACAGCGGTTGGCCGGGGTCTTGCAAGTGCGGGAAATCCTCACCGCGGAACAGTTCAAAAAACTCCGGGAGATCGGCGAGAAGCGCCGGGGTGGTGGCGAGGGGCGGCCCTTCCAACGCCGCCGGGAACGTAAGGATAGATAAACAAGCGCCAGGCGGTTTACGAAGACCTTCCCCGGGATCCCCGGGGAAGGTCTTTTTTTGTTGAAAATACGGGGTTTAGGGCCTATATATAAAGGGCATGAAAACCCTCGGTTCGGTGCTGGCGGTTTTGCTTTGCGTCTCCTTTGCCCAAAGCGCGGAAGTTCGTGTGACGCGTGGGACGGCGTACGTGAAGAAGGCGCAGTCGGCGCGGTGGGCGGCCCTGCGTGGTAAAGGCCGCGTGGAGCCGGGGGATTCCCTGCGGACGGGGGCGAACTCTTTGGCGCGGGTGCGGACGAAGGGCGGGCACACGGTGTACGTCCAGCCCAAGACGACGATCGAATCCGTTTCGGAAAACGGGAAGGACACCCAGTTCAAAGTGCTGGTGGGGCGGATCCGGGCGTTCGTGCAGAAGTTGAGGCCGGCGAACAAATTTGAGGTGCGGACCCCGGTGGCGGTGGCCGCCGTGCGCGGCACGACCTTTGACATGGACGTGTCGGAGGACACGTCGTCGCGGCTGTCGGTGTTGGAAGGGGCGGTGAACTACCGGGACTTGGCGGGGTTGGCGAAGGAGATCGAGGTGTTGAAGGGGCAGACGGTGCTGATTCCGCGGGGGCAGGCGCCGCGGCCGCCGGAGATGATGCCGAAGGATTTGATGCAGGGGGCGGTGGGGCACCGGGAGCGTGTGCGGCGAGAGATCTTTGTGGAGAAGCGGCAGGACGACCGGCGGGAAGGGTTCCAAGAGAAGGCGGCGGACGGGCAGAAAGAGGAGCAGTATCAACTGGGGCGCGCGGCGGTGGACGCCTTCGGCCGGCGCGTGCGGATCGAGGAGTTCATCCTGCGCCCGGCGCCGGACAGCTACGCCTACGTCGTCGTCAACCACCGCGAGGGGGGACAAACATTTTCACGCTTGGACGTCGTTGCGAACGACCCTCTTCCCGCGCGACTGGAAGGTTTAAACCTTTTCACGAAGCCGAGTTCGGTTGTTGTCGACCCCCTGAACTTGTACGCCCTCAGCACCCACTTCCTGGCCTCGAACGGCCAAGACTATTACCGGGAATGGCGCTCCGGGGGAATACCCAAGGAATTTATCTCCTCGGGGCGAGGAACTTTTCAGGAAGTTGTTTTTGAACATTGGTTCGTTGAAATCAAGGGGGCGGGGGAAACGCCGGAACTCCTCTCCCACTGGGTGCCCGAAGCCTCTTACTTCGGCGGGGGCACCGGCTACGATTCTTTGGCCTCTATTTATTCCCTCGACATGGGAAGTTCGGGCGCCCTGGACCGTCCCTGGGGCTATAAAAACTACGACAAACACGGCAATAACGTTATCGGCGACAACAAGGGCATCGATATTTATTCAAACGAGAGCCGTTTCGGTTATTTCGTGGATTCAGCAATTTCCGATGCTTACAATATTTACAGCGAAGGGTATGACCGCGTTTCCGGCCTCCACCCCACGCTCACCACGCCGGACAGGAAGTTTGTTGAAAACAATTATAGGGATCCGATCAGTCCTGGCAATTACCTGCCTTTTCGATTGGATGTCCAGGTGTTTCGGGTCACGCCGGAAGGCGCGCGCTTGCCCTTCGGGGACGCGACCGCGACGGAATTCAATTCCCAGCGGGTTTACCACTCCAGCGAGTTCGGCGTTCGGGACATCGATTTGATCTATAGCCCCTATCTTAAATTCGCCATGGGCGATATGGACGACGGTTGGAGCGATCTGCCGCCCGGCTATTGAGGCCCATGCGCTTTCAATTCTTCCCGCTTTCGCCCTCGGTTGACAAAATACCCCACCGGGGTTATCTATTGTTGGCCCTATGAAACAAATATCCCTTGCCATCGCTTTTATCGTCGCCTCGACCGTCCTTTACGGCGCGGAAGTTCGTGTGACGCGTGGGACGGCGTACGTGAAGAAGGCGCAGTCGGCGCGGTGGGCGGCCCTGCGTGGTAAAGGCCGCGTGGAGCCGGGGGATTCCCTGCGGACGGGGGCGAACTCTTTGGCGCGGGTGCGGACGAAGGGCGGGCACACGGTGTACGTCCAGCCCAAGACGACGATCGAATCCGTTTCGGAAAACGGGAAGGACACCCAGTTCAAAGTGCTGGTGGGGCGGATCCGGGCGTTCGTGCAGAAGTTGAGGCCGGCGAACAAATTTGAGGTGCGGACCCCGGTGGCGGTGGCCGCCGTGCGCGGCACGACCTTTGACATGGACGTGTCGGAGGACACGTCGTCGCGGCTGTCGGTGTTGGAAGGGGCGGTGAACTACCGGGACTTGGCGGGGTTGGCGAAGGAGATCGAGGTGTTGAAGGGGCAGACGGTGCTGATTCCGCGGGGGCAGGCGCCGCGGCCGCCGGAGATGATGCCGAAGGATTTGATGCAGGGGGCGGTGGGGCACCGGGAGCGTGTGCGGCGAGAGATCTTTGTGGAGAAGCGGCAGGACGACCGGCGGGAAGGGTTCCAAGAGAAGGCGGCGGACGGGCAGAAAGAGGAGCAGTATCAACTGGGGCGCGCGGCGGTGGACGCCTTCGGCCGGCGCGTGCGGATCGAGGAGTTCATCCTGCGCCCGGCGCCGGACAGCTACGCCTACGTCGTCGTCAACCACCGCGAAGGCCGCACGGATTTTTCCCGTTTGGACGTGGTGGCCAATGCGACCCTGCCGTCCAGTCTGGAAGGCCTCAATCTGTATTCTAAGGAAGGCAACTCAACGATGAGTTTGTACGCCAAGAGCACCCATTACATGGCCTCCAACAGTTTGGATTATTACCGGGAATGGCGGGTCGACGGGGCGCCGGTCGTTTTTTTCACCGCAGGCCGCGGAGATTTCAGCGAGGTGGTGTTTGATCACTGGTTTGTGGAGGTCAAGGGCGCCGGGAAGGACCCGATGCTCCTGTCCCATTGGGTCCCCGATACGGCTTTCAAATTCAGCGCGAACTACGAGGCCACAAAATCCAGGGACATTGATGACTTTGGTGGGGTCACGTCGACCCCCGGAGCCCTCGACAACCCCTGGGGTTATAACAACTTTGTAAAAGTGGGCAGTGGTGGTAGCATCGGCGATAACCGGGAGGTCGACCTTTTGAGCTTTGAGACGCGCCTCCATTACTTCACCGACATTACGGCGCGTACAAAATACAACACCAGCGAAGGGTATGCCCGGGAATCGGAGAAGGTCGAGTTTTCTCTTTTCCCGGAAAAAATCATCGTCCGCAACCGTTACCTCGCCCCTGGGGCCAACGGCGGCGGGCCCACCATCGCCACCAATTTGTGGGTGCAACAATACCGCGTGGCGCCCGACGGACAACGGGTGAGCTCGTTCGATTTCAACGATGTGAATTTCGAAAAGGTCTACAGCTCGACCGATTTCGGTTTTCGCAATATTGATCTGCTGTACAGCCCCGTTTTCCGGTTCGCCATGGGGCGAAGCGACGACGGTTGGAGCAACCTTCCCCCAGGATACTAACCTTATGACACCACGACGACTTCACGCCAAAATTATAAGCACGTTGATGTTGTTGGCCCCCTTGGCCCGCGCGGCCGAATGGGCGCCCTATTTGTCCTTGGACGTCTACGGCGGGCAGTCGTTCTTTTCGGGGGACAACGAATCGCCGGTGACGGGCCCCAACGGGGCGCTGTTGTTCGTGCCGGCGGTGGCCTTCAGCGAACGGTTCACCTTGATGCCGAGCGTGTCGGCGCGCTACCAGGCGGTGCGGGACGTGCAGGAGCTGGCGGGCGGCGGGTTTCTGACCCAGGAACAGCAGATCTACCACGGCGACGTGAAAGGAATTTGGGTTTTGAACGAACGCTGGCGGGCGAAGGCGCGGTTGGGGTATAAGCGGGAGTTCATCAAGGACACCACCGACGAGCCCTGGGGCAAGGGACTTTTTGACTACGGTCGCTGGGGGCTGGGGGTGGAAGCGGAGCGGCGCGGGGACAGGTGGCGGAGCCTGCGCTGGGCCCTGGACTTTTCGGAGACGGCGTTTCCGAACTTCGACCCGCTGACGATCGATAATTTCGGGGCGGAGATCGCGGCGGGGGACGCCACCTTGGACTTCCGGTCCCATGACGCGACCTGGGAGGGGGAGTACGGGTTTTCGGACAAGGCGTCGGTGTCGATGCTGGTGTTCGGCGCCGCGCGGCCCTTCCGCCAGCAGGCCGTGGTGCAGGAGACGGGGCTTTTCACGGGGGGCAAACGCATGGACTATTACGTGTTCGCCTCCCTGGCGCCGCGGGTGATGTTGAGGGAGCGTCAATTTATTTGGAGTTGGGAGCCCTCGGTGCAGTTGAACCTTTCCGGGGCGTCGCTTTTCTCCAATCAAAACAACTACGCGGCGGACGTCAACGTTTATAACCCAAACTATTACGATTACCGGGAGTACACGTTGGGGACGGACGTCAACTTCCGCGTGGCGGGCCGGGCGACGGCGGGTTTCGGCGTGGGTTGGACGCGGCGGGGATACCTGGACCGGCCGGTGCAGGCGGGGGACGGGACGTTCACGGAAACGGCGATTTGGTCGGAGACCCTGCGCACGCGGTTGTCGTTGGGGTACCCCCTGGGGCGGGGGTTTTCGGTGAGCCTGCAGGGGGCCTACGAGGACGCCAAGTCCAACATGCGCTACGAGTCGACCTACCGCTATAACTATTCCTCTTCCAATTACTTCCTGGGCCTGAATTACGAAATGTAACGACCGGCGATCCCCCATGGATTCCTGCCTGAAGCACGCGGGAATGACGGACCTCTGGATCGAGCCGTAACGCCTTCCGGCGCCGCTCCAAAAATTTTATAATCCCGCCTTCATGCGACGCCTTTATTTCCTCTTGCCTCTCTTTGTTATCGCTTGCCGGGCCCCGGAGATGCGTTCCTACACCGTGGCCAAGGAAACACCGCCCCCCGCGGCCGCCCACGACAACCACGACGGCCACGACCACGGCGCCCCGCCGGAGGGGCACCCCCCGATGGACAACGCTTTGCCGGAGGGGCACCCGCCGGTGTCGGGGGCCCTGCCGGAAGGCCATCCCCCCACGGGCGGCGGGTTGCCGGAGGGCCATCCGGAAATCGGCGTCGGTATGGGCATGGACATGGCCTCCGCCCAGGCCGCCGGCATCGCGCCGGCCCCGGCCCCGGACCGTGCCGTTTCCTGGTCCACGCCGAAGGGCTGGACCGAAAAACCCGGGTCGGGTTTCCGTTACGCCACCTTTGTGATTCCCGGCCCCGACGGTTTGACGGCGGACCTGTCCGTCACCCAATTGTCCGGCGTGGCGGGCGGTCTGTTGGGCAACATCAACCGTTGGCGGGGCCAAATCGGCCTGCCCGCCCTGTCCGAGTCGGAATTGCCCCAGGAGAGCCGATCCATCGCCCCGGCGGGACGGCCCATGACTTTTGTCAGCCACGTGAGCGCGGACCCCTTGATCGATGGAAAACACAAGCGCCGCATCATGGGCGCCATTTACGCGACGCCCGACATCTCCTGGTTCTTTAAAATGGTCGGCGAGGACGGCCTGGTCCGCGCGGCCGAAAAGGATTTCTTGAAGCTTTTGGAAAGCCTGAAGGGCCTCTGACGTGACGACCAAAAAATCCGCCGCTCCCGTCGCTCCGTCTTTTTGGTCGACCGTGTGGGCGGGGTTCGGTTCCCTGGAACTCACGGTGGCCGTGCTCGTGATGATGATGGTGTTGGTCTTCTTCGGCACCATCCACCAGGTCCAGTTGGGCACCTGGCTCGCTCAGAAAAAATATTTCAGCAGTTGGTTCCTGTATTTCCACACCGAGGGCGGGTTCAAGTTCCCCATTTTCCCCGGCGGGTACACGGTGGGCGGGCTGTGGCTCGTCAATTTACTCGTCTCCCACATCGACCCCACGCGGTGGGACCGGCGGCGCCTCGGTCTGCTGCTGACCCACGCCGGCCTCTTTGTCCTGTTGCTCGGCCAGGGCATCACCCAAATGACCGCCGTGGAGAGCCACCTCGACGTCGAAGAGGGCCAAACCAAAAGTTATTCGGAAAACTACCGCGAGAAAGAGCTGGCCCTTATCGATGAGACCGAGGCCGCCCAAGACACCGTCCACGTGATCCCCGCCGCCCTGCTGGCCCAGGAGAAAGAACTGAAGCACCCGGGCCTGCCCTTCGCCATCAACGTCAAACGCTTTTTTCCCAACGCCCTGCTGGGGCGCGGGAGCGGGGAAAACCTCGCCACCCAGGGGGTCGGGGTGAACGTCACCGCCCGGGAAATCCCCGTCGTCACGGCCGACGACCAGGACAACGCCACCTCCGCCTACGTGGAGTTTCGCGCCGACGGCCAAAGCCTCGGCACCTGGCTGGTGTCGAACGCCCTGGGCGCCCCCCAGACCGTCGTGCACGCCGGCCGAACCTACCGCCTGGAGTTGCGCCCCACCCGTTATTACCACCCTTTTTCCCTGACCTTGAAAGACTTTAAGCACGACCGCTACCCCGGCACCAACATCCCCAAGAACTTCTCCAGCTTGTTGCGGTTGGTGGACCCGGAAAAGGGCGAAGATCGGGATGTCTTGATCTACATGAACAATCCCCTGCGTTACCGGGGGCTGACCTTCTTCCAGCAGAGTTTCGGCAAAGACGACACCCTATCGGTCCTGCAGGTGGTGGCGAACCCCGTCTGGGTGACGCCCTATCTGGCGTGCCTGCTGGTCAGCCTGGGGCTTTTGTGGCACTTCGGCATTTCCCTGGCCCGTTTCCGAAGGGGGAAACCGTGAAGAACCGTTGGCCGACGTTCGTCGTCCTCATCGCGGGCGCGGCCCTCATGGGGTCGTTCTATTCCGCCCTGGGGAAGGGCGCGGTCGAGCGCGATTTCGCCGACCTTCCGGTCTTGAACGGCGGCCGCATCAAACCCCTGGATTCCGTGGCGCGCAATTCCCTTTTGGTCTTTTCCGGCAAGCAATCTCTCCGAATGAACGACCGGCCCCTAAGCGCCGCGACGTGGCTGTTGGACATGACGTTCAAGCCGGGCCTGGCCGATACCTACCCCGTGTTTGAAATCGACGACCCGGAGGTCCTGGGCGCCTTGAACATCCAAGCGGGGGGCCGGCGGCGGTTCAGCTTCGAGGAAATTCGCCCCAAGATCAGCGCGATTCAAACTCAGGCGACGCACGCTTTCGAGGTCCGCCCCGAGATCCGGACCCGTTACCAGGCGAACATCGCCCGGCTGTGGGACCGGTTGGTCCTCTATTGGAAACTGCAGAACACCCTCGAGGTGTCGGGCACGGGGAACGCCCTGGCCGAGGCCGCCGCCTACGAGGAAGCCCTGGCCGCCGCGGCGGCCCCGGCGCCCAAAAACAGGAAAAAAGCCAAGGACGCCCCGGACCCCGCGCGGGTTTTGGCCGCCTACGGCCAACGGCACGCGGAGCTGGACAGTTCCGCCGAATACATGCCGATTCCCCTTTTGCCCGCGGCCGACGACAATTGGACCACCTTGGGGCGGGCCTACGTCAACCGCGCGCGGGAAGCGGCCTTCCACCCCGCCGTGCCGGCCTTCGCCCGGTTGGGCGACGCCCACCGCGCGGCCGATGCCGAGGAATTCGCCTCGTCTCTCCAAGAGTACAAAGCCTGGTTGAAAGCCCAGGTTCCGGGCGCGGTGGGCAAGGCCCGGCGCGAATCGGTGTTGAACCGCTTTAAGCCTTTTTACGTCAGCCTGCAACTTTATGTCGTGGTCTTTTTGTTGTTGTTCGTGTCTTTCCTGCGCTGGACGGACGGCCTGCGGCGGACCGCCTACGGCCTGCTGGCGTTGGCCTTCGTCGTCCACACGGGGGGGCTCTTCGTTCGCATCGTGCTGGAAGGGCGTCCTCCGGTGACGAACCTCTATTCGTCGGCGGTCTTTGTGGGGTGGTGCGCCGCTCTTCTGGGGCTCGTGATCGAGCGTATGTACAAAAACGGCTTGGCGGGTTTGGGCGCGGCGATTGTCGGCTTCGTCACGCAAATCATCGCCCACCACCTGGCCCAGCAGGGCGACACCATGGAAATGATGCGCGCCGTGTTGGACTCCAATTTCTGGTTGGCCACCCATGTCATCACCATCACCGTCGGGTACGCTTCGACGTTCCTGTCGGGGGCGCTGGGTGTCGTCTACATTCTTCGGGGGATGTTCTCAAAGAAGTTTCCCGAGGAATCCGCCAAGGCCCTGGGCGGCATGGTGTACGGGATCGTGTGTTTTAGCGCTTTCTTCAGCTTCATCGGCACCGTGCTCGGCGGGATTTGGGCCGACCAAAGCTGGGGCCGCTTCTGGGGCTGGGACCCCAAGGAAAACGGCGCTTTGATGATCGTGTTGTGGAGCGCCCTCCTCCTCCACGCCCGCTGGGGGAGCCTGGTGAGCCGCC